>PDWJ01007296.1_pt1 | contig 10076 bp, 16 predicted proteins | sample 1430881 | NCBI WGS metagenome assembly PDWJ01 (sample SAMN01162460, study PRJNA174530) | Oral metagenome, whole genome shotgun sequencing project. | biome: Marine environment; feature: Marine mammal; material: Swab sample of the gingival sulcus; isolation source: swab sample of gingival sulcus...
GGAAGCTAAGCCTGTCAGCGCCGATGGTACTGCGCGGGGGACCGCGTGGGAGAGTAGGACGCCGCCGGACATTCTTTTGTAGCGTTGGCGGTCACCGGAATCGGTGGCCGCCAACGCTCATTTGTATGTCCAAAGACTGGCGCAGTTAAAACGACGGGAAGGTCAGGCCATGGTTGCCGAAGGACAGGGCACCGGCGGGGAGCGAAACCGGCGAGGGCAGCGACGCGAGGACGCTGAGTCTTCCCGTCAGCGCGCCAACTCGAAGCGGTCACGCCCGTACAGGGGGTCCAAGCCGTCCACGTCGTCTCGTCGAGGCCGCGACGGGGCGAGGGAGTCGAGCGCTCCCCGAAGAGAAAGGCCGATACGAGGCAAACAGGATGCCGCTGGGCATGGACGCATCCGGCCTGACGGGAGGGGTGCCGGCACCCCTGCACGGCGTGCAGACACGCAAGAGGACCGACGTCGTGGGGCGGACGACCTGCCACGCTCGGATGAACCAGCAATCCCGGCCGAGCTCGCACATGTGCACCTGGATAAGCACATCCGGGGCCAACTGAGCACTCTGTCGGAGGAGAACGCGGCGACCGTTGCGCAGCACCTTGTCGCGGCCGGTGTCTTCCTGGAGCAGGACCCGGAACGCGCCTACCAGCACGCCGTCGCCGCCCAACGCCGCGCGGGCCGGATGGGTGTCGTCCGGGAAGCCTTGGGCTACGCGGCGTATCGAACAGGTCGGTTCGAAGAGGCCCTACGGGAGTTCCGCACCGTGCGGCGGCTTACCGGTTCAGAGCACACGCTGCCGTTGATGGCCGATTGCGAGCGCGGACTGGGCCGACCACAGCGCGCCATCGAGCTGCTTGCGGGTGAAGCTGCCGGTGATTTGGACCGGGAGGCGTACCTGGAATTGCTCATGGTGGTTGCCGGTGCCCGGATGGACCTCGGCCAACCACAGGCGGCCGCCCTGCTGCTCGACGTGCCGGAGCTGCGTCGGCAAGTCCCGGCCCGGTACGCGGAGGTCCGGTCCCGGCTCATGTCGGTGTACGCGGACGCGTTGGAACGAGCCGGTGAGACAGAGCCGGCCGCGCAGTGGCGCAAACGGGCGCAAGCGCTCCTGCCTGCCGTGTTGGCCGACACTGACGATGACAGCGCAATCGTGGACCTGCTGGACGGCCAGGAAGCCTGAGAGAGAACTGCTCCTGGAGCTGCGCCAGCGCGCTTGCCTGACTGCAGCGGGGCGAAATCAGCGGGAGTACTTACCAGGAGTGTGATGGTGGATAGCCTGCGGTAACCGTCTGCTGCTCATCCGGCCGGTAGGCGGCACGGAACGGTTGCCGTGATGTGGGGGGATGCGCCCGCAGCCGCGCGTGCTTGGGCCTCAGAACGGGCCCAGCGGCCCATGCTTCTTCGGTTCGCCTCTGCTGTGATGTGTTCCCGGAAGGGACAGCGAACACAGCACCGTGCAGTCGGTATCTGCCATGGCCGAGGAGATGATCCAGATTAGTCGAGTTCGAGGGGCGGTGAACAGCGAGCGAGGCTCGGTCAGCCTGGAACGGGTTGGACTCGTCTTGATTGCGGCCCTCCTATCGGCGGTCGTGGTGTTGGCGCTGGCGCAAGCAACACCACTAGCCCCGGCCGTTCGTAGGGCGATCTGTACCATCATCACTCTTGGCCAGGGTTCTTGTGGGGAGGCCACCGCTAGCGATGTCAAGGCCGAGCCCGCCGACCCGCCGCCGCGGGGCTGGGGGCTTCGCTTACAGTTGCGGACCATGACATCGGTGCGGAGTTGTCCGCCTCAGCTGGCGCATCGGTACAGAACACCGATGGCCGCGTGTGGCACGTGCGTGATGCGGCTGAGCTTGAGTCCTTCACCGATGCCCTGACGCAAGACCAGGCGCTGGAGTCAGTCGTCGGCAGAGCCGGCGAGGGTAATTTCGTGCGAGGAGCGCTTGATCACGGCCTCAAGGCGATCGGTCAGGAAAGGCGGCTGCCGGAGCCTGATGAGACCTACGTCGAAAACGGATTCTCGCTCAACGGGGGTGCGCGGGCGGTGATTGGGGTTTTGTCAGGTCAGGTCGGGGGTGAGGGGGCGGAAGCGGTAGGCAAGAAGGTCTCGAAGAATGGCGACACGACCTACTACATCTCCAGAAAGCTCAGCGGTGAGGCGGGATTGCAGGCCGTTGGGGTCGATACTTCAGACCCCGTGCTTGGAGGTGGTTCAGTCAGCGGAGAGCTGGATTTAGTCACAGGCCTGACTCTTGACAAGAACGGCAACATGAAAAAGGTGGAAACCATGACGACGACTGCCGGTGAGGCGAACGGGCTTGCCGCCGCGGCTTTCACGGGCGAGGCGGACCCTGACATGAATCACGGGCGCGGACAAGCAGTTGTGCACCGGGCATCTCTGCCGGTCGACACCCCGGAGAAGGAGCAAATTGCGAATAACTACTTGTTGATGAATGGTATGTACGAGGTAGATGACTGGGACAATCCCGCTCTGAGTTCGGATCTGAGTGCCGGACTTTTCGCTCAGGATTCTGAACTGCTGGCCTCGCATGATCGATTCATGGCGGCGGCTCGCAGAGATGGGGATGTGACACAGCAAACGCATAAATACGACAGCAGCACGCCGTTCGGCTACAATGCTTACGCAGATGTGGGCGTAAAGCTGGGCTTGAAAGGCGAGATGACCACTACCAAGATGGAAATCACGGATGCGCGGTACTTCAATGGTGAGGAGATGGCTCCGTGGACTGGTTGCTACTCTGGAGGCACGCCGTGAATTCTAGGCTTCGTGCTAGCTTGGGAACTGGAATCGTGATCGCGACCATGCTTACCGGTGCATGTGGAAACCTCGAGGGAGAGGATCCGAGATCCGAGTTCGCCGCGACGGGGGCTCCGAGTCCGACGGTGACGCCGATAGCCGCTCCAGCACAATGGCGTTCGGTCAAGGGGCCCAACTTCAGCATTTCGGTTCCGCCGAGTTTTCGTGAGACGACCAGTAGAGCGTCGAATAACACGGACATGTACTTTTTCGATGCGCCACGGTCCACAGAGACCGACACCGATGTCGTGCGAATCGCGGCCATGCGCGATGAGAATCCGACCTCGGACGCGCTCCAGCAGTCCTATCTCCTGGAAGACATGCAATCCGTCAGAAACAAGGGCCAGGTGCGTCGCTCGGAGGTCGAGTGGCCAGGGGCTGAAACGGCTTTCCTGATTCAGTGGTTTCAGCCTGTCGCGGGTTCGGACGGGGTCCGTCGCGACAACTGGCAGCTGATGGCGCAGGTCAACCCTGAGTTGATTCTCAACGTCATCGCGGTTGCGCCCGAGGGGACCTTGGAGGAACACAACCTGGATGAGATATTCGCGACTTTTAAGGTGCTGCCATGATTACTTCATCATCGGATTCAAAGTTTGCCGTGTCCGGTCGGCAGATGATTGGTCTATTGGTGACCTGCGTCATCCTGGCAATCCTGTCCTTTTTCTTCGTCATACTGGGTGGCATGGTCGCAGCCATCTCCCTTAATGTCCCGGTTGGTGTCGCGACCCGAACGGTCCTGGTTGTCATTGGGATGTTTGTGGTCGTCGGCATCGGTTACCGAGTCTCACACGGGGGACCGCGCTGGTTATGGCTGACAGGAGTCCTCGCCTCCTACCTGATCCAGCCCGCAGCGTGGATGGGCAAGATGCTAGTCAGTAGCGGATTCGACCTGAACGGGTATAGGGCGGTCCTTCTCGACGCCCTGGTCTGGTTTGTGTTCGCTTTCATCGTGGTCTGGACTCGTGAGCCGGTCGAGGACGATCACATCAACCTGTCCCGTCTGCATTGATTAACGAGAGGCAGCGAGCCTGCGCCGCTGCCTGTGGCGAGCGCCCGTCCGAAGCGGACCAGACCGTGACATCGAGGAATCCGGGACACGGGGCTTGCGGGGTGCCCGCGGGCCTGACTGCCGTCGACCACGCCGGCCCTCCGTGCCGGCACAGTGCGAACAAGGGGGAATGCTCATGCCTTTGCTCGTGGTTGGCCTGCTCGGGGCGCTTGTCGCCGGGGGCACCATGGCCACCTGCTATCCGTGGCTGCGCGCGGCTCGCTACCGCTACGACGACGAAGCGGAGATTCGCCGGCTCCGTCACCGGTGGGTCATCCCTACCGCGGGGTTCGTCGGTGGCGCGGTCGCGGTCGCACGCTCGGGCGATACCGCCTTCGCGGTCGTCGCGACGCTGGTCGTGGTGCCCCTGGTCGCGCTGGCCGCGATCGACTTGGACGTGTTGCGGCTGCCGGACAACATCACCGGGCCGCTGTTCATCGGGACTACGTTAGGCACCTTGGGTGCAGCACTGGTGGCCCGCCAGCCGGATGCATGGATACGGGCCCTGATCGTTGCGGGGGTCCTAGGTGCGTTCTTCTTCGTCTCGGTCCTCATCGGCGGCGCTTCAGGTATGGGACTGGGGGACGCCAAGCTGGCCCCCAGCCTGGGATCGCTGCTCGGTTACCTGGGATGGACGGAGGTACTGACCGGGATGCTGTTGGCGTTCGTCTCGCAAGCCATCTACGGAGTGTGGTTGGTCGTCGTGCGGCACGCGGGCCGCAAGACGAGTGTCCCTTTCGGGCCGCACTTGGTATTCGGGACCTTGACCACGCTCGCTATGCCCCTCCTCGGCGTGATCGCCTGACCCAGAGCACCTTTGCCGGCCCAACCATGAAAACTCTGTGATGCACGGTCACCGATCGGGGCAGATCGACAGCCAGAGGGCACCGGTGTCTGGAGCCGCTGCTCATCCGAAGCGGATCACACCGCGAGATCGTGGGTGAACGACAACGGCAATGCCAGTCAAGGCGATGCCACCGACGATCAAGCTCGCCGGTACCTTGGGGTAGCCGGGGTCTGTCGGGAGCAGCACCAGGTAACTCGTACCGTTCGCGACGCGATCACAGATGACCTGCTCATCGGCCTTCAGCGGGCCGACTTCGAGAACGGGAGTCATCGCATCTTCAGCGACCACGCGAGTGCCGACCTGGTACAGGCTCGGCGCCTTGGTGACTGATGCCGAATCGCCGTCCCCGGTTACGCGGCAGTCCCATTGGGCGGCCAGATCTTCCGGGCGTGCGTCCGCCTCAGGAGCGAAGAGGGTCACACCCGGATCGAACCACGGAGACGGCCCGGGGCTGACTGCTATGCCTGAGCGGACCTCGGTGGGCTGTGGCCGGTCCATGGTCCAGGCGTATGTCCCGCAACCGATCAGGGTCAAACTGAGCAGCAGCAGCAGCCAACTGCTGGCGGCGCTCAGCCGGTAGTCGCGATTCACGTCCGTGCGCACCACGCGAAGCCGTTGGTCGCGTCGCCGTCTCATGCGCACCTCTCGCCTCACCGAAACCGACGCACGCTGGACGACCTCAGCGGAACGCACCGGCCACGCCTGGAAGCATCCTAGGGCCCAACAGAGACCGCGCGGACAGGAGGGATGTGATCATTCTCGCCTGAGTGCCCCGGCAGGGCTGCCGGACACAGGCACACCAGCTCTGCCAATGCGGCGACTGTCCATGGTCAGCTTGGGTTCTCGCGTATCGCCATCAGCGCGGCGTGAGTCTCCAGCCGTACCGGCCGATGACGTCATGACGGCTCGGCGTCCGTTTCATGCGGTTGAGCGCGTACCTTTGGGGCAGCGACGAGCCATGCGCCGAGCAGGATCACTGCGCCGACCATGGGGATCATCGATGCGCCCCAACGGTCAACCACCAGCCCACCCAGGGCGCCGGCAACAGCGGCCCCCAGGTAGAGGCCCGAGATGTTCAGCGATACGGCGGTCATGGCTGCCTGAGGCGCGGCGGCGATGGTGCTGGCTTGCATCGGGTGATTCAGAGCCCAGGCGAAGACCGCTCAAACCCCAACGCCGATGCCGAACGCCCGTAGGCTGGAGGCCATCGAGCCAAGTATCGCGGTGGCGGCCAAGGCAACGGCGTGCCCGCCCAGGATGATGAACCGGGCAGCGCGGGGTCCGAGCGTGTCGGTCAGACGTCCACCCAGTAAGGCAGAGACGATTCCGACTAGCCCCACCACCAGCAGCAGCATCGGCATCGTTCATCTCCTCTCGGACGGGCGAGAGCGACAGCGCGGCGAGCTGGACGCGCCGGTGTCGAAGTCGACGCTCAGTCAACGCATGAGGACTCTGCGACGCGCCGGCATCACCCAGACTCGCAACCAGGGAACGTGCTGCTACGTCCACCTGCGAGCCGACGACCTCGAAGCGCGTTCCCCGGCTTGCTCTCATCACTCCTGGCCGCTGGCTCGACGGATGCCACTCCAGTCGGTCTGAAGTAGGCCGGTGCCCGCGCAGGCAACGTAGGCCGGCCCGCTCTGGTCGGCTGTTCCGGTCGCCTCTCGCGGGATTCATCGCAGCACGAGCGCTCCGATGCCTGCACATGAGGAGTGTGGCAATGCCCATGGCGATGTGGAAGACGCGTGCGGAGGCCGAGCCAAGGAGGACGATGCCCAGGGTGTACCCGAGGGTGGCTGACGTACTGCTTGGGCGGGATGCCGAAGTGCCGGCTGAAGACTCGCCCGAGTTGTGACGCAGACAAGTGCACGGCATCGGCTAATTCACGTGCTGCCAGTCTCGGTCCGGGTGCTTCGACAGCGTCCGGGCTGCTTGGTGTGCAACCAGCCCACTCGCGTCCAGGTTGTCGGCGCAGTTGACTTCAATGGCGGTTCAGGATGCTGGCCCGCGGGGCTCAGCGGTCGTCGCTACTGTCTCGTCGGGTGCTGGCACATGGGCTTGGGGGCGAGCCTGCTCATCGGCCACTCGTTGTCGATGACGATCTCGGTGGCTCCTGAAGCGGTTGTGGACAGTGAAGGGCGGCGATCGCGTGTGTCATTGGCTTGCCGGCGTGTACGTCAGGAGAACGATGCCGCAGGCGAGCGGTTCTGCGTTTTCCAGATTCCATGCGCGAGGTGTTGTGGAGCGGAACAAGGGTATGCCGCTGCCCAGCGTGATCGGGTTGACCTTGAGCTGGATCTCGTCGATCTCAGGTAGGAGTTGTCCGGCAACGTCGCCGCCACCGCAGAGCCAGATATCGCGCCCCCGTTCGGTCTTGAGGCGGGCAACTTCTGCGAGGAGGCGGCCGGACAGGACCTGGACGGTGGAGTCCTCGGGAAGATCGCCATGGGTCACCACCAGTTGGCGTAGGTGTGGGTAGGCGCTCGTGAGCCCTGCCTGAAGGGCGGGCGCATGGGTGTGCCGCCCCAGGATGACGGTGTCGAAGCGACGATTCGATGCGGTCACACCCAATGACTCGCGAAGGTGTTGGGGGCATGTCTCGGGGTATCGGGCGTACAGGTCGTCCAGGGTTGGCTGGTGGACCGGGAAGACCGATGTGTCTCCAGCCGGGTCGGCGATGTAGCCGTCAATGCTGGCGGCAATGTAGTAAACGAGCTTCCTCATAGGATCTCCAATCACGACGGATGTTGTGGTTACTAAATCACAACATCCGTGGTGGTTGCCATACAGTTTGTGCCATGGTCGCCAATCCCGCACGACGCTCGAACCTTGCCCATGCGGCACTCAAGATCCTGGGTAGTGAGGGCCCTCGTGCACTAACCCACCGCGCCGTGGACAGGAAGGCTGAGCTCCCCCTGGGTACCTGTGCGAACTACTTCCCCAACAAGACCGAGTTGTTGTTGGCGATGACGCAGCAAGTCTTCGAACTACTTGCCCCGGAGCCGAAAAGGCTTGAGCAACTTGCCGGCCTTGCTGCCGAGGAAGCAACAGCCGCCTACGCCCAGTACGTCACCGAGCGGCTCCTCGAGCACCGCTACGTGGCGGCGGCCCTGATCGAACTGCGACTCGAAGCCGCTCGATCGGATGAGGTCCGAGCGGTACTAGCGCCCGTCCTGCAACAAGGCTTCGAGGCAGATGTTGCCTTCCACCGGGAACGCGGGCTCCCCGGAGGCCGCGACGAAGTGCTCTCGCTGCACCACTTGGTGAACGGCGCCGTACTCGACGCAATCACCATCCCCATGCGACCTGGATCGGAGGTGGGCGAGGTCGTATCCCAAGCTGCGCATAGGCTCACCAGCGCGCCCTCGTTCCCCAGAGCACGAAACTAACGGCTCCGGTCCGAAACCTGTTCCACAGGAGCTTCCTGTGGCAGGTGCAGTGAGCCGTCATGCGAGGGCGCAAAAGCTGCCACGGGGCTGGCAGTTCAAGTCTGAGAGGGTGCCGGCTCACCTGTTTGCTGAGCGGGTGAGGGGTGGCTTGAACGACGGCGTCTATGCGGGTGATGCCGGCTGGGTATGGCTACAAGTACCTGTTGCGGACCGTCCGTGGCCCGTTGGCCACAGGTAGGCGATGGCGACAGGTACCGGTCGAGGTCCCTGACCCGGTACTACGCCGACGCCTGGACCTCTCCGGGGCGCTGGCTCGGCTCCGGCGTCGCCGGGTGGCGAACGGCGAGCGGACGCCGGCAGGGACATCATCAGCACGATGATGCTCACTGTCATAACTGTCTAGGTATTCATTCTGGATGCCCGGAACCAGTTCTCCCACCCTCTTGGCCGTACGCACCGCGCTGACCCTCCTGCGCTTCGGCGCCCCGGCGCACCGAAGGTGGTCTCGGGATGGGGCGTTGGCGCGGTCGGCGGGTGGTGCTCGTAGCCCGTTCATCACCTGGTCCCGGCCCAGGATGGACGTTGCCAGTGCCACGACAGGGTCAGCACGTGGGGTCCTGCCTAGGGGAAGGGAACGGAGCAGAGCCGACTCCGGGCCTGCCGACCCCACGTGCGCTCAACGACACAGCAGTCACGCTGTCCTGCAACCACCCTCACACCCCAACCCGAACCCTGATGAGAAAACCTCGGTGGTGTGCTTTCCACTTGGCAACGAGTACCAAGAGTGCGACCCGAAGGCTGTGCGACGGGGCAGCCAAATTGTTGAAGAGGGAGAGAGTCCGCTCACTGGAATCGTGCACGAACCGGGACGTAAACAGAGGTTGCCCCGGTGCGGCGATGGTGTCAGGAATTCGTGTAGAGGCTGTTGGTCGGGAGCAGCCGGAGGTGGGTGACGCAGCCGGCAGCTATGGTCGTGGTAGGTTCACGTGGAAGAGTAAAGGGCCGAACACGCAGGTGCCACACGAACATTCGTGGGCACGGCGATCGACACTCTCTGAGTGCGCGCTTAAACTCTAGGTAGCGCTTACCGTACGCGAATCACTTTAGGTAGCAATTCGATCACATTGGGCTTTCGCGCCAAGCGTGGTTCGTCATGCGCGGGTGAACCGTGCAGGACTGGGTATCTGTTGGTTCAGAATCTTGGTTGTGTAGGCTTCTATCTACGGGGCGATCCCTTCAGCCTGCAGTCAGATATCTTGTCCCGCAGCGTTTTCGACATGAGCTCTTCGTCCAAGAGCAGTCAGTCTCTCCGTGAGCGGGGACGACCCTTGGGGCTGGGCTGATTTGACCGTTCTCGGTCTCATTCTCCTGCTCAGGCTCACCGGCAAGCCAGCCGAATAGCCTGAGCTGCTCGACCCGTTCGTCCTGCCCTGGTCGGCCCTTCACTGGCTAATTCTTTTAACCCGCAACAAAAACCATCCGCAGCTGTCACGGACAACTGACCAGCCACCCGAATTCCGGATCTTGAACAGAAGTTGTCGCACTGAGGTGGAGCGCATTGCCCAACTCCGCTATGTTGTCGGGTCTCGGGGATTGTCGGGGAAGGACCTTATGCAATTTGGCATAGCTATAGTCGGTCGGAACCTTCTGACCCGTGACGATTGCTCGTGGCTGGACGGGGCATCACCTCTCGCGGTGGTGAACGGCTCCGACTGCACGCTGGTCGCTCAATGGGCGAAGGAATTCGACCTGACCCACCTGGCTGTCCTCAGCAGACCAGAGGACGGCAGGCCAGCCCGCCTGACGGCTACCGTTGCTGCTGCGGCGCGGCCCGGCATGGCCGTGACGACTCGCGAGTTCACGGCCAGTACCGTTGCCGCGGCCGCCGTCGCCTCGGTGGTTCTCGAATCCAGGGTGAGTCCCGGACCGGCGGTCAGCCAGATCGTGGACGTCATCGAAAAGTGCGACTCGGGT
>PDWJ01005710.1_pt1 | contig 10075 bp, 10 predicted proteins | sample 1430881 | NCBI WGS metagenome assembly PDWJ01 (sample SAMN01162460, study PRJNA174530) | Oral metagenome, whole genome shotgun sequencing project. | biome: Marine environment; feature: Marine mammal; material: Swab sample of the gingival sulcus; isolation source: swab sample of gingival sulcus...
CAGGGATATTGATCCTGCCATTAACCGGGTTCCCAATGCCTATGTCTATGATATTGACGATTTGAAAAAAGTGGTTGAGACCAATATCCGGCAAAGGGAGCAGGAAGTGGTAAAAGCCTCTTCCCTGGTGGAAGAAGGGGTTGTCAGTTTTCAAAACTGGTTGGAAGATCTGGCCATTGTTCCCACCATCAAGGCCATGAACGAGAAAATGACCCGGATCGTGGAAACAGAATGTGAAAAAACCCTGGGACGCTTGCCTCATTTATCTGAGAAAGATGCCCAGGCCATCCGGCGTATGACCCAGGCCATTGCCTCTAAGGTTATCCACGATCCCATCCGTTTTCTGCGAAATACCGGCGATCATCGGGATGATTCTTTGTATCTGAGCGTAGCCCGTCAGTTGTTCAATTTAGTGGATGGGAAAGAACCCTGAATTTCAATGGATGGGTCTGGTTTGTCCAGGGGACAATGATGTTTTATGCAAAGCCCCCTGGGATTTTTGTAAGGCTGTGTATTAGTTTTTTAGTGCCATACCCCATTGCATGAGAATATCTGGAAATTCAATGAGGCTGGAATCCACATACAAGGGCAGGTGATATACGGCCATGTTTTTGATGGCCGGAACCTTGGCCAGAGCAGGGTTGGTTTTCAGATATGCATACAGGTTTTTTTCCACAGCATAGCTGTTTCCGGTCATGACAATGATATCAGGATTGGCCTTGAGTAAGGGATCCAATACCATTCCGTCTTTCTTTTTGCGAACGGGATAGTAGCCTTTGTCCATTTTGCCGTTGGCAGGTTTGAAGGCATCACCCACATTGGTGCAACCCATTGGTTCCAGAAAAAAGCGGTCGGAATACAGTCCAGGGGCTTCCACTCTCATGGCGGTTTTTCCGGTTCCTTTCTGGTAGGTGCCATTGATTATCAGAACTTTTTTCCCCAGGTTCTTGGGCAGGTTCTTTTGGGCCGAGGCCAAACGATTTTGATATTGTTCCAGTAGTGCATCTGCCTGATCTTCTTTGCCCACCAATTTGGCTGTCTGGCGGACCGCTGTTTCCAGGCCCTTTGTGAAATCCACATATTCAATGACTGCATCTGTCCCTTTGAGAATATCAGCAATGTTCGTTGGCTTTACTATGGGTTTGTACAGACAAAAAGAGTTATTCTTTTCCACGATGATTCGTTTTATACCAAATTTTTTCATGGCATTGGGAATGGTTTCCTTTTTTTTCACCGTGGTAAACATGGGGCAGCCCAGAATCTGACTGCTGATTTTCAGTTTTTTGGCCATGTGCCACTGGGAGCCGCGAACAGACATGGCCCTGGGCAGAACTCCCAGATGATAGGCAATGTCAACAACCCTGTCTCCCACCATGATGGCGTCAATTCTTTTGGGAGGTGGAGTCTTCATGCCGGCAACGGCATTCATGGAGCAAAGAGCCAGAAAAAAAAGAATGGCAATGGGTGTTATCCACAGCCTGCTGGAAATGGTTTTCATTGTTTTTCTCCTTATTGATCAAGAGGTGATTAAAATTTTACAGCAAATTTTGCGACAACACGATAATCCTCGGAAAGCTGTGTTCCGTTGAGATCTCTGTAAATGGGCATGGGTACGCACAGTCCAAAATGCATTCCCTTGCGCACTTTGACATGCACTCCCGGTGTCAGAAACAGCATGTGCCCACCAGAATTTTTCATTTTTATCCCTTCCTTTTCGGCCTTTGATTTGACTTCTCCATTCAATTCAAGCTCCAGGTCAAAATATTTGGAAAGGGCATACCCATAGGAAAAATTGTATTTGAACACGTCAGGACGTTCAAAATCCATATTGCCAAGTTCGCCTTCTGTGGTCATTTTGTACAAAAAATGACTGCCGAACCATTGCCGTCCCATGATTTTATGGGCACCGATTTCAAGAATAGGATTCCATGCTCCTCCGCCAGGCTGGATATATCCAGGAGTTTTGCCTTTACTGTCTTTTTCGTCGGTGGCTCCCGTGGGCATTTCCAGTCCGATGCCAACGGCCAGATTAAAGGGATCTTTTTTCTTCTGGGCAAACACACGATAGCGGCCAAAAATGGTAAGATCTCCAAATCCTGTATTGCTGTCACTAAAAGAATCCTTAAAAGACTTTCGATCCAGTCCCTTATCAAAAACAGGAATGATCAGGCGGGCGTCAAAATTGTCCCAAAGGCTTGTGCGTAAGACCATCTGATATTTATTGAAGTCTTTTTTACAGGCTTTTCTGCCCGGTTTTTTGCCTTTTACAGGCCGTACGAAATCCACCTTGTCATTCCCGTCATACAGTTGATCCTGCTCAAAGGTGATATATTTGAGGATAACGCCGTAAGTTCCCTTTTTATATACACCTCCATTGCCGGAGTTGACGGCACCTACGGGTTTTGGGCCTTTGCCCATTTTTTTGTTGGGAGCTGCCTGGGCTGTTGCAATTGACAGCATACATGCAAGTAAGAGCAACAGGATAAATTTGAGGGCACCCTTTGCCCTGCTCATTTTCCATTCTTTTTTCATTTCATTTTCTCCTTTTCCCAAAGGGAACTTTATATTATGGTTGTGCCGCAATGGATTGCTTGCAAATCTTGCAATGGATTACGGCGGGATTTATAATTTATTGAAATGATATATAAAAGATGATTGTTTTTCGAAAATATTTTTGTTAGTATGAGCTAAGATATAAAATGTTTTTTCTGGTGTCAACTTTTTTTGTACTTTTTTCAATCCCTGTGGATAAGCCTGGGGGGAAATAAATACTTTTGTCAGACTGGCACATGAAGTAAATCAATAAAAATATCGTATGAGCAGATAAAGTTGTGCGATCAGCACGCTGGACAGCATAATGCCAAAGGCGTATTTGGTATATCGCAGCATTCCCATTGGCTGTTTTGCCCGTTCTGCAAATGCGGCTACTGTTAGATTGGCACTTGCACCAATCAATGTCCCATTACCGCCCAGGCAGGCTCCCAGAGACAGGGCCCACCATACTACATCAAAATTTGTATTGTTCATTTGTGATGCCGTGCTTTCAAGTAAAGGAATCATGGTGGCCACAAAGGGGATATTATCAAGAAAAGAAGATAAAATTGCTGAAATCCAGAGTACAGCAATGGACATTGCCTGGAGATTGCCCTGGGTCATTGCAAGGAGTTTTTTTCCCATAATTCCCAGCAGACCGCTATGCTCAACAGCACCTACAATCATGAACAGGCCCATAAAAAAGAAAATGGTAATCCACTCTACTTCTCCAAAAATATGATGAATACTTTGGGATTGCTTTTCAGCAGATTGCCTGCCATAGGCCAACAGCATCAATAGGGCTCCCCCTGTCAGGGCGATGATCCCTGGCTCAATGTGCAGTCTATGGCCTGCAAAAAATCCCGCAAGTACCAGGGTAAAGACAAACAGGCATTTTTTTAACAGCGAAGAATCGGTTATGGCCTCATTCTCATCAAAATTCATGATTCGTTCACGGGCCTGCTTATCTACTCTGAGTTGTTTACGAAAAATCAGATAAAGGGTTATCATCAATAACAGCATCAGTAAGAGAACCACAGGGCCAAGGTTGACGACAAAATCCAGAAAGCTGAATCCAATGGCACTTCCAATAATGATATTGGGCGGGTCTCCGATCAGAGTACTTGTTCCCCCGATATTCGAAGAAATAATGGTGGCAAATAAATATGGAAATGCCTTGATACCAAGCTGTTCGGTAATCAGGAGGACAACCGGGGTTATCAATAAAACAGTAGTAACATTATCCAGTAATGCGGAAAACAGGGCCGTAAGCCAGCATAGGACAAACAAAATTCCTGCTGGATGCGCTTTTACGGATTTTGCAGCGCGAATGGCAACATATTGGAACATTCCTGTTTTTGCGGTGATATTGACGATAATCATCATTCCCATCAGCAGCCACAGGGTATTAAAATCAATGGCTGCCACGGCTTGGCGTTCATTGAGTAACCCCAGAAAGACCATCACCCCCCCACCCAGCAAGGCAAGAATGGCACGGTTGATTTTTTCACTAATCAGTAAAGCATAGGTAATTACCAGTATCGAGGCAGAAAGCAGCATGGGATTCCAGCCAAAAAGAACATTGGTTTCATGCATGATGTTTATGCCTCTAACAATGTGTCGAAAATGCGGTTAATTGTAATAATACCCAGGAATATATCTGTATTTTCTTTGCAAACCACAGCATGGGTATGGTGAACAGCAATCTGGAAAATGGTTGACATCAGAGAGTGATTGGGTTCACAGCGGATATAGTTTTTTTCCAGATATTCTGTTACGGGGAATTGGGAAAATTGCCGGAAGCGGTCTTGTAAATCAGATACTGATGTACGCATGAAATTATAGTCGTTGGGCTGGATGCCCATACAAACCTGGCTGGATGTCGGCAGTAATTGCCGCAATACGGCCAATGATGAAAAAATTCCAACAAAATTCCCCTGGTTATCCACCACAGGTAAATAGCGGATTCCGCTGTTATGGATGATCTGAACAGCTTGTGCCAGGGAGGTTTCGGGGGTAAGGGTAACACAATTGGTCAGCATAAGATCAGCACAGGTTATTTCTGTCATACTGCTCCTCCTGAAAGGATTCCAGGCAAATGAATCTGGAGATTCGTAACGGGACAGAAAAGATTATGCCACAAGCATCATTCACATTCAAGGCCAAAGAATCCTGATCCACCATCAGAATGCCACCTGCTGCGTTATCGGTGGATCAGGGGTGGTCAAGGCCCTTGCCTTTCAAAATGATCTATGGTAGGAGTTATGTTTTTCATTTATTGGGCATAAAGGATTGGTATGAACAACAAGGAAAAAATTCCCGCTCCTCCGAAAATGAATCCCTATGTATTTCCGGTACTGATGCTGGCTTTTGGGCTGTGGTGTCTTTGGGATGGGTTTTTGACAAATGATCCTGAAATGCTCAAACATTCTTTGTTCAATCGGGTATTGAGTATCATTCTTCTCCCCTGGGGCCTTTGGGATTTTTTTTCCACTCGCAGGAAACAGGCACGCAAGCACCAGGAAAATAACAAATTGACATAAATACATGATGGAAACAACTGCGAATACTACTGATACCCGGATGGAAAGGGAAATCAGAAAACGGCGGACTTTTGCCATTATCAGCCATCCCGATGCCGGAAAAACCACACTCACGGAAAAATTGCTTCTGTTCGGCGGTGCCATTGCCGAGGCCGGAGCCGTAAAGTCCAGAAAAACCCAGCGGGCAGCCACCTCTGATTTTTTGTCCATTGAGCAGGAAAGGGGGATTTCGGTTTCTTCTTCTGTGATGCGGTTTTCCTACAAGGGCTACGAGATGAATCTTCTGGACACTCCGGGGCACATGGATTTTTCCGAGGATACCTATCGGGTGCTTACGGCTGTGGATTGTGCGGTAATGATCATTGATAGTGCCAAGGGCGTAGAACCCCAGACTGCCAAGCTCATGGAAGTGTGCCGCATGAGAAATACCCCTATCATCACTTTTATCAATAAGCTGGACAGGGAGGGCATGGAGCCTCTGGATATATTCCAGGACATTGAAGACAAACTTCAGATTGAGTGCATTCCCTTTACCTGGCCAATGGGTATGGGCAAACGCTTTAAGGGCGTGTATGATGTGGCCAATGGGCAGATGGGGCTTTTTACCGCAGGGTATGCGCCAAAGGATGATGATCTGATCCGCATTGAAGATCTTTCAGATCCCCGTGTGGATGAGCTTCTTTCCTCTTTTCTTGCAGATCAGCTCAGGGAAGACATTGATTTGATCCAGGGAGCATCTCCTGCCTTTGAGCTTGACCTGTTTCTCAACGGAACCCAGACTCCGGTATTTTTCGGGTCAGCCATCAATAATTTTGGTGTCAGGGAAATGCTGGATACCTTTGTGGAAATTGCACCTTCGCCGGGAAAACGTCCTGCCGTAACAAGGGATGTGGAACCATTTGAACCGAAATTTTCAGGGTTTGCCTTTAAGATTCAGGCCAATATGGACCCGGAGCATCGGGACAGAATTGCTTTTTTCAGAATCTGCTCCGGCAAATTTGTCAAGGGAATGAAAGTCCGTCATCACAGATTGGGCAAGGATATTAAGCTGTCCAATGCCACCATTTTCATGGCACAGGAACGCAACCATGTGGATGAGGCTTTTGCCGGAGATATTATTGGTATCCATAACCACGGAACCATTCAGATCGGGGATACCTTTACGGAAAAAGAACCCTTGCAGTTCACAGGGATTCCCAATTTTGCGCCGGAGCATTTCCGGCGGGTTCTGCTCAAAGACCCCATGAAAGCCAAAGCCTTGACCAAGGGATTGACCCAGCTTGCCGAAGAAGGAGCCATCCAGGTATTTCGCCCCCTGACAGGTTCCATGCAGATCATGGGAGCAGTAGGTGTGTTGCAGTTTGAGGTTACAATGGCCCGTCTGAAAACCGAATATCGGGTACATGCTGTAACCGAGCCCATTGATCTTTCCGTGGCCCGCTGGGTTGCCTGCGATGATGAAAAACTTCTCAAGGAGTTTACCAATCAAAATCAGTCAAGCCTTGCCTTGGATGCCCAGGAACGGCTGACCTTTTTGACCACCAGCGAATATCAGCTGGGCTTTACCGTGGAAGAATGGCCCGGCATACAATTTCATAAAACCAGAGAGCATCAATAGAATACGGCTGTATTGGCGGCAGCGTGTTTTTTTGTTCTCATGCCATCTGAAAGGAGATATGCAGTTATGACAGACCAGCGAATATACAATTTTAATGCAGGCCCTGCGGCCCTGCCGGAAAAAGTACTCAGGGACATTCAGTCCTCTTTTTTGAATTTCAACGGTTCGGGCATGTCCATCACGGAAATCAGCCATCGGTCTCCTGAATTTGATCAGGTAATCAACGATGCCGTTGCCAGGGCCAAACGTCTGATGAAACTGGACGACCGTTTTCATGTGCTGTTTATCCAGGGGGGAGCATCCCTGCAATTTGCCATGATTCCCATGAATTTTCTGGCTTCCGGGCAAAGTGCGGATTATGTTAACACCGGCACCTGGTCCACCAAGGCCATAAAGGAAGCCCAGATTCAGAAAAAAGACATCCAGGTCATTGCCTCTTCGGAAGACCGGGATTTTTGCTATATTCCCAAGGATTTTTCCGTGAATCAGAATGCCCGGTTTGTCCATCTGACCTCCAATAACACCATCAAGGGTACCCAGTTTGCCAATTTCCCGGATACAGGAAATGTCCCCATTATCTGCGACATGAGTTCGGATATTTTTTCCCGTCCCCTGCCCGTGGACAAATTTGGCATGATTTATGGCGGTGCACAGAAGAATCTGGGGCCTTCGGGAACTGCCATTGTAATTCTGAAAAAGGATTTCCTTGAATCTGCCGTTGGAACGGCGGAAAATCAGGAGCTTCCCACCATGCTGCGCTATGACATCTATGCCCAGAAAAATTCCATGTACAATACTCCGCCATGCTTTGGGATTTATACCATTAATCTGGTGTTGAAATGGATTGAAGAGGACATGGGGGGCCTGGAAGGAATTGAAAAACATAATCAGGAAAAAGGCGCTCTGCTCTATGATTTCATGGATTCAAGCGACTTTTACCGTCCCACAGCAGACAAGGATTCCCGTTCCCTGATGAATGTAACCTTTCGTCTGCCCAGCGAAGAACTGGAAGCCAAATTCATTGCCCAGGCAACCCAGGAAGGCTTGGGAGGATTGAAAGGCCACAGGTCTGTTGGCGGATGCCGGGCATCCATCTATAACGCCACCACCCTGGAAGGGGTAAAGGCATTGATTGGGTTCATGGAACAGTTTGCTAAGAAGGAGGCAGCGTAACGTCATGTTCAAGGTATTGATCAGCGATGAAATGAATGAGGCCGCCCTTGAGGTGTTCAAGAAATATGAAGATATTTCTGTGGATGTAAATACTGGACTTGCGCCTTCCGACCTGATTTCTGTCATTGGCGAGTACCACGGACTTGCCATCCGCAGCGCCACAAAGGTTACGGCAGATGTGCTGGAGGCTGCCAAAAATCTGAAAGTTATTGCCAGGGCCGGGGTGGGTCTGGATAATGTGGACATTGACAAGGCCACCGAGAAGGGCGTGGCAGTAACCAATACGCCGGGGCAGAATACCGTTACCACAGCCGAGCATACCATTGCCATGATGATGTCCATGACCCGGAATATTCCCAGGGCAACGGCTTCCCTGAAAGCGGGTAAATGGGAAAAAAAGCTGCTCCAGGGACGGGAAGTGTTCAATAAAACCCTTGGTGTGGTGGGCTTTGGCAATATCGGTTCCATTGTGGCAGACCGGGCAAGGGGCCTGAAAATGAAGCCCATTGTCCATGACCCGTACATTCCGGCAGAACAGGTGGAAAAACAGGGCTTTGAATTTGTGGAACTGGATGAATTATTTGAACGCTCCGATTATATTACCCTGCATGTACCCAAACTCGACAGCACTGCCAATCTCATCAATGCCCAGAGCATTGCCAAAATGAAAAAGGGTGTGATGATTATCAATTGTGCCAGGGGCGGTCTTGTGGACGAAAAAGCCCTGTACGATGCCATTGTGGCAGGGCATGTGGCAGGTGCTGCCATTGACGTATTTGTGGAAGAACCCCCTGGAGACAATCCCCTGCTGACCCTGGATCAGGTAGTGGCTTCTCCCCATCTTGGGGCCTCCACAAAGGAAGCCCAGATCAATGTGGCGGTTGCTGCGGCAGGACAGATTGGAGACTATCTGGTTAATGGTGCTCTTGCCAACTGCGTCAATATGTCCTCCTGATTGGCATCAATAGGCCATCTGCGGCGTTGTTTTCAGTCGCATCCCCCTGCGGCGTATGTGTTATACGCCTCAGGGTCTGCTTCTTCTGCGCCTTGCATCTGGCCTATTGCTGTCAATCAGGGAAGACCGTTTGTAAAGTAATCCTTGCATTTGGGAATTACGATATTTTAGTGAGTATCCATGAACCTGATTCTTTTGTGGGAAACAGATGTCATTGAGCCGAATCGTGTGGAGTTGGCAGATTATCGCTTTCGTCATATTCACAGGGTACTCAAAGCCAAAGAAGGGGACAGACTTTCCTGTGGTATGGTCAATGGCAAGATGGGCCAGGGAAAGATTGTCTCCCTGACAGATTCCAGCGTTGTTATGGATTTGAACTTGTCTATTGCTCCGCCGGAGCCGCCGGATATTACCCTGGTGCTTGCCCTGCCAAGACCCAAAATGCTCAAGCGGATTGTGCAGACAGTTACCAGCCTTGGAATCAAGGAGATTCATCTCATTAATTCCTGGCGTGTGGAAAAAAGTTTCTGGGATAGTCCGTTTCTGGAACCTGGTGCCCTTGTGCCCTACATGGAAGCTGGTCTTGAGCAGGCAAAGGATACCATCATGCCCCGGATCTTCCAGCATCGTTTTTTTTCCTCTTTTGTCCATGAAATTCTGCCGAACATTTGTGCGGAAAAAAAGGGCCTGGTTGCCCATCCAAAGGCTTTGGTTTCCTGTCCCGTTTATGTGAAAACGCCTGTGGTTCTGGCGATTGGCCCGGAAGGCGGATTCATTGATGATGAAATTACAGCTTTTGAAGGACAGGGCATGACCTGTGTCAGCATTGGACAAAGAATCCTGCGGGTGGAAACGGCCGTCCCTTTTTTGATTGGTCGGCTGGATGGTTTTTCCTCTCAGGCGTATTGATACGAATTTTATGGAGAAAATATGGATAAAAAAGAGGTAAAAGAACGGCAGATTGCCCTGGAAAGTCTGCCGCCTGCGGTCAGGGAAAGCCTTTCTGCCGAAGAAAAGGAATTATTTCTTACGGCAGAAGAATGGCCGGAGGAATTGTTTGAGAAGCTGGATGAGTTTATTGTAAAATCCAGCTAAAATCCACCGCCTAATTTTATAACCATTTGACTTCCATCTCATTTCGCTAATTTACTGATTACCAGCAGGATGCCCGATGCAAGGCAACAGCACCCGGAGTCGTATTCGGCATACGTCGCAGGGGGATGCTGCCGCAGCTAACGCCGCAGGTGGTATTCT
>PDWJ01005711.1_pt1 | contig 10072 bp, 10 predicted proteins | sample 1430881 | NCBI WGS metagenome assembly PDWJ01 (sample SAMN01162460, study PRJNA174530) | Oral metagenome, whole genome shotgun sequencing project. | biome: Marine environment; feature: Marine mammal; material: Swab sample of the gingival sulcus; isolation source: swab sample of gingival sulcus...
ATCGGCTAAATCCTGCGGGGTTTTCAGTTGTGAAAGATCCACCCCGGCCTGTTGGTAAACCATCCAGGCAATGGCGGTGGAATATTTAAGATTACTTATCAGCTCTGTGTCGGGCGCTTTTAAAAAATCATGCTGAGAAGCAAGGCCCCGGACTGTACTGGCCAGATCTTCATTAAAGGCCAAATACTTATCCCAGATTTCCCGGTGGCGGTGGGTATCAATCCCGAAAATACCCATGCCTTGATGGCTTTGCAATACAAAGCCCAGATTGGATTGCACCGCAGCGGTGCCAAGCATCAGTTTTTCTGCTGCCGGTTTACAGATGCCCAAGGCTTTTAGTGTGGGGCGAATAACCAGCTCTAAGAGCTCAGTTCCACAAATACCCATGACACAACTCCTCTCCCAATGTTGGGCTATGCGTCGAATGATTTAACAGATTTGCTTAAAAACACGACTTTTATAACCTTTACTGCAAGTTATGCACCATTTTTTGTTTGTTCATTTAATAGATCAGCACATGAAGGGAAAAATGCCAGAAATCGATTGTAAAACATTGTTTTTTATAGGGCCTGGCAATAATGAATAATGTTTATATGCTAACGGAGCATTTTCAGGTAAGGGCGTTGTTTAAGTAAGAATTATTTGTTGGCTGCTATAGTTAACGATATTAATGATTGTGTTCCAAAGGGAAAAAATGATCCAAAAAATGTCAAATAAAGCTACCAGCAAAAAAACATGCATGTTATGCGTTGTAATGCGTTTATGGCTGGTGACGTTGATCGTGCTTTATTTTTGGAGTGATCGCCTGTTTGCATTATAAACCAACCTGCTAAAAGGCCCGATGCAATACGTTATGAAGCGCTGGCGTTTGGCCTTAAAATCGTTGGCAGCCATTCTGCCAATCGTGCCAAATCCCGCTGGTTTGGCAAACCTATTCTAAGCAGCGGCGTGTTTTCAATGTAACGTATCAAAACTCCACAGGCTTTAAAGCGCTCAAATAAATTATGGGCCTGGTGAGCTGTGTGACAATTCAGGGTAATAAAATAATCCGTTGCGCATATTTCAAAAGAACTGTTTTTTAACTGTTCTTCCAATAGCAATAACAGGCTGTTGCGCCGCTGCTTAAGGCGTTTGCGAGCATTGGCCTGCCATAAGGTATCGCCAAGTGCCTGTGTTGCTAACCATTGGCTGGCGGTAGCAATGGGCCACGGCCCCAGATCATGGCTTAGCCAGCTTTTCAATGTGGGGTGGCAAAACACAAACCCGACACGTAATCCGGCCAGGCCAAAAAATTTTCCCAGCGAGCGCAGCACAATCATATTCGCAGGCAGTGTGTTAATCAGCACTGAATGTTCTGGTGTGGTGTCCATAAAGGCTTCATCCACAATAAACAGCGTATCGGGGTTGTGGTGTGCGGCATGAAGAATATTTTTAGCGGGGGTTAGCCAGGTTGTGGGATTGTTTGGGTTGATAATCACCATCACATCCGCAGCAACAGGGTTGCTTAACAAAGTATCCAGATCGCAGTCGTGGTAATGGCTGATTGAGTGTTGATATTGCTGCCACCAGTATTCATGTTCCTTAAAACCAATGGCGGGCAGTAGCAGGTTTAAAGGTTGTTTTTGGGTAAGGGCTTGCAGGGTTTGGGGAAACTGCTGAATAAACCATTGCGACCCCGGAATGGCCAGTGGCTGGCAAAGGTGTTGCGCGGCGATTTGGTTGTCATATTGTTGGCTGTAGTATGCATGGGCCGCCTGTTCCAATGCCTGATTGTTTTCCGGCAGGCGGTGAAATAACTCGGTGGGTATTTGGGGGACAGGCCAGGGGTCAGGGTTGATGCCGGTGGATAAGTCTATCCAGTCTGCTTTGCTGTGGCTGCCCGCTGCGATAGCCTGCTGTAAGCGGCCTCCATGTAGCGGTGGGCTTTGCAGAGATGGGCTTTGCAACGGTACTTTATCCAAGTCAAACATACCGGCGATTATCCATAAAACACATGCAACGGCAACAAACACAAAGCTGATATTACCGTTGCTATGGCGACCCAGCCAATCAGTGTGGTGTCAATCAAGGTTAAAGCACGTTGAATATCGTTTGGCTCTACGGTTGCTTCACCGCCAAAGAAAGGCTTATCCAACCATTCGCCATGATACCGGGTGGGGCCGCCAAGCTTAACCCCCAGCACGGTTGCCCCTGTTACCATTACCGGGCCACCGTTGGGGCTGGCAAGGCGGGGTGCCTGCTCTTTCCAGTTAATAATGGCTTGTTGTGCTAATTGCCTTGGGGTTTCCTGTTCAGGAGCTTTTCTTTTTACCGTAAACGCATTGGCGATATACAGCCACGCGGTGATTTTAGCCGGTGCCCAATTTAACAGGTCGTCGGTTTTGGCGGCGAATTTGCCGAAGGATTCAAACCGTTCGGTGCGATACCCCCACATGGCATCCAGGGTATTGCTTAGCCGATAGAGCACCACTCCCGGAGCACCCAGCAGGGCAAACCAGAATAAAGCCGCAAAAATACCATCGGAACCGTTTTCCAGTGTGGATTCAACGGCAGCTTTGGCAATGCCGGTTTCATCCAGGGTATCGGTATTTCTGCTAACAATCATTGAACAGGCGTGGCGAGCGGCTGGCAGTTGATTATTCGTTAGTGGAAAGTAGATCGCCAGCATATGTTCCTTTAAACTGCGCCAGCCAATGGCTAAATACAGCACCAGTGCAGCGAACAGGCCATGCAGCCAGGGTGATATCTGGTAGGTAAGGCAGGCTGTAAGGCCTGTGAAAATGACCAGCGGTATCACGGCGATTACCCAGGCCAAAACACCCCGGAAAACATGGGTGCCGGATCGTTGTTGATGGTTGAGTGCCGTTTCAATACGCTGCGCCCAGTTGCCAAAAATCACCAGCGGGTGATGCCTCTTAGGTTCTCCTAACAGAGCATCCAGAAACAGGGCCAGCAAGATGCAGCCACAAGTGGCCAGCAGTTGAGTTACCAAAAATAAGCGTCTCTGTGAATGGTTATCGGAGCGGGAGATATTAACATGAAATCAATCGCAATAATGGTTCAAGGCACCACTTCCGATGCCGGTAAATCGGTATTGGTGGCGGGCCTGTGTCGCTGGTTTGCGCGTCACGGTTATTCGGTGGCACCTTTCAAACCGCAGAACATGGCGTTGAACAGCGCGGTAACGGCCTGCGGTGGCGAAATTGGCAGGGCGCAGGCAGTGCAGGCGCAGGCGGCAGGCATTGAAGCCACCACCGATATGAACCCGGTGCTGCTGAAACCCACTACCGATAGAAAAGCCCAGGTCATTGTTCACGGCAAAGCGCTAGATAACATTGATGCGGTGAAATATCAGGGGCACAAAAAACGGCTGATGCCCTTTGTGTTCGAAAGTTTCAAACGCCTGCAACAGCAGTATCAGGTAGTGGTGATTGAAGGCGCTGGCAGCCCGGCAGAAATCAACCTGCGGGATAACGATATTGCCAATATGGGGTTTGCCGAACAAGCTGATTGCCCGGTGATTATTGTTGCCGATATTGATCGCGGCGGCGTGTTTGCCCATTTGGTGGGTACTCTTGACCTGGTTTCAGCAAGCGAGCAGCAGCGAACCCTGGGCTTTGTGATTAATAAATTCAGGGGCGATATCGGATTATTGGAACCGGGTTTGGACTGGCTGGAAAACCGCACTCAGAAAAAAGTTTATGGCGTTCTGCCCTATATTCATGGCTTACATATAGAAGCGGAAGATGCCATTAAATCGGAAAACGTGCAGGGCGAAACCGAGCTTACCGTGGTAGTGCCGGTGATTCCGCGTATCAGCAATCATACGGATTTTGATGCGCTGCGCTTACACCCCAAAGTGAATTTATGTTTTGTTGGCCCCAATGAGCAGCACCCACCTGCGGATTTAATTATTCTGCCGGGCAGTAAAAGTGTTATTTCCGATTGGCTGTGGATGCGTGATCAGGGCTGGCACCACACCCTTTATAAACACTTGCGCTATGGCGGCAAAGTAATGGGGATTTGTGGTGGTTATCAAATGCTGGGCAGTAAGATTTTTGATCCCGATGGTGTTGAATCAACCATTGCTGAAACCGATGCGTTAAACCTGCTGCCTATCGTTACAACTCTGGAAAACGATAAAACCTTAACGCGGGTACAGGGTGAATTATTTTTTGCTGATAGCGAACGGCCCACAGCGCATGCAACCGGTTATGAAATACATGCCGGTATCAGCCAGGTGGATGCCGGGGAAAAACAGTGCCTGCCGTTGATCAAAAGCAGTGATGGCCAGGCTCATGGCTTAATGTCGGCCTGTGGGCAAATACTGGGTTCCTATTGGCACGGTATTTTTGATCACCCGGAAGCATTGCAGGCATTGCTGCAATGGGCGGGGCTGAATGAAATGGAAAACTTTGATTATCTGGCGGCCAGGGAAGCGGCCTTTGATGAGCTGTGTGATGTGTTATCAGAAGCTATGGATATTGAAAAATTGCTGGCGGATATCCAGGGCTTTTATCAATCACGGGGTTAAGCAATCGAGGCAGCCTTGAAGGGTATCAGCCATTGCCTGATAACTCATCTGGCCAATCAGTTCCCCCAGTTTGGTGTGTTTGCCGCAATAGGGAATGACTGAATCTATGCCTGGTGTAGCCAGCTCAGCCGATGCAACCACGGTTGCATCGGTGCCTGTACCGGTTGCGATTTTTTGTGATTGTGTACTTAAAATCTGTAAGTCGTAACAGGCGGCGGTTTTAGCTTCGGTTATTAATGCAAAGGCTTCCTGTTGGGCTGCCGGGCTCAAGGGCACATTGGTTGCGAACATGATATTAATGGTGCCGACGGTTCGTGGTTGTTGGCCAAGTTCGTAGTCATCTGCGCGATCACCCACTCTGCGTGCATTGGCTATTCCCGCTGTGACCGCACATACCAGGGTGTAGTTTTCTATTGTGGTGATACGGAAACGAAAAGATTTCATCGAAGCCGCAGTGATCAGCCCCACAAAACGGCCTTGTAATTGATACTGTCGGCAGGCGTCGGTGATGGTTTGCTCTATAGAGGGCGTTTTGCCAGTTGGGTGATTGCCCGCTACTTTAAGGTTTAATATGCCATTAATAGGGCAGACGGGGCCACCCAGCCAGGGTGCATTGCTGATACAGCTCAGTGGCTGGCTAAAGCTGATATAACTGTGGGTCGGCTGGGCACTGATGTGGCCAATATCGGGAATGGATTTGCTGATGTTAATCATTCTATTATGGCCAGCGTAAACCCCAATAAAACAACCGCTTCAACCCACTCAATCAAAGCACCGGCGGTATCTCCTGTGGTACCGTGAATACGCTTCAGCATCAGGTTGCGCCAGTAAATCCCGCTGACGATTGCCAAGCCAATGGCCGCTGCACCATTAGCACCCGCAAAAATAATAATAAAGGCAGCCGCAGCGATAATCTGGGCAACAATTAAAGGGGTTTTGATGTTTTCTACCAGCGGCGAGCCCAGGCCGTTTTCCCGCACATAAGGGGTCGTCATTAACAGCGCCATACTCGCCAACCGTGCAATCACTGGCGCGGCCAGCAATGCCAGCAGCTGTTCTTGCCCTTGCCCCTGTTTAGCAATACTTACCAACGCGGCGAATTTAAGTAACAACAGCAACACAACCCACACAATAGCCGCCGGGCCACTGGTAGGGTCTTTCATAATAGCCAGGGTTTTATCTTTATCGCCATACCCCCCCAGCCAGGCATCGGCACTGTCTGCCAGGCCATCCAAATGCAAAGCGCCGGTAATGGCCGTCCACAATATCAGCAGCAGTACCGCTATCACTAAAGGTGCATCCTGAAACAGCCAGGATGCCAGGTAATAGCCAGCGATTAGCACAATGCCAATCAGTAAACCGACCACTCCGTGCCAGTAAAACGACTGGCGCTGCACCTGGTGATCAATCCGATAACGAAACGGCACCGGAATGCGGGTTAAAAACTGAATGGCAAACAGTAATGCGTTCAAAACAGATTCCCGTATTCAGCGAATGCCATTCATAAACGATAGTGATGCTTCATAGGTTTCGTCGGTGTTTAAAAATACTTGAAAGCGGGTAAGGCTGGCATAGGGTATGTCCACGCGAAATATCGCAGAAGCCCCCATTTTTAACAGGTTGTAAAGCGCTGCCCGTATCACACCACCATGAACCACCAACAACAACTTATCACTTGGCTGTTGAATCAGGCTATCCATTGCGCTGCCAACACGATCTGCAAAATGGCCAAAAGATTCGCCACCGGGGGCTGAATTATTAATCGGGTCACTCCAGATTTTACGCAATAGATCCGGGTATTGTTCCCAGGCTTCCACCGGGCGCATACCTTCTAACTGGCCAAAAGAAAGCTCTTTTAACCCTTCATTCACATCCAGCTCAATATTTAGTGTGGATGCCGCTTCACGGGCAAAACTCTGGCAGCGTTGCAGCGGCGAACACACGACTTTTTCCCATTGAAAACCCAGATCGCAGGCGCTGTTCAAGGTTGCTCGCATTTGCTCCCAGCCTGTTTCTGATAACGGGTCATCTTTAGTACCACGATACATAACGCCGCCTTCCGGTTCACCGTGGCGCATCATGTCGATGGTGATAGTTCGAGTGGGTTGATAGCCTTTATACATGGTTAACACTCTTGTTACGGTTCAATTTTTTCGGAAACCCCTGCGTTGGCAAAGGTGGCCATATTGTTATGCAATGCGGTGGCCATTTGAATCAAAGGTATCACCAGCGCGGCACCGCTGCCTTCGCCCAGACGCAGCGTTAAATCAACGATGGGTTCAACCTTCAAGGCATCCAGTAATAACTGGTGTCCGAGCTCAGCGGAGCGGTGGCTGAATAACAGGTAAGGGGCAATCGAGGGGTTCATTTTAATAGCCGCCAGCGCAGCCGAACCGCAGATAAACCCATCCACCACCGCAGCCATTCCCAGTTGTGCCGCACGAATATAAGCACCGGCTAACGCCGCGATTTCAAAGCCGCCCAGGTGTTGCAATACATGAAATGCCGAATCCATATTGCCTTGATGCAAACTTAGTGCTTTGGCGATAACCGCCGCTTTATGGGCAACGCCACTGGATGATAGCCCGGTTCCGGGGCCAGTTACCTGTTGCGGGTTTAGCCGCAATAATTCGCTGATAATCGCAGTGGCGGAAGTGGTGTTGCCAATACCCATTTCACCGCCCACCCATATATTCACCCGGCGTTGGGCACATTGATCAATGCATTTCTGGCCAACCGCAAGCGCCTGTTCCAGTTGTTGTGCGGTCATTGCGGCTTTCTTGGCAAAATTTTCGGTGCCGTGCGCCACAACCTGATGGCTAACGCCGGGTAAAGCGCTTGCAGTGGCCAGGCTGCCCACATTAATCACCTCAAGTTCAGCATTCAGTGCCTGACTTAATACAGAAATAGCCGCACCACCTGCGACAAAGTTTTTTTGCATTTCGGTGGTCACGGCTTGCGGGTAGGCCGACACACCTTCTGCAACAATGCCGTGGTCGCCAGCAAACACCGTAATAGCCACTTTATCGGCTTGCGGGGAAATGTTTTTTTGAATGCCCGCCAGTTGAATGGCAATGGCTTCCAGTCGGCCAAGTGATCCTTGGGGTTTGGTTAATTGATTTTGATGTTGTATTGCTGAATCAATAATAGCTGTATCAATGGGTGCTGCGTGTTCCTGCCACCAGTTAGTCGAATGGCTCATGGCGTTCCTGTTAAGTGTGATGCAAAGCAGTTTTTGCCCTGTTGTTTTAACGGTAAAGGCAACCCGGCCACGGTTAGTACCACTTCATCTGCGATTGCTGCAATGGCCTGATGCAGCCAACCGCTTTCATCAACAAATGTGCGGGACAGCTTGCCCATGGGAATCACGCCCATACCGGTTTCATTACTGACCAGAATAATATGATGGGGTGATTGTTGCAGCACTGTCAGCAGCGCTTCTTTGGCATGCTGAAACCCGGCGGGGTTTTCTTCCATTAACCAGTTGCTGACCCAAAGGGTTAAGCAATCAACTAATACACATTGCGGGGGTGTTATGCTGCTAATGGCATCGGCCAGTTGCAATGGTTCTTCAATTAACCCCCAGTGGGATGGCCGCTGTGATTGATGCCGCTGGATACGCTCACTCATTTCACCATCACCTGCGGCGGCTGTGGCAATATAAGTAACTTTTGTTTGTGATCCGGCGGCTTTATGCTCGGCCAGCCGGCTTTTACCAGAGCGTGCCCCCCCCAGGATAAGCTCAATCATTTTGCTTTGCCGCGCTGGTGATTCCACAGCACTTCCTGGCCACCATCAACGCGGGCCAGTACCCGCGCCGCCACAAACAGAAAATCCGATAACCGATTCAGATATTGCAAACCCAGCATGTTAATGTCGGCAGCTTTAGAAAGCGTAAACACCCTGCGCTCTGCACGGCGGCATACGGTTCTGGCCAAATGGCAGTTGCTGGCGGCGCGATTGCCACCGGGTAGAATAAACTCTTTCAGCATTGGCAGATCTTTATTCATGGCATCAAGGTTTTCTTCAAGTTTCTCAATGTGCTCTGCGGTAATGGCGCTGTAACCAGGCACACAAAGCTCGCTGCCCAAATCAAATAAATCGTGTTGAATCGCTAACAGCCATTGGCGCAGATTTTCCGGTACTATATCTTCTGCAAGAATCATTGCCACAGTGCAGTTTAGCTCGTCTACCGTGCCATAGGCTTCAACGTGCAGGTCATCCTTGTCCACCCGGCTGCCATCACCCAGCCCAGTGGTGCCGCTGTCCCCGGTTTTTGTGTAAATTTTAGAAAGGCGATGCCCCATAAGTGTTACCTTCTAGCTAAGTATTGTGATAAAAGCGTAGCAACTTGTGCGATATTGCTGAAATTGACGGCACCCTGCTTAGAGCATGATAAAATAGGCCGATACTACATAAACCACCCGTAAAAAGCTAACAAGAAACCAATGGAAAGGGGCATTGTAATGAGCAGTATAAATGTAGATATTGAAATGCTAAAAGAGTTACTGGATGCTGCAGCAACGACGGCACTAAGCCATCGAGGGGATCAGCAGGAACTCTATGTTTTAGGGCAGTTGGAAGCAACCGCTAATATGGCTTACATTATAGGCGTTGGGCATGTTGGCTATGATTTTGAGGCTTATTGCCAAAAATTAGCAGGCGAAGCCATTGAAAGAATGGAAGCGTTACTATCGGCACAGCCATTGTTAGAAAGAACTGAATATTTGGGTGAAAGCGCTTAGTCTGCTTTGGTGCACGTTATGTGGCATCGCCATTCCCGTGAAAAGCCGTTATGATGGCGACTGTTTTCGCCGTGCAAACAAGAATTTATGTCTAAGCACCGTTCCAGCCTTGAGCCAGATAACAGCCTTGAGCCTGATGACAGCCTTGAACCGCATAAAAGCTGGTTACAGTCCCTTAAAGCCTTCCGCCATCCCCGTGTTGTCTCCATGCTATTTTTGGGGTTTTCTGCGGGTATTCCGTTACTTTTAATTTTTTCATCCTTGTCGCTGTGGTTGCGCGAAGCGGGGGTGGAACGCTCTACCGTTACCTATTTTAGCTGGGCTGCGCTGGCTTATTCCTTCAAATTTTTATGGGCACCGCTGGTGGATCGGATACCGCTGCCTTTGTTAACCAGTGGGTTAGGCCGGCGCCGGGCCTGGTTACTGGTTTCGCAGCTTGCCATTATGGCATCCATAGCCTGTATTGCCCTGGTAAACCCTGCCGAAGAAAATGCGCTGAATTTAATGGCTCTGATAGTTGTGATGCTGGGGTTTTCTGCGGCGACCCAGGATATTGTGATTGATGCCTATCGTATCGAATCGGTTGAGCAGGATTTGCAGGCATTGATGTCATCAACCTATATTGCCGGTTATCGTATCGGAATGCTGACTTCCGGTGCCGGGGCGCTCATTCTGGCCAGCTATTTTGGATCTTCTACCGAGGTTTACCAATACGATGCCTGGCGTTGGACTTACTGGTGTATGGCGCTCACCATGTCAGTGGGTTTAATCACCACATTGGTCGTAAAAGAAC
>PDWJ01006000.1_pt1 | contig 10070 bp, 9 predicted proteins | sample 1430881 | NCBI WGS metagenome assembly PDWJ01 (sample SAMN01162460, study PRJNA174530) | Oral metagenome, whole genome shotgun sequencing project. | biome: Marine environment; feature: Marine mammal; material: Swab sample of the gingival sulcus; isolation source: swab sample of gingival sulcus...
TGGTTATAACAAAACTACAAAAATGAAATTGTAAATATACCCTATTAAAAATAGCACAAAAACAAAAAAATTCTAACAAGTCGTTTCACCGGACTCGTTACACTCGCCGGTGAGCTCATCATTAGCAAGCGCAGGTCGTAACAACCTAGCTCTCACAGCTGATAACAACCGAATTCTTCGGATATAATGACCTTGCCTTGGTAATGTTGTTTAATTGTTGCAAGGGTTGCGTCTTTACTATTGCGTGTTCGGTTCATAAAGTGGCCTAATAATAATTTTTTGGCTTTTGCGGCCTTGGCAATTTCGCCGATACGCGAAGGCGGCATATGCAGTCGTCTCGCTACCCCAACTGTGCTTTCAGGCACGGCGTTGTGTGCAACCAGCAAGTGGGTGTTTTTTGCCAATTCCGCTAAATAACCAGAATGCCCACCATTGTCGCCCGAAAACGTTACCGATTTGCCATTAATTTCCACTGACCAAGCCAAGGATGGTAGTGGACCGTGTTCGGCATCAATGGCCTGAAAGCAAATGCCATTTTGCTCAAAAGTTTGTGGCTTATCTGTCGGTGCCACTGAAGTGGTGTGCATTTGGTAACTACCCTCGCCTGTCAAATAACTCGATAAGTAAGGAAACGCGCCCTGATTACCAATCATTCGTTTGACAAAATCATCGGTACTCGGCAAATATTGATTACCGGTCGGGCCGTAAATCTGTAAATCACGTGTTCGCCCCTCAAAAAATGCATTTTTAATCAGTGCAGGAAAATCTGCACTGTGGTCAGTGTGAAAATGCGAATACAAAATCAGTTCAACATTGTCAAATGCTTGCCCGGTTGCCCCGAAATGCTCCGCACTGCCTGTGCCGGTATCGACCAGTACGCGAATTTTTCCGTTATCCCAAATCGCATAACCGGTGGATGCTAAATTGTCGTTTAACTCGGGGCCACCCGCCCCCAAGACTTGGACATAAACACCGTCTGCGGGACACATTTTGGATGCAGCAAATAGGAGATTAGCAAGAAACAGACCACTAAGAATAAGCAGTTTTATAAGTTTATTTAGTAATTTCATTTGTTGTAGACCTCAGGGTTCAAGTATGAAGCATAGCATTAGAATTTTTACATAATCATTCATAGGGTGTCTGATACTCAAATCCTCGGCTTAGAGAATGCAGAAACGGGACTGAGAAACAACAGACATAGGTTATTCCATAGAATAAAATTGTGAGTTCATAGTAGCTCAAACACACCTATTTTTCCAGTTTATGGTAGCAACCATTTGCTTTTATTAAACAATTTTCTACTAATAAATTTAACAAATAAAAAATCCAATCCATAGGCTGTAGAATGACGGTATCATTTCGTGGTTTACTGCTGATTGGATCTCCCCCGAGTTCATCGGAGATCAACTATAGTTGTGCTAAAACTCGTTATGCTACTGAAACGTTATGTTACAAATCGTTTGGCTAATGTGGAATTTAGCACTTCAATACAGAAAGTGAACTTTATCGTGATTGGCCAGCAAAAAATAAGAAAAAACGATACGGACGTGCTATATTTGCCAGTGTCATTATTGCCATCAAAAAACCTTGATGGCAATATCCACTTATTTTCTATGGAGCCTCACATGAGCAATTTAGCAAAACAACTACTCACCGGCCTAAAGGACTATGGCATCGCTGAAATTTTTGGCGTACCCGGAGATTTTGCCCTGCCGTTTTTTAAAGTTGTCGAAGAAAGCCAAATTCTACCGACTTTCTACCTGAGCCACGAACCGGCTGTCGGCTTTGCCGCCGATGCCGCCGCACGCCATCACGGCAAGCCCTCGGTAGCAGCCGTTACTTACGGTGCCGGTGGTTTTAATATGATTAACCCGATTGCCGCAGCCTATGCTGAAAAAACGCCAGTTGTAGTAATTTCCGGCGGCCCCGGTGAAGCAGAAAAAACCAATGGCTTTTTATTGCACCATCAGGCCAAAGACCTTAACTCTCAACTGACAGTCTTTAAAGAAGTAACCGTTGACCAAGTTATCCTCAGCGACCCTAAAAAGGCACCGGAACAAATCGCACGTGTACTGACCAGCTGCATTCGCCACTCGCGCCCGGTCTATATAGAAATTCCTCGCGACCAAGTGTTTGAACCTTGCGATAGCGTGCCACCACCACCCGAATCCTTGTGGGATGTCGATAGGCAAAAAATTGACGCCTGTGCCGAGGCGGTACTCGACAAAATCACCAAGGCCAAAACCCCCGTCATTATCGCCGGTATAGAAGTTAAGCGTTTTGGGGTTGAGGCCGAAGTCGCCGAATTGTCCCGAAGATTGGATTTACCCGTCGTTACGACACTGATGGGACGCGGTATGTTTAGCGAATCTGAAAATATTAATTTTCGCGGCACTTACGTCGGCAAAGGCGGCAACAAGGCTGTCTTTGACCTAGTGAGCCAGTCGGATCTTCCGGTATTGTTTGGCGTACTCTTTAACGACAATAACTTCAGTTTGGCAGGCGGCTCTATCGACTTCAATCACGCCATTATGACTAGCGATGAAACTTGCTCATTGGGTTACTTTGCCTTTGATGACATACCGTTGCCATACTTGATGAAACAGCTACTAAAGAAATGCCCAGCCAAGACAAAACCAAAAACCTATAACAGCGTAGAAAATTACCAATACGGCTTTTGTGCTGATGAACAAATCTGCACGCCCAATGACATTGCCATACTACTCAATGATACATTTAAGGAACGCGGTGATATGTGGCTGGCCACTGATATGGGCGACTGCTTTTTCACCACGCTGGACGTACACAATACCAATTTGGTCGCCCCGGCCTTCTATGCGACCATGGGTTACGGCGTACCGGCCGGTTTCGGCATACAAGCAGCATCCGGCGAACGTCCGATTATTTTAGTTGGCGATGGGGCCTATCAAATGACGGGTTGGGAAATACTCAATATGCCCAGATACGGACTCAACCCGATTATTTTAGTCTTTAACAATGCCTCGTGGGAAATGCTGCGTACCTTCCAACCGGAATCGGCATTCAACGACTTGCCACGACTCGACTTTAAGCAAATCGGTGACAGCCTCGGCGGTAAAGGCCACAGTGCCAAGACCCGTGCGGAACTAAAAAAAGCACTTGATGCCGCACTGGACGATGAGTCAAGCTACCACGTCATCGATATTAACATTGAAAAACAGGTACTTTCCAAGACGCTGGAGCGGTTTGTTTCCGGATTTAAAGAAGCACGTGAAAAAGATATCGCAGAGGCTCAACAATCCTAAAAGAATCAACTGCTACCGCTTGTGAAAAATAAGTGGTAGCAGTTGACTAAATGACTTATCACCAAAGTCATCATAGCCAGAATGACGGTACTACAATAGGCAAAGTGACTTAAAAACTGTTACGGCGTCTCGCCGTATTAGATAGACCGCCGCACTGGATAAAACAAATGGGGCCGTGTAATGATTAAATACACTATTATTGCCCTGAACAATTCGGCGCTGTAAAAGCGGAAATATACTCATCAAAGGGGAGCACGTTTGCCTTTGCTGCACCGCTAAAACGCAACACACCCCTAAAAGAGCCATCATTATCCATCAATCGCCCGGTAATCTGCTGCCGCCCGTATTTTTCACTGGTAAACGTCAGAGTAATTAAACCGTTATTCAGGCTATAACGCCCCGATCGGTGGAGCCCTTTATTATTAATTGTGGTTACAGAGCCACCGGCAAATAGGATACGTGCAGGCTTACCATGATGCGGGTAAAACCCCGCTGCCTGTTGCCAGTGGATATTTTCTAACATTTGCCGCAATTGACGATCGTTATTGGGTGAGTAGTGCAAAATATCGCGGTAGTATGGATAAGTTTGTCGTACCAAGGCCAAATCAGGGTCGGTTTGGCTTTTGGTTTTGCGCCTAGAATCTAGCTTTATCGACTGTTTGAGTGCCTCCAAAATTCTGTCAAGATCAAGCAATTCGGATAATTTTTCACCTTCAGGACACTGCTTACGGCGAGCAATAATCGCTGCGGTACAGGCCAAATTGTAATGACCTAAAGCATAGTGATTATCGGCTTGAATGGCACGGTAAAACAACAGCAAGGCTTTCTGATATTTGCCTTGCTTATACAAGCGAAAACCCTGGGTATTCAGTTGTTTAGCTTTTTCCTGGGTCAGTTGTCCACTGTTTCGGTTATTATCCACTTGTTCGTTATCATCACTGTTGATCAACACATTGCCGCCACAGCCCTCAAACGCATTGACGATAACCAAATGCGATAGGGTATCCCCTTTACCTTCGTTGACACAGGGTTTTTCTACTGTCATAACAGAAAACAGCTTACCGTTACTGCTTTTCCCTTGATAAGTAACGTAATCTTTGTGATATGTTTTGGTCACTATCGCTTTGATTTTTATTATTCCTGTTTCATTGGGGTATGAGAGTACTGCCCGATATTGCTTACCGTGCTGTTGGTTTAAGCTCAATGACCAAGGAGGTTCCATGCCTCCAGCGGTAAATTCCTTGGCGAACAATTGTCCAAATGTGGTGATTAGTAAAGCAACCAGTAGTAATTTTTTCATGGTACTCTCCAATTAGTGGAATTTAGACTATTTGCCACAAAAACCTTTGTTATCATCTGGCAAAATGGGCTTGTCATCAACGTTGAGAATGTATTTTAGGCGAAAATGCTCACTGCGACGCACAGAATGACGGTCTTTCTCAGGGTCGCCAGTCAACACACCGCCAATAGTGTGAGAAACAACTGTCGCTTTCAGCAGCACATACTGATCGGTATTAAGGTATTGATGTAAAGGGCTATTAACGTTAACAGCATCTAACAAGTGAATGCCGTCACCATTATCAGATTTAATAAAATAGTGATTATCGGGGTAGGTTCCCTGCTTAACTTTACCGGCAATTAAAGCACTGCCTTCATCTGTCTGTTTCAAGTCGAAGCAACGATAAAGCCAAGGTTTTGATAGTGGTGTGTCATCTTGCCGCGATTCTTCATTAGTGGCAGCAACACAGCCGATTGTTACGAAAAGGATAAAACTGTAGTAAATACATTTTTTCATAGTGTTTTCCCGTAGTGTGATAAGCACCAATATACTAATGTTGATAACAGCCCATTAAGTCCATCATATTCGTTACATTCTGGATACAGGGCAGTGCTTTTTCCATTTCAGCAAACCCCTCATCCATCTCTTTCAGATAAGCTTTTTTTTCAGCCGCTGACCACGAACCCAAATCATCCTCGCCGTCATTTTCGTCATCGTTCATAGTCAGTCCCAAATTTTTCGCTTTGGCCTCAGCACTATCTTGGCAACGTTGAGCTGCCGATTTATCATTTGCCGTTTGCAAACACGCACGGTATTCTTTACCCAAAGTCAGCATTTTCGGCATATCTGATTTCATTTTTGTCAGTTGATCCTGCATCATTGTACTCTGGCTCATCGCCGCTGCCGTTGCTGCCTGAATGTCTGCTTCACTGGCTTGATTGATTGACTTGCCTTGCTTCTGCATACGTTGTTTCAGATTACTCTGAGATTGCTGCATCACTTTACTCATCTCAATAGCCTGTTGAATATCTTCGTCACTCATCGACATATCTTGTACTGGATAATCAGGCAAAGCAAATTGGCCATCCGGAATGGAATGATTAAATTTTACCGAGATAGCGGTGGTTTTTTGTTTTATTCCCATCATGTTGGTTTCTATCCAAAGCGGCACCTGGTCTTTATACATACATTGTTTCGCCCCCATCAACGTCCATACATTACAGGCATAACCCTGTACGTTATCAGTTTGGTCGAGTTTTTTACCCCCAAGTTTTGACAACATCCTCACCCATATTTTTTCCCAGTGCCATCATAGAAAGCATATCTGTCGTTTTTCTAATTCTTTTACGTTTAAAATCAACTTCATATATCGTGATATTATCAATTTTGCTCAGTGTATGTTTATTGACTGTGCGGCTATTGGTTCCGGAAGTAATTTCTTGCTTTTGCTCTTCTTCTAACTGGAGAGTACCGTAATTTTTAAAAACGAGTTTTTTGTTACCCGTTGTCAACATCGTTGACCCCATCATTTTACCGGTGCCGCTGATTTGGTACTGTATCTCGCCGCTTTCAATGGTATAACGCTTTACCGTACTATCTGCCGCTTGGCTTGTGGCCATCATTATCATTGCTAGGCTCATTGCTAAAAAGTAATGATTTTTCATTGTCAATTTCCTCATATAATTATTAATTCTTTATTTCAATTTATATTGTTTTGCCAACTCCTCAATCATCTTAGCTTGATCATCGATACTCAGTTGACTGAGCTATTGAAAAAAATCACGTTGTTCGGCTTTAGTCATCTGTTTGAGTTGTTCTAACAGTTGACGCTGTTGTTGCTTATTCAAATTCTTTAGCTGACTGAGTTTTTCCAAGTCAAACTCTTTGCTTAAGCCCGTAAGTATTTTATCGAAATTTTCCAACATAAGCACTGGAAATGTAAATAACTGCATAGTTTCTTCAAAATTGAGTTTTTCCTTTTCCATCAACTGAAGTTCTTTAGGCAAATATTTTTTCCATTTTTGCTCATCAATTGCAACCTTCTCAAGGGCTTTTGTGAATCGCCTTGCATGCATTTTTTTCCGCTGTTTATTAAATAGCTTGATTTCCCCTTTGCTTGAACGCCTGATATTAACACTATACTCAGTGAATTCCTTCTCTTGGGGAGCAAAAAAACCGTTGTTAACACCCTCTTGAAAACTATCCATCCCTCTCTTTAACGTACTTATATCACAGGGATTCTCACCAGTTATCTGTCCAAAAGTAACAGAAAAAGTCTTTATTGCATCCATCGCTCGATTAAAGCCCCCCAATTCTCCTGAAACTCGATGAGAAGGAATAAAATATTCCATTTCAGGGAGCAGCTGTCTGCCCTCGGTGTCGTGGTAGGAGAAACCACCCCTTTTTAGTTGTTGTACAGAAAACTGAAAATCCTTATTCCCAAAACGAAAACGCATAGGAGTTTGAGGTCTAAACGGTGCTGATAAATGTCCATCATAATGAAGCAATTTATGATGGGGTGAAAGTTTTTCCGTGGTTACTTTTCTATCATATTTAGCTCTACAAGTATTCCGATTAAACTCATAATACTCGTTGTCCTTAGTAATATTATGAAAAGGCATCAGCGGCACACTAAATAGCTTTTTATTGGCAAAATCAAAATAGATAACCTGTTTAGATTTTTCAGTGGTAATTCTATCAACCATAAAAGCTGTATTGAGTAAATTACCAAATACATAATCAGGGTTATCTAGTACCTTTTTGGTCTTTGTACGGGTAATATTGGCGGTAAAATAAGGTTTAGGACATTTGAAATAGAGATACTTTTTCAATAGCACTCTATCCTCATCTTTGCTTAATTTGCTCTTTGATTTTACCGTAAAAAGTGCCCTATGAAAAGTATGATCTATTGCATCTATGGCTTCTTTAAACCAGGTTTTATCTCCGGTTTTTTCACAATCAAAGGTTTGATAGGTAAATTTTAGTTGTTTATGCTCTACGTTTCCATATATTGAACCATCATCTTTAGTATAGGTATAGACCTTTTTAGTATCCCTTGGAATCAGTTTGACCTTTTTTTGTTTACCCTTAATGGGATAGTATTTATTATCACCAGCTATAAAATGGCCGTATTCTACACTTAACTCAAATTCTCTTAATGGTGGTAAATGAGACTGATCACTCATCAGATCAAGAAAAATACTTCCCGTCTCAACGCCATCAGCAAACCCTTCCCCAGCGTATTCAAAACTTTCTGCTTTTACACTAAATTTGTTCAAGTCTTTCTCAATAGTAGAAATCATTTCATGTGTTTTAGGTAATTTATTCAAAAACCGTCTCCAAATTTGTGTAACAAGCTGATCCACTGGTTGCTGCATGAAATTATCATGTAGCTCAGAGGCATGTTTAACCAGCTGATCATTTGTCATTTTGCCGTAATCGGGGTAAATTCGATTTGTTATTCCATAAATCAAGCTAGTTGTTCTATTATTCCGCAAGGTACAGTCCATAGTCACAACAGGTACCTCTGTTAAGTAAAAACCAATTTCGCACCGTATAAAATACGTTGCGTTTTTTGCATTTGGATAGGGTAAAAGCTTGATTTTATCAGACGATGTAAGCATCATCTTTGCCATCATTTTTGCTGTTTTAACATTAAGGTATTTCTGTTTGAGACGTTTTTGTAATTCAACTAATTTTAAAGCGTGCTCTGGATTTTTATTGTCATCAATATTGGCTTTTTTATTGCTGTATATTTCGCGAACTTTTACCGGTAGCACTTCGATGGTTGCCTTCTCGGTTTGTGCCCATACATTGTGACAAAATAGCACCAACAACACGAACATCAATGGTGGTAATTTTTTTGATAGTCATTTTCTATGTACTCCCTTTTGACGAAGTTTTTTGTTTTGTACACACCGATCAAGTGAGAAAATAGTTGCCCCTTCTTCGATACACGTGATTCGCCAGGTGGTCAAATTAATATATTTGTCAACCTGTGACAGCAATGTTTGCCGGTGCTGTTGATTCCACTGTTTATAGGGGATAAAGGTTTGCGTTTTATACTCATTGGGTAAACCTATCGCTGCACCAATGGCATTATCCAAGGCAATTTTTGCTGCAAAAAAAGTTTGCCCACAGATATTGGCAATATGTAACTCATTGGCAGATTGATAACAAATTTTGGCACGTTTAAAATCGGATAAAACCTTTTTAATATCCTTTCGATATTTATGTAATATGGGCTTGATGGTGCTTTTGATGGCAGTTTTTTCTACCTTGGGCGGGGTAAAATTGCCCTTGTTGGCCAGGCAATTTTCCAGCGTAGAGAGAGCTGCCCCTTTATCAATACAGGCTAAACTCAAGTTAATTTGTTGTAATCGGGTTTTGTTATCTGCCAGTGTTTGGGATTTTATCTCGGTATTCCAGGTGTTGTGAGCATATTTTCCCGCTGAATAAGGCAGTGCTTTTGCATTGATAGTGCTTAACTGCTCATTAAATACCTCATCACATAATTCAACAATATCAATATCACCATCGGTTTGCTCGTAACATTCGTTCAACTGCTCTATTGCCGATCGACTAATAAGCAAATCCCTTTTGTTTTGCATCAATTGATGCCGTGCCGTTTCTACTGGGCTGAGTTTTTTTGGCGGTGTTTTTTTGACCGATTGTGCTTTTTTAACCGAGGGAAGGTGTTTTAGCAATTGGCCTTTCCACTTCATCTCCATTGGCTTATCACAATATCCATACATACCCTTAAACTTCAATGGGTTATCGGTAAATGTCCAGATATAATACCCCCAATAGCGTGTGCCGTATTGGCTGGCTTTACAAGGATGCGAGGTTTTAGAGGCAACCCAATAACCCTGCAATACATTGGTTTTGGCATCAAAATAGCCAGCTATCTGTCTGTCTTAGCCATATTTTCCCCGCACTCCATTACTGTCCTGCACAGCCAAGGTAACATTGCCAAAAGTCGCCGACCAAACACCATTAATTTTGGCAACAGAGATTTCTTGTGCCTTGACTGATAGTACCGATAGCGTGATAAAAAAGATTAACAGGTGTTTCATTGTTTTTGCCGCTATGGCTGGGAATCACTTATCGCTCGACCCAGCCTGAAGTGAAGTGAAAATTGGTACAAGGCTTGCCGTCGCAGACAGTATATCTGAATACGGCAAGACGGCGTAACGTCGTACCGGTTTTCAAGTTACTTTACTATACCGGCAACGCAGGCCTTGAGCCCGTCAATACCAACACCCTGATCAATGCAGGCAAGGGTCGCCTTGGTTCGGGCAATATCGCTCTCACCTCGTGCAACTGTTTTAGCTTGGATTTCCTCATTCCATTCACTATGACTGATAGTTTTTGGTAGCGGGAAAGGAATGCAGGTACTGTCTTGTAACTTTTCTGCTGCGGCCTTAACCCCCTGATTAGCAAAATCATCACACGATTTTATTTGTGCCAACAGCTTACTTTGCTTATAGCAAGTGGTGGATATTTCC
>PDWJ01006380.1_pt1 | contig 10070 bp, 10 predicted proteins | sample 1430881 | NCBI WGS metagenome assembly PDWJ01 (sample SAMN01162460, study PRJNA174530) | Oral metagenome, whole genome shotgun sequencing project. | biome: Marine environment; feature: Marine mammal; material: Swab sample of the gingival sulcus; isolation source: swab sample of gingival sulcus...
CGTGTGGTCCCACGATTCGATCGGTGTCGGCGAGGACGGCCCGACGCATCAGCCAATCGAACACCTAGCCTCGCTGAGGGTAATACCGGGATTCGATGTGGTTCGCCCCGCCGACGCCAATGAGACTGCAGTTGCGTGGCGCACCATGCTGGAGCGCCACGATCACCCGTCGGGCATCATCTTGTCGCGCCAAGACCTGCCGATATTTGACCGCAACGACGGTTTCGCCAGTGCCGATCTAGTCGCCAAGGGCGGCTACGTGCTGCGCGACACCGGCTCCGAACCCGCCGTGATCCTGATCGCCACCGGTTCCGAGGTGGGCCTAGCGGTGGCTGCCCAAGACGCCCTAATGGCTGAAAACATCTCGAGCAGAGTGGTTTCGATGCCATGTCAGGAATGGTTCGACGAGCAGCCCGAGGAATACCGACGAAGCGTACTGCCGCCCAGCATTGAAGCCCGAGTCAGCGTCGAGGCAGGTGTGGCATCGGGCTGGCAGAAATACACCGGTGTCGGCGGCCGCAACGTGTCGATCGAACACTTTGGCGCCAGTGCATCCGGTTCCGTGTGCTTTGAGCAGTTCGGCTTCACTGTCGAGAATGTGGTTTCGGCGGCCAAAGAATCGATGGGGTGACCGTCAGGTAATCGGCTGAAACCCTGACGAAACCCGTGGGCTGGGAGTGACTGGGCTCCCGGCCACGGCGTTTCCATAGTCGAAACCGTGCAGTGGCCGATTCGAAGAGTGCACTTCTGTTCGCGCCCGGGCCTTCGTGGTCGCGAGTTGCGACCTGCCTGCAGCAACTCGATTCTGGTATTGGCCCGGGTTTCGCCTAGAATTGGCCCGGAAAGTTTGAGAAAGAGCTCTAGGGAGAATGCATGGCCGAGAAACGCAAGCTTCATGTCTCACTATTGGTGGGCATCATAGGGGGCGTTTTCGTGGCCGCGGTTGTGGCCGCATATCTAATCGTCTATATCATTGCGGGGGACCGCGCCCCCCAAGGGACGCAGGTCGCCGGAGTAGACATTGGTGGTCTGACTAGCACTGAAGCCGAGCAGCGGCTTTCAAATGAACTGGGGAAGCGTCTCCAGACACCTGTGAGTCTCACCTCTAAGGTCGGCGACGCCGAAATCGTTCCTTCGGAGTCAGGGCTGGGCATCGACTACGCCCAAAGCGCGCTTCAGGCCGGGGCAACCAAGAGCTTCAACCCTGTTCAGCTGTGGCAAAAGCTGGTCTCGCAGGGAACGAATCATGATCCGGTGACCAAAGTCGATGAAGCCGGAGTCAACACTGCGATGGAGCAAGTTGCCGAAAAGTTTGAGACGCCACCAGTCAGTGCATCGGTTCTCTGGGACGGCAAAGACACCAAGCTAACAGAGGCCAAGAACGGCACGAAACTAGACATCCCAGCAACCCGTGACGCGGTGGTTGAGAGCTTCTACACAGGCAGACCAACCGAAGTCGTGCTGGCCGAAACTCCGCCTGAGGTGAAAGACGAACAAGTAGCGGAGCTAGTCGATTCGTTTATCAAACCGGCGAGCAGCGGGCCCATCACGCTGACGGTTGACAAGGCCAAGTTGGCCATTTCTCCCCAGATGATCGCGTCGGCCACCACCTTCGATCTGGATCAGGGCAAGTTCGAACCCAAGATTGATCCAGAGAAACTGTTTGCCGCAGCCAAGGCGCAACTGAAGTCTTTGCAGCTTCCCGAAGGACGCGACGCGAAGATTGTGCTTGAGAATGGCAAACCAAAGATCATCGAGTCGGTAGCCGGAGTCCGCATCGAACCCGAAAAGCTAAGGGTGGCAGTCCGTGAGGCTCTCACCAAGCCCGATCGGACGACCAAGGTTGAGGCCACAGCGGCCAAACCCAAGTTCTCTACAGAGGACGCCAAGAAGCTTGGAATCAAGGAAGTCATTGGTGAATACACCACCTACTATCCGCACGCTCATTACCGCAACGTAAACATTGGCCTAGCCGCTAGGGGCATCAACGGTTCGTTGGTGAAGCCCGGTGAAGTCTGGAGCATGAACCGAACCCTTGGCGAGCGTACCCACGCTAAGGGGTATACCGATGGCTGGATGATTATTGGCGGCGTGCTCCGCAAGTCTGTTGGCGGCGGTATCTCCCAGAGTGCGACCACCACCTTTAACGCGATCTTTTTCGCTGGCCTGCAAGATGTGGAGCATCACCCGCACGGTCTGTTTTTCCCCCGCTATCCCGCTGGGCGTGAGGCCACGGTCGCGTGGGGCAGCCTTGACCTAAAGTTCAAGAACAACACCAAATACGGTGTGCTGCTGCAGGCCTACACCAACAAATCGTCTCCGGGAAAGAAGGGTTCCATAACCGTTCGGGTTTGGTCGACCAAGACCTATGACGTCAAATCCTCCAGCTTGAACCGATCAAACTACCGGCAAGGCAGGGTGCGCTACGACACGTCACCTAAGTGCCACGCCCAGGCGCCCTCGCCAGGGTTCGATGTGAACTACACCAGGTACTTCTATAAGAACGGAAGCCTCGTTCGCAAAGAGCCGTTCTTCTGGCGCTATTCGCCAACTGACAAGGTGGTCTGTGGCCCGAAACCGGGTCCGACCCCGGCGCCGAGTCCCGGCGGATGAGCGATACAATAGCTGCGAATCACAAGGAGACCCACATATGACCTATATCATCGCTTCGGCGTGCATTGACGTTAAGGATCGCGCCTGCGTCGACGAATGCCCCGTGGATTGTATCTACGAGGGCGAGCGGATGCTCTACATTCATCCAGACGAGTGCGTCGACTGTGGCGCATGCGAACCTGTGTGCCCAGTCGAGGCCATCTACTACGAAGACGATCTACCTGAGGAAGACACCAAGTTCTACGACGTAAACGTCGAGTTTTTTGACGAGGTTGGTACTCCCGGTGGCGCTGCGAAGATGGGTGTGATTGAATCCGATCACCCTGTTGTGGCCGAATGGCCAAAACAGGACGGCTGAGCTGGTGCACCCTCTGCCTGACTTTCCGTGGAACAGTCTGGCGGCCGCGAAAGAGAAGGCAGCTAGGCACCCTGATGGGCTGATCAACCTTTCTGTGGGTGCCCCGGTAGATCCAACTCCCGAAGTCGTCACCGCAGCGCTGAGTGCGGCTAGTCAGGCGTCCGGCTATCCAACTGTGGCAGGCACTGACGCACTTCGCGAATCGATTGTCGGCTATTTGACGCGTCGCTGGGGTACGGTCGAGCTCGGCCCTGATGCTGTTCTACCTGTTATCGGCACCAAGGAGCTGGTCGGCTGGTTGCCGTTGCTGGTCGGGGTGAGGCCGGGCGACAAGATCGTGATCCCTGAGTGCGCCTACCCCACCTACGATGTCGGTGGGCGAGTAGTCGAGGCACAGGTGGTTTGTAGCGATGACCCCGCAGATGCCGTGGGTGCAAAACTAGTGTGGCTCAACTTTCCGGCCAATCCGCATGGCGCATGCGCCAGTGATGGGTTACTGAGGCAGTGGGTTGCCGCCTGCCGGGATGTCGGCGCACTGTTGGCGGCCGACGAATGCTACCTCGAGTTTGTCTGGCGCGGATCCCAAAAGTCAGTGCTGCACCCAGAGATTTGCGGTGGATCTGCCTCCGGGATCCTGTCGGTGCAGTCGCTGTCGAAGCGCTCAAATATGGCTGGCTACCGCGCGGGATTCGTCGCGGGGGATACCGGCACGGTCGCCGAACTTACCGAGCTGCGCAAACATCTGGGAATGATGGTTCCGGCGCCAGTTCAGGCCGCCATGATCGCCGCACTCGACGATGATCAACACGTATCGGCCCAGCGTGACCGCTATCGCCGCAGAAGGGACGTTTTGCTTCCGGCTTTGGAGGCCGCAGGGTTCCGAGTGGACGATTCACAGGGCTCCCTGTATCTGTGGGTGACCCGCGACGAGCCCTGCCGACAGACTATCGATTGGTTAGCCAGCCGAGGCATATTGGCGGCCCCAGGAGACTTCTACGGTGAATCGGGAATTCGTCATGTCCGGGTGGCGCTGACGGCGTCCGATAGCGATATTCAGGTGGCTGCCAGTCGGCTTGCCGCTGAAAGGTGACATTCACCTGAATGGGGTCCGGGGTGCGCTGACTGCATCCGGTGGTGCTATTCGGACGGCCACCGCCCGGCCTACTGCCGCACGGTGACAACCACCTGACGAGCGCCCGGGGTTGGTTTGCCCGTCCATTCGGCCAGTTCGGTGTTCGAAGCCTCCCACATTTGTTCACCCACCTTGATTGAGGCCACGCCCACCTCGGATGTGAAAGCCATCGCCAGATGCGCGCTTGCCCAGGCAACTTCGGGGGAGTCCGCAGTGATCAATATTTCAGGGCCGGTAACGAGTATTGCCGCGTGGCTGCCGACTGCCTTTGCCAGGCGTAGCTTCAACTTGGCCGCGTCCCCGGGTGCGCCATCGAGGCTCAGGCAACTCAGTGATGCGGGGGAGAACCCGCGCAAGGTGCTTGCGAGCTGCTTCGCCGAGGTCACATGCTTGCGATAACCGTCGGGAACCCCGCTACGCTGCACCTTTTGCGCGACATCGTTGATGTCGCCGGTCTTCCAATTCTTCACTTTCACCAGCGACCGGTAGAACTTGTTGGACGAGTAGTAGGGATCCATGATCTGCTCTTCGGTGCCCCACCCCTGGGATGGCCGCTGCTGGAACAATCCCAGCGAATCGCGGTCCCCGTAGTCGAGGTTGCGAATCCCCGACTCTTGATATGCGGTAGCCAGCGCGATAGAAGCCGCTCTCGGTGGTAGCTCCAGGTTCATTGAGACCCCGGTGATGATTGCGGCGTTCAAAGCCTGCTCAAGCGTGATCGACACATCGTCTGTGTCTCCCATTGCGACGCAGCGTTCGACGGGCGGCACCTTCCGCGTCATGCGATCTATGAGGCCGCAGCCTGACAGTAGGGATGCGATTAGCGCGCAGCAAAGCGCGGCCGTAAATACTCGATTCTTAGACACGTCAGTTGCTGTGTAGTTCGGCGTTTAGGCTGAATTCGCGGCTAGCGCGGGCGCGGGCCTCTACCCGACCCGAGACGGAGTCCCGCAGATAGAGCAGGTCGTCGACTCCAGACAGCTCGCTCGCTTTCACAACGCTGCCGTCTGACATGGTCACCTTGGTTCCGGCGGTCACATATAGGCCAGCCTCGACTACGCAGTTGTTGCCCAGGCTGATGCCAACACCGGATTCTGCGCCCAGCAGGCATCCCTTGCCGATTGTCACCATTTCGGTTCCGCCGCCGGATAGAGTGCCCATGATTGAGGCCCCGCCACCGATGTCGGTGCCTTCACCGACGATGACGCCCGCAGAGATTCGGCCCTCGACCATGGATGCTCCGAGGGTGCCAGCATTGAAGTTAACGAACCCCTCATGCATGACGGTTGTTCCGGGCGCCAGGTATGCGCCAAGGCGCACCCGGGCGGAAGCACCCAAACGGACGCCCGTGGGGATCACGTAGTCAACCATGCGCGGAAACTTGTCGACGCCGTGGATACTGACCTGACCCCGGACACCGCGAAGATTACTGCGCACTTCAGAGTCGAAGTCGGTTACGCTACACGGTCCAGCCGAGGTCCACACGACAGTCGGCAGAATGCCAAACATGCCCTCCAAGTTGATTGTGCGCGGAAGCTTGAGCCTGTGGCTCAATAGGTGCAGCCGCAGATATGCGTCCGGAACGCTTGTGGGCGGGGCACTCAGGTCGTCGACGGTGCACTTCACGAGTTCAAGTCGCACGTTACGATCTGAATCTCTGGTGACTGAGGCTTTTAGACGATCGGGCGCCTTTTCGCCGTCATATTTTCCGAGTTGAGGTGCCGGGTACCAGGTGTCTAGCACTTCCCCGGATTCGTGGGTTGTTGCGATCCCCCAGCCCCAGGCTGCATTCTCATCGATCATGATCTCAATGTTACCGCGACTAGGAGCAAACGTGATTGCCCGAACCGATAGGCTGGCCCCATGGATTTGCATCAACCCCTAGCCGACCTGCTGGTCGAGATCGTAAACGTCGAGTCAGTTAGCGGCAACGAGGCCGAACTCGCCACCATGGTTGAGGGCGCCTTGTCTAGCTACGACCACTTGCACGTGCAGCGCATCGGCAACATCGTCGTCGCCCAGACGCAGCTCGGCCGCGCCAACCGGGTCGTGGTCGCCGGGCATCTCGATACGGTTCCCGTGGCCAACAATCTGCCGGCCCAGCGGGTGATGGTTGACGGCCAGGAACTCATCTATGGCCGCGGTACCTGTGACATGAAGGGCGGGGTAGCGGTGATGTTGGCTGCGGCAGCCTCCTTGGTGGAGCCCGGACAGGACGTGACTTGGATCTTCTACGACAACGAAGAGGTTGATGAGTCCAAGAACGGTTTGAAATACATTTCGCGCCAACACCCGGAGTTGTTGCAAGCCGATTTTGCAGTGCTAATGGAGCCCACGAGTGCCCGGGTGGAGGGCGGCTGCCAGGGGACCTCCCGCATCGTGCTAAAGACTAGCGGCACTGCGGCGCACTCTGCGCGGGCTTGGCTGGGGCATAACGCGATCCACGACCTCGCGGACGTGCTGCGGATCCTCGCCGACTATGAGCATCGTGAGGTTCCAGTCGATGGCCTCACCTACATTGAAGGGCTCAATGCGGTTGGCATCAAGGGCGGAATCGCAACGAACGTGATCCCCGATGTCGCCGAGGTAACGATCAATTTCCGATTCGCCCCTGATCGAGACAAGGCGAACGTGATGCAGTTTTTCGAAGACAAGTTTGGCGCTTGGGACTACGAGGTCACCGATTTCGCACCCGCTGCCCGGCCCGGTCTCGACCAGCCTCTAGCGCAAGACTTTCTGCGAGCCGTCGGCGGCGAGGCGTATCCGAAATATGGTTGGACGGACGTTGCTCGTTTCTCGGGCCTCAACATTCCGGCCATCAACTTCGGGCCCGCCGACCCAGGTAAGGCACATGCAAGTGACGAATTCTGTCCATCGGCTGATCTAGACACTTGCTATAGCGCGTTGATGCGCTGGCTAGGGGAGGCGAAGTGACAAAAACCCTCGATCAACAACTGCTAGATTCCGCCTACGCGGACGACTGGCAGCACAAGGATCCGTGGCGGGTGCTGCGAATTCAGGCGGAATTCGTTTCGGGGTTCGACGCCCTAGCTGAATTGGGGCCCGCCGTGTGCGCGTTCGGTTCTGCGAGGATGAAGCCGGGATCTTCACAGTATGAGCTAGGCGTCCATCTGGGCTCGCAGCTGGCACAGAGTGGGCGCGCTGTGATCACCGGAGGTGGCCCTGGTGTCATGGAGGCGGTCAACAAGGGAGCGCAGCAGGCCGGGGGAACTTCAGTCGGCCTGGGTATTGAGTTGCCGTTTGAAGAGAAACTAAACCCATATCTCGATATCGGCATCGTGTTTCGGTACTTTTTCGTGCGCAAGACCATGTTTTTGAAGTACTCACAAGGCTTCGTGGTCATGCCTGGTGGCTTCGGAACAATGGATGAGCTATTTGAGGCCCTGACGTTGCGGCAAACCGGCAAGGTGACTAATTTCCCGATTGTGCTATTTGACGAGGTGTATTGGAGTCCGCTGTTCAAGTGGCTCCGCGACTCGGCGCTGGCGTCGGGCATGATTTCCGAAGGCGACGCCGAGGCGATACACGTCACCTCAGACCTCGACGAGGCGGTGGCGCTCGTCACCGCACAGGACACGCCATGATTTGGTTCTTGGTCGCGTGTTGCGTGGCAATCTTGGGTCTCACGGCATTTGTCGCGAGCGGTAGGTGGGGCGGCATAGCCAAGGCGGACGACGACACACCGGCCCCCGAACTGCCTGAGGGCGACTTGAGTCGCGAAGACATATTGGGCGCCAAATTTGCTGTCGTGATGCGCGGTTATTCAATGACTCAGGTCGACCTCATGCTGGCGCGGCTGGCCGACCAGATTGAACAATCGGATTCGTCATCCGGTGAGCTTCCGCCCGCCGAATACGACATTTAGACCGCGTTTGCGGAATAATAGTCCTCGTAAGCAATCAGATACGCTAAGGACTCGAACATGGCAGCTATGAAGCCTCGTACCGGTGATGGCCCAATGGAGGTAACCAAGGAGGGGCGCGGATTGGTCATGCGCGTCCCCGCCGAAGGCGGCGGCCGTTTGGTCATCGAGTTGAACACCGACGAGGCCGCCTCCCTCTACGAGGCATTAGCGACGGTCGTCAACTAGCTTTGCGTTCAATCGCCTTGTGGTAGACATCGACCGTCTCAGCGGCGATCTTGCTCCAACTAAAGTCAGAGATGCAGCGTTCGCGTCCGGCCTTGCCGAAGCGAGCCGCTAGGTCGGCGTCGCGGGTCACCTGATTAAGCTTCTCAGCGAACTGCGCCTCAAAGTCAGACACATACGCCGGATCCTTCGCTTTGTTGGGATCGTAGTCAACGAGTAACCCGGTCTCACCAGCAACGACCACCTCTGGAATCCCACCAACAGCGCTGGCAACTACTGCGGTTTCGCACGCCATGGCCTCAAGGTTTACGATGCCGAGCGGCTCGTACACTGACGGGCACGCAAACACGGTAGCGTGAGAGAGTATCTGGCGCACCGACTCGCGAGGAAGCATCTCCTGGATCCAGGTGACGGAGCCCCCACGCTGTTTCTTTAGATCGGCGAATGCGCCCTCAAATTCGGCCGCAATCTCTGGGGTGTCCGGGGCCCCGGCGAGCAGGATTAGCTGGGTATCCGGGTCGAGCTGTGCAGCGGCACGCACGAGATGCACAAGACCCTTCTGACGCGTGATGCGGCCAACAAACACAACGCTCGGCTTGTCGAGGTCCATGCCGATTTCTTGCACCACGTCGGTAGCCGGATCGGGGTGGAACTCGTCGGGATCGATACCGTTTCTAACCACATGCACCTTGTCAGGATCGAGTTCCGGGTAGGACGCCAGGACATCTTTGCGCATTCCCGAACTCACCGCGATGATCCCGTCAGCCGCATCGTAGGCCGTTCGCTCAGCCCACGACGAGAGTCGGTAGCCGCCGCCCAACTGTTCGGCCTTCCATGGGCGATGCGGTTCTAGCGAATGCGCGCTAATCACATGAGGAATGTCGTAGAGGAGCCCCGACAGGTGTCCGGCGAGGTTCGCGTACCAAGTGTGGGAGTGAACTAGGTCGACGTCGCCGATTGCGGCCGTCATCGACAGGTCGGCGCCGAACACACGCAGTGCTGCGTTCGCGTCGGGTGGGAAGTCTTCGGCATGGGCCTGGGCGCCTTCACGGGGTTCGCCCTTCTTGAGTTGCGGCACGAGCTGCGCCACATGGACGCCGGCCCCGCCGTAGATGGTGGGAGGGTATTCGCGGGTAAGGATTGAGACACCTAGAGTCATAGGACGATCCTGGCACATCTGTGCGCCTTCCGCAGTCGGAAACGCGACATATCTAGGGCAGCCGGTGGGGCAATTTTGAGTTTTCCTTGTGCGGCTCCTTGAAGTGGAATAGATTCAGGACATGGCTAAGCGACCAAGAGTGTTGTCCATCGTTCTCGCTGGAGGAGAAGGCAAGCGGTTGATGCCGCTGACAGCTGATCGGGCGAAACCGGCAGTCCCGTTTGGCGGCTCCTATCGCCTGATCGACTTTGTGCTTTCGAACCTAGTCAACTCCAATTTGAGGCACGTCTGCGTGCTAACTCAATACAAGTCCCATTCGCTCGATAGACATATTGCGCAGACTTGGCGCATGTCGACCATTATCGGCAACTACATCGCGCCTGTGCCAGCGCAGCAGCGTAGGGGACCGCGCTGGTATATGGGTAGTGCAGATGCCTTGTTCCAGTCGATGAACCTAATCGCAGACGAGGACCCCGATTATGTAGTTGTGTTTGGTGCCGACAACATCTACCGCATGGATGTTTCGCAGATGCTCGCGTCCCACATCGACTCCGGTCTCGCGTGTACGGTTGCCGGAATCCGCGTGCCCCGCAGCGAGGCTTCTGAATTCGGGATCATTGATGCTGCCGCAGACGGAAAGATCAAGGAGTTCCTAGAAAAGCCGGCGGACCCCCCAGGTTTGGCTGATAGCCCAGACGAA
>PDWJ01005713.1_pt1 | contig 10066 bp, 7 predicted proteins | sample 1430881 | NCBI WGS metagenome assembly PDWJ01 (sample SAMN01162460, study PRJNA174530) | Oral metagenome, whole genome shotgun sequencing project. | biome: Marine environment; feature: Marine mammal; material: Swab sample of the gingival sulcus; isolation source: swab sample of gingival sulcus...
ATTGAGCACCCCCTGCTGGAAAACTTCTTCATCACTTACCTGGAACACACTCGAATCCCTAACACATCTCCCCGGAACCCCTGAAAAAAATCTCCCTAAGTTTGGAAGCCTCACCCACGGCTGAAAAATGACTTTCTATCCGAACCCTGGCAGCTCTTGCCACCTTCTCCTTGCCCCGCACATCGCTGCGTATAGCATCCGACAGCTTGTCCGCAAAAGACTCCGCGTCCCCCGCAACCCCCAGATACCCACTCACCCCATCCTCTATCAGCTCAGGAATACCGGCAACACACGTCGAAATACAAGGAACGCCCAAGGCCATTGCTTCCATAATGGCCACCGGTATCCCGTCCGTATCCCCCTGATCCGTTGTCTTGCATGCCAATGCAAACAAATCCGCACCCTTCACGGCTTGTCGCACCACCTTCTGGGGCACCGCCCCCGCAAGCCTGACCACCCCCTGCAACCCTTCATCTTGAATCAGCCCCTCCAAGGAAGCCCGCATTGGCCCCTCGCCCATGATCTCACACTCGATACTCTCTCCCCGCCTATACAGCACACCACACGCACGGATCAGAATATCATGTCCTTTTTTGTCAATGAGTGCCCCAACAGACACAATCCTGACAGAACGACCGTCCAAAACACCTTGCCCGCACTTACAGTCAGAAAAATCCTCCAATGGAATCCCACAGTGAACAACATGCACCTTATTCCGCACGTCACCCGGCAAGTCATTCAGAAGCCTCCCTCTGTCATACTCGCTGATCGAGGCTACAAAACGAGCATTGGCAAGCTTCTGACGAATCGCCGACGGATTCATCGAAGTATGACTCGTAAAACTATACGGACGCCCAGAATAAGCGGATACCCCCATCGCGGTCATACAAGCCCCGTCCGCAAAATGGGCATGCAACGGTTCTTTTGTCTTCATCCGCGCTCCATGCCTCCATATCCATGCGGCACGCCAAACCTGGAGAACCATCCGCCCCCTGCCACAGGTTCCCTTTTCCCCAGTGAGAGCAAGAAACATCAACCTGCACCAAACAAACGGCCGCAATACAACAGCCAGGGCATTGGCAACAATGTGCTGCCAGCCAACGGGATTGGAAGGAACATTGATCACACACTTCGCCTCCTCAGCAATTTCCTCGTCAGCCCGAATATCAGACGCAAGAGCCGGACGGATGCTGTACACCGTGACATCCACCCCAAGCTCCCGCAACGCCCGAATCTCCCTGCGTACGAATGTCGTCCTCAACGCCGGATAACGCTGGAGAATATAGGTGACTCGATCTTCTGATCTTCTACTCATACAGTTAAGCACTCTTTCTGAATGGCCTCACAATCCGGTGAACCACGGATGCCAGCCTTCCCGCATTTCGCACTCCCAGCCAAAAGGCCAGCATCCGCATCGAACCAGGAAGAGCATTCCGGGCAGCCATCTTATCCAACTCAACAGCCATTCCCCAGAGCTCGTTGCCAACCTGACACAAATGCCTCTTGTAACAGGCATACACTGCCCTGCCAAGACAACCAGCCAACGACGCCCGCCTCTCTGAACCCATGTTTCCTGAATCTTCCAGCAAACGTGGAACAACACCCCGCATCACCTTGGGATAATTCCCTAACACCCTTTCAAAAGAACGTGATATTCCCCCCGGCACCTTTTTTACACAAAACAAACTTTTTTTAATAAGGATAACCTTAGGCTCATACCGCTGCGTAAGGCGCAAGTTCAAATCAAACTCCTGAGCTGCCGACAAATTCTCATTAAAGCCGCCAATACCCACTAACCATGACTTCGGATACAACACCGCAGAAGTCTGCGGCATGGCACGGATCACCCCGCAAAACGGATCTCCCCAATCAGACCTGCTAGGTATGGCAACCTCTTTATAATCTGGCCATTCGACATCATATCCACAGACAGACATGACACCACCTTGTAAACAATCTGATCTCATAGCCACAAAATGACTAACTACCTTGTCTTCGTACAAAACATCGTCTGCATCAAGAAACTGGATGTAGGTACCGGTTGCATGCTCTATACCCACGTTCCGGGCCGCGCACGCACCACTGTTTTTCCTTTGGATCAGCTTCACCTTATCTCCAAAGGATTTCACAATGTCAGCACTTCTATCTGTTGAACCATCATCAACCACCAGCAACTCTATCCGCTCATAACTTTGCCCAAGACCACTCTCAATCGCACCCGCAATGTAATCCTCCGCGTTGTAACATGGGATAACTATCGACACCAAAGGTTTATCCTCCATATCACATTTTTCCGCCATCACTCTTGTCGCTTTTCTTTGTTTAGAACTGCCCTTAAACCAACCTATTTAACTGGTTCAATACCTGCTAATTTCACGTCAACGTCTCATCATATATCTCTTCAAGACGCCTCCTGTGGCTCTCAGGATCATGTTCTTTTTTTACCCGCAGCCAAGCTTTCTGACCTTTTGCGCGCACCGCATCCCGGTTGTTGAGAGCCCACTCCAGATGAGCTTCCAAGCCTTCATGCACGAGTTGACAAAACCTCTGCTTAGCCTCAGCTGACCGGGGAATCGAGCGGTTATCCTCCACCAGCGGCACCTCAATCAACCACCCGCAATCGTTGTCGTTAATTTCAGAAAGAGCTGCCCCGTTTGTGCTAATAACCGGACATCCTGCCGCCTGGGCTTCCAAAACAGAATAGCCATACGTTTCATCATAGGAAGGTAGCAAACCAATGTCAGAGTCTCTGAAAATCTTCAGAACATCTGCATTGTCAATACCCTGCAACCATTTGATTTCCGGGTGTGTCTCCATCATGGCTTTTGCCCAAACCTGATCCTCCAGGGTAGATTTTGTGGCAAAGTCACCGTAGTGGATATTGGAAATGACATTGAGCCGAATGGGTCGCTTTTTTCTCAATAGCCGATCAAACACTTCCAGTATGATACGCCCACCTTTATGGAAAAAGTGGTTGCCCACAAAAGTGCAGGTTAGTGTCTGGTCATCCGTTTGCTTTTCAGCCATATCTCCGATCACCAGTGCTTGCGGAGGATGCAGGATCTCCATCTTGCCTGCTATTGCCTCATGGCATTCCCCATACTCAGCCAGGAAGTTAACCTGACTTTGGTATGCAAATTCAGAGATAGGAAGCAGCTTTTTACAGCTTTTGTGAGCAAGGCGTTTTAACACATAATTGATATAACGTTTTTCCTTCGGAAGCTGAAGGCAGCGGTGGACACCTCTGGGTAGATAATGTTCGAACGTAGTCACCCATGGCTTATTCCCAATGTTAATCGTGTTAAAAAAGTGGTGCAGGTCACACCTATGCAGACCGGCATCAAAATACAGGGTGTTGAGATACGGGTGAGTAACCTTTTTGATTTTATAGTAGGCATAGGCTGGAAACTTCACCAGATCCTGCTGCTTCTTCAAGATGTAGCGCTCGAAGGAGTGCCCTGCAAAATTACGAATCTCAGGATAACCCAGAGTATTTGTTCCTAGGACTCTTTTCTTCATCTATTACCTCTCTGTGCTACGAAATTTAAGAATCATAAACCTCCCTATACGTGGCAATCGCTCCGTCAATCCCAAGCTCTCGCTGTGCAACTTGCCTGCACCCTTGCCGCATCCTAATCCCGTCAACGTTACCCCCGACAAATGAGTCTATTGCATCCGCCGTTTGGCTTACAGATTCAGATGGGTCACAAGGTATGCCTACCTTGTATTTCTGTACCAACCCAGAGAAATCTCTTATCACCGTGCTCACCGCAACGGGAACTCCCATACCCAGATACTCCCCAAACTTGGTCGGTGAAGCGACCCTGTTTGTGTCGTTATCTTCCCTGAACAAAAGGCCTATATCTCCGGCCACCCCGTAGTTCACCACTTCACTGTGGGGCAGGATCACCACATGATAACTTGCCGGACTCCACTCGCGCACACCTATTTTTTCCACAAAGCACTCCTTGTCACCCGTAATACAAAGGAATTTCACCCTAGGATTCCGAACCATCAGTTGCTCCACAACATCCAACATATAGTCCACATGCTGCCACTCACTACTACTGCCAACATACAAAGCGACAACGTCGTCCGAGTTCCAGCCTAAGCGTATACGGACATCTCGGCGGGAAACCTCCTGCTGCTCACCAGAAAGCCCGGGAAGATTCAATACACACGGCACTAGAAACGATGATTTACCCACCGAGTGACGAGTATTAAGCATTTCACCCAATGCACTGGACACTACAATCCGCTTCGCTGCATTCATCCATAATTCCTTTTCATAACGGAGTGCCCTGCAGTGCTTGGCACTCCCCGTCTTCAATCTGCCGTCATCCAACCTCTCGGCAATATCATCACCATGCACATCCCAAACAATGTCGCAAAGCTGACCCGCCCCGGTTACTGCTGCAATACCAGCTGAGTGGGAATGTGCATGAACATGGGTAAACCCACCACGTTTAACCAACCACCGGATAATCAACGCACACCAGTATCTATTCAGCATGTCACTCAGTGGCAGCTTCTTGGGAAGAAGCGGCATCACGATGAGACGGGCTCCAGCCAAATCAGCCCTCTCTGCCATAACTGCTTTCCTCTTCTTGCCCAAGAAATTCCGGAGTGATTCAAAAGTCAGTAATCCACTCCTGTGCCCAGGCGTGACGGCTTCCGCGCCGCGCAAGCATTCGAGGGAAAGCCATACACGTGACCCATATCCGGTTTCCACCAAAATTCCACCGGTTGCCACAACCAGAGGCTTGTATTCCACATTACCCATATTACGTCACATGGTTCGGTTTGCCCGTCACAATTTCAGAGTAAATATCAACAAATGCCTTCGCCCGGCTATTCATCGAGAAGCTACCACCTTCGACAGCCGAAGCCGCTTTCGCCCCCATTCCTTTGGCTTTTCCCTCATCACCTAACAGTTCGGTTACAGCATCTGCAATGGACTGTGGATTTTCTTTAGAAATAACCAACCCGTTAACCCCATCATCTACCAAATCCGCTGCTACTCCGGTATTAGTAACCGCCACCGGGCATCCCATTGCCATCGCCTCCAATATCACGTTACCAAAACCCTCGGTAAGTGACGGGTGAACAAACACGTCACAAGCAGCAAAAAAACTAGGAATCTCCCCCCTCTCAACCCTCCCCACCAGAATCACGTGATCCGTAAGCCCCGCATCATCAATTTGTCGCTGCAACTCTTGCCTTTCTACTCCGTCGCCCAAAATCAGAAGCTTGGCTTCACAGTGGAAAGCCCTAATTACTCCCATAGCTTCTATGAGATAATTAAACCCCTTGCCCGCCACCAGATTCCCGACGGCCAATATCAGCTTTTTGCCTGTCAGTCCAAACTTCTCGATGACTGCCTGACCAGATACCTCCCGGCTATAGCTACTCAGATCCACCCCATTGGGAATGACCCGCGTATCCACTGCCTCCCCGCACAACTCCCCGACCGCCTGTGCCGAAGTGATGCTGGCAACCGTGGTTCTGGATGCAGCACAGATCGTTTTTCCTACAGTTTTCCGATAAAACGAATCAAGACAAAAACCATAACCAATGGACTCACAGGTCAGGATGTCCACGCCCCTCAAGGTCACTACGAGCGGCTTATTCCGGAGATAAGGAAATGCCGCAGTTCCCTCTGGGTAAGCAAAGTGGCAATGCACAACATCCACATCTTCAGTTTCGATATAGCGAGACAAGAACTCACCTGCACGGGCTACCCTCTGAAATGCCTCAAGATGCTTAACCTCCCTTGGCACCGGCATATAAGCCAGCAGTCTGACGGCACTCAACACACGATCCACCACACCAGCAATCGAACGTCGTGACTTGGGGATTTCTATACACCTTACTCCCTTGATTTCTTGGGCGGGTGACTGGCTTACCACAGTAAGCCGATCAACCAGGGGTGCCATTGCCTGTATTTCTTCGACAAGGAACGAATAATAATTGGGGATTAGCCAGAGAACATGCATAATCACAGGGGTTGTTTTAAGGGTTCATCTGACAGTCTTCCTTGCAACGGCAACCCAGAAAAATTTTCAAAGCAAATGGAAGAAATGAGGTTTATCGAGATGCTCTATTACGCGCTCTACACATACAGGTCGCCTTACGAACTTATGAACTCTTCCTGAGCTTTCGATACTGCGACTTTGCCACATACCTCATTTGAGGATCAATGCACCACAGGAGTGTTAATGACAAAACAACATACACCATGGCAAAAAGCCACACGTACAAGCCTGATACACTTCTTTGATATTTGTATACAACAAAGCCCGCACCGACAATTGTGGGAAACAGTATCACAACAGTAGGCCGAACTCCCTGCCACCATTGCATCATGGTGACCTTGTTGCTTAACACCACAGGTGCCCCTATGATCAACAGGTAGCTCAGTTGTGCCCCAGCATAAGCCAAGGAGCAGTAAAACAAATCCTGGTAGGGTAAAACGTAATCAAGAGCTACATAAAAAACAGCTATCCTAACCAGTGAGGCCACTGCCATCGTCGCTATCGATCCCTTGGAACGATGCAGGGGGCCAAACAGCGATGACAAACAAATAACAGCCATTGCCACCGCCGCCCCCTTAAAAACAGGCACAGAATCCACCCACTCGCTACCAAAAACATCTGGAACCATTTGATCTGCAAATACCAGCAACCCGCCAGCCATGAGGATAATGCCATAGAACAAGTACTTGAAGTGAACTCTTAATACCGTAGATGCAAATGCCTCCCACTTATCCTCCGCGTGCGAAAGCACCGGAAAAACCGTTGTCCTGAATGAACTCATCAATGGCTGGAACAATCTTTCCGCACGGTTGAAGGCAAAATAATACAACCCATACTTGGCGGTTCCTAGCACTGGAGTAATGAGAATCATCGGCAGTGCCTGTGTAAAGGTCACCAGCCAGCTGTTCACATTCGTCCACAACGTATACCGCAAATTTTTCTTCAGTGCTTTCCAAGAAAACTCCCACCCTGGGCGGTATCGCGCTGCCACATGACAAGCTATCAACATGCAAAGAGCACTGATTGCATCAGGAACCACCAGACTGTAGTATCCAGCCCCCAACGAGGCCAATAGCACACCTAATCCGGTAGTCAGAATCTGCCCCATCAGCAATATTCCATTGAACCTTGCAAACTGTAGCCGACTCATAAGAACCGCTGCTGGTATGCTTGCAGGAACCCGCAATAACAATGTGGTTACACTAATCGCTACCAAATCATGCGGACAGTCATCCAAAAAGGCAAAAGGAAGAACCGGGTAAAGAGCAATCAATCCGACACACAGAACAAAGTAGATGGTGCTTATCGACAGGTAATAGGTGTTAAGCGTTTTTCTCGTTAAGTCTTTCGATTTGATCAGGGTTGCCCCAAAACCAAAATCAGCCATAACCGCCAATTGGTTGACAAGGATCAGGGCCACCCCAGCAACCCCAAATTGCTCGGCGGTGAGCAGACGAGCCAGAACGACAGACCTAACAATCAGCAGGGCATAGGAAACACCTTGGCGTGCTACCCCTGTAGCCATGCCGCTGGTCAACGCTTTTGTGATTGATGTGCTCAAATACCTATCTTTGGTTTCACAATCGGACTACGGTTTCCCCCGTCTCTGAGCAAGCCACGCCTCCGCCATTGGTCGATTGGCGGAATTTCCACCAAAACCTTGTGTCGGATAAGAGGGGTATTGTCAGTATTTACAGACTGGCTAATCTGCACTGCTTTGTTTGTTGCCCGAGCATGTTCTCACGATTGGGTAGTTCAATAACAAATGAACTGAATGCAGGATAACCTCGCCAGCAGCCATTCCGGGAACTTCCATCAAACAGCGTAACACGGCACAGGGCATTTATTTGTCATCTTCACCGTAATACCCGCCATAACCACTGGAGCTGCCGTATTCACCATAGCCATGGTACCCGTAATAACCGGAACCGAGATATTTACGCTTCATGGAGTTGATGACCACGCCTCCAAGGGCTGCGCCTGCGGTTTCCAGCAGCTCTTTGGCTCGCATGATGGCTCCAACCGGCGCCTTCAGGGCGCGAACCACAAGGATTGTTGTTTGAACGTGGCGAGCAAGCAGGCGGGTATCGCTGACCGGAAGAACGGGGGGAGAATCAATAATAACGCGGTCATAGTATTCACTGAGCTTGTTGATGATTTCTATCAGCTCGCCCTCCTGAAGGAGTTCCGAAGGATTAGGTGCCTTGGCACCCGCACAAACTACGTGGAGCCCCTTCACATTAGTCTTCTGAATCACCTTCGCAAGATCTGCCTGCCCGGATAGCACCTGTGCCATTCCTATGTCATGGTTGATCTTGGGAAACAGTGTATGCACACGCGGTTTGCGCAAGTCCAAATCCACAAGAACCGTCTTCTGGTCGTTAAGCGCAAAGGATGCAGCGAGTTCGGAGGCAATGGTTGTTTTGCCTTCGCTGGGCGCGGCACTGGTAACCAGGATGGATTTGTGCCGCTCTGCCTTGCCGAGGAGCATGATAGAGGCGCGAAGGTTGCGAAACGCCTCAGCACTAGCCGTCTTGGGCTCGGCCTCGAGCACATTCTTCCATTCGTCATCAAGGTCAAAAACAGCTCCCTCCGGCACGGCAGCCAGACAGGACAAGCCAGTCGCCTCCTCAACCGTCCGCACATCGTAAATCTTGTAGTCAACCATCCCAAGAAGATAGGCTATCCCGAATCCAAGCAGCGCACCGCCGAAGACACCCTGCGCCAAACGCACATACTTGTCGACTTCCACGTTTCCACTGGGATAGGCATGCTCGGCAATCTTGATCTCACCCTGGTCGTTTTCCTCGGCAACATCAATCTCGGTAATCCGTTTGGTAACTGTATCATAGAGTGCCTGCTTGTTGGCAATCCGGCTCTGGAGCAGGCCACTCCGTGCTGCAAGCGCACTCTGAACCAATGTCAACCAGCCTTCCTCAGCTTTCTTCTTGGCATCACCATCCCCCTCAGCCATCGCTTTGTCGAAGGCTTCCATTTGGTCGCTATACTGAATCCAGAATTCAACCTCACTGGGAGATTGCGTCACCGCGAGCATCTCCCTCCGGAAACGCTGCTTCAATGTAGCATGCGCCTTATGGGCCTGTATCAATTTCGGGTGCTTGGCTAGATAACGTTGCTTTAACAAGGCGATACCGTCGCTCACAGTGTTGAGCTGCTTGTTCAGGGTAAGAACCGAGTTATAGGTTTCAAGCGCACGACGCGCTGTTTCCAGGTCAACCGCAGCATCGTTAGCCTCCGCCCTCAGGATCTTGAAGGCTTCTGTAGCACCACCGGCCTTTCGCTGCTCTTCGGTCTTCAGGTATTGCTCCATGATCGCATCCGCAATAGCCACTGCAGCACCGACATCTTTGTGTGTCACCGTAATATCAATCAGGGTAGTGCCATCGCGGGGTGATACCTTCACGTTGTTAGTAATCATCTTCACGACATCAGCCGTATCCGCTTCAGCAGCAGAAAGAAACCTAAGCTCTTCCTCGCTGCGCCAGTATTTTGGCTTGAGAGAAAACTTCGGCGGAACCGCCCTCTCAATCGCCTGAATCTTCGGGCTATTGACCACTTTCGTGAGCTGACTGGGACCAATCAGCTTGTTTGCCAAAGTGGCCAAGGTTTTGTCGACTGCGAGTTTATCCTGCTCCAGCTCTGCGCCCACAAGCTTCCTCTCCTTGGTCACCACCTCTAGCACAGCCGTCGCCTCGTGGCTGGGCTCGGCAATAGAAAGTGTGTAAAGTGCCACAACGTAACCCAGAATAGAAAAAACCAAGATGATCCACCATCGGGTAAATGCCATCCTCAGACGACTCATTCCATGTGGGGTTTTTTCCGGCCCGTCTTCCTCTAAATCATCCGTGTCGTCGATATAGTCATTCATATATGTCCAATGGTATTTAAATCTGTTGTTTGTTTGTCAGCCTAAGAAACGAGGCAATGGAATCCCGCCTCCCAAGAGCATGACCAATGTAAAGCCATCCCGTTCTGCATACGCAAACTAGAATCGGCTCTCCCGGATAATC
>PDWJ01005714.1_pt1 | contig 10066 bp, 7 predicted proteins | sample 1430881 | NCBI WGS metagenome assembly PDWJ01 (sample SAMN01162460, study PRJNA174530) | Oral metagenome, whole genome shotgun sequencing project. | biome: Marine environment; feature: Marine mammal; material: Swab sample of the gingival sulcus; isolation source: swab sample of gingival sulcus...
CCTGTCCGTTTCTTTGCCTCATCACTACCGGAGACAACATATCAAGCAACAGATGATGTCGCCTATGGCACGGTCGTGGCAGAAAGTCGTGCAGGCATTGATATTCTGGCCGGTGATGGCAGGCTGGTCAGGGTCCACTGTTTACAGATGCCGGGCGGCAAGCGTATGGATGTGGCTGATTTTATTAATGCCCGCACGCTGCTGGATGTGCGCTTTGACCCGTTACTGCAGCAGGGTAGTGGCTCTTGAACAGCCGGGTTGTCGCTGCCAGGGTATTATTACGGGTGACGTACCAGGGCGAGTCGCTGACGGCTGCATTGCAGCATCCGTCAATCAATAAGCTGGCCCAGCGTGATCAGGCCTGGGTGCGTAATGTCTGCTTCGGTAGTATCCGCTGGCATGGGCGACTGGGGGCAGTGTTACGTCAGCTCCTGGTTAAGCCCTTGAAAAAAGTGGATAAGGACATTGAATGCCTGTTACGCATCGGTCTGTATCAGTTAATTTATCAGCGCACCCCGGATCATGCTGCGGTCAATGAAACGGTCAATGCGGCACGCAGCCTGAAAAAGGCCTGGGCCGGGCGTTTGATTAATGGTGTATTACGGGGTTTTCTGCGCCGTAAAGATGAAGTACTGGCTGAGGCCGACCAGCTGGAAACGGCGCGTTATTCGTTTCCGCCGTGGTTGTCTGAGCGTTTAAAACAGGCCTGGCCGGGACACTGGGAAACAATACTACAGGCCAGTAATATCCCTGCACCGATGACCTTGCGGGTTAATCAGCTCCGGTTCAGCCGTGAGGAGTATCAGGCTTTATTGGCAAAAGCCGGTATTTCCTCCACATTCGCTGCGTATACTGATCATGGTCTGGTGCTGGAACAGGCCGTACCGGTGGATGAGTTACCAGGTTTTGCCAAAGGGGCTGTCTCGGTACAGGATGCAGCAGCACAACGGGCGACAGCATTATTACCCTGTAAGCCGGGGCAGCGGGTACTGGATGCCTGTGCGGCACCGGGCGGGAAAACCTGTCATTTACTGGAGTGTTATCCGGGTATTGAGTTACTGGCACTGGACAGCAGTGAGCAACGTCTGCAGCAGGTGACGGAGAACTTGCAGCGGTTACGGTTATCAGCCCGGTTAGTGGCCGTTGACGCAGCTGATCTGGCTGGCTGGTGGGATGGATGTTTGTTTGACAGGATTTTACTGGATGCGCCCTGTTCAGCAACAGGTGTGATTCGTCGTCATCCGGATATTAAGTTATTGCGTAAGGAGCGCGATATTACCGCGTTGCAACAGCAACAACAGGCGATTCTGAACGCAGTCTGGAAAGTGCTGAAACCGGGCGGGCTGTTATTGTATGCGACCTGTTCGATATTGCCGGAAGAAAATGAACAACAGATCAGGGCCTTTGTGCAGCAGACCGCGACGGCAGAACTGCAGCCGATTGAACAACTGACAGGGCACAATCCGGTGGACATTGGGCAGCAGGTGTTTCCGGGAGAAGCCGGAATGGATGGTTTTTATTATGCGTTGTTGCGAAAAACCATACAGGAACAGGACGGGAATGATAACAAATAATTTTTTAACCAAAACATGCTACCAGTTGTTTATTGTTCTGTTGTGGTTGGTGTCGCTGGCACCGGTCAGTGCTGCCAGTGAGCAGATTGAGGTGCTTGACTTCTTTTTCCATCAGGGTGGAACAAAGGAGCAGTTGGTGGCCGACATTCGTTTTGACTACCATTTGAGTGATTATTTGCGGGACAGTCTGCGTGACGGCGTTACTTTGCGCAGTGAAGTACGTTTTGATCTTATTTACCACAGTGAGTGGTGGTGGAATAAGACCGAAAGGCTGGACAGTCTGGTTAATGAACTGAAATATAATGCGTTGACCGGCCAGTACCAGCTGCTTAATAAAAACAGCAACCAGAACTGGAACTTCTCTAATCTGGCGGCGGCCTTGCAGCATCTGGGCAATATCAATCATTATGCGTTACCGGCTCTGCCTGAAAATGCCTTTAAGGGTAATGCTGCGGTGTACGTTGAAGCAACACTGGAGCCACAGGCAGCAAAAGTACTGGGAGTTCCGGAGCAGCTGTCGTCCCTGTTTTCTAAACAAGAAAAACTGACCAGTCAGGGTGTAATGTGGCAGCTGACTCCCTGAAAATGGCCATCTTCAGGTGGCTGCCCGTCATATTAATCAGCATCCTGCTGACGGTTTCTCTGAGCTTGCTCAATATGGTGATGAATGACTCGGAATATGCAGATCGTTACGGTAATCTGCTGATTTATCTGAGTATCTTTATCCTGTTGCTGTTGAGTGTTGCCATTCTGGTCAATCTGGTCAGGGTGATTTATCAATGGCATATGCGGCAGGCCGGTTCCCGTTTTACCTTGCGGCTTATGGCCGGTTTTCTGGTGCTGACCCTGTTGCCGGTGCTGGTGGTTTCTGTTTTTTCCATGAATATTATTGGCAAGAATATTAACCAGCAAGTGGACGGACGGGTGGAAAGTGCGCTGGAAAATGCACTGGAACTGGCCAGAATGTCCTTGTCGACTCGCAGCCGGGGGCATCTGCAACAACTGTCATTGCTGGGTGATCGCCTGAATGATAAGAACCGGCTGGAAATTGCGGCCATTATTGATAGCTGGCGGACCCGCAGTGGGGCTTATGAAGTGATATTGCTCAGCAGAAGTCTGGATTACGTCATCAATAGCAGTGATAGTCTGAGCGCACTGATGCCATTATTTGCGACTGAAGATTTGATGAGGCAAATGGAAGACAGCCAGGTATTGACCAAGATAGAAACCACCGAGGATGATGGTATTTTTTCCCGGGTTGCCATTCGCGTGACTTACGGTATTGATAATGAAAAAGGGGTTCTGACGGCGCTGTTTCCCTTCTCTGAAAATCAGGCGGCCTTATCACAGAATGTTGCCAGTGTCTGGGAAGATTACCAGCAGATCAGCCGTGGGCGCGGTCTGTTGAAGCAGGCCTTTCGTGTCGCGTTAGCGGCAACGATTATCCTGAGCGTTTTATTTTCGCTGTGGGCAGCCTTTATTTTTTCCCGGCGTTTAACGCAACCAGTGCGTGATCTGATGGAAGGGACACTGGCGGTCGCTTCCGGTGATTTGCAAAAAAAGCTACCTGTCTCTGACCGTGATGATTTCAGCCTGCTGGCCCGCTCTTTCAATACCATGACCAAACGGCTTTCCAATGTACAGGAGGAACGCGAGCTGGCCCGCAAACAGTTGCAGCAGGAACATGATTATCTGGATGTGGTGCTGGAACATCTGTCTTCGGGGGTGGTGACACTGGATGACCGGATGGTGATCCGCCGGGTAAATTCGGCGGCGAACAGAATTTTGAATGAACCGGTACAACAGCAGGTAGGTCAGCCATTTGTTGACGTATGCCAGCAGGTGGCAGCCCTGAAGCCATTCTTACAGGCGTTGCAGCCGTGGTTGCGGCAACCGGATCAGGACTGGCAGGCTGAAGTCAGTCTCAGTGCAGAAGGTCGCCGTAAGATATTAATGTGCCGGGGTGCCGGTTTGCCGGTGAGTGCGGAACATAATCAGCAACAACAGGGTTACGTCCTGGTCTTCGAGGATGTAACGGATGTGGTACAGGCAGAGCATGATGCCGCCTGGGGAGAGGTAGCACGGCGGCTGGCACATGAGATCAAGAATCCGTTGACACCGATTCAACTGTCTGCTGAGCGTTTGTCCCGCAAGTTGGGTAAGGTGCTGGAGGAGGATGCGGCTTCGTTTCTGGCGCGGATGACGGGTACAATCATTCAGCAGGTGGATGCCCTTAAAGCAATGGTTAATGCCTTCAGTGATTATGCCAGGGCGCCGGCTCTGGTGATTCAGGCTATTGACCTGAACCGGATTATTGCCGATGTCACTGTGCTGTATCATGAAAATCCACAGCAGGTCATATTGGCACTGGAGCTGGAGCAGGGGTTGCCACCGCTGCAACTGGATCAGCACCGCATTCGTCAATTGCTGGTCAACCTGATTAAAAATGCGCTGGAGGCACTGGGAGCGGATGAGATTGCCGCTGGCAACGAAAAAAAGCAGCTAAACATTATCACCCGTCTGGTGAAGGTGGAAGATGACAAGCAGGCTCATTATGTTCTGCTGTCATTGCAGGACAATGGCCCCGGTATTCCGGAAAACCTGTTGCCACAGTTGTTTGAGCCTTATGTGACCAGTAAGCGCAAGGGCACCGGTCTGGGGCTGGCGATTGTGAAAAAGATTGTCGAGGAACATGGAGGCACTCTCAGTGCAGGGAATCTTGAGCCGAAAGGGGCTATGATTAATATCAGGTTTCCTGTGCGGCATCCGGTGTCAGGCAGTGAGACAGGCAGAGAATAAAAGGAGCGATAGGATGACAACACAGTTCATCATGGTGGTGGATGACGAACCGGATATTCGTCAGCTGGTCAGTGAAATTCTGGAGGATGAAGGCTACCGCGTGGTGGTGGCAGAAGATGCTGCGCGGGCACGTGAGCTTTATCACCAGCGCCAGCCGGATCTTATCCTGCTGGATATCTGGATGCCGGGGCAGGATGGTATTTCCTTATTAAAGGAGTGGCGTGATGATGACATACTGAATTGTCCGGTGGTGATGATGTCCGGTCATGGCACCATTGAAACAGCCGTGGAAGCGACCAAGCTCGGAGCTTATGATTTCATAGAAAAGCCGTTGTCGATGGCCAAGATGCTGCTGACCATCGAAAATGGCCTGCGTACTCAGCAACTGGAGCAGGAGAATCAGGGACTGCGGCGGCAGGTTTTCAACGACCAGGAAATGGTCGGCAGCAGTCAGCGGGTGCAACAGCTGCGGGAACAGGCCGGGAAGGCGGCACAGCATAATTCCTGTGTATTGCTGTATGGTGAACCGGGTGTCGGTAAGGAGGCGATGGCACGTTATATCCATGAGCAAAGCACCCGCCGGGAACGCCCATTCAGCAAGCTGGTCTTGTCCCGCCGCAATATGCCGGAGATGGCGAAGCATTTATTCGGTTGCGTGGACAATGGTCGTACAGCACATGGCCTGCTGGATGATTGTGCCGGTGGTTTTTTGTACCTGTCCGAGGTATTTGAACTGGATGATGACAGTCAGGCCCGTCTGTTAGGTGCGCTCAAGGATGGCTATTTTTTCCGGGTGAGTGGTCGGGAGCGGGTTGACTTTGATGTCCAGCTGGTGGTTTCCGCGACACACGATCTGCAGGATGATGTACTGGATGAACGTTTCAGCGAAGAGTTGTACTACCTGTTGAATGTGGTGCCGATTCAGATTCCGCCATTGCGTGAACACCCCGAGGATGTCCCGGAGTTACTGAATTATTATGTCAGCAAATTGACGGCCATTGATGGTTTACCCTATCGGCATTTTTCCCTGGCAGCACAGAATTTTTTGCGGAATCATCGCTGGCCCGGTAATATTCTGGAGCTGCGTAATCTGGTGCAGCGGCTGCTGATTCTGGGTACGGAGGTTGAGATTGATCTGGAAGAGGCGGAGGAAGCGGTCGGAGCGATCATTCCGGTGTTTACCAATGAGGTAGGGTATGCGCCGGACAGTCTGTATGATCTGCCTCTGCGTCAGGCCAGAGAACAGTTTGAGCACGATTATCTGGTCTATCAGCTAAAACAGGTTGAGGGCAATGTCAGTAAGCTGGCGGAAAAAGTGAAGATGGAACGTACCCACTTATACCGAAAAATGCGCGCTTTAAAGGTTGATCCAAAAAAATATGGTCGCTGATAAGGGTTTAGGCTCTATAATCTGTGGCTATGAAAGTATTGATTCTGGGAGCCGGTCAGGTCGGTTGTTCCGTAGCCGAGATTCTGGCTAATGAAGATAATGATGTAACGATTGTCGATACCGATGCAGCGGTATTGCGTGAACTGCGTGAAAAGCTGGATGTGCGCACTGAAACGGGTCAGGCCTCCTATCCGCAGGTACTGGAGCGGGCAGGCATTGAAGATATCGATATGCTGATTGCGGTGACCCACAGTGATGAAGTCAATATGATCGCCTGTCAGGTCGCTTTTACCCTGTATCATACCCCCACCAAAATTGCCCGTATACGTTCCGCTCATTACCTTCAGCACCCGCGCCTGTTTCTGCAGGAAGCATTACCTATTGATGTACTGATCAGTCCGGAGCAACTGGTGACTGAACATGTATTCCGGCTGATTTCACATCCCGGTGCCTTGCAGGTGCTGAGTTTTGCGGAAGATAACGTGCAACTGGTCGGAGTCAGGGCCTTATCCGGTGGCTCACTGGTTGGGCATAAATTACTCGAGATGTATGAGCATATGCCGGGTATCAAGGCGAATGTTGTTGCCATATTCCGTAAAGGTAAACCGCTCAGGATGAAACCGGATACGGTGGTCGAAGTGGGTGATGAGGTCTTTTTTCTTGCCAGCCCGCAGTATATCCGTGCCATTATCAGTGAAATGCGCCGTCTGGATAAACCGTATAAACGCATTATTATTGCCGGGGGCGGTAATATCGGTAACCAGCTCGCCCGCTTGCTGGAAGCCGCACGTTATCAGGTCAAAATCATCGAAAACAATCCGCAACGGGCGGCCAGGCTGGCGGAACAGCTGGATAAAACCATTGTGCTGGAGGGGGATGCCTCGGATGAGGCCTTGCTGATTGAGGAGACTATTGAAAATACCGATGTTTATATTGCGGTAACCGATGATGATGAGGCCAATATCCTGTCGTCCATGCTGGCCAAGCGTTTGGGGGCACGGCGGGTCATGAGCCTGATTAACCGTATGAGTTATGCTGATCTGGTAGAGCGTAATATTGATCTGGCGATTTCACCCCAGCAGATTACCATTGGTGCGTTGCTGACCCATATCCGCCGTGGTGATATTGTTGCAGTACACTCCCTGCATCGAGGGGCAGCGGAGGCCATTGAAGTGGTGGCACACGGTGACAAGAAAACTTCACGGGTGGTCGGACGGCGGATCAGTGAGGTTAAATTGCCACCTTCCGCCATGATTGGTGCGCTGGTCCGGGAGGATCAGGTGATGATGCCGGATGATGACCCGCTGATCGCAGCGGAAGATCATATCATTATGCTGCTTACCGATAAGCGTTATATACCGGCGGTGGAAAAGCTGTTTCAGGTCGGCGTGCATTTTTTCTGATTATGAAATTGACCGTCATTCAACGCATTCTTGGTTTATTAATGATGGTGTTCAGTCTGACCCTGTTGCCACCGATAGCGATTGGCTGGCTGATGGGCGACCCGGATCTGATGCCGTTCTGGGAAGGCTTTGCGCTGGTCTTTTTCAGCGGTGCAGTGTTGTGGTTTCCGGTACGCCGGATACGTGGCGAATTGCGGCTGCGTGAAGGTTTCCTGATCGTAGTGCTGTTCTGGGTGGTGCTGGGTGTTTCCGGTGCGGTACCTTTTGTGCTGACAGACAATTTTAATATTTCATTTACCGATGCGGTCTTTGAGTCGATTTCCGGACTGACCACAACTGGGGCAACGGTGATTGACGGGCTGGATACCCTGCCGCGTTCACTGTCCTTTTACCGTCAGGAGCTGCAATGGCTGGGAGGGATGGGCATTATCGTACTGGCGGTGGCGATCCTGCCGATTCTCGGGGTCGGAGGGATGCAGCTGTATCGCGCGGAAACGCCGGGACCGATGAAGGATTCCAAGCTGACACCACGTATTACCGAAACGGCAAAACTGCTGTGGTACATTTATCTGGCACTGACCATCTGCTGTGCGTTGGCTTACCGGCTGGCGGGGATGGACTGGTTTGATGCGGTCGGCCACAGTTTCGCTACCGTGGCCATCGGTGGGTTTTCCACCCATGATAGCAGTATGGCATTTTTCAATAGTCCGATGGTCGAGGCAGTGGCGATTGTGTTTATGCTGCTGGCCGGGGTCAATTTCAGCCTGCACTTCATTGCCTGGCGTAACCGTAACCTGAAAAGCTACTGGCAGGATTCGGAATTCCGCATGTACACGCTGGTCATGTTTATTTTGTCCGTGGTGACGATCAGCTATCTGGGGGGACAGCGCGGTTCAGAGCTGAGTTGGGCGGAGGTGATTCGCCACGGCCTGTTTCAGGTTGTCTCCATTACCACTACTACCGGTTTTACGACCACCAGTTACAGTGAATGGCCGGGTTTTTTACCGGTGTTACTGCTGTTTGCCAGTTTTGTCGGCGGTTGTGCCGGTTCAACTGCCGGGGGTATGAAAGTCATTCGCTTTCTGTTGCTGCTGCGTCAGGGAGCGCGTGAAGTGACCCGGCTGGTACACCCCAGTGCCCGCATTACCATTAAGGTCAATCGCCATCCGCTGCCGGAGAATGTGGTGGAAGCCGTATGGGGTTTTTTTGCGGTTTATATTGCTGTGTTTACTTTTTTTATGTTGGTGCTGCTGGCTTTGGGTCATGATCAGGTCTCTGCATTTTCGGCGGTGGCGGCGACACTGAACAACCTCGGCCCCGGACTGGGTGAGGTTGCTGCAAACTTCAAAGATATTGATGACTTTTCCAAATGGTGGTTATGTCTGGCGATGCTGATGGGACGGCTGGAATTATTCACCATGCTGGTGATTCTGACACCGGCATTCTGGCGACGTTAGACATATAAATCGCGGATTTTAATCGCTAGTGCAACATCCCGCGTAAATAGTCAGCCCTGAAAAAGCCCAATGGGCTTTTTCAGGGCTGACTATTTAGCATGAGGGTGACCTCTTGTGTTGGATTTCAGGTTTTGTCACCTTCTATCAAATACGGTAACCCTCTCTATTTCAAGAGAAAGTGTCAGATTAGGTCGGGGTTTATACAGCTATTAGCAGTGTTTGAGCAGTCTCACATCAACTGCTGATAGCTTTCAATCGCGGTAAATTCCTCCGTGTGTTTCGGATCCTGCTGTGAATCCGGCTGATGAATTGCCAGCAGGTTAGCCACACCAAATTGCTGTGCTGAACGCAGTACGTGCAGATTATCATCAATAAACAGGCTGCGCTTACGGTCAAACAGCTCTTTTTTCGCCAGCTCCGGCCAGAATTGCGGATCTTCTTTTGCCAGTCCCAGTGAATGCGACGTAATGACATCATCAAAAAAATGGGCAATTGCCACATAACCGAACTTCAGCCCAACCACTCTCTCATGTGCATTGGTGAGTAATACGCTGCGTTTACCCAATGTCCGCAAGTACTGCAGAAAATCCTCCACACCCTCCCGAATCGCAATCCGGTCTGCCACTTCATGTTTCAGTGCCATTACGTCGATGTCCAGATAGTGTTCCCAGTAATCCAGACAATACCAGTTCAGCGTACCCTGAATGTCATCGCAGTGTTGGGTCACTGTCTCCTGTGCTTCGCGATCAGACACTGATTTTACTTCAGCATAACGCTTCGGCAGGTGCTCAATCCAGAAATGATTGTCGTAATGCAGGTCAAGCAACGTACCGTCCATATCGAGAAAAACGGTATCAATCTTGTCCCAATCAAGGTGGATTTTGTTCATATTATCAATAGGCCATGTCGGTATCAGCACCCGGCCTGGAAGTCGTCGTTTCAGCCACTCGCCTTCAGCTCTGTATGTCCCAATTGACAATGGATGATCAAGGCGGCATCCAGCCCGTCCGGCATCTCCTGCACCATGACCCAGACCTGATTGAGATTTCCCGCAGTGGATTCATGCAGGTGATTGACGGTTGCGGTGGTGCGCGGCGGATCAAAAAAAGCAAAGGGCTCATCCAGCAGTATAAACTGCCCCCCGGCATCGGTACTTTCAGCCAATGTATTCGCCAGTGATACCCGCATCGCCAGGGCAATCTGCTGCCGGGTATCAGCAGAGATTTCTTCCCGTTCCAGATCGTTACCTTTCTCTTCCGACAGCACTTTCAGGGTGAAATCGGTATCCATTTCCAAGTCCTTATCGTGCGCCTGAGTAAAATCAGACAGCAGCATTTTACTGTGTTGATAGACAATGCGGTTAAAGTCGCGAATTGAATCCAGTGCGGCATGATGAATCAGTTGCAGGGCTTTGCGGCGTACATTAATCATATGCCGCTGACG
>PDWJ01005715.1_pt1 | contig 10064 bp, 18 predicted proteins | sample 1430881 | NCBI WGS metagenome assembly PDWJ01 (sample SAMN01162460, study PRJNA174530) | Oral metagenome, whole genome shotgun sequencing project. | biome: Marine environment; feature: Marine mammal; material: Swab sample of the gingival sulcus; isolation source: swab sample of gingival sulcus...
AGTGAAGTAACTTCATGCCCTAAGCCCTATCGGATGATAGGGCTTTTGCTTTTCCACTTTGTTGCCATCGCCTATCACAAGGCGTCGTAATTAAACGGAATTTTTAACAAAGCTTATGAAAAAAAATACGTTCAAGCACTCACCGCTACCTTATCTGTTAATTGCTCCGCAACTGGCAATTATTATGGTCTTTTTTGTTTGGCCAGCCATTCAGTCAATTAATTTAAGTTTTTATTTGTTATAATTTCATCAGTACAAAATTATAAAGGATATGAAATGGTAAAGAATACAGCTATTACCAAGCTATATAGTGGCGAGATGGTCCGAGCTAGTAACTGGGACAAAGATAGATATATTTTTGCAGATGAGCAGACTGGGGCTATAACTGACAATACAGGTAAAATCTTCAACATAATGACAGCTAAAGAAAAAAAGTGGGAGATTTATGTTAAACCAAAGGCAAATGTTGGAGGTGCTGACAATTCAGAGCTAATCAAAATGATTGAAAATTTAACTAAGCAGGTTGAAACTTTACAGGCTACAGTAGATAATAGTTCTAGCCCTGAGATTGACACAGATTATATAACTGATGCAGTAGAAGAACGAATTAATAAGGCATTAGAGAATTTTACAACAGTAGCTGAAGTTGATGCAAATGAAGTTGCTGCAACTGTTGAACAGACTATTAAAGAAAATATGCCACAAGAAGAAAAAAGCCACGAAGAAACGGTTAAAATCTTCTATGGGGTATCTAGCTTAAAAGATGTTAGAGAGCAGTTTAAAGATGAGCTACTTAATTGTAATGAGAAAAAAGATGTCTTAAGAGTTATTACAAAATATATTCCTTATTGCTGGATGGGTGGAAGAAAAATCAAAACCGTAGCAAGATATTATGCTGATATGAGAAATGTTATAAAAGATGTTAATGATGAGTACCAAGATTTAGCTTTAGAGCTTTTTAGTGTTCCATCTGATGTTTATGAGAGAATTAAAAAAGCTGATACTGAAAAAGTACTGGAGAAGTTAGACACTCAGGAGACTTTTGATTTAGCAACTATTGAAAATACTATCAATACTTTAAAAGAACATATAAACACAGCTTTAGAGCTTGGAACTGAGGCAACAGTTGAAGATTATAAGAATAATGATGTACCAATCGCAAAACAGCAAAAAGTAGAACAGGCTAGAGCTTATTTATTTGCATCTTACTTAGCTTTGACAACAGGGCGAAGAAGTACAGAGATTTTAAAAAACTTGGAGCTGGTAAAGAAAAAAGATGGCTGGTACTATAAAGGGGTCGATAAGAAAGGTGTACCTAATGTTGAAATTAAAGCCGTAGCCCTTGATGATGACTTCGAGTTTTTAAACTCTTTATTAGAGCAACTTAGAAAAGATGTAAAAACTGATGATTTGACTAACCAAGAGGTAAACTCAAAATATAACCATATCTTTAATAGAAGCTTTAAAAGAATAACAGGACTAAACTATACATTCCACGATGCACGAGAAATTTATGCAGAGATAGCCTATATAAGATTTGGAAAGAAAAAAGATACTGAAAGAGAAGAACAAGACTATAAAGCTGATATTTTAGGTCATGAGATAGACAAAGATAGACTTATTACAACTGACCATTATAGAACTATGAAAGGCGAATAAATGAAAATAGCAGTTATAACAACAGATGGTGGAGCGGGTAAAACTTCTTTGAGTTTTGCCTTAGCTAAAGAACTGGAGTATTATCTGATAAGTAATGATGATAGTATAATTGAGATGGCTTATCCTGATATGGCTAAGATAATCAAAAACCCACGAATTATAGAAGATACTGTTTATGATTTTGGGGGCTTTGTAGATGCTGGTGTGATTGATATAATAAAGCATTGCGATATAGTTTTAGTTCCTTGCATAAATGACTTAAATAGCAAAATGAAAGCAATTAAAACTATCCAAGAGCTATCCAAATATAATGATAACTTTTTAGTAATTGCCACAAGAACGGAAAATAAAACGGACTTTTTAGAAGTACAAGAAGCCATAAACAAAAAATTTGAAAAAATAACCGTTATTGGGCTAAGAAAAACTAAATTATTAAAAAATGCACTTGAAACTGGAGAGTCGCCTTTTGAGTTAATAAGTAGCGATAAAACCACAAAATACCATGCTAGAAACTTTATACCTGAGTATAAAAAGATACTAGAGCATATTTTGGATAAAACAGAATATAAAAATCTATTAAAAGAAAAACTAGGAGAGTAAAAAGATGGCTAAAGAAAAATTGAAAATTGATGAAGTTTTAGGACATGAGCAGATAAATACTTTTGAAGAAGCTGAAAAATCAGCTCAAGAAATTAAGCAGTTAAAAGCTCAAGCAAATACACAGATTAAAAAAGCTGGGCGACCTGTTGCAGGTAAAACTAAAGCTACAAATAAAATAGCCTTTGTTGTTGATGATGATGTGTTTGATTATCTGTGGAGTTTAACAGATAGAAAAGATAGAACACCAAATGCAGTAGCTAAAAAGCTTTTAATGGCTAATTATGAAATTCACAAAAAGGAGTAATATGGGATTAAAAACGGTTTGAGTGTTAGTCGCCCAATAACTGGGCTAAACTAACGGAAGTTTAAAAACACTTTTGGTCGAGCGATTTTTAAAACTTCCGTATTATATCACATAAAGGATATATTATGGCAAAAATAATTAAAAAAGCAGATGATTTATTTACAAGATTTGAGAACTTTTTAGAATACTGGGGAGAGAAAATCCTATGAGTGCTTTAGATATAAAAGCTTATATTGATACAGAGATTGGATTAATAAGAGTTTTTGAAGAAAATGACCTCTCTCTGATAGAAAAAGAAAACACGGTTATAAATGGTACAGTTTTAAAAGCTGGAGATAAAACTACTTTAAATGACTTTTTTGAAAAAGAGGTTATTTATTTAGGACATTATAACGGATATATGCAGTTTCAAGTTGGCAAAGATGTAAGTTTATTTGGTACTAAGATTTATACAAATGAATTTAAAAAGATTGATGATAATAGAATTTTAACTATTTTCAAACTTGGAACGGCTAGAGATTTTATTTATAAAAATGGAGCTTGGAAGTGAAAAGTAAAACTAGACCATCTTTTTAGATGGTTTAGTTTAGTTTGCAGAAACTCTTAATAATGCTGAGTCTTCTAAAAATGCAGAACGATTTTTAAAACCGTTTTTTTGCATAAAATCATCAATCTTATTTAAAGCTTCAAGATGTAAGTTTACTGTTATTCTTTTTTTAGCTGGTTGTACATACTCTAACATTTGAGGTATCGCAGTTTGTGGAATATCTAACTCTTCTAATTTTTCAGGAGTAAAATACTCCATAGGATTAGCAACAGGAAGCTTACTATACTCATCTAAAATCAAGCCTAAAGCCTCTTTTCCCATATCAACAGCCTCGATAAAATTATCGCCACAACTATGAACACCAGCAACATCAGGAACGATTATATTATAACCGTTATCCTCATCTGTGTAACCCATTTCACTATCTTTATATAAAAATGCTATATACTTCATATTAATTTTACTCCTGTAGATTTTTCTATTGATTTAACTGTACCAATTTTAACATCTTTTTTACCATGCATTGGTACGACTGTCGTTTTTTCATCTTTTCGCATAACGATATGGCTTCCTTTTTGTCTTACTTCAAAAAAACCATTTTCTCTTAATATTTTAATTATCTCTTTTGCATTCATAAGAGAATTATAACAATAACATACTTAAATTATGCTTATGTTTATTTGTTTATGTTTTTTATTTTTATGTTTATGTTTTTTAAGCACACACACAGCAAAGCGAAGTTATACTCTAATCATAAAACAACAAAGGAGTTATTATGGAAATCTGGAGCGATAAAGATATTTGGAATGATGGGCTAATTGATTTTATCTATGAAAGAGTAAATAAAATTGACTATACTATTAGTGATGCAGATGTAAGAAAATTTTTAGATGATTATTTAGGAATAGATGAAGAATATAAACAAGAGATAAAAGAAACAGGAACTATCAAAAAAAGTGAATTAGAATGGATTGTAAAAGCAATCAACGAGGAGCTTTAAAAATGAAAAACTTAACAGATAATAACCTGCTAGAGATAAAAACTAGATTAAAAAATACATTTCCAAAATGGAGCTTTAAAGTAACAAAAAGTGCTGATGATGAAGAACTGTATATAAATGTCTTAGAAAGTGATTTTAAAATCTCTGATTATTATTTTAGAAATACAAAGCAATTAAATATAACTAAGCTCGAAGATTATCCAAAAGAAAATAACAAAGAATATGAAACATTAAAAGAAATAGTATCTATTGCTAAAAGCGAGGGATTTAAAGAGTATGATAGCTATTATAATACTCTTGTGGATGATTACTATATAAATATCATTTTTTCCAATAAAGGCTAAAAATAGCCTTTATTTTAATAATTCATTATAAACAGTTCACTAACTGTCTTTTTCTTACCATGAACATTTGAACCTAAAGTATAATCAAACTTATTGCTTTCTACAATTTTAAAATCTTTGTACATTTGCCTTACTATCTCACAATCATTATAAGATAATAAAAATCTACCTTTTACCTGTAATAAAAGTTTGTGCAGTCTTTTATGGTCATCTAAACTAAAAGTTCTATCATTTTTATAATAGCTTTCAGTTCCAACATAAGGTGGGTCAAGATATAAAAAGGCATCTTCCTTATCATAGTTGATAATCAATTTTTCAAAGTCCATATTTTCAATTGTTACCATTTTTAGTCTATCGGACCACTTAGTAAAATCTTTAAAAATATTCTTTGGCTTTCTACTTTTACAAGCCATAGCAAAATTATCGCCCTTACTTCCAAAGCTCATCTGGAGCTGGTAGAAATAAAAAGCAGCTCTTTCCGTATCATCTCGAGGCTTCATCAATTTATGCTTTATGTTACAAAATATCTCACGACTAATAAATAGTTGGTTGATATATTTAGTTAATAAGATTGGTTCCTCTCTTATAGCCTTATGTAAGTTAATAAGCTCACTATTATAATCATTTATTAACTCTCTATATTTACCATGTGTTGGCAACTCTTTTGCATATAGTACATTTAATGCACCTCCAAAAACTTCTATATATAAATTATGGTCATTTGGTATAAACTCCACAATACTCTTAGCTAGTTTTGATTTTCCACCTCCCCAGCCGAATGGTGGTTTTAATGTTGTAGTTTTAATTTCTTCCTCCTTGATGTATAATAATTTTATACATATTTAATATTTTTATGCTATTATTTCACGGCTAGGGGGGGGAAGAAGTCAAAAGGTTTGCCCCTCCCTAGTTCTATTTAATGCTTATTTTTTGCCATCATTAGTAAAATTTTTTGTAATAAAATCACAAACTGCATTTAACTCATAAGCTGTCAATCTTGCTTCAAAAACACATCTTTTACCTTTATTTGGCTTTCCATAAGTTTCTAAAGTTATTTTATGCTTATTGTGATTGATTGAAAAACTTTTTACTACTTCAGCATCAACCAAACTTATTTTTTTCACTTTTTTACCTCCTTTACTCATAATATGTAGCGACCATTTTTATATAATGCTCTGGAGTGCCTTTACCCTCAAAAGTGTTATAATATTTTTTCCAATATTTAGCCCTGTCTTTTAACTTTTCAGGAATATTCTCTTTAACATTAAGATAAAACAATCTTGTAAAAAGCAAAGATAAAAAGCTGTTATACCTTAAATCACTCCACTCTACTTTGTCTATATCAACACCTAATTTAGATTTGATTTTTTTCCTAAATCTTTTACTTTTTTTTCTTATAAAGTAAAAAGAACCCATATCAAACTGAGTTAAGCCCATACCAGCTTTTAAAGTTGTATCTTTTATATTTCCAGCACCTGTTTCTGCACAAGCTGTTTCATGTATCATCAAATGAGCCGTACCAAATTCGCCATAACCTAAGCAATCACATATAATTTTAGACTGCTTTTTTAAATTTCCTATATAACCATAATTCATTGCATCACCACCAACACACAAAAATTACTCTTGAGCTGATGAAGAACTCACAGCTTTTTTTTTCTGTGTTTTAATCTCATCTTTTACTACAGTTCTAGCTTTGTCATAAGTAACTAAAACCTTATCTAAAACCTCAAGCTTTTCATTTTCATAAGGCAACTCTATATATACAGTTTTTGCACCTTTATAGATGATTTTACCAGTTCCGTAAATCTCATCTTTTACTGCACAAGCAGTTAAAATAAATGATATAAATATCATCAACAATAATTTTTTTTTCATTTTTCATCTCCTTTTCTGTGTTCATTCCAAGCTACCCAGCCACCTATTCTCAAACCAAACCTTACTGCTTTTCTTCGCCACCAGCAAACTCCTAAGCATTCCATAGCCTCTTCTAAAATGTCATCGCTTTCGCCCCTTGAGTAAATTCCTACTTGATATAAATAATCATGCAGTACATACCCAAACATAGCCTTACCATCTTTAGGGAAGATATTTTGTAAAGCTTGAGGGATACTTCCTAAATCTGTTTTAAGTCCAATAGGAACTAAGATAAGGCTCTCTTGAAGTTCGCAAAAGTAAGTAAGTTCAGTTTCTGTAGTTCTAATATCTCCAGTAATTGGAACACTTAGTCTTATCTCTCTTTCTTTAAAACCTGCTTTCAATTTTCCACCTCCAGTTGAGTTTTCCAGCCATTAGCCTGTGTCCATGTATGAGTACAAGTTTGAGCCGAATAAACTCCATCATCTTCCCCCATATAAGTACCTGTTAAAGTAACTTTTGAACCTGCATACAATGGTAAGCCTCTGTTAGAAAAAGAACCTTTAACCGTTCCTTTGTTTATGTCGTAAAGTTTAGCTTTAGCTTTTGTTTTTGCCTCTTCTTCCGTTTTATAATGACCTTTCATTTTAAAAACTGGAGTACCACCACCAACTGTTACTTTTTTTCGCTCTCTTTCATCTAATACATACCACGAAGCCTCACAAGATTTGTAATGAGTTTTTGTCGTATGCTTTAAACTAAGTGAGCCATCTTCACATTTTGTTACATCTACTGTTGCTTTAGGAAGTGAGCCATCATCTTTATTTACAAAGTATAAAATATCGTTTTTGATAGAGAATAAAACATTATAATCTTTTGCTATTCGCTCCAAGAAATTAACATCACTTTCATTAGTTTGATAAAGTGATTTTAAAAATACATCTGGAGTATCAAACTTCATACTATGACCCAACCTACCAGCAACAATTCCAACAACACCTGAGAGCATAGTTTTTTGATAGTGGTGTGATAATTTAACTTTCTTTGGTTGATTAAATTTTACACCTGTTGCTGATATTGTAAGCTTACGATTATTTGTCCTTGTAGTAGTTTCTACATGAAAAAGCCCTGCTTCATGCTGAGCAATCAAAGAACCATCTTTTAAAGTTTTAAAAGTAAGCTCACAAGGGGCTTCAGGTGCTGGTCTTGGATATGCTGGTACAGTTTCAATTACAATCTTATCTGACTTTGAGCCTATATGGTCTGTAAATTGAACTTTTATAATATCTTTTAGTTCAACCTTAGCTCCAGCAATAGTAAGCTCTACTATATCATCTACCATAGTGGCTTCCTTACTTTTGGCTGCTCTTTTACTTTCTCTTTTTTTATAACAGGTAAATTAACAACCACTCCAACTCCAACATTTAAACTTTTAGAAAAAAGATGAGTATTTACACTTAAAACTGTGTTTAAATGCTCTAAGTGTCCGTAATGATTTAATACTATTAAATCTATTCTGTCATGCTCTTTTGTGGTGTATTTATTGAAAATCATCAAACACCTCTTCAAGTTCTAAGTTATATTTTTGTACTGATGGCTTTCCATCATCATAAAAAATCTCTTGAGTTAATTGCACCCCTTTAACAATGACATCAATATCAATAAGTAAAGTTGTAAATCTAACTTTATCTCGCTTTTTTAGATAAGACAATAAAGTTTCATAAGTATCTTTTTTCTTATCAACTGACACCCCATTTAATGAAAATGTATGAGTCCAGCCACCAGTTTTAGTTTTTATTTCTTGCCCTTTTATTGGCTGGTATGCTCCGTGTTTTGCTTTATAATTATGAACTAACTTTTTATACTCTGTTTCATCCATCTTAAAAACAAAGTCAGCTAATTTACCCATATTATCCATCATAAGCCCCTTGAGTAAATCCCTCTTTTATTTAGATTGGCTTCCTTGCTAAGTTCTAAAAGATAAGCTTTTCTTTCTTTGTCTATTAAATTATTTGGATAATAAATTGCCCAGCCATTCCTAACTAAAGAGAAATTTAGAACTTCTACCCATACCAACTCCCTACCATATTTATCTTTTTTATAAGCATGATATTTAACCGTTTTACCTAAGTATCTACTAGAAACAAAATCTCTAGCCTTATGCCCTAAAAATAAAACTTTTTTAACTGTATGTTCGTATTTATCTTTGTATTGTGGGGTATTATGATGTATATTTTTCAATATCTCCAACTGCTCAAATACTCTGTGATTAAACTCGCTTTCAAAAGTATCTATGCCTATAAGTCTAGCTTTAAAGCTAGTACCATTTTTATCTAAGATAAGAGTATCCCCATCAATTACATATTTTACTTTTGCACTTTCCCATGCAAACAAACTTCCAGCTAATAAAAGCAACATTAATATCTTTTTCATTTTCTAACTCCTTTTTTAAGTATTTCTTTTAAAATCATTCTTACAAATAAAACTAGTCCAACAATTCCCACATATAAAAAAGAAATTGTAAAAAATGGAACAAGTAGTATAAAAACTAAAACTTCAAAAACTCTTTTCATAAAACCCCTTTTAAGATGCATCCATGAAGTCTATATCTGTATCTTCATGCTGTAGCTCTTTTTGTATTCTTAAAACTTTTTCTTTTAAATCTTCATAATCCACCTTTCCATCAGCTCCAGCTGTTACTGTGATATTTTGTGTGATATTTTGTGTTATATGCTTACCTTCTAATCTTTGAGTGCTTTGCTCTTTTGTTTGAGTGATAGCTTCATCTGTGGCATTTAAAGTGCTATCTAGTTTATAAGTTGGTGTATCTTTTAGAGAAAAAGGCTCTAAAGTTTTTTTATAATCTACATTATTAACAGCACCTGCAGTTAAAATATCTGCTTTTTTGACTGTTGATTTTTTTGTTTCTTTTTTATCATCTCCAAAACCAAAAAGACTCTTAGTTCCACTCCAAAGCTCTGCAGAGTAATTTTTGACACCTGTAACAGTTTTTGAAACACTATTTTTTACACCTGCAGTTATACTGGAAGCTATATTTTTAACTTTTGAGATAATTCCAAAAATCTTTTTAAATTTATTTTCTATCCATGCAAAAAAAGTTACAAAAGGTTTAGCGATTGCTTTTACTATGCCACCCCAAATAGATGAAACTTTACTTTTTAAAGTATTCCAGCCGTTGGCTATTGATGTGGGTAAATTAGCTATAAATGAAAAAGCTGAAGCTACAAAAGATAATACTTTAGATATTGCCCAAGCTACAGCTCTAATAGGCACTAAACTTAAACTAAAAGCTTTACCTATGATATAACCAAAACCAGCTCCAGCCGTTTTAACTCCAACCAATTTAGCAAATAAACTTCCTATGGCTGAAAATACAGGCTTAACACTTTGATATATACTAGACAAAGAACCGATAATACTTGAAAATGAACTTTTTAAGCCTTCAATCACAGGACTAATAGTAGAATAAATAGAACCCCATATCTCACTTGTTTTAGATTTTAAAAAATCCCAATTTTTGTATATCAAATAAACAGCCCCAGCTATGGCTGTAATAATCAATCCAATAGGGTTCATAAGTAAAGCCCTACCCATCCACAAGATAGAACGCCCTACAAGTTTAAAGGCTGGTGCTAATCCCCTTGCAGTAAATGACATAACTTTTAAAGCTGTGTTATATCCATAAATCAAACCTGTTTTTAATTGACTAGATAACCAAAAAATAGCACGAGA
>PDWJ01005716.1_pt1 | contig 10064 bp, 6 predicted proteins | sample 1430881 | NCBI WGS metagenome assembly PDWJ01 (sample SAMN01162460, study PRJNA174530) | Oral metagenome, whole genome shotgun sequencing project. | biome: Marine environment; feature: Marine mammal; material: Swab sample of the gingival sulcus; isolation source: swab sample of gingival sulcus...
CTCCACCTCGGGGAGATAGAGCGGGTTCTCATGCTGGTGCTGGAGCGGCTCCACGAGCTCGGGTTCAAACGCCCAGAGCACCACCTCATGGCCCGCGTCGACGGCGAGCTTGGCCAGCGCTGTTCCCCAGCTGCCAGCACCGATCACTCCGACTTTCAAGATGATCGCTCCTCTGCGGAAGGGGTCTGGGCAACGGCGAGGACGACCCTGTTGCGCCCCGCGTGTTTGGCCACGTAGAGCGCTGTATCTGCCGCGTGGAGCAGCGCCCCAGGCGCCGCGGCGTCGTCCGGGCTCGCCGCGACACCGATGCTTATCGTCACCTGACGCCCCTCGGCCTCATCCATCACCTCGGCCTCGCCCATCACCTCGACGGCGATCCGCACGCGTACCGACTCCGCGACGCGCTGCGCGGCGTCTTTCGGCGTATCGGGGAGCAGCACGGCGAACTCCTCGCCGCCGTAGCGGGCCACGACGTCGTTCGCGCGCCGATCGGCCTGGAGCAGCTCCGCGACCCGTCGCAAGGCGACATCGCCTGCCTGGTGGCCATGCTGGTCGTTGTAGCGCTTGAAGTGATCGACGTCGATCATCAGCAGCGAGAGGGGCAGCCGGCTGCGGAGGCTGCGTTCGACCTCCAAGGCCAGGCGCTCGTGCAAGTAGCGATGGTTGTAGCAGCCTGTCAGGCCATCGGTGACCGCTAGCTGGGCGAGCCGCGCGTTGACAGCGGCCAGCTCGGCGGTCCGCGCTTGCACGCGCATCTCCAGGTCGGCGTTCAGCGATGAGAGCTGCTCGTTCTTTCTGCGCAGGTCGACGATCAACCGCTGGTTTTCCCGCTCGAGGCAGTATTTCGTCAGCAGCGTCTCAACCGTCAGCCGCAGATCCTGTTCGTCCCAGGGCTTGCCGATGTAACGGTCGAGCCCGGCGTGATTGATCGCGTGCACCACCGCGTCGAGCCCAGCCTGCCCAGTGAGCAGGATCTTCGCCGTCCCCGGGTGCCGATGGTGTACCTGCTCGAGCAGCTGGACACCCTTCATGCCGGGCATGATCTGGTCGGCGATCACCATCGCCACCGGCTCTTTCTCCTCCTCGAGCTGCTTCAGCAGCTCGAGCGCCTCCGCGCCGGAGCGCGCGAGATCGACCTCATAGCCATCCTCGAAGGGCGCCAGCTGTTGCCGCAACACATGGAGGATCCCCTCCTCGTCGTCGACGCAGATGATATGGGGTGGATCGCCTGGTGGACGCAGCGCGATGTGGTAGGGCCCGGTCCCGCCGTGGGTGTCGCGGACCATCATCACGAGGCCTCCCCCACGCCGATCCCCGCTCTCATGGGCGGCGCCGTGGTAGGCAGAAGCACGCTAAAAGAGGTGTGACCAGGCCGCGAGCGTACGTCGATCTGGCCCCCGTGCTTCTCGACGATCTTACGCGAGATCGCGAGACCAAGCCCTGTCCCCTCGCCTCGGGGCTTGGTGGTGAAGTGGGGCTCGAAGATCCTCGGGAGCACGTCTTTCGGAATCCCTGGTCCGTTGTCGTCGATTCGCACACCCACATGATCGCCATCGACAAAGGTCGAGATGGTGATCACCCCCTCGATCTCGGGAGCGCGCTCCAGAGACTGGACGGCGTTATGAATCAGGTTCGTCCACACCTGATTGAGCTCATCAACATACACAGAAACCGTTGGTATCGGTGAATAATTCCGCTCGACGACGATACCGTGACGGAGCTGGGCCTGGAGGATCGTCAGCGTCGTCTCGAGCCCCTCTTCGAGGTCGACTTCGCACACCGCCTCCTGATCGGCGTGGGAGTAGGCTCGCAGCGCGCGAACGATGCGGCTGATCCGCGCGTTGGACATCTGGATGGCGCTCACGCTCCGTTGTACGAAGGCCAGGTCTTCGATCAACCCCACCAGCAGCCGCGGATCGACGCGACGCGTCAGGTCAGCGACGCGTTCGACCAGACCTCCAGCGCCGCAGGACACCAGCCGCCGGGCCATCCTCGTGGCGCCCTTCACTCCGGCCGCCTCCAGTCGGCCGGCCAAGGCGCGGGCTCGTCGGCGCACCTCGGCAGGCGGCAGGAGCTGTGAGTCGCCAGCATCCTTCAGCGTTTGCGAGAGCTCCTCGAAGAGATCATGCGCCTCGTCACTCGAGAGCCCACCTTCGGCCAGCTGTGCGCCGCGAAGCAGCGCGCGGTCGAGGGTCCCGGCGAGCACCTGCGCCGCTCCATGGATCGCCCCCGAGGGGGTGTTGATCTCGTGGGCCACACCAGCGACGAGGCTCCCCAAGCCGGCGAGGCGCTCCGAGAGGATCAGCTGCGACTGCGTCTCTTGCAGCTCCGAGAGCGCCTGCTCTAGCTCGACGTTGGTGTGTCGCAGCTCTGCCGTGCGCTTCTCCACCTCCCGCTCGAGCCCCGCCGAGAAGCGCCGCACCCGCTCATAGAGCTCGGCGTTCGCGATCGCCGCCGCGGCTTGATCGGCGAAGGTCATCACCAGCCTCGCCTCCGCGTCGGTGAAGCTCGAGCCGCTCTCGTCACGAGCGAGCACCACGGCGCCGAACACCCTCTCCCGCGTCTCCAGGGGGACGCCGATCACCTGGTCTCCGAGGGAGACAGCGTGCTCGCGGAGCACCTTCCTCGCCAGCCGCTGCCAGCTCTCGGGGAGCGAGGGGTGCCCCTCCACCTCGGACAGGCCGACGTGCGCGCGGGGCCAGAGCTCGCCCTCCTCGTCTGCGATCAGCGCGGCGCTGCGATCGGCGCCGACGACGCTCGCCAGCTCGGTGACGATCAGACGCAGCACCTCGTCGATCCGCAGCTCCGAGCTCACCGCGCGCCCGATTTGGTGCACCGTCGACAGCTCACGGATACGCGCCGCCAACCGCTCTTCGTGCTCGCCGAGGACCTCGGTCGTATGCTGAAAGGCGCGGGCCAACGCGCCGATCTCGTCCTGTGCGTCGATCGCCAGCTGCTGCTTGCGATCGCCCGCGGCCATCGCCTGGATCCCGCGATGGAGCCGCGCCAAGGGGGTGGTGATGCGCCGCCCTACCAGAGCAGCCGTCAGCAACGCCGAGAGCAGCACAAGCGCGAAGGCGACCGCGAGGGCGCGCAAGGCCCCCGCGCGAGCCCGGAGGTAACCGAAGCGATCGAGGCCGATCACGATCCGCCCAACTGGCTTGCCCTCGATGGTCTGCAGCGGCACCGCCGCGAGGGTGTACTCCCGGTCGTCGAAGCGGGCCACCGCGTCGCGGCGCGCCCCGGAGTCGGGGGCCACGCGCAGCCTAGCCCCCTCATCGAGGAAGGTCGTGCCGCCGAGGGTCCCCCCGCCGACGAAGGCCACCTCGGCCTGCAAGACGCCCTTGAAGTAGTCGGCGAGGCTGTCGTCGAGGAGCACGGTGCTCTGGACAGCCCCGCGTAGAACGTAGGCGTCGTCGACCACCGGGGCCGCCACGCGGATCGCTAGCGCCCCCGAGATCCGGTCGATGGTGATGTACACGTCGTAGTCGAGGGCCCGCGCCAGCGCCGGACCGCTGCTCGACTCCGGCTTCAGCACCTCGTAGTGGCCCGAGGGGGGCCGCTGCGAGGCCAGCAGCCGGCCGCCAGCGTCGAAGATCTCGATCATGCCCGTGGCCAGCCCCCGATATCGCTGCTTGAGCCAGGCCTTGGTACTGCGCCCCGAAAACAGGTGGATAAAGCGCGCCGGACTGGGCTCCGCTGGTGAGGCGCGAGGAACGAAGGGACGGGTGGTAGCCGACTGACGAGCGACGAGACCCCGCCGCGTCTTCATCATCGACGCGGCGAGGGCCTTCTGCAGCCCTGGAGTCGAGGCGAGGCCTCGCGTCTCCAGCGCCACGCGACGGACGTGCTGCAAGAGCAAGTTCAGCGCGATCCGCGAGGTCTGCTCGGCGCGAGCCCGCAAACCGCGCTCGAGCCGGCGCAGGGTCACCTGCCCGCCAATGAGGCTGGCGATCGAGAGCGGCACCGAGGTCGCGAGGATCATCGCCAGCGCAAGCTTCGCGCGCAGGGAGCCACGGATCCGCTGGAGCAGCCCCGACATCAGAAGCTGACCCCGCGAAAATCCAAGGTGTTAGCGGGATCGACCCCCATCCCGCGGAGGCGCGCCTGTAGGGCGACGTCGACCTCCGCGTGGGTCAGCGGGACCCATGGGGCCTGCTCGGCGATCAACCGCTGAGCGGTTTGGTAGAGCCGGCGCCGCTTGCTGCTGTCGTTCTCCTGCTGCGCCGCCAGCAGCAGCCGGTGCAACGAGGGATCCTCGAAGAAGGCGATGTTCTGCCCCGTCGTGATGCTGTCTTCGTCGAGCAGCACATAGAGGAGGTTGTCGGGATCACCGTTGTCGGCGACCCAGCCGAGCAACGCCATGTCGTGCTCTCCGCGACCCAGCGCCTTCAGGTGCTCGGCGTGGGGCGCCGCCACGATCTTCACCTTCACGCCTACAGAGGCGAGGTTGCGAGCGATGATCCGAGCGACCAGCAGGGGCGACGGCAGGTAGGGTCGGGGCGTGCTCATCACCCGGAGGATGAAGGTCTTGTCGCTGGGGAAAGCGGCCTCGGTGAGCAGACGGCGCGCTCGCGATGGGCAAAACTCGTAGCGTCGCGCGTCTCTGGCATAGACCGACATACGCGGCGGGATGGGCCCCCGAGCGGGCTGGGCGAGCCCACGGTAGCCAAGCTTGATGATCACACGCTTGTCGACAGCCTGGTTGATCGCGCGGCGCACGGCGACCTGGTCGAAGGGGGTTCGACGTGTATTGAACGCCAGGTAGGCTACGTTCGGCGCCTGGGTCCCCATCAGGCGGAGGTCGGGATGGAGACGCACCAGCGGCCGGTCATCCGGCTGCACACCATAGATCAAGTCGATGGTGCCGCTCTGTAGACCGTTGAGCCGCTGCTGCTCGCTGCTGACCACGGAGAACACCAGGCGTCGAACCCTCGGCGCTCCCCCCCAGTAGCGGCGGTTTTGCTCGAGAGTCAGGCGCGCGCCCACGCGCCAAGACACATACTTGTAGGGCCCCGTGCCGATGGGCTTGCCCACCAAACGCTCCCGCGAACTGACGATGCTCATGGGAAACATCGCCAGGTTGGCCAGGAAGAGCCCCTTCGCGTAGGGGCGCCGGGTGCGCATCTCGATCTGGTGTACCCCGACCTTGCGCACAGCGACGATGTGCTGGAAGGCAGACCGCCAGTAGGCGAACCTGGGGTTGTAGTGGGGGTGCTGGCGATCGCGTTGTCGCTCGAAGGAGTAGACCACGGCGTCGGCGTCGAAGGGCCGCCCGTCGTGAAACGTAACGCCGCGCCGAAGCTCGAAGGTCCAGCGCAGCCCCCCTGGGTGCATCTTCCAGCGCACGGCAAGACAGGGGACGAAGCGGGTCGGGCCCTCCACCCGGCGCACCAGCGGTTCGTAGATCTGGGCCAAGATCTGAGCGGCCTCGGACGACGTCGTGAGCGCGGGATCGAGGGACGCAGGATCGCTGGCCTGTCCGACCACCAGGGCTCGCCCGATGTCGCCGCTTGGATCAGGGCAGCCAGCGCACAGCAGCGCAGCGCAACAGGTGGCAAGCGGTGCGAATGAAGAGCGGCTCATCAACATGCGACTCTTGGGTGCGGGCGCTGCGGCTTCATCGCCGCATCCCTCATCTCCTCTGGCGTGCCCAGGGAGCCTGCCCTGCCTATGATAAGGCAAAAAAAGACCGTGAAGACTCCCACCTGCCTCCCACCTGCCTCGCACCTGCGCTCACCCTCCTCATCGGATCTGGTGGCCCGCCTCTCGCCCATGCCTGGGCCCGCCATGGGAGGCGCTGCGCCTCGCTTCAGGGGGCGAGGAGCTCACGGAGGACGCGTCCGTCGAGGGTGAAGCGATGCTGGGGATGGGCGGGGAAGCCCTTGGGCCAGCGCAACCCAAAGAGATGTGCCAGCGTCGGGGCGATGTCCGTGATCTCCACCGCTTTGGTCGAGAGCACGCGCTTGCCGAAACCCGCGCCGGCGGTGATGAGCAGCGCGCGGAGCGGTCCATAGCGCGGTGTGTAGCCGTGGTAGCCGAAGATCCCTCGCTTCAGTTTGTAGACGATCGGGCGCCGCTTCGGCCCGCCGCGGAAGATGCAATGGGGCTTGCTCAGCACGAGGAGGTCGGGGGCGCCCAGGTGCTGATCGGGCGCGGTCTCCTTGCCCCCCGCCGCGGGAACAGGCAGGCCGAGGCGCTTATAGGCCGGCGGCCGCAGCACGCGCTCGATGCACGCGTTGTGCTTGCCGATCAGCGCCGCGATCTCGGGCAGCGCGCGGCGCACGCGATCACTGCGTGCATAGATGAACACCACATGACCGTTGAGGATGCTGACCAGCTCGTCTCGCTTGCAGCGACCTCGTGTGTAGTAGAGGTACTTCGCGTACCCCGCCTCCTTGAGCAGGCGTCGCAGGTTCATGGTGTGGGTGATCTCCACGAACCCATGATCAGAGACGACCACCACCGCGGTCTCGGCGAGGATCTTCGCCCGCCGGTAGGCCGCCAACACCCGCCCTACGGCACGATCGCTCTGCTGTAGCGCCCAGCGCTCGATCAACCGCGATGAGCCGTAGCGATGCATCCAGCTGTCGGGCAGCAGGAAGTGGAGCAGCATCACCCGCGGTGGTTCCCTCGTCTTGCCTCCTCGCGGCGCCACGAGCTCGACGGCGAGATCACGCAGCAACCAGTCATACTCGATGCCCTCGCGCAGGGCGATGCGGTCGAGCAGGTTGCGGCGATAGCGAGGGTCGCGGCCAGGCTTGGCCCCGCGTTGCAGGTAGCGGTCGATCAGCCGCCGCATCGGCATCGAGGAGAGCTTATAGAGCCCTCGACGCCCCATGATCTCTGGCAAGTTCCAGCGCATCGCGCGGGATCCTTGCGTCGCCGGCCAGTTCAGGGTCGCCACAGACAGCCCCGCTCGCTGCGCCAGCTCGGGGAGGTTGGGCACGCGGGCGCGCCTCCAGCGGTCCGTATCCCACGCCGCCGCGGGGCGCCGGAAGGTGCCGTCGGCCTCCATCCAGCGGTTGCCCACGATCCCGTGGTGGCGCGGCAGCTGCCCCGTGATCAACGAGGTGTGGGCGACCCACGTCATGCTCGGAAACGTCGTATGCATCGGCCGCAGCGCGCCGCGACGTGCGAGCCGGGAGAGCACAGGGAGAGCACGTCGGTGGCGACGAAATGCCTCATAGCCGACGCCGTCGATGCTCACCAGCAGCAGGTATTGGGGCCTGACTGTGGGCGCGGGCAGCTGGGCAGGCGTCCGTGGACCCGCGACCGTGTAGGGCGCAGCGCTCGAGACAGGGGCGGCGAGCGCGTCGGCGCTACTCCAGACGATGAGCGCGACCAGCGCGCTGCTGCACACGGTTTTCGTCGGAGACATGAGGCATGCCATAGCACGAGATCTCGGTGGTACAGCGAGCTTTCTGAGGCATCGAAACCGACCAACCGCACGCTGCCCAGCGACGGAGCGGAGATGACAGCGACGGAGAGGTGACGACGTAGGGGACAAGGAGCGAAGGTCAGCTGGAGAAGACAGCGCTGAGCGCTTCTTGGAGGTCGAGCAAACGAGCAGGCTTGGGCAAAAAGGCCTGAGCGCCGAGGCTGGGCAGCTCGTTGATCTCCGACTGGTCGAGCCCCCCAGAGGTGACGAGGACCCGGGTGTCGAAGCCACGCTGACGAAGCCTGACCAGCGCTTCGCGACCATCGAGGCGGGGCATCTGAACGTCCAGGATCCAGAGGTCGAAGGTGTCGGCCGAGGTCGTCAGCTCGAGCGCCTCGAGACCGTCACTCGCGTGCGTGACCTCACAACCAAGGTGCTCGAGCAGCCGCGCCACGGCCCGACGCACCTGGGCGTCATCGTCGATCAACAGCACCCGATGGAGCCCCTTGGGGAGCTCGTAGCCCAGCACCTCCGAGGGAAGCGGGCGAGTCTCAGAGCCCACCACGCGCCGCTGGGCGACCGGCAGGTGGAGTACGAAGGTCGTCCCCTCGCCGAGCACACTCTCGACGCGGATTGTTCCGCCCATCTCGCGGACCGAAGCGTAGACTCGCGCGAGCCCAAGCCCCGTGCCACGGTCGCGAGGCTTGGTGCTGAAGAAGGGCTCGAAGACGCGCTGCCGCGTCTCTTCGCTCATCCCAACGCCATTGTCGGCGACCCGGATCTCGATGTAGTCGCCTGGCGGGACGAGCATCCCCGGCCCGTTGACACTCACCGGCGCAGCCGACACGATGATCGTTCCGCCGTCCGGCATCGCGTCTCGCGCGTTGATCGCGATATCGACGAGCACCTGCTGGAGTTGCGCCGCGTCGGCGCGCGCGAGCAGCTTCGACTCGGCTCTGACCACGACGTTAATCAAGCTCGACAAGGTCCGCCGGCAGAGCCCCATCGCGTCCTCTATCACCCGGCGGATGTCGACGACCTTCACCGCCGACTTCGGCCTGGCCGCCGCGAAGCGCAGCAGCTGCTGCACGAGCTGAGAGGCCCGGTCACAGGCGCTGTCCATCTCGCGGAGGACACCCAGCGCCACGTCGTCGCGCAGATCGTCCAGCCGCAGCGCCGTGCGGAGATAGTCGACGTTTCCCGTGATCACCGTCAGCAGATTGTTGAAGTCATGGGCCACGCCACCCGCGAGCGCGCCCACCGCCTCCATACGACGGGCTTGCTGGACTTGAAGCTCTAGCTCCTCCTGGGCCGAGAAGAGGAAGAGCACCTGACTACCGAGCTGAATCCGATCGCCGGTGACGAGCGTGCCTTTTGGGGTCGGCACGCTGTTGACCAAGGTCCCGTTACGGCTGTCGAGATCCTCGATCCGCCACCCATCACGGCCACGCCAGAGCCGGGCGTGGCGGCGCGAGACGTCTCCGCTGTCGATCTCGACCGAGACGCCGTCGTCCCGCCCGATCACCGCCTCCCGACCGAGGTAATGAACTCGCCCTGGACGAGGTCCAGAGAGCTCGATCAGCCGCGCTGAGTCGGGGCCACGACGCATGTACTCGCTCGGAATCGTGGATCGCCTGCGGCTTCGTGTCTCCTCCGTGACCTCTTCTTTGACGTCGGGTGCGTTCTGAACGTCGCGTGTGTTCTGGTGAGACTTCTTACTCATTCAACCCTCCCCTTTGGCGCGAGGGCAGTCTATGGCCCCCCCGAACCCAGCGCAAGCCCCTGACACCACACAAAAACGCGGGGGACACCCTCGGCCTAGCACCTGCCAGGCAGAAGGCAAAAAACCCCATACACCAAAGGAAACCGCGAGGTCTCCTACCAAGGTCTCCGACCAACGTGCTTGCAAATGGGTGACGTCTCTCAGGGAGCCGCGGTATCTTCCCCGCGATCATGTACCGGTCCGCGCGGCGCGATGAGCGCAGCCGGCGGCAAGCGGAGCGCTCGCAATCCGTTGAGGAGCACCCAATAGCAGCGGGAGAAACGATGAAAGTGTTATCGAATCTTGGTGGGGCACTCGCCCTCTTCGGCATCATCTCGTCGGTCCTGTACTTCCTCGAGATGAACCTCAGGATCTTGATGTGGGTCGACATGTGGGGCCCGACCGTCGGCTGGGCGATCCGCGGCGGCCTCATTGTCGTCGGCGCAGTTCTCTTCTTCGCCTTCAAAGGCAAGAGGTGAACAATAAGGAAGCCTCTCACCAGCTCCTCGCCGGTCCAGCGCTCCGCGAACCTCTCCCCGAAGGCCCTGTCTCGTCGGTGTTTTTCGATGCGAACGTCACGACCAGTGGTGGGCTGTTTGCCCCCATCTCTGCTCGCCGCTCGCGCCCTCGTACCGTAGCATTGCGGCCGAGAGGCAGACGCCTGGCTCGAGGGTCGGACGCGCCTCGACGACTGGAGCGAGGGGTCGCTCACTGGATCGAGCAGGACTTGACCGCAGCGAGCTTCACCGCCGGTTCCCCTCGTTTCGGCGAATGGCTGCTCAGGACGCACGTGATGGCGGCGCTGGGCGCGAGCCAGCTCGCCCGCTCTAGAGCGCTGACCAACTTACCTCCCGTCGCTGCGCTGGTCTGCGAAATCACAGCGGTTGTTGCTCGTCGGTTGCTTGCTACCAGCAGGCGCCC
>PDWJ01008509.1_pt1 | contig 10064 bp, 7 predicted proteins | sample 1430881 | NCBI WGS metagenome assembly PDWJ01 (sample SAMN01162460, study PRJNA174530) | Oral metagenome, whole genome shotgun sequencing project. | biome: Marine environment; feature: Marine mammal; material: Swab sample of the gingival sulcus; isolation source: swab sample of gingival sulcus...
CGCCAATACTGGGACATGGAAGAGATACAGGGACGGCGGGGGGAAATTTTTGACAGAAATGGCCGCTTGCTGGCTAAAAGTGTCAGAAGCAGTTCTGTTTTTGCCAGACCGGTGGAAATAGAAAATCCCTACAAGGCCTCGGCTATTCTGGCAAAAATCCTGAACACAAAACAGGGCCGTTTGCTGCGTATTTTCAAAAGCAGGAAGAAATTTGCCTGGATTGCCAAGGGCATTAGCGACAAGCAGGTACACGAGCTCAGGGAAAACAAGGTAAAAGGGGTGTATCTGGCACGAGACAGAACCCGTTTTTATCCGCAGTCGCATATGGCCGGGCAGTTGCTGGGGTTTGTCGGTCTTGACGGGGAAGGACTGGAGGGGCTGGAAAAGTCGTTAAATGATGCTTTGCGGGGAAAAACAGCCAAATATATCGTGCAAAAGGACGCTGCCGGCTCTGTTTTGTATGGTCCGAATTTGGAAGCGTCTGTTCAGCATGGACAAAATGTTTCCTTAACCATTGATTCCCTTGTACAATTTGTCGCTGAAGACAGTTTGGCCCGTCGTGTGAAAAAAGTGAAGGCCGAGTATGGCTCCGTCCTGGTTATAGACGCGAAAAACGGGGATATTCTCGCCTGGGCGGGCTATCCTTTTTTTAATCCAAACGCGTACGGCAATTATGGCCCGTTTGACTGGAGAAACCGGATCGCCCTTGATAATTTTGAACCAGGCTCAACCCTTAAGCCGTTTTTGATAGCCGCCGCCTTGCAGGAAAAAATCTGTTCCGCCTCTTCCGCGTACTTTTGTGAAAACGGCAGATGGAATGTTGGGGGCAGTACAATTCGGGACACGCATGAATATGGCTGGATGTCTGTTGACCGGATTTTGCGTTTTTCGAGCAATATTGGATGCGCCAAGATTGGCTTGAATCTTGGCGCGAAAAAATACTATCGGTATCTTTCGGCATTTGGTTTTACCGACTCCTGCCATTTGCCACTCCCCGGCGAGGGGCAGGGGCTGATTGCCGCTCCAGGCCGTTGGCGAAAACTGGATTTGGCAACGGCCTCTTTTGGGCAAAGCGTGGCTGTAACCTCCCTGCAAATGGCAAGAGCGTATCTGTGTTTGCTCAATGGCGGACACTTGTTGCCCTTGCGGTTGCTTGCCGGAAAAAAAAGCGAGGTCGAGCCGGAACACTATCCGCAGGTTATCAGCTCGTCCGTGGCCAGGGAAGTTGTGCGGATGCTTGAGCGAGCCGTTGCCATGGAAGGAACCGGAGTGCTCGCCCGTTTGTCCGGGGTTCGGGTTGGAGGCAAGACCGGTACGGCGCAAAAAGTTGTTCCCTCTGGCGGGTATGGCAAGGATTATCTTTCTTCCTTTGTCGGATTTTTCCCCGTGGAAGAGCCCCGCTACCTTGTTTTGGTTACCATTGATAGCCCAAAAACATCTTATTATGGCAACGTGGTGGCCATTCCTGTTTTTCGGGAAATAGCGGAGTATTTTTTAGCCAATTCGGCCCGCAAGCAGCAAGCCGTTGTCAAAAATGCCCCCCGCCTGACAGGCAATATGCAGGGGCGGATTGCAAGTGTGCCGCAGGCGTTGCGAGTTTCCCGGCGTGTCCCCGACTTGCGCGGACTTTCCTTGCGTCAGGCTGTTGAATGTGCCGTAAAAAACGGCGTGTTGCCTGAAATTTTGGGCGAAGGAACCATTGTGAAAAAACACCAGCCGGAGAAAGGGCAGAAGTGGGGCAAAAAAATGGTGCTCTGGCTGGAATATTCCCAAACAGGGAAAAAAGGAAGAAGCAATGAATCATCCTGACTGGAATACCGTAAGGGAAGAAGTCAAAAATGGCCGCATGGTGCGAACACATTCCGCTCAGGTGCGAGCGGGAGACGTGTTTGTGGCTCTTGCCGGAACCCGTGTAAACGGAGCGGGTTTCGCGGCTGAAGCGGCTGAAAAGGGCGCGGCTTTTATTGTGACACAGGACCGCTCTTTGGACACTTTTCCTGACGCGGCAGTTGTCTATCACGCTGACCCCGCCCTGGCGCTGGGGGAACTGGCCGCCCTGTATTTTCAGCGTGAAAACAAACAGCCCGATATTGTGGCCATAACCGGAACGAACGGCAAAACAACCACCGCGTATCTTGTTGAGCATCTGTTGCTGGCGAACAAGTGTCAGGCCGGTCTGGTCGGAACGGTTGTCTGCCGCTGGCCAGGACACAGTGAGGCCGCGAGCATGACCACGCCTGATTGCTGGACACTGCATTTTCTTTTGTCCCGCATGGCTGAAGATGACGCGCGGTACGTGAGCATGGAAGTTTCCTCTCACGCCCTTGCCCAGAAGCGTTTGGCGGGTTTGCGTCCCAGGGTCGCTGTTTTTACAAATTTGACGCAGGACCATCTGGATTACCATCAGACAATGGAAGCGTATTTTGCCGCAAAGCAAACGCTGTTTCAGGAGCCTGATGTGGCGCGGGTGGTGAATGTTGATGATTCGTGGGGCGCGCGAATTGCTGAATCCTTTCCCTGTTTGCGCTTTACTTTTGCTCCCGATGTGGGCAGAAAAGATACCCTGTATGGAAAGGTCGCGCGTCTGGACAGGCACGGTCTGTGTCTGGAATGCAGCTATCAGGGACAGAAATGGACAGTGACCTCGCCTCTGGTTGGGCAGTTTAACGCCAGTAATTTGCTGGCGGCGCAGGGAGTGGGCCTGACTGCATGTTTTTGTTGATTACGCCCACACGCCAGACGCCCTTGAAAACGTGTGTTCAACCTTGAAGCGGCTTGATTATGACCGTCTGGTCGTGCTGTTTGGTTGCGGCGGAGACCGTGACAGGGGCAAGCGTCCGTTGATGGGGGCGGCTGTGGCTCGCTACGCGGACAAGATGATTGTAACGTCTGATAATCCGCGTCATGAAGACCCGTTGCGAATCATACAGGATATTTTGCCAGGGCTTGGAGATTTTACGGAGTATGTCTGCGAGCCGGACAGAAAAAAGGCCATTTGTCTGGCCCTTGACGAGCTGGGAGAAAATGATGTTTTGCTGATTGCCGGAAAAGGCCATGAAGATTATCAGCAAGTTGGCGATACAAAATACGATTTTAATGATTATCAGGTCGCGCGAAAACATCTCGCGAAAACCGGCAGGTAGCGGCAATGCGGCTTTTTCTTTCCCAAATCGCCCAGGCAATGGCGGCCAAAACGTCTGCTGGTGAAAATGACATTTGCCTTTCGCGGGTCGAAACAGACAGCCGGCAGGTGAAAAATGGGGATTTGTTTTTTTGTCTGGCTGGTGAAAATCATGACGGGCATGACTATGCCTTGCAGGCGCAGGAAAATGGAGCCGCGGCTATCGTGGCGCACAGGGATTTGCCTGAAATTACCGGAGCCGCGGTACTGCGGGTAAGCGATACTGCTGTTTCCTTGCGGCGGCTGGCCCGTTTTTGGCGGGACCAGACAACAGCGATGGTAGTGGGTATTACCGGTTCCGCCGGTAAAACAACCTGCAAGGAAATAGCGGCTGCCGTGCTTGGCGGGTATGGTCGGGTTGGAGCCAGCTATAAAAACTGGAACAACCAGATTGGTCTGCCGCTTTCTGTTTTGCGTTTTGACGGTGATGAAGATTTTTGGCTGGTGGAGGTTGGCATCAGCCAAAAACACGATATGGACGAGCTGGGCGAGGTACTCGCGCCGGATGTGGCGCTTGTTTTAAATGTTGGTGTTTGCCACAGCGCCGGACTTGGAACGCTGGATGAGGTTGCCGCGGCCAAGGCGTCTTTGCTTTCTTGGTTGCGCCCCGAAGGAAAAGCGCTTGTTTGCGCGGATTATCCCCAACTTGTCGCCAGTAGCCGTGAGTACGAAAAAAAAACGGTTTTGTTTTCGCAAGAGGAAAACAGTGGCGCCGATTTTGGCGCGCGAGTCGCGGGGGTTGAAAACGACCAGACCCACTACAGGCTGAGCGGAAAGGAAGGCGAGCTGATGGTTTCCATGCCAGGGCAGGCGCTTCCTGAAACTCTGGCCGCGGTTTACGGTCTTGTTCACGTGCTTGGGCTTGACCCGCAGCGATTTTTTCGGGAAAGGGTGGAGGCCTTTCAACCTGTTGACCAGCGGTTTGTTACGCGTTCGGTTGCTGGTTGGCAGCTTGTTGACGATACCTACAACGCCAATCCTCTTTCCATGCGTCAGGCCATTGACGCCGCTGCCAGATTGGCGGGAGAAAAAGACCTGATACTGGTGCTGGGGCGCATGGGGGAACTTGGCGAGCTCGCGCCCCGCGAGCATGAACGTCTTGGCTCCCTGATTGCCCGCAGTGCCGTGACCCGACTCTTTTTTTATGGAAGCGAGGAGCTTGGCTGGGTGCGCGCGGGGCTTGGAGACTGGGCCGGAGAAGTTGTGGAGCTTTCCACTGAAGAGGCTTTTCTTGCCAGTCTTGAAAAGATGTCCGCGCGGGAGGGAGTTGTGTTGTTTAAAGGTTCACGCAGTTGCGGGATGGAAAAGTTTTTGCGTGTTTTTCAGACTTTTTTGGAAACACATCACTGAAAAATATTTGGGAATACCATGCTGTACCATATTCTTTATCCTTTCAGCGCGGATTTTACCGCTCTTAATGTTCTAAAATATATTACGTTTCGTTCTTTTTCAGCCATGATTACGGCCATGCTTGTCAGCATTGTACTGGGGCCTCGCGTTATTGCCTTTTTGAGGCGGATAAAATGTGGGCAGGCGATTCAGGAAGACGTGGTTTTGCATCAGAAAAAAAGCGGAACTCCGACAATGGGCGGACTTTTAATCGCGCTTAGTCAGCTTCTCGCTGTTTTGCTTTGGGCGGATTTAACAAACGGATACGTCTGGCTCACCATTTTTGTGTTTTGCGGGTTTGCCCTGATTGGTTTTGTTGACGATTATCTCAAGGTTGTGCGCAAGCATAATCAGGGGCTGACAGCAAGAACCAAATTTTTGTGCCAGTTGATTGTGTCTGTTGGCGCGATTACGTTGTTGCTGGAAACTTCCGGCTACTCCACCGAGTTGATGGTGCCTTTTTTCAAGACATTTACTCCTGATCTTGCCTGGGGGTATTTGCTGTTCGCGGTTATCGTGCTCATCAGTTCGTCCAACGGGGTTAATCTGACCGATGGACTTGACGGGCTGGCCATTGTGCCGGCGGTGATTGCGACAGCCTGTCTGGGTGGTTTTATTTATCTGGCCGGACACGCCAACCTGGCGAACTATCTGCAGGTTTCCTCTGTTCCCGGTGTTGGAGAAGTAACTGTTTTTTGTGGGGCATTTGTTGGCGCCGGTTTGGGATTTTTGTGGTTTAACGCCTATCCGGCCCAGGTGTTTATGGGCGATGTCGGGAGTTTGAGTATCGGCGGCACACTTGGTTTTTTGGCCGTATTGTGCAAGCAGGAACTTTTGCTCGTGCTCCTTGGCGCCGTGTTTGTGGTTGAAACCCTTTCCGTCATTGTGCAGGTTGGCTATTTCAAGGCCAGCGGAAACCGGTTTTTTCGCATGGCTCCCTTGCACCATCATTTTGAATTAAAAGGGGTTCCAGAGTCAAAAATTATTGTCCGCTGCTGGATTCTTTCCATTTTGTGCGCGGTGCTTGCCCTTGCGTCCCTGAAACTTCGGTAGGAAAAGGCGGTATGCGAAACTGGCAAATGAAGGAATTGCTGCAAGACGTGCGGGGAAAAAAGGCCGTTGTGGTGGGAGCTGGTGTTTCCGGTGTTGCCGCCGCTCGTTTGCTTGGCCGGAAAGGCGCCCGTGTTCGTTTGCTGGACAGGCAGGGAAAAGGGTTTGAGGCGTTACAGGCAGAAGAGTCCTGCAAGGACTGGGAACTGCGAAGCGGTGAACACCGCGCGGATGATTTTGCGGACGCCGAGCTGGTGGTTGTCAGCCCGGGGATTCCCCGCGCTGTTTTGTCTTTGGTGCCACCAGAAATTCCGGTCACTAGCGAACTGGAGCTGGCGGCGGCTTTTGTTGGCGAACCTGTTATTGCCGTTACAGGCACAAACGGCAAGACCACAACGGTTTCCATGATAAGCCATATTCTTGCCGCCTGTGGAAAAAAGGTTTTTACAGGTGGGAATATAGGACTTCCCTTGAGTGAATATGTGCTGGCCGGAGAAAAATGTGAGGTTCTTGTGCTGGAACTGAGCAGTTTTCAGCTCCAGTATCTGGCTTTTTTTCAGCCTCAGGTTGCTGTTTTGCTGAACTTTTCGCCAAACCATCTTGATTATCATCAAAATCTTGAACACTATTTTCAGGCCAAGATGAATCTTTTCAAGTACATGGATAAAAACGGGCTTGCCCTTTTTGCCCGCGAACTGGAGCGGGAAGTTGCTTGTCTGCCACTGCCGGAATGCGAAAAAATGTATTACGGAAAGATGGACGTTGACCTTGACGGTGTGTTGGTCGGGGAACACAATAAGGCTAACGCCCAGGCCGCGTGTTTGGCGGCAGGGTATTTTGGAGTAAGCCAAAGGCAGGCGCGGGCCGCGCTTGCCTCGTTTGTTTTTGCTCCCCACCGCTATGAAAGGTTTTTGGACGTTGACGGGATTTGTTTTATCAATGATTCCAAGGCAACAACCCTGACAGCCCTGGAAGCGGCCTTAAGCAGTACGGCTGCTCCTGTTCGGTTGCTTGCTGGCGGTGTGTTCAAGGGCGGCGACCCTGCCTTGCTGCGGGAGCTGATACAGGACAAGGTGGTCGGGATTTATCTTTTTGGAGCCAGTCGCGAGATTTTTGAGGCGGCGTGGAAAGGGCTATGCTCGCTGAACTGGTATCCTGAACTCGCGGGCGCTGTTGCTGCCGTGTGCGGCGATGCTTCTTGTGGCGACAGTGTTTTGCTTTCTCCCGCAACCGCAAGCTTTGACCTGTTTTCGGATTATAAAGACCGTGGCAACACCTTTAAACACCTGGTAAAGGAAAAAATGGCGGCGTGTTCTGGCAGCTAGCCGAACAGCGCCGCGAGCGGGATAAAAATGTCAGCCTCTTTGCCGGAGTCGCTTAAAAAAATTGATTTGTGGCTGTTAGTGACGGCCATTGTTTTAATGGGACTGGGGCTTATTATGGTCACCAGCGCAAGTTCTGTTATCGCGGACAAGACGTGGCAGGACAGTTATTTTTTTACCCGCAAACAGTTTTTTTTCTCCCTGACGGGGCTGGTTGTTCTGTTTGTGACATTTCGTCTCGGTTACAGAAGGTTTGCCTCCCGCCCGTATTTTTGGCTCGGCCTGACCCTGCTTTTGCTGCTGTTGACGGTTGGGAGTCCTCTTGGAAAGGAAATCCGTGGGGCAAGGCGCTGGCTGAATTTTTTCTTTTTTTCCTTTCAACCGCTTGAGCTGGCAAAAATCGCGCTTATTTTTTATCTGGCTGATTTTTTTTCCCGCAAGCAGGATTTGGTCAAGACTTTTAGTATCGGCCTGTTGCCTCCCATTTTGATAACGGGCAGTCTGTGTTGCTTTTTGATACTGCAGCCGGATTTTGGCGGGGCTGTTTATCTTGCCTGTCTGCTTTTTGTCCTGAGCTTTTTGGGCGGGGCCAGGTTCGTGTATCTTGTTGCCTTGGGGCTTGTGGCACTTTTGGGCGGGGCGATGCTGGTTATTTTTTCTTCGTACCGGCTTGAGCGTCTCGCGTTTCTTGACCCTTTCAAGGATTCTCATGACACTGGCTACCAGCTTGTTCAATCCCTGTACGCTTTTGGTTCCGGCGGCTGGATTGGCAGGGGACTTGGCGCCAGCAAGCAAAAACTTTTTTTTCTTCCGGACGCGCACAACGATTTTATTTTTTCCGTGCTTGGTGAGGAACTTGGCTTTTTGGGTGTTTCTTTTGTTTTTTTTCTGTTTGGAGTTTTGATTTGGCGGGTGTTTTTGCTCGCTTTCAGGCTGACGGAACTAAAACAAAAGCTTTTGGCAACGGGAATGGGGCTGGTTTTGTTTCTTGGCGGGATACTGAACATGGCGGTTGTTCTGGGGGCGGCTCCTACCAAGGGCATTCCAATGCCGTTTTTAAGCTATGGAGGCACCCATCTGCTTACGTGTTATTTTGCTTTTGGAATTTTGCTGAGTCTTTCCAAAGAGGTGGACAGATGAAAAAGGTGATTATCTCAACAGGAGGAACCGGCGGACATATTTTTCCGGCCTTGTCGGTTATAGAAGAAATTCAGCGGCGTTTTCCGCAGTGTCGAGTTTTGTTTGTCGGGGGAAAATACGGGCCTGAAAAACAGCTTGTCACGCGTGCCGGAATTGATTTTGAAGCCTTGCCTGTCAAGGGGATACTGGGCAAGGGCCTGAAAGCTGTCAGTTCCTTTTTTTTTCTGTCGCGAAGCCTGGTAAAGGCTTTTTTTCTTCTGCGCCGTTTTCGGCCAGATATTGTTCTTGGTTTTGGAGGATACGCTGGTTTTTGCGTGGTACGTCTTGCCAGTTTGCTTGGGATTCCAACCGCCATCCATGAACAAAACAGTATTCCCGGTTCTTCCAACCAGATTTTGGCCGGCAAGGTTGAAAAGGTGTTTTTGACCTTTCCGGGAAGCGGGTTTGGCGGAAAGGAAGAAATTGTGACCGGAAATCCTGTTCGCAAGGATATTGCCAGTCTTTTTGATGAGCAACAACCTGCCGCAGATAGTATCCGGTCCTTGCTTGTGCTTGGCGGGAGTCAGGGAGCGCAGGCCATCAACGATGCCGTTATCAGGGCGCTGCCTGATTTTCGGCGCAAGGGAATCATGCTGTGGCACCAAACAGGCGAAAAGCATTTCGCGGCGGTCAAGGCCGCCTATGACAAGCATTATCCGCAGGCGCGTGTGTCTTCTTTTATTGATGATATGAGCGCGGCTTACCGTTTCGCGGATTTGGTGCTGTGTCGGGCTGGCGCCACAACCATTGCCGAACTGATGCTTGCCGGCAAACCGAGCATTTTGGTTCCGTATCCGTACGCGGCGCATGACCACCAGATGAAAAATGCGAAAATGATTGAGGAAGCTGGAGCAACCCTTGTTTTGCAGCAGAGTTATCTGGAACAGGTCGGTCTGGTTGAGGTTATTGACAATCTCGCCTCTGTTCCGGGCAAGCTTAACAGTATGGCTGTTGCGGCCAGAAACCTCGCGTCTCCGGCAGCGGCCCAAAAAATTGTCAGGGAGCTGGAGATGCTGTTAAACGACAAAAATGGAAAAAATGAAGCAGTTGAGTGAGTCATGAATATCAGAATACAAAACATTCACATGATAGGGATTGGTGGTACCGGAATGTGCGGTATCGCGGAAGTCCTGTTGAATTTGGGGTGTAGGGTCAGCGGTTCGGATCTTGTTGAAAATGCCGCTGTTAAGCGCTTACGTGAGCTTGGCGCGCGTGTTTGTATCGGACATGCCGCAGAGAATGTGCAGGACGCCGAAGTTGTGGTCCGCTCGACTGCGGTGAAGGATGAAAATCCCGAAGTGGTTCAGGCTCACGCCCTTGGTGTGCCTGTTATTCCAAGAGCAGAGATGCTGGCCGAGCTGATGCGCCTGAAAACAGGGCTGGCGATTGCCGGTACGCACGGAAAAACAACAACAACTTCGCTTGTGGGAACAATTTTCAAGGAAGCCGGATATGACCCAACCGTGATTATCGGCGGACTGCTCAACGCGTATGGGACAAACGCGTTTTTGGGCAAGGGAGAATATCTTGTGGCTGAAGCAGACGAATCTGACGGCTCTTTTTTGTGCCTTTTGCCCATTATGACCGTGGTGACGAATATTGACGCGGACCATCTTGATTTTTATCCGGATATGGATTCCATTTACGCTTCATTTTTGCAGTTTATGAATTCGGTTCCTTTTTATGGATTAAACGTGGTGTGCGGGGATGACGCCGGAATCCGCTCGCTTCTGGACAAGGTGAAGCGTCCCTGGCTGACGTATGGTTTTGGGCCGGAGAATATGCTGCGGGCCGAGGTCGTGTCGATCGGAGTCAATTCCGTTTTTAACGTGTACCGGAAAGAAGGCCAGCGCGAGAAGCTGTGGGGCAAGGTCGAGCTGGCCATTCCCGGACGGCATAATATTTTGAATGCGCTTGGGGCGATTGGTCTGGCTTTGGCTGCC
>PDWJ01006083.1_pt1 | contig 10062 bp, 10 predicted proteins | sample 1430881 | NCBI WGS metagenome assembly PDWJ01 (sample SAMN01162460, study PRJNA174530) | Oral metagenome, whole genome shotgun sequencing project. | biome: Marine environment; feature: Marine mammal; material: Swab sample of the gingival sulcus; isolation source: swab sample of gingival sulcus...
GAAACCGATGAAGCCATGCTTAAATGGTATCAGTGGCTTTCTTCTAAAAGACCTAGTGCAAATCACTATTGTATTTATGATGATTCTCGATTTTGTGGAGAGACATTTTATTTTATTGATAAGAAAAATGGCAATAAGGCAGCGATGGACATTAAACTTTATGCGTTTGCCCGTGGTAAGGGAATTGCATTTCAAGCGCTTTCACATGCAATTCAACATGCTTTTTTAAATGGCGCTGAGACAGTATGGGTTGATCCAGTGCCTGAAAATAGCAAGGCGATTGCATTGTATAAGCGGCTTGGTTTTGTAGAAAAACCGATGCCAGTATACCTACTTGAAAAAGAAGGCAATTATGCTATCTATATGGAATTAGAGAAGAAATAGAGAACAACTGAAAGGACATTATGTTATGAAAGAAAATATTTTTGCAAAAGTAGATCATTATTTAACCGATTTATTTTCGTTAGAAGATGATATTTTAATATCAACTACAAAATCAATACGAGAAAATGGCATGCCTGAACATTCAGTATCTGCCAATCAAGGGCAATTTCTATTTTTACTGGCTAAAATGTGTAATGCTAAAAGAATTATCGAAGTTGGAACTTTAGGCGGCTATAGTACCATTTGGTTAGCAAGAGCATTGAACGAAACGGGCAAATTAACTTCAATAGAAATCGACCCTAATTGCGCAAATGTTGCCAGAAAAAATATTAAAAACGCCGAGTTAGAAAGCACAGTAGAAATCATCACGGGCGATGCATTAAAAACGCTCAATGAATTAGGTAATAATGAAAATGAAACCGTCGATTTATTTTTTATGGATGCAGATAAACCAAACTATGTCGCATATTTTGACTGGGCGCTCAAGCATTCAAGAAAGGGTTCTCTCATTGTAGCAGACAATGTCATTAGGGACGGAAAAGTCATTGATGAGAACAGTCAAGACGAAAAAGTCATTGGCGTCAGAAACTATATTGAAATGTTATCAAAAAATAACCAAGTTACAAGTTCTGTTTTGCAACAAGTAGGTGTAAAAGACTATGATGGCATTGCTATTTCAGTCGTAAAATAGCTAAAATGCTATTTTTTTTGACATTTTAGAAGATTTCTAATAAAATAGTAGGGCAGTTTATAAATTTTAGTCTTGTATTTTGAAAGGAAACGAGAACTATGTTAAATTCATTAAAAGAAACAAAAAACCTAGTCATCATGGGTATGATGCTGGCGTTAACAATCATCTTTGACATAACGCCACTAGGAGCTATACCTTTAGGGGTAGTATCCGCCACAATTACGCACATACCGACAATCATCGTGGGCATTATCGTTGGCCCAGTAGCAGGCATCATCATGGGAACAATGTTTGGGCTTATCTCTTTATTCCATGCCCTTACTCGACCTATGACTATTTTCGACCCGCTTTTCATGAACCCACTTTTATCAGTTTTGCCAAGAATGTTTATTGGCTTTGTCAGTTATTATGCCTTTGTAGCTGTTAAAAAAATTACAAATCATGACTATATCGCTTCGTTTATTGGCGGCATCATGGGCAGCTTAACAAATACCGTACTGGTACTTTCAATGTTGGTATTACTTTATGGTAAAAGAGTTTCCGAAGCAGTTGGCCAAAATGCAGTCAAATGGGCATCGGCCATCGCTATGAGCAATGGTATTATCGAAGCAGTTGTCGCAGGCTTTTTAACAGCGGTCGTCACAGCGGTATTTTTCGCGATTAAAAAAAGGAGCAGAAATTGATACTAGCAATTGATGTAGGCAACACAAATATAAAAGCGTCAATCATAAATGGTGATGATTACAGCAATATTTTTAGGTTGACAACAACCAATCGCACATCAGATGAATTTGGTCAAAGTTTGTTATTCTATTTAGAAAACAATGGTTTTACTGTCGCTGATATTAAGGGTGCTGTTATTTCATCAGTTGTGCCAGCAGTTATGCACTCTTTGGTCAATGCGATTAAGAAATACTTTCACGTAGACCCAATTATTGTTGGCGTCGGTGTGAAAACAGGTATAAAAGTACAAACAGAAAACCCAAAAGAAGTTGGTTCTGATAGAATAGCCGACGCTTGCGGTGCCTATTTTACTTATGGCGGGCCAATACTCCTCATCGATTTTGGTACGGCAACTAAGTACGATGTTGTCGATGAAAGTGGCGCCTTTATCGTTGGTATAACATCTTCAGGCATAAAAATCACAGCGAACGCATTATGGAAAAACACCGCAAAACTGCCAGAAATCGAAATAAAAAAACCTAAGTCAATCCTTGCTAAAAATACAATTGCAAGTTTGCAAGCGGGTTTGGTGTATGGCTATATCGGTCAGGTTGAGTACATTGTCAACAAAGTAAAAGAAGAACTTAATCTACCTGATATGAAAGTCGTCTCAACCGGTGGCTTAAGTCGTGTTATTTTAGATGAAACAGATGTCATTGACTTTAACGACCCATACCTAACATTTAAAGGCTTAAAAGAGATTTACGATAGAAATAGCTAAACAATTTTAGTGAGCCAGATTGCAATTTAAAACAAAAAATCGTCCATTTTGGGCGATTTTTTGATGTGCAACGCATAACACACGCCAACTTGTCTGGCGTATTTTATAGCGATAGCGCTATTTCATGCCGCGCAGTAGCGTGGTATTGCATTGAAAAGCACAACGTGCTTTTTTAGGTGCCAGATTCACCAAAGAACAGCATTTGCTACGTAAAGTAGCATAAATAATAGCGATGTAAAGTCTAGTTTCTTGTTGTATTTGACTATTTTATCTATAATTGAATACAAGGGAGGTGCAAGATGAATTTTGCAAGCAAATTAAAAAATCTAAGAAAGAAAACAGGTTTTTCGCAAGAAAAACTGGCAGACAAACTAGGGGTTTCACGACAGGCAGTTACCAAGTGGGAAACAGAAAACGGTATTCCTGACATTGAAAATATCATTGCGATTTCAAAACTGTTTGATATGTCGATAGACGATTTGCTCTTAGATGAAGTAGTTAAAAAAGAAAAGTCACAGTATCTATTTGAGAGCGTAACTGACTATGATATTGATGGCACAAAACACTTTGATATAAAACTAGCTGATGCTAAATCAGTTTTTGTCAATGGTTATGATGGCGAAAAACTATCTGTAAAATTAGCGTCTAACACACTTATGGCAATAGCAGAAAGCTTAAAAGTTAAAATTGATGATATCAAAAATCGGATTGATGTCGACATCAATAAACTAGGCGCGCTTACAAAGGCAGAACTAAAAGACGCGCTTAATATAATCGTTCAAGTTCCCAATAGATATTTAAAGCGCTTTGAGTTATCGACGAGTTCAAAAAGCCTTGAATTAAATGCTTTACAGGCCGAAAATATTGAACTCAATATTAAAACGAATGATTTAATACTACAAAATGTAGTGGGCAATATCGAGATAGATTGTAATGAAGATATGCAGATTATCAGCCATACTTTACAAGGCAAACTGTCTATCAATCAATATTTAGCAACGAGCAAATTGTCTATAGCTGATGAAATAACCTTTAAAGTGTTCAAAAAAGGTGTGGCAACTAAAGTATATTATGAAAACAATGGTGAAAGGGTAGCAGACTTTAGTCAAAGTGACGCTGATAACGTAATCGAGTATAATGGCATAAAAAGTGAGCTGATCATTTCGAGATTGACAAAAGGGCAAAACTAAAATGACTGCTTATAAGTATAGACCAGTGTTATTTTATGCTAGGTGCTTTTTGACAACTTGGGCTTTTTGGGGCAGTGCGATATTTTTACAAAAATACGATAAAAATATCAGTTTAACACTTTTATTTTTTGGTCTGCTTTCGCCAGCGATTATCAGTATTATTACAGTTTTTTCGTCAAAAAATACCAGTTTAAAATTAGATTTTAAACGCAAGTTTAGCGTGTCTCGCATAAGTGTTTCACATATATTAATAGGCATAGCGACTTTTTTTAGTATAGTGGTCATATCGGTTTTGATATCACTTGCATTTGGGCAGTCAATTAAACAGTTATCTTTCACGAAAGATTTCACTTTTTCTATTAGTGGTTTTTCGGCTTTATTGACAATACTATTGGCGTCTATCATTGAAGAAATCGGCTGGCGTGGCTACGGCGAAGATGCGATTGCTGCATACTATTCGTGGTTTAAAGAGTCGATTATTTTTGGCATTGTTTGGTCGCTATGGCATTTGCCTTTGTTTTGGGTTTCAGGCACTTATCATTTTATGCTGAAAGAACTCGACATTATTTATGCGCTAAATTTTTTAATAAGTGTCATGCCATTGGGGTTTTTAACCACTTGGGTCTATGTAAAAAACAATAGAAGCATATTGGCGAGCGTGATATTTCATATCTTTGTAAATTTAATGCAAGAGAGAATAGGGCTTAGCGCGCAGACAAAATGTATCGAAACCTTTGTGCTAATTATGTTTGCAGTAATTATAGTTAAACGCAATAAAGACATTTTTTTAAGTAAATTGGATACAATAGACATATAATAAAATAAACGATTTATAAAAAAGTGCGGTATAGCCTGTGTATAAAATAAAGCTATTGTCACTTAAAATTTTTGAGCTTTAAGTCGATATTTAAATTGAGAAAAACTGATTAATTATTTAGGATAGTAAACAAAGTCGATTTAACGCAATCAACATTACAAAAGGCGATGACATGACTGATAGAGAAACTAGTATAAAAGCGGGCTACCGCGCAATAAATAGTCTTGAAAAAGCAAAAGAAGAACTCAATAATGCAAAAAGCTGGGGGCTATTTGACATTTTTGGTGGCGGTTTAATTAGCAGCGTTGCAAAACATTCAAGGATGGAAAGAGCTGAAAGCTACATTGTTGATGCACAAGATAGCCTTGAAGATTTTAATGATAGTTTGACTGGCTTAAGCTTACAACAGATCAATTTAGATACAGATGATTTGCTCGGCGTCTTAGATATTTTTCTTGATGGTCTATTGGTAGATTGGATGCTGCAGTCGCGCATTAAAGAAGCGAGTGAAGCCGTCGATAAAGCGCTTTACGAATTGCGCAGAATTATAATAAAACTTGAAAATTTTGATGAAAAAGATTAAGACAAACTAAAAAGCAGTTTTTTACAGAACTGCTTTTTAAATTATATTGTAACTGTTTAGTTGCAAACTGTCATTTCGAGCGCGAGTCGAGAAATCTTGATTTTTAAATGCGAGATCTCTCCACTTCACTGGCGTTTCGGTCGAGATGACAAAGCGTTTACGCATTTTGACTGAACAGTTACGATTATTATTTTAATATTTGAAGCTAGCTACTTCTTCTTGCAAATTAATAGCAATGTCAGCTAAATTGCTACTTGCATTTGATATGTCATTGATTGTTTGCGTTTGCGCCTCTACACTGGCGTTGGCTTGTTCTGTTGTAGCGGCGTTTTCTTCAGCAACAGCAGCTAAGTTTTCGATAGTGCTTAGAATGACTGTATTCTTTTCTTCAATTTGTTTTGAACGCGTGCTTATTTGTTCAACAATCAATTTACTCTTAGTAACAGCTTCTTCAATTTCGTTAAACTTGTCACGTGTGCTTTTGTTTTGCGCATCAGTGCTGTTGGCAATTTCAGCAGCTTTATTAATGCGATTAACCGCATTTTGCGATTTTTCTTTAAGTTGGTCAATAATTGCTCTAATTTCTTCGGTAAATTTAGTTGAATCTTCAGCTAGTTTTCTAATTTCTTCGGCCACGACAGCAAAACCTTTGCCAGCTTCACCAGCTCTGGCAGCTTCAATTGCAGCATTTAGCGCTAGTAAATTTGTTTGATCGGCAATTGATTGTATCATTTCAGATGCCTTTGAAATACTCTCTGCGCTGTCATTGGTTTCATTGATGATTTGGCTAATATAGACTGATTCGCTTTGGTTGTCTTTATTGAGCTTATATAAAATTTCAATGGCAGCTTTACCTTCATCTTTTTTGATATTAATATTTTCGATTGCAGTATTCAGTTCTGCGATTACTTGCATCATTTCATCGAGGTTATGCTTGTTTTCATCAAAATTTAAAACGGCTTGGCTTGTGTCTTGTGCTTGTGAGATGGCACCTTGCGCAATGTTGCTAACAGCACTTGCAATACCCATAGCGCTCTCGTTAGTAATATGAGATGTTGCAGTAAGTTCTTCAGCTGTCGCTGCAGTATTTGACGCATGTGTCGTGATGTTTTCGACAATCGTCTTTAGATTATTAACAACCCGCTGAATAGACCTGGTCATATAACCAATTTCATCTTTAACGTTGCTGTATTTTTCTAATGCCGCCAGCTCATCTTCTGTAGCTAAATTATAATTCGAAATTTTATCGATTGCAGTTTGTATATAGGATAGTGGTTTAAACATTTTTTTAGTAATGGCATAAACGCTAATACCTAAAATTATGGCAGCTAACAAATATAAAACTAAAAAACCAATTTGTACGCCTCTAATTTTATCTGTCACATAGTTTTCGGGAACAGTGACGGCAATTGACCAATTGCTGATCGGAATACCACTATAAGCAATATATTTTTTAGCATTGTCAACTCTAACAGGTTTAATGCCGGTTTCACCTGCAATCATACTGGTGCCAATTTTGGCTAAGTCGCCCTGTTCTTCAGTGATATTAGCTGTTAACACCTTTTCTTTATTGGGATTATAGACGAATAGGCCATTGTTATCGACTAATAATACATCAGTTTCTTCTGCAATTTTTATTTTCTCTAGAATTTCACTTAATTTTACTAAAGTAACATCAACCGATACAGCACCCAAGTGCGTGCCGTTTTTTCTAACCGCTTTGGCCATGCTGATGATTAATTCTTTACTTTGTGTATCTTCGTAAGGGCTTGTTAAATAAATGTTGTCGTTGTCTTTTGTATTGGCAAACCATGGTCGCGTGGTGACATCAAATTCATCTGGCACGACATAACTGGTATCGTCCAATATCATATTATTGTTATCCGCTAAACCGACATAGACATAAAATAAATCCTTATCAGAATTTTTTACATTTTTAAAAGTAGCAACGGCATCTTGATAGCTGGCGACAGTTGTCGCTTTTTTGCGATCTGTTTCGCCTACTAAGTCGTTCATGTATGCATAAACGCTGCTAGTATTAGCCAAGGTGTTGACAATTGTAGATTTTTGTGCAAAAAAACCGTTAATCTCTGCGGCTGTTTTTTCAGCTTCTAAGCTCAGTTCTTTTTCTACCATATGTCTAACGACGGCGGTAATCTTATAGTTTAATAAAATGCCTGTAACGATAAATATTGATATCGATAAAAAAATTACGACAATAGAAATTTTGTTAGAAATACCCATGCCTGTTAGTTTGATATGTTTTTTAGTTTTTTTCATAACAGTTTTCTCCAAAAAATACAAGTGTTTACACAATTAAAAACAACTAGGTTCTATCATCGCATCACAAGTTTTTACTAATAAGTCAAGATAGTGTTGTAAATAATAAAGGTTTAACTAAAATATCGGCTTTAAAACTTTATTTTTTATTTTTTAACAATAAATGTTCAATTCACTAAAGAAGTAAAAAATTATCAAAAATAAAAAAATTAGCCCCTTGTAGAGGGCTAATCATTCTTTATATTTTGGCTTAATCTGTTATGCGAATATAATAACCATCAGGGTCAAATAGCGATTAAGCGTCAGAACGGGCAAAGTTACACTTCATTTGCATACTTGACGTAAATAACACCTTGTCAAGCAAATCATCAGTCTCTCTTTTGATCATTTCGGCAATTTCTTGATTGGCAGTTTCGCATAACTTTTTAGCTTTTGCTTTGGTCGTAAACTGCTTGTCATATTGATTGATAATCGCATGCCCTGCGGTTTGCACTGCTAATTGATAGCGTTCAATATGCGAAGCGCAAGCATTGAAATGCGCGTCAGCCATCACAGCAACTAGGCGATTCGCCCAATAAAAGTTTTCAGTCGTCACCTGACCTGTCGTATTTGCCACATAGTCAGGTGTTTTGTTAATATTGGCATAAAAGGGCACTAATGCATTAAAAATATTAGAACCATAGGCAACCCACTGAATACTCTTAAGCGGTTCTGGCATATAGGGCCTTATTTGCACGCAGCCTAGTACGTTGTTGCGGTTAATGCCAATTGGGCGGAACATGCCGCGCTGTGACAAGTCGCCCTTTTGTAAATAAGGGTCGTATGGTGTGCCTTGATAGTGCATTGATAACACATATTTGACATCTTCAATTGTAATTTTTCTGTCGGGTACGCGCATCCAAGGAATATTGTCAGAATCGGGTCTAAAGTCGGCGTTAATGCCGTCCCAAAAATTGGTATGGTGGTTAAAGTAACGCTGAATAACCCAAGCGCGCGGCGTATTATAAGTATGGTCCGAATCGGCATTGCTGCCAAAGGCGTATCTGGCATTAAACGGTTCATCTAATGCTAAATCTAAATGGTTATCGGCAATAAATTCTCTTAAATCAGCCGAACAAAGGTTTTCGTTTTGCTCGCCAAAGGCGTCATCTAAATCAAAATAGTCGATGCCAAATTGGTTGGGCATCACCACATAGCAGTCATCGGGTACGCGCTTGGCAATCCAGTGGTGACCACCAATCGTTTCTAGCCACCAAATTTCATTTTCATCTTGAAAGGCAATGCCGTTCATTTCATAAGTGCCGACCTGTTCTAAAAGTGCGCCTAGTCTTAACACACCGTCGCGTGCCGATTTAATATAGGGTAAAACCAGTGTGACAAAGTCTTCTTCACCAATGCCACCGGGCGTCTCAGGTACATAGCCTTTATCGCCTTTTTTGCCTTTTTCTTTAATTAATTTAACCAGTGGGTCAGCCGCTAAAACGCGTTCGTTAGACGTAATGGTTTCAGTTGCCGACATCGAAATATTGCGTTCATTGACGCCGCAGCAACCCCAAATACCCTCATAGTCGACACCGTTTGGCATGCAAGTATACTGCATTGGCTTATCTTTTAGTTCAATTTCGGCGTGCGAAACAACCGATTTGTATTTTTTGGGTTGGTCTTTCGGTTTAACGACAATAAATTTTTTGGGCATAAATTCAGTTGACGGTGAATCTTCATTGCGTGCTACAATGGTAGAACCGTCGTAACTGGCATCTTTGCCAACGAGAATGGTAGTACAAGCCATAATAACCTCCGTATTTTAAATTACAATAATTGTAAAGCGAATAAAGTTTATTTGCTATTTTATTATACTTTAAAAGTAAAAAAATGCAAAATTAAAGTCATTTTTGTTTACTTACTTTCTAACACTATTCTGATACTATTCTAACACCAACACAAGTGTTAGAATAAAAATGGTTTTTATAAAGATTGCATTAATTTTAAGCGTAATTTACTTTTTGTGATATTTAACACTCTCTGCAATTTTTATAATTTCTGCTCTTTCAAGCTTTCCGCGAACACTAAAAACATAGTCGCCATTATTCCAAATTACAATAGAAATTCTATTTTTTACAGAAAGCATCGCTTTATGACCATTAATATAAATAGTTGAAACTTCTGCATCTTCTGTATCTATTCGTCATCGCGTTACTATCGTCTTCAAACTTAACGTCACTAAATTTATCATTAACTTGAATAATCATATTAAATAAATGGGTTCTAAATGCTTCAACCGTTACCGTCAACACTGAAAAAGTAATGACGATAGCTAATAACACCACAGCAATCTTTTTGCTGTAATTCAACAGTTTTCTTGTAATGCGTTTGCGTCTTTGCTTGTTCTCAAATTTTTTATTGTAATTTTTAAACCAATTATCTAAACGCTCTGGTATTTCGATATCTTTGTATGCTTCTAAAAGTCTATCTGTTTCATCACAAATACTATTAACATGGTTATAACCAAGATTATACAAAATCATTTCATTATTCTTTTTAAGACGCTCTTTCTCTGCGTTAGAAAGTTTAGTCATTGACAACACCTTCTTCCGTTAATACTTTTTTAAATGCTTTAATGGCTCTATTGATTTTAACACTGACGTTATTTGTTGTAACACCCAATGCCTCAGC
>PDWJ01008296.1_pt1 | contig 10060 bp, 8 predicted proteins | sample 1430881 | NCBI WGS metagenome assembly PDWJ01 (sample SAMN01162460, study PRJNA174530) | Oral metagenome, whole genome shotgun sequencing project. | biome: Marine environment; feature: Marine mammal; material: Swab sample of the gingival sulcus; isolation source: swab sample of gingival sulcus...
AACCTCAACATCTCCTTTGAAACGTCCGTGAACAGAATCATATTTAAGCATATATGCCAAATAATCAACATCTAACAAATCGTTGATTGCTACAACTTGCATTCCTTCTCTTTCAATTATAGAGCGAAGTGCCAAACGTCCGATTCTTCCGAATCCGTTTATACCTACTTTTATCATTTTAATAAATTTTTATATTAAACATTATTTTTTTCTACTTTTATACTTATTTATGTTGTCACAATATCCGAAACCCTAACAAGTTCCATATCTACAACACATTGTCCTTTAATTGCTTTTTCTAAATCGGTTGTAATGACTTTATCTCCTTCCAAACCAACCATCAAATTTGTTTTTCCGTCAATTAGCAATTCAACTGCTTTCACTCCGAAACGACTTGCCAAAACTCTATCAAAACAAGTTGGCGAACCTCCACGTTGCATATGTCCTAAAATAGAAACTCGCACTTCATATTCAGGCATATTTTCTTCAACATAATTTGCTAATTCATACACATTTCTTCCCGATTTATCGCCTTCTGCAACAACCACAATACTTGACGATTTCCCTGAACGCTTACTTCTTTTTAAGGATTCTAACATTCGGTCTAAACCTAAATCTTCCTCAGGAATTAAAATTTCCTCTGCTCCTGCTCCAACTCCTGCATTTAGTGCGATAAATCCTGCATCTCGTCCCATAACCTCAACGAAAAACAAACGCTTATGCGACGATGCTGTATCACGAATTTTATCAATCGCCTCCATTGCCGTATTCAAAGCCGTATCATATCCCAAAGTATGTGACGTACCATAAATGTCATTATCAATCGTCCCTGGAATTCCTATGATTTTAACACCATATTCTTTGTTAAAAATGACACCTCCTGTAAACGTACCATCTCCTCCGATAACTACCAAAGCATCAATATTATGTTTTTTTAAATTTTCATAGGCTTTTTTACGACCTTCTTTTGTTCTAAATTCATCAGAACGTGCCGATTTTAAAATTGTCCCTCCTTTATCAACAATATGATTAACACTTCTGGCTGTCATCGGTTCAATATCGCCTTCAATTAATCCTTGATAACCACGAAAAATCCCTGCACATTCCGTACTATAATAGGCACAAGACCTTACTACTGCTCGGATTGCGGCGTTCATTCCAGGAGCATCCCCTCCCGAAGTCATTACTGCTATTTTCTTTAATCTTTTTCCCATAACGGACTGGCTAAATTAGGACTTTTTTTCAATAAAAAAACATTTTTCAATATTTTTTTTCAACTAAATTATTTTTTTAACATTTCTTATTTTTATATCAAAATTACATTTTTTTTATTACTTTTATGGTCTAAAAATTTACAAAAAAATGACTTTACAACTAATTGATTATATAATTATTTTCGGATTTTTTTTAATTTCTTTATTCATTGGTCTTTGGGCATCAAAATCGGCAGGAAAAAGTAGTTCAGAATTCTTTTTATCTGGTCGGAATATGCCTTGGTGGTTGCTTGGTGTTTCAATGGTTGCCACAACTTTTGCCGCCGATACACCGGGATTGGTAACCGAACTCGTTAGAAAAAATGGCGTTGCAGGAAACTGGGTTTGGTGGGCAATGCTCCTTACAGGAATGCTAACCGTATTTTTTTATGCAAAACTATGGCGAAAATCAGGAATTGCAACCGATTTAGAATTTTACGAACTCCGATATTCAGGAAAAATTGCCAGTTTTTTACGTGGATTTAGAGCAATTTATCTCGGTGTTATTTTCAACGTTATTACGATGGCTGGTGTGTGTTTGGCTGGTGCAAAAATTGCAAATATTTTACTCGGAATTTCACAAGGGGAAATGCTGATTTATTCGTCAATTATTGTTGTTATTTACTCGTCATTAGGCGGATTAAAAGGTGTTTTATTAACTGATTTTGTTCAATTTATCATTGCAATGGTTGGTTCTATTTGGGCAACAATTTATATTATTGATTTACCGCAAATTGGCGGATTAGACCATTTATTAACACATCAAAATGTCGTTTCAAAATTAGATTTATTACCAGATTTTTCAAATACCGATGCATTAATTACATTGTTTATTATTCCGTTTGCTGTACAATGGTGGAGCACTTGGTATCCAGGGGCAGAACCAGGTGGAGGCGGTTATATTGCACAACGAATGCTCGCCTCAAAAGACGAAAAAAATGCCACTTGGGCAACTTTATTTTTCAATTTTGCACATTATGCTCTTCGTCCTTGGCCTTGGATTTTAGTTGGGTTAGCATCATTGATTATTTTTCCCGATTTAGCAAGTATCAACCAAACTTTTCCGAATTTATCAACAGAAATGCAAGGTCACGATGTTGCTTATTCTGCAATGATGACCTATCTTCCTGCGGGATTATTAGGTTTAGTTTTAACATCTTTAATATCAGCATTTATGAGTACCATTTCTACGCAATTAAATTGGGGAAGTTCGTATATTGTCAATGATTTTTACGCTCGTTTTATCAATAAAAATGCGTCCGAAAAACAAAAAGTTATCATCGGACGAATTTCAACAATTTTATTAATGGTTTTCGCTGGATTATATCGTATCAATCCGTATAGCGAAATCTCTGCAATGGCAATTTCTTTTTTAATTGCAATATTCTTTTTTATTGACGGAAAATCTGAAAATCCGATTGAGATTGCTGGATATTGGAAATTAATAATCGGTGTTTTTGTAACAACTTTTGGTTGGATTATTGTAACATTACTGACCAAACCAACAGACAGCAAAACTCTTCAAAATTTTGATAAACTAATTTTTGAAAACGAACCAAAATTTAAAAATATTGGTATAAAAATAGTAGCGTTTTTAGTCGGTACAATAGGAATTTATAGTTTTTTATTCGCCACAGGAAATTTTATTTATGGTAAAATAAATTTAGCCTTTGGGTTGAGTTTTCTGTCTTTAATTTGTATTGGTTTTTTGGTAAAAATTTGGAAGAAGATTTAATTTATAACCGCCAAGAACGCTAAGAAACCACAAAGCATTTAAAAAAACTTTGCGAATCTTTGCGAAATCTGTGGTTGAAATAACTTAATGGTTAGCTGTTAATTCTTATAATTCAAAATTTCAGGATTAATTCCATTCACGTAATTTTTAATCATATCAATTTTTGATACAAATTCGCTACCTTGAAATCCAGTAATATCTTGATTTGTGATATTTTTATTGTAAAAATCTAAATAAAGACTTGACAATGGCACATAAGACCAATGCCACTTTTCTTCATTATATCCCGTTCTACCATTATTTTTTGAAGTATAAACTTGGTAAAAACCATATTTTTTGGCATTTTTTACAAGCCAATCATACTCTTTTTTTCCTTTACCTTTTTCAAAATATGAATTTTCTAAATTATTAATATCCATATCCGTTCCCCAGTGATGACGAGAGGTACAAGGCATTGAACTAAATTCTAAAATCTTTAAAGCACGTTTATTTTTGGCTACATTCTTATATTTTTCATTCCATTTGTAATCCCAAATTCGTTTTTGATAATCAAAATTGCGAGTCCCAGAAATTATTTTTAATGAAATTCCGTCTTTTTCTGCTTGTGTTGCCATTTTTTCAAAAGCGTTTAAAACCTCTTTTCGTAAATAAATTTTCTTTGATGATAATTTTTTAGGTACGCAAACAAAATCAGAATGTTTGGTAAAATCAAATTTTCCTAAAACATAATTTTTAGTTAAATTTTTAACTTCCAATTTTTGGTCTTTAACCTTTAACTTTTCACTCTCAATTTTTACTTTTTGAGTTGTATTGTTTTCGCTCTTACTTTGTGATTTACAAGCAATAACAATTCCAAATAAGATAACTAAAAACAATTTATTTACTGACATAATTCCATTTATTTTATTATACATAAAGCGTGTTTTATTGCAACACAAGCCAAAAATACACAAAATAACAATAAACACATAAAAAAACCGACGAATAATCATTTTTTTTTATTAGTTTTGTACGAATTATACTAATATTAAAAATATGGGATTTTTTGACTTCTTTACAGAAGATATAGCAATAGATTTAGGAACAGCAAACACGCTGATAATCCACGATGGAAAGGTTGTGGTGGATTATCCGTCAATAGTGGCACGAGATAGAGAAACAAAAAAAATTATAGCCGCAGGACCCGAAGCAAGCAGAATGCAAGGGAAAACGCATGAAAATATTAAAACAATTCGTCCGTTAAAAGATGGTGTAATTGCCGATTTTAACGCGTCCGAAGAAATGATAAAACGTTTTATCAAAGAAATTCCTGCAATACAAAAGAAATTATTTTCGCCTTCATTACGAATGGTTATTTGTATTCCGTCAGGGATTACCGAAGTTGAAAAACGTGCGGTAAAAGATTTGGCTCGTCATATGAACGCCAAAGAAATTTATTTAATTTACGAACCTATGGCGGCGGCGATTGGTGCTGGTATTGATATTATGGAGCCAAAAGGAAATATGATTATTGATATAGGTGGAGGAACAACTGAAATTGCTGTAATTTCATTGGGAGGAATTGCTTGTGACCAATCGGTAAAAGTTGCGGGGGATTTATTTAATAATGATATTGCATATTATATGCGTACAAAACATAATTTGTGGATAGGCGAAACAACTGCCGAAAATATAAAAATTCAGATTGGGGCAGCGTTGGAAGATTTAGATGAAATTCCAGAAGAAATGCTCGTACAAGGTAGAGATTTATTAAGTGGAAAACCGAAACAAGTACAGGTTTCGCATCGTGAAATTCATAAAGCACTTGACAAATCTATTCTTCGTATTGAAGATGCAGTAATGGAAACTTTGTCAAATACACCGCCAGAATTAGCCGCAGACATTTATAACACTGGGATTTATCTTGCAGGTGGAGGAGCGTTACTTCGAGGTTTAGACAAACGTTTATCACGAAAAACCGATTTACCTGTTTTCATTACCGAAGACCCTTTGAGAGCGGTTGTTCGTGGTACAGGAGTTGCCTTGAAAAACATTGAAAAATATAAAAATATCCTTATAAAATAACGTTGTATGCAACAACTTTTGTATTTTTTAAGTAAATATAAATACCTTTTATATTTTTTGTTTTTGCAATTCATTGCGGTAATTATTACCATTAATAATTACAATTTTCATCGAAGTAAAGTTGTGAGTTCTGCTAATTTTATTAGTGGTTCTATACTTGATAATTCGGCGAAAGTTAGTGATTATTTTGGCTTGAAAACAATTAATGACGAGTTGGTTAATGAAAATAATAAACTTAAAAATGAAATAGAGTTGTTAAAATCAAAGCATAATTATTTATCAACAAATACAACTATAGATTCAAATAAATACAAACAAAAATATCATTATATAAACGGAAAAATTAGAAAAAACGAATTTAGAAAAATAGCAAATTTTATTACGATTAATCTCGGAAAAAAGGACGGAGTTGATAAAGAAATGGCAGTAATCAACAGCAAAGGCGTTATTGGAATTGTTGATGATGTTTCTGAAAATTATGCAAGAGTGCAATCTATTTTGAACAGAAATTCAAAAATCAATGCTCGTTTTAAAGATAATTTTTATTACGGAACGCTAACTTGGGATGGCGAAGATTACAATATTGTTCAACTGACCGATATTCCACGACAAGCGATTTTCAAAAAAGGCGACACCATTATAACTGGCGGAAAATCAACCATTTTTCCCGAAGGAATTCCTATTGGAACAGTGATAAATGTACCTAAAAAATTATCTTCATCAAACACTTTGAATATTAAATTATTCAATGATATGAGTAATTTAGGCTATGTTTATGTTGTGAAAAGTTATGATAAAATTGAAGTTGAAAGTTTAGAAAATAAGGATTATGAATAAAAATTTACGTCTAATATCATTGTTTTTATTTTTGTTACTTTTACAAGTATTAATCTTGAATAATATTAATTTGTTTGGATATATAAATCCTTATTTATACATTGCTTTTATATTTGCGTTTCCTGTAAATAAAAATAAAGTTCCTATTCTTACTTTTTCATTTTTATTAGGACTTTTTGTAGATATTTTTTCAAATTCAGGCGGAATTAACGCAATTGCCTTACTTTCAATAGCGTATTTAAGAGAAGGATTATTCAAACGTATTTTTCAAAAAACAGAAAGTGAATATAAATTATTTAACCTTGATAATGAACCTTTTGGCGATGTATTTGCCTATATTTCTATCTTGACTTTTACACATCATTTTATACTTTTCAGTTTGGCAAATTTCAGTGTTAATCATTTTTTCAAAAATGTTATTTTAAACACATTAATATCAGGTATTTTTACTTTGTTATTATATTTTTTAGGTAGTTTTATTTTTAGAAAAAGCGAACAAAATGAAGCGTAATTTTTTATTTATTTTTCTGATTTTTTTTATTGGAATTGCTTTCATTGCACGACTTTTCTATCTTCAAATTATTGAGGGTGGCAGTAGAAACCCGATGCAAAGTTCTGCTATAAAAATTGAATACGACTACCCTGAAAGAGGTTACATTTATGACCGAAACGGAAAAATTTTAGTAGCAAACCAGTTATCTTATGATGTAATGGTTATTCCTAACGAAATCAAGGAATTAGATACTTTGGAACTTTGTACTATGTTAAAAATAGACAAAGAATACTTTGACAAACAATTAAAACGAGCAAAACGAAATGGTATTTGGTTGCCTTACAAGTTTTTAAGTCAGTTAGCAAAAAGTGATTATGCTTATTTTCAAGAGAAAATCCATAAATTTAAAGGATTTTATATTCAAAAACGTATCATTAGAAATTATCCCTTAAAAACCGCAGCAAATGTTGTTGGTTATATTAGCGAGGTTAATGATTACACTGCTAAAAAAAATAAATATTACCAATCTGGGGAATTAATTGGTGCTTGGGGAGTTGAAAAGCAATACGAAAAAACATTGAGAGGAAACAAAGGAAAAAAATATTTCAAACGTAATAATCTCAACCAAATTACAGGGACTTACAAAAACGGAAAATACAACACACTTGCTACTTCGGGAAAAGATTTGACATTGACGATTGATAGCGATTTGCAAATGTATGGGGAAAAATTAATGCAAGGCAAACGAGGCGGAATTGTAGCAATTGAACCAAAATCTGGCGAAATTTTAGCCTTGATTACTGCTCCGTCTTATGACCCTAATTTAATGGTTGGGAGGCAACGCTCGGTAAATTCCGTAAAACTCTTCAACGACACCATAAATAAACCTATGATTGACAGAGGGTTACAAGCAATGTATCCTCCCGGTTCTCCTTTTAAAATTTTAAATGGACTTATCGCTTTACAAGAAAATGTTATTGATGAGCATTTTTATGTTTATTGTCATCACGGTTATCGCTATGGAAATAAAATGCAATATTTTATGGGGTGTCACTGCGGAATTTCAGGCAGACCTATTCGTTTAAAAACCGCTATTTCAAAATCGTGTAATAGTTATTTCTCAGAAATTTATAGAAAAATTATAGATAATTCAATTTCTGCAAAAGAAGGAACAGATAACTGGGCAAAGCATCTTAATAGTTTTGGTTTAGGAAATTATCTTGGTTACGACTTGCCTGTTGGACAAAAAGGACGTATTCCTGACGGAAAAATGTATGAAAAATGGTATGATTTTCGTTGGGGACCAACTACCACGATTTCAAATGCAATTGGACAAGGGGAAGTTTCAACAACGCCGATACAACTTGCTAACGCAACCACTGCAATTGCAAACAGAGGTTATTATTACACACCTCACATTGTGAAAGAAATTGACCATAAACCAATATCAAACCCTGATTTTACAACACGAAGAAATACAACTATTGAACCTCGTCATTTTCAAATTCCGATTGAAGGAATGCACGAAGTTTTTAAAACGGGAACAGGACGTTTTTCACAAGTTGAAGGTATTGATATTTGCGGAAAAACAGGAACAGCAGAAAATTTTATCCGAGTAAATGGTAATAAAATTCAGTTGGAAGACCATTCTATTTTAATTGCTTTTGCTCCGAAAGAAAATCCTCAGATTGCTTTGGCTGTTTTTATTGAAAATGGAGGATATGGTTCAACAATTGCGGCACCGATAACAAGTTTGATGATTGAAAAATATTTGAATGGTGAGGTAAAACGCAAAAATATTGAACAACGAATGTTAAATTTAAGTTTGGAAAAAGTTTACGAAAAACAAACACAATTACAACAAAACATTGAGAACAGAACAGAATAACATATTTGCAAAAATTGACTGGCTTTTAATATTACTTTACATTATTTTGGTAGTGTTTGGTTGGTTTAATATTTACGCCGCATCGTCAATGGGGACATCTCACGATATTTTTGATTTTTCAACAAAATATGGAAAACAAATTTTATGGATTGGATTAAGTATTCCTTTAATTATATTGTTATTATTTTTAAATTCAAGGTTTTACGAACGGTTTTCAGGTGTTTTATATTTAATTTCCTTAATTCTTTTGGCAGGCGTACTAGTATTTGGGAAGACGATAAACAACGCAACTTCTTGGTATTCATTTGGTGATTTTAGTATTCAACCATCAGAATTTGCAAAGGCTTTTACTGCTCTTGGCGTAGCAAAATTGATGAGTGACCGACAATACGATTTAAAACTTTTAAAAAATCAAATTAAAGCATTTATTGTCATATTTTTACCTGCATTTTTTATCGCTTTACAACCTGATATGGGGTCTGTTTTGGTTTATTTTGCATTCTTTTTTGTGTTAAATCGTGAAGGATTAACCATAATATATATCCTTACAGGATTTTTGGCAGGCACTTTATTTTTACTAACCATAGCCTTTGGCGTCCCTTGGGTTTTATTCTCTATTTTGTTTTTATTAACATTATTTTTCGGGTACAATACTTATAAGGATAAATATTTTTTTAGATATAATTGGATAAGCATTGTCATAACTTACATTTTATTAACAAGTTACATTTTTATAACACCATATATTTTTAATAATGTATTTAGACAACATCAACGGGACAGAATTGAAATTTTATTACGATTAAAATCGGACAATAGTAATATTGGTTATAATTCACATCAGGCGGAATTAACCGTGAGTTCAGGCGGATTTTGGGGTAAAGGATTTTTACAAGGTGACAGAACACAGGGTCATTTTGTCCCTGAACAACATACCGATTATATTTTTTCAGTTGTTTCAGAAGAATGGGGATTTTTAGGTAGTTCGTTAGTAATCATCGTTTTTATGATTTTTATTTTACGAATTATTTATCTATCCGAAAAAACACTTAATAAATTCGGAAGAATTTATGGGTATGGTGTCGCCTCCATATTTTTCTTTCACGTGATGATAAATATAGGAATGGTTATTGGATTATTCCCTACGGTTGGTATTCCTCTACCGTTTTTCAGTTATGGTGGCTCTGGATTATGGGGTTTCACTATGTTGTTATTTATATTTATTAGATTAGACGCTCATAAAGATAATGAATATTAAATCTTTTTTGTTGTTTTATTCAATTTTTTACACTATATTTGTGAATTAACAAAAAATATAATATCATGAAAAAATTGACAATGGTCTTTTTATCTGTTTTATTTACATTTTTAAGTTGTAAAGAAGACGGAGACGCCGTAGCGGTAAAAACAGAATTGAAAGTTACTCCAAAAGAAGTTACAGTTGGAGCAGAAAAAACGGAAAAAAGTTTGAATGTAAAAACAAATTCAGACTACACAGTTACTCCAAAAGTTCAGTGGATTAAAATCTTAAAAAGCGACAATAAAGAGATTATTCGCTTTGAAGTTGCAGAAAACTCTACAAAAAGCGACAGAACTGGAAATATTGAAGTTTTATCAAAAGATAAAACAGTAAAAGAAGTAGTTACGGTTGTTCAAGCAATGGGTAAAAGTTTTGTAATGCCTTTTTTTGGTTGGGGACAACAAGACCTTGAAATTGAAAATTTTGAAAAAGGTAGAACAAAAGAAACAAAATTTTTAGATAAACAGAAAAAAGATGCCTCAGGAACGTC
>PDWJ01005719.1_pt1 | contig 10056 bp, 12 predicted proteins | sample 1430881 | NCBI WGS metagenome assembly PDWJ01 (sample SAMN01162460, study PRJNA174530) | Oral metagenome, whole genome shotgun sequencing project. | biome: Marine environment; feature: Marine mammal; material: Swab sample of the gingival sulcus; isolation source: swab sample of gingival sulcus...
GGCCATTCACAGACTTGCTTAAACCGCCTGACAAAGTTTGTAACAGATTAATTTCTCCGCAACTTTCATTGTGGACAGAACTATGAGACAGCAGTGAATGGGTTTAACCAGTGATTGATAAAAACAACGACTCCGTCGCGAGTATCATGAAGAGTCTATTATCTTTTCAAATCACTTCAAAACCTTCTTAATTAGGAATATTCTTTCATTAAGTCAGACGATATTTGGGTATAACTATAAGGAATTATGACAACTTTTGCAACATTATTTGTAGGTTCTTATTTTCAAAAAAATCTTTCTGTCATTGATAAATACGGTAGGTTGTGATATGTATTTGTCGCATATATTAGAGACTGTAAAAGTCAAAATAAACTGTTATCTGTTGTGGGGAAGAGATTACTTTAGTTCTGGATGTCGCTCGTAAAAGCCCTCTAACTTTTCAAGTGATATTTTACAAGTAGGGCAGTGATGTTCTTTTTTGTCAGAAAGTCTAAATGATCCCATGCAGCGAGGACATATCCAATAACATGTTCTAGAACCTTTATTGTAGATTGAAATATACAGACAAATTAAACCGTAAATGGAAGTAAATATAAAGAAAGGCCATTTCACATTGGAAAGATCAACATAAGTATAATACATTGGTCGATAAGTAACAGGATCTATCAATGTTCCTAATCCAAGCAATATCAACATTACACCTAAGAATCCAATAAAAAATCTTCTCATTTGTTTTTTAGCCGATATTTCAGAAATACGTTTTTAGAAATAATTGGTGTGAACTATTTAATTTCAAACTTCATCAGCAACTTCCTGTTATGGACATTCTCTCTGTCATGACGGTACAAATAACCTTGGTTGGCGGCAAGTTTGGTAGTATAATCACCCCAGGTTACGCGTTTTCCCTTTTATTTGTGAGAGAATTTCCAATATTTTCTGCCTTTTAGCAGAAGTTTCATTGAGTTCTTCTGATAAAGAATCATTGTTAATTTTTTGCATAATATTAATGGATAAGCTATACCATTTCAATGCTTCCTGGTGATTACATTTTCTTTCCCAATAATCGCCAATGTCGATCATGGCATTGGTGTTTTTACTATCAATAGTTAATATGGTATTGTAGCACTTTAATGCTTTAGTGAAGCACTTTTCTATCTCGGTTTTATTTAATTCAAGAGAGCAATCCAGTCCCTTTAGATCTAAAATGTTTCCTTTTAAACAAAGAGCATCTAAGTCATTTTTGTGTCTAGCAAGAAAATGATCCAAAAGAGCTAGCGCCTCTTCATATCTTTTTTCAATTAAAGAGATAAATCTCGCTTTTTCAAGTAATCTATTTTTCTCTTCAGCAGTCATCTGGTTTTAGAAGTTTATCTAATTCATCAAGTTTGTTTGCATTTAAATTATCTGGAAAAATCTCTGTCCGTCGGTTATCGGTATTGTATTGATTGTTGTATGATGAGGTCAGGCTGCCATCGGCGGCCGTTGTTTGCAGAGAGATCAGTCTGCCGGCGAGATCATAATTATCTCCCGCCAACTGCTAGTTATGGTTCCTGCCCGTTCCTAGAGAGTCGGGGGAATGCCTGATGATTCAGGGCAGAAAACGCACAACGTATCTTAATGTAGTCTCTCTTGAACAAATGTTATTTTTATTGTTTTATGTCGACTCGTGTCCAGATCATTTACAATAATTACATATTAAGTAACGAAATAAAACAACAGTAAGATAAATACTGGCAACCCCAAAGAACGTTATAAAACTATAGAAAATAGCTGTTGTTAATACACTTTCAAAGAAAATGTTTTCTTCAAGAAAATAGCCAGCTATAAATAACAGCTCAACGAAATAGCAGCCAAATACATAAAACAACAGTGTTATAATAGTTTCGTTTTTTTTGAAAAAAACTCCAATGCTTGTTTTTACGATTTTTTCTTCAAATAGCAGGTAAAACGTAAAAGAAATAATAAGTATTGTAAACAACCCTCCAAAAATTTTAAGGATTAGATCAGTTGTATGCAATAGTCTGTATAAACAAACTACGCTGAGGATAATTGAGATGACTTTCATGATTAAAATTTTTATGGACAAGGCTCTGCGATCACTTCATTAGGATCTGTAAAATGTTTGAAAGAACTTCGGCTGCAGCACGATCACCATTTATGAAGCTGAGATCAAGTTTCCAACCATATTACCATAACCGACAGGATGAACCACCTACTGAATCTCAGAAACTTGAAAGAGGGGGTGGTTAGTGATCGTGCAAATTGGTATAAAAAAGATCTCCTTCGTGAGAAATCGATAGAATCCAAGTGTAAGTTTCATCAAAAAATCAATATCATCTGGACCAGCATCCCATATATCATCAAAGTATCTGTCTAAATCTAAAAAACATTTGGTCTATATCGTCAAATCGATGCCAATTTATAAACACAGTAACTGGTTGCTGAATTTTCAGATCAGTTAGAACTTTTGATAGCGAGAAGTAATTATCTCCAGCATTGTATGCACTGAGATAAATTCCATTATCGACGATTTGTTGAATTATATCTAACATATCTTTTTTATTAGAGATTTTTATTCTTTTTGTAGCTTTCTTATATGCTTTTAAGCATTCCTTTTCATTCAAAGTCCTGTGCCAGGAAAAAGGTATTTTGGAATTACCCTCAATAAAATTAATTCTTCCATTATTTGCAGTCTTCACAATGTTATGTCAAATTTCAGTTATTATAAAAAGATGGGGTTTCTGGTTTTTTGCAGGATTATATGAGAGTGTGGTAAAGTTATATGACTGCATATACAACGATAGTTAGAGCAATAAACAAGCTCTTACAAACAGTTTAAGGATGACAACAGGACTTTCGCCATTCATATTTTTTGTTGCACTGAGGATGGCTTCCATCAGAGCAAAGCATAGCGTCTGAGTCTACTCCCCCCCAGCGATGCTACTAATTGGTTACATTTCTTTAATACCACCTTTATCCCTTTTCCTTTCTCTCAGAAAATCTATAAGTTCTTTTCTTGATGTTCTGAACATTGCTCGTTGCTTCCGTGAAAAATTAAGATAATTGATGCTTCCTAACAAATATGCTGATAAAATAGATTTATGACGACTTATGAAATAATTCAAATAACATGATCGTGCGTAATTGATTGCGTATATTTCTTCGTTTTTAGTTCCATGTCTTTGATATTTAATGATATGGTGTCCGATCTCATGACCAATTATCTCTGAAAGGAATAATGATGCGATTTCACTATAATAGTTAAATATGTACTCAGGGATCTTATGATGAATTACATTCCTGATGTTTACAACAATCGCGCCCCCTTGTCTTGTGGCTAAATAACATGCCAAACTATTATCATTAGATACTGTATAATTATTATAGCTATTTACAAAGTCAATTCTGTCTAAAGACAATACGTCTCTTTTAGGAATGATTTCTAAGATTAAGTTAACATATTTATAGAAATTAAATTTAAGATTAATGTCTTTGCTTGTGTGGATATCTATCATATTATACCGCATAGATTTTTATCTGGATCATAAAGATTCTCAGGAGTACATTGTTTTAATGATCGTCTGTTTGAATAAAAGAACATTCAATATATCAAACCGGCAGAAAATTAGGTTAAAACCAGAAATTGTAACACACTGTTTTTTGTATTCTTTTTTCTTTATACTTTTTGCGCATTGGACTTGGAGGTTCTGGCCAGTGTTGTTTGGGTTCCATGGTTTTTACTCTTTCTTTTCTGTCATGTTCTTAATTATTCGCTCTTTTTTTCATTTTTCAAGAGGCCAGCCAATTTACTGGATACTGATAAAAACTTATATCTCCGCCAGCAGAGCCAATCGATCTCCCGAAATAAAACGATCCTGTCTCCATTATATAAAACTAATTACGCATACAGAGAAGATGGCAGACATATCAGTTTTGTGGTATTGCCGATCAAGCTCTGATGGCCGCCGTGAATACTTTTTGTAATAATTTTTTAAATTTCTGTTTCATTTTTATATTTTCTAAGCAAAAAATTATAAGAAAATATATTAACAAGTGCCAATAGAGTAACTAACAGAAGAGCATAAGAAAGATCAAACCAGAGCAATGAGGCCAAACATTCTATTAAAAACAATAGTATTAATTGGCTTTTTTCTATCAAAAGCGATTGTTGAAGGTTTAGCGTAAAAAACCGCAATAAAATAAACATCAGCAATAAGATGCCATATGCCAATAATGCATTAAATGAAAAAATACCACCGAATAAAGGTAGCAATAAATAAACAGAAAAAAGCAATATCAATAAAAGTATATTCCCATTAATAATTAATAAGACAAAGTCATATGGTATTTTGGGAGGGGAGGATAACTTAATCACAATCATTCCTCTTTGCTCGTGTACCTATTGCGTTGTTAAGTAAGGGCAGTGACAGGGCTATTAGGAAATGCGTTAGTTACAAGGATCGACCCAATTCACTGGATCATCCCCAGATACCGGTGAGAACTTATATCTCCGTCAGCAAACCCAATGGACTCTTCCGCAATAAAACGTCCCGTTTCCATTGTATAAAAACGGTTACGCATATAAAGAAAATCTTTGCCGGAGGACTGTATCTCCAGCTGACCGGCAAATTGAAAAGGATTCTTTCTGCTCTCCTCTTTTTGTTGACGTGAATATCTCATATTTTGTCTCCTTCCCCGTATTGTAATTGCAAACGAGGTTGATGGCAACTAGCCTGACACAGGGGCAGGGGTTAAAGATAACCTTCTTTTATTATTCCGATCCATAAAATGAATAGAAACACAGCCCCTGCATAAGCTACAATTGTCGCTCCGATACCTTTACTTTTACAACATCCTTCATAATTGCTTTTCAGATTACAAAAAAAGTTAATCGATTCTCTTTTGAGATATATAATTATTGGTGAAATACTGGCAAATAACATTATTGGAATTTGTAAGAGATATGGGAGGTTAATTATTTTGTGTTCAAGGATAAATATAATTTTGTGTTCAAGGATAAATATACATTGATAGCAGTATGTCATGAAGAAAATAATATTTAGTAATGTTATGATATAAATAGTGTTTTTCATTTGCATCCATTATCAAGAATATCAATAACTGTAATTGCACCCATTCCGATCTCTGCTCCAATACCAAAGAGACCCCCATCTAGTGGCCAAGCCTAACTCCTACTGTTGAGGTTATTCCCATAAGAAATTCAGCTCAAAAAGTAACTACAGAAAAGATAAACTGTATATAAAACAATCAATGCTACTGAACATTGATTTCCCCCATAACAATGTAAATCGGTGTGTCTATTGCCGCAACTAGAGCTATTGATGATAAATCAACTTGCTTAATTATTTTTATAGTATTACACATATGATACACATTGATATAAAGAATAATATGAAATTTATTATCTTTGTTGAGAGTGACCTCATTTCAAATAAATTTGCCAATAGAAAAAACATTGAGAAAGAATAGGCAAACAGTAATACGCCATAAAGCAATACATGAAAATCGTTAAGTCTTATAATTATGCTGCCAAACAGAAGAAGTAGATCAAAGATTGAGAAGATCAAAACAATGCATAGGATAAATGAGTATTTATATCGTTGAGTTTTACCCTCTTTGCGAGAACTAATTTTTAATGGAAGCCATAGAAATAGTGCCATTATATTATAGATAATAAATTCGGTAACTAAGTCTTCTGTCGCAATTCCAAACAATCCTAAAGACTTTAATCGATAAAAATCACTGTATTCTTTTGAGCTTTTTATTAAAAAATAAGAGTCAATGAAATCAATAGAGTTAGTTAGCAAAAATGTCAAAAATGCACATTTTATAATAAACCTATTATGTTTTTTGCTAAAAGAATATTCTAGATTTTCTTTCTTGAAAAGACCCAGGTAAGAAATTGTCATAATATTATATTATTTCAGAGATTAAATTAGTTACAATGATCAGGATGAGGAAATATCTCATTCCGCTGACCGGCAGACTGAAAAGGACCTGAATTAGTATAATAAGTGCAATAGAAAGGAGTTTTCAAACGAGTGAACTGTCGGTATGGTCAAAGTTACCACACAAAACCGGAGGCTCCCATGCAGCAAAGCACAGGTAACAATTACAGGCAGCTCACCCAGGAAGAAAGATACCAGATAAAAGCTTTTCTTGAAATAAAAAGGAGCCAAACAGAGATCGCAACGGCACTATATCGCTATAAAAGTGCAATATTCCGAGATGTTAAAGAGAATAGTATGGATAAGATCTTCCGCAATAAAACATCCCGTCTCCATTGCATAAAACCGGTTATGCATATAGAGAAGATCATTACCAGAGTTATCCGGTCGCTCTCACCCGGCTGCAGGATACCGGGTGAATCCTTATCATCTCCTTAAAATTAGGTGCCAAAGTTGTAGTGTTTTACCTTTTCAATAAAAATTTCGCAATTGTACACAGCAGAAAGCAATTTTTGTGGTATTAATTTAACGCCTTTGTAGTGATCAGCTAATTCTGACAAGAAAATCTGGTTGGCAGGTATTTTTCCAGAAAATTCCTCAATAGCTATAGCCAGGCTATGTAAATGCCCAAGAAAGCCGTCTCTTATGTAATCTATGATATATTCATTTTCACCCGTGGTGGGTGTTTTTGAAACAACACCAATGATTTCTACATATGTGGGTGAATACCTGTTCCATGGAAAAGGAGAAAGTTTCACAATATCCCCTTTCGAGAAAGATTTATCTGTTTGATAATTCATATCAGAATGGATAGATGAATAAAGTAAGCGCCCTTTATAATCAAAGAGCTGTATCTCTTTTTCATCATCAATATTGTCATTATCAAGTTTACAAACTACTAACTCGCTTAAGAAGAAGCTATCCTCTTCGTTACTAATCAATTTTATAAACTTGAGAGCTTGTTCACGGTCATTAAAAATTTCCTCTTCATAATAATGACGAGATCCTCCTTCAACATAAACAAACTTTCTCGCAATATATACCCGTTTCATATTATCTTATTACCACTGTTGTTGCTGTTGCGTTTTTTTCTCACCTTTCAGGAATGGCTTCATCAAACTTTGGATAATGTATCAACCTGCTTTATCTGATATAATTTGGAAAAGCAATTGAATTTTGATTATAATCAGATCACGATCACTATAACTTATTATTGAGAATTTGTTGTCTGATTATTTTTTAGATATTTTAAAATTTTTCTGTCTATTATGCACCTTTTCCTTGCATAATATATCTGTATTATTAACAGTAAGGATAACCCTAATTGAAATGCTGCTGTATCGAGTCTTTCTAAAGCCGCAACAAGTATACCTGAATATTGTTTATTATAATCAATTCTACTTGACCAGTATTTAATTAGCTGAATAAAATTATAACCTTCAATCTCGCCCGTCTTTACAGCGGCATATATATTTAGAAAAGCCATTGTTATGAGAAAGGCAGGTGAAGCATAAATTATATAAATTTTTAATTTTCCACGTTTATTTTCAAAAAACATCAGGTCCTTAATTATCTCTTTGTCCATTTGCTTTCCATCTCCTTTATGTGTTATAAATCTCCTTGATTATAATTTTTATCGGTTTACCAAAGTTGCGGTAGATATAGAAATTAACAATCTCTCCCGGGCCATTGGGTAATTCACTGGTATTGCCTTTATCATCGCAGGTTACCATCTCCGTCCGGCAGTTGGCGGCATCGTTATCGCTATATTCCAAAAACCGTCCTTCGGGATAACTGATCCTACGCAGCAGATGTTTTATCGTACAGTTCAGCGTTGTTATGTCACTGGTATTAGTAGCAGAGATAATATCGCCTTGTTATACTGATATTCCACACTGTTGACAACGGCAACAGTGCCATTCAGGGAGTGTTGCCGTTGCCAGAGAGTGAAGGTTGAAGATATTCCTGATATCTTCATTAAACCCGGTATAGGTCAAAATCTACTGGAATATCAAGTCTGCTTAAGTCTTTAAGTAATTCTTTCGATATGTGGATACTGGAACTTGGAGATCCAAATTTTCCGACACAATTAATACCACAGTCATACTTTTTAACTAATTGAAGAACTTCTTTTTCTTTTCTTATCAGGATAGTAACCAGTGCTTCGATATGTTCGTCCAGAAATAGTTCGGGTGAAAGCTGACTATAAAGACACCAACAGTTTTCTTTTATAATGGTGCCTATCTTACTATAATCACCTCTTATCGAATACTTTGTTGGTTCAATATCAAGAAATAAGGATATTTCATTTGGATGGCAGCTAAACCCTTCTACAAAAAAGTATGCATAATTCTTGTCTTTCATTAATTTTCCTACGTGATTATTAGTGTTTTTACGTTCTTCTATCGCCAGCTGCCAGTTATGGTGGCTGTCCGTCGCCAAGAGGTCGGGTCATAGCCCATTGTCTGCAGTATTTCAAACTTCATCCCCAGCTTTCTGTTGTAAATTTCTCTTCATCATGGCGGTACAGGTAAGTGGTATTGACGGCAAGGTTGGTGATATAATCACTCCAGGTTACCCCGGTCCCTGCAGCAAGCAAGGTTTTTATAAATACTGCCTTATGCTGCAGCGGTTATAGTGAGTTATCTACAGTCGTCATCAACATATACATCAATATCCAAGCCAATTTTTAATTTAGACATAAAACTAATAGCTTCAGGAGAGAAATAGTATCCTCCAACTTCTGTATTATTAACGTATTTGGCAACAAGCTCTGCCATTATGCAGATCTCGTTTTGCTTTAAAATAGCAGCCATATTTTTTTCATATAATTTCAATAATTCAATTAATTTTTCTTCTGGGAACCCTTCATTGACAATAACAGTCTTTGACTTCCAAAAGGATTTTGGTCGGGATTTGACCAAGTCATTTGCAGGAACTTCCTTTCGGATACATATCTCTCCCTGTAATTCTGATATTAGTGATTCATTAAATAATACAGGATCAAAATCATTACCATCAATCCAGAAATAAACATATGTTTCGCTCATTATTTCCACCTTGTGTATTCTTTAAAACAATTTCTATTATCACACTTTTCTTCATCTGGTATTGGATAGTCACTAACTGTATCATCAAATGATTCTTTTACAAAAGAGGTATGGTTAAGAGCGGACTCAATGCCATATCCAATTTCTATTATAATACCTCCTTCACCTTCATCTCAATCTCTACTGATTGAACCAGGATCCCATAAATACTTTCTTTATCGGTTTGCCAAAAGAGCGGTAGATATAGAAATTAACATTTTCCCTGCCATTGTTGGTTCTTGACCAAATCATTATTGTTTTGTCCCACATTTGGAGCACGTTGAAGGAAGCCATGATGTCCAGATATACAATTCAATATCCCAAAATACAATGCGATTGTGCAACACCTTTTTTCCACATTTTGGACATTTCAGATTTAACAAAAATACTCCAATAAAAACAAATAATACAAGCAACAAGTATAAAAATAATTTTGAAACATACAGCATCCCTAAAATGGAAATATTTCCACCCAAGAACCATATTATTATTGAAGCGTAAAATTTCTTTCTTACATTAGTCATATACTTTAATTTCAAACTATTTGCACAAAGTAAAGCCTGAAGCAGGAAGCTCAGACCTCATTTGTCTCCTCATTTTCTTTTTGATTCATTTTATCATCAAACCATTTATCAATATGGTTTATATAATCTCCTGTTTGCGCCATTGGTTAATCCACTGGTATTGCCATTACCATCAAAACTATAATAGCTGTTTATTTGTGGCAACAAGGCCATGGTCATAAATATAACGCGCTGTCTATTGACTCAAGGTATTATACTCTTCAAGCATATTACCATAATCGACAGGATTAATCACCTGCTGACAAATCACACCGTTTTCTATGCGCTGACCAGATGGATCAAGACCGTTATAGCGGTATTCACTTGACTGCGAGAGTCACTGCTGTCTCATATTTCTGTCCACAATGAAAGTTGCGGAGAAATTAATCTGTTACAAACTTTGTCAGGCGGTTTAAGCAAGTCTGTGAATGGCCT
>PDWJ01005720.1_pt1 | contig 10054 bp, 7 predicted proteins | sample 1430881 | NCBI WGS metagenome assembly PDWJ01 (sample SAMN01162460, study PRJNA174530) | Oral metagenome, whole genome shotgun sequencing project. | biome: Marine environment; feature: Marine mammal; material: Swab sample of the gingival sulcus; isolation source: swab sample of gingival sulcus...
GCCGATGAGTCTGATGCCTCGTTTTTGTATTTGCAGCCGGTGATGGCGATAGTTACCAATATCGATGCGGATCACCTCGGCACCTATGGCGGCGACTTCGCCCGGCTCAAGGAGACCTTTGTCGAGTTTCTCCACCACCTGCCGTTTTACGGCATGGCGGTGATGTGCGTGGATGACCCGGTGGTGCGCGAAATTTTGCCCCGCGTAACCCGTCCCGTTGTCACCTATGGCGTTGAGCAGGACGCCGATGTGCGCGCCCTGAATGTGCGCTTTGACGGTGCACAGAGCTTTTTTGATGTGCAGCTGCCGGATGCGGATACGCTGCTGCCGGTGACCTTGAACATGCCCGGCGTACACAATATCCAGAACGCCCTGGCGGCGATCACCGTGGCCTGGGAGCTGGGCGTGGAGCGCGCGGCGATTCAGCGCGCCCTGCACACCTTTGCCGGAATCGGGCGGCGCTTCCAGATCTATGGCGAGCTGGCAATCGCCGCTGGCGAGGTCTTGCTGGTGGACGACTACGGCCACCATCCCAGCGAGATGCAGGCGACCATTGCCGCGGCGAAAAACGCCTGGCCGCAGCGCCGCCTGGTGGTGGCGTTTCAGCCGCACCGCTACAGCCGCACCCAGGATTTGTTCGAGGACTTCAGCGCGGTGCTGGCCGAGGCCGATGCGCTGTGCCTGACCGAGGTCTACGCCGCTGGCGAGGAGCCGCTGGCCGGTGCCGATGGCCGTGCGCTGGCGGCGGCGGTGCGCGCGCGCGGCAAGGTCAACCCGGTATTTGTCGAAGATCCCTTTGCCCTGCCCGCAGTGCTCGCCGATGTGCTGCGCGCTGGCGATGTGCTGCTGACGCTGGGTGCGGGCAATATCGGCGTGATTGCCGCCAGCCTGCCCGAGCAGCTCGGCAGCGCGGAGGCGAAGTGATGCGAGCAGCGCTTCCCAGCCTATCCGCATACGGCAAGGTCGCCCTGTTGATGGGCGGCTGGTCGGCGGAGCGCGAGGTCTCGCTGCACAGCGGCCGGGCGGTGCTCGCCGCCCTGCAGGGCGCGGGCGTGGATGTCACCGCGATTGATGCCGACAAGCAGGTGGCTCGCCAGCTCGCGGGCTTTGATCGCGTGTTTAATATTGTCCACGGTCGCGGCGGCGAGGACGGCGTATTGCAGGCGACGCTGGAGCTGCTGGAGCTGCCGTACACCGGCTCGGGCGTATTGGCCTCGGCATTGGCGATGGACAAGCTGCGCAGCAAGTGGCTGTGGGCGGGGCGCGGCCTGGCAACGCCGCGCAGCGTGGTGATGCACTCGGCGGCAGATTGCCAGCGCGTGCTCGATGAATTGCAGCTGCCGGTGATGATCAAACCGGCGCTGGAAGGTTCCAGCATCGGCATGAGCAAGGTCAACCAGGCCGACGAGCTGCCCGCCGCCTACGCGCGCGCCGCGCGCTATGGCACGGTGTTTGCCGAGCAGTGGGTTAGCGGCGCGGAGTACACCGCCGCGATTGTTAACGGCGAGTCGCTGCCGCTGATCAAGCTGGAGACCAATCAGGCGTTTTACGACTACGCGGCCAAATATGAGCGCAACGATACCACCTACCACTGCCCATGCGGATTGCCTGCGGCGGCGGAGTCCGAGTTGCAGGCTTTGGCGCAGCAGGCCTTTGCCGCGCTCGGCGCCTCCGGCTGGGGACGGGTGGATATGATGGTCGATGCACACGGCCAGCCCTGGCTGATTGAACTGAACACTGTGCCGGGCATGACCAGCCACAGCCTGGTGCCGATGGCGGCGCGGCAGGCGGGGATGGACTTTGCCGAGCTGGTGCAGCGCGTGCTGCTGAGCAGCTTTACCCGGCGGGAGGCTGCAGATGAGTGATGTGATGTCACCCAGCTGGAAGCCCGCAGCCAGGCGCGCCCCATCGCGCGGTGCGAGCCGCCGTGCACCGCGCCGCGACTACCGCCCGCTGCTGGCAAAGCTGGCCGGGGTGCTGGCGGTGCTGGCCGTCTTGCTCGGTGGGCTGTTTTGGCTGCGCCACCAGCAGCTGCAAAACTTTACCATTCGCAGCATTGAAATTACCGGCAGCCACGAGTTTGTGCGCAGCGAGCAGGTCAGTGCCGCCCTGCAACAGTACGCCGAGGGCGACTTCTTCAATGTGGAAATTGAAGCGGTGCGGCAAACCCTGCTGGATTTGCCCTGGGTGCGCGAGGTGGCGCTGCGCCGGGCGTGGCCGGATCGCCTGTTGATTACTCTGGTCGAGCAGCGCGCGGTGGCGCGCTGGACGGATCTTGAGGGGCACTCGGCGCTGTTGAATGACCAGGGGCAGAGCTTTGCCGGGCTGGCGGAGATGCAGGGGCAGCACCTGCCGGAGCTGTCTGGCTCTGCGGCCAATCAGATGAAATTGCTGCAGACGTATGCGGCCATTAGCAAGCAGTTGCAGGGGCGCGGCGTGAGCCTGCAGCGCTTGCAGCTGGATGCGCGCAACACCTGGACGCTGTGGCTGGCAACGGGCGCGGATACGGCGCTGCAAGTACAGTTTTTGCAGCGCAACAAGGCCGAGGCGCTACAGCGCTTGCAAACCGCACTGCGGGTGTTCGATGCGGATACCCTGCGCGAGGCGGTCAAAATAGATTTGAGATACAGCAATGGCTTTGCCATTGAATGGAGTAAGAAAGTGGAGAGTTCCCATGTCTAAGCGTGCGGATAGAGAGATGATTGTTGGCCTGGACATTGGCACATCCAAGATTGTCGCGATTGTCGGCGAGGTGAATGCCGAGGGCGAGGTGCAGATTGTCGGCTTTGGCTCGCATCCCTCGCGCGGTTTGAAAAAGGGCGTGGTGGTGAATATCGAGTCCACCGTGCAATCCATCCAGCGCGCCGTTGAGGAGGCCGAGCTGATGGCGGGCTGCCAGATTCACTCGGTGTATGCGGGGATTGCCGGCAGCCATGTGCGCAGCCTGAACTCGGAGGGCATTGTCGCCATCCGCGACCGCGAAGTCACGCACTCGGATGTCGAGCGCGTGATTGACGCCGCCCGCGCTCACAACATTCCCGGCGATCAGCGCGTGTTGCATGTGCTGCCGCAGGAGTTTGTGATTGACGGCCAGGAGGGCATCAAGGAGCCGATTGGCATGTCGGGCGTGCGTCTGGAGGCAAAGGTGCATCTGGTGACCGGGGCGGAAAGCGCGGCGCAGAATATCGTCAAGTGCGTGCGCCGCTGCGGCCTGGAAGTGGACGATGTGATTCTGGAGCAGCTCGCCTCCAGCTACTCCGTGCTGACGGATGACGAAAAAAACCTCGGTGTCTGCCTGGTCGATATAGGCGGCGGCACCACAGATATTGCGGTGTTTATCAACGGTGCCATTCAGCACACGGCGGTGATTCCGATTGCCGGTGACCAGGTGACCAACGATGTCGCCGTGGCGCTGCGCACCCGCACCCAGGATGCGGAGGACATCAAAATCCGCTACGGCTGCGCCCTGCAACAGCTGGCCAACCCCGACGAGACCATTGAAGTCCCCGGTATTGGCGACCGCGAGCCGCGCAAGCTGTCGCGCATGACGCTGGTGGATGTGGTGCAGCCGCGCTACGAGGAGCTGCTGACCCTGATTCAGGCCGAGCTGCGCCGCAGCGGTCACGAGGACTTGATTGCCGCAGGCATTGTTATGAGCGGAGGCAGCTCGAAGATGGAGGGTCTGGTCGATTTGGCCGAGGAGATTTTCAATATGCCGGTGCGCCTGGGCATGCCGCGCCATGTTACCGGCTTGGCGGATGTGGTGAGCAACCCCATCCACGCCACCGGCGTGGGTCTGCTGCTGGTCGGCAGCCAGTCGCAGGGGCAGCGCCGCGAGAAGGTCAAAGAGACCGGAATTGGCTCCGTGTGGGAGCGCATGAAAGCCTGGTTTCAGGGGAATTTTTAATGCTCGCACAGCGGGATTTTGCCGAATGCGGATAGTCGCTAAAAGGGTACTTTTTAGCCTGTCCGCATTGACGATAGTTTTTAATTTTGGGCGGCCTGTCGCAGGGTCAAAACAGTGGTAAGAGGAGAGAGAAAATGACGTTTCAAATGTTAGACATGGTGAGTTCAGATGCCGTTATCAAGGTGATTGGGGTCGGCGGTGGTGGTGGCAATGCCGTTGCCCACATGCTGGAAGCCGATATTGAAGGGGTGGATTTTATCTGCGCCAACACCGATGCTCAGGCGCTAAAAAAGCTTGAACAGGCACAGGTGTTGCAAATTGGCCAGGGTGTGACCAAGGGTTTGGGCGCAGGTGCCGACCCCGATACCGGTCGCCAGGCCGCACTGGAGGATCGGGAGTTGCTTCAGGAGTCTATTCAGGGTGCCGATATGCTGTTTATCACCGCCGGTATGGGTGGTGGCACTGGCACCGGTGCTGCCCCGGTGATTGCCCAGATTGCTCGCGATCTGGGGATTCTCACCGTGGCCGTGGTCACCAAGCCGTTTAGCTTTGAGGGCAAACGGCGCATGAGCTTTGCCGATAATGGCATGCAGGAGTTGGCAGAAAATGTCGATTCCCTGATTACCATTCCCAACGACAAGTTGATGGCGGCGATGGGTCCCGATGCGCGTATGTTGAGCGCCTTTGCGGTGGCCAATGACGTATTGAAAAATGCGGTGCAGGGCATCTCCGAGCTGATTACCCTGCCCGGGCTGATCAACGTCGACTTTGCCGATGTGCGCACGGTCATGGGTGAAATGGGCATGGCGATGATGGGTTCTGGTACCGCCAGTGGCGAGAACCGCGTGGCAGAGGCGACCCAGGCGGCCATCTCCAGCCCGCTGCTGGAAGATATTGATCTGAAAGGCGCGCGCGGCATTCTGGTCAATGTGATTTCGGGTATGGATATCACCATAGGTGAGCTGAACTTAATCGGCGACCAGGTGCAGGAAATTGCCTCTGACGATGCGCAGATTGTCTACGGTGCCGGTATTGACATGAACTTGCAGGACGAGCTGCGCGTCACCATTGTCGCGACTGGCTTGAACCAGCCCGCCAAGCCTGCGGAAAGCCAGCCACAGCAGCAGCGCCCACCCATTGAAATGGTCAAGCGCAAGGCGAGTGGCGAGGTGGACTATGCCGGTCTGGATACGCCCACCGCGATTCGCCGCAACAAAATCGCCGCAGGTGATGATGCGAGCCAGAATGCGCTGGACGAAAAGTATGTGGACATTCCCACCTTTTTGCGCCGCCAGGCCGATTAGTGGCGGCGCAGTGCTGCCCCGTGTCGCTGTGCTTGAACTATCAGCGGCTGTTGGGGTCAGTGGTTAGAGTAGAGCCTCTAGGGGTTTGTGCCTATAATGCGCGCCTAACGACAAAACTTCCGCTAAATGCGGGGAAAGTAAACAGATATGATTAAACAACGTACCTTGAAAAATATCATTCGCGCCACCGGTGTTGGCCTGCACACGGGGGAGAAGATTTATCTGACCCTGCGTCCTGCGCCGGCCAATACTGGAATTGTCTTCCGCCGCGTTGACCTCGACCCGGTGGTTGAAATTGCCGCTACGGCTGAGAATGTCACTGACACCACGCTGTCGACAACGGTGGGCAATGGCGATGTGCAGATATCCACGGTCGAGCACCTGCTGTCGGCGATGGCCGGGCTGGGGGTTGATAATGCCTACGTTGAACTGACCGCCGCAGAAGTACCGATTATGGACGGCAGCGCCGCGCCCTTTGTATTTTTGCTGCAATCGGCGGGCGTACAGGATCAAAATGCAGCCAAAGAGTTTATTCGCATCACCAAGCCGGTCGAAGTCTGTGCCGACGGCAAGAGTGCGCGCTTTGAGCCCTTTGAAGGCTTTAAGGTTGGCTTCAAAATTGAATTTAACCACCCCGCCTTCTGCGATAGCACGCAATATGCGGAAATTGACTTCTCCACTACCTCTTTCCTCAAAGAAGTCAGCCGCGCCCGCACCTTCGGCTTTACCCGCGATATTGAGGCGCTGCGCGAGCAGAACCTGGCACTTGGCGGCAGCATGGACAATGCGATAGTCGTCGATGACTACCGTGTATTGAACGAAGATGGCCTGCGCTATGACGATGAATTCGTCAAGCACAAGATTCTCGATGCGATTGGCGATTTGTACCTGCTCGGCAACAGCCTGATTGGTGCCTATGTCGGCCACAAATCCGGTCACGCCCTGAACAACCAACTGCTGCACGAACTGCTGCGTCACGAAGATGCCTACGAGCGCGTCACCTTCGACAATGAGGCCGATGTGCCAATCTCCTATTCAGAATCACTGATTTCAGCGGTCACTGCATAGGGAGGCTCTGAACAAGTCTGTTGAGCATGCATGCTCTCCTGTAGGAGCTTCCTGAGCACTTTATTTCTCCTTGTTCTCGCCCTGCTGCGCCAGTCGTAGCAGGGCGTTTTTTAATCCCTTATCGTTAATTGATTGCGCACTGGCGGCGATAGTCTGACTCGCCTGCTGGTCGAGCTGGCGAGGTTCGCGAACGCGCTGGCGCTGTGCCAGCCCGGCCATTTCCGGGCTGACCAGTATGCGGATATGCTGCCGGGGGTAGTGTTTTTTAAGTGCGGGCAGGTGGTAGCGCAACTGGTTGGACCAGGCGGGCGAGCTGACCGCAATCGTCAAGTGCTGGGGAGAGGCCTCGGCAACCTGGCAGTGGCCGATAAATTGAGTTGGCAGCCGCTGGCTTAACTCAAGGGTGAGTTTGCGCAGTATGGCGGCTTTCTTCAGTACCGTGTCGCTTAAAAAGTGATGAATCTTCGCCATTTTATCGGTAAAATTTGTCGAATTAGTATAAAAAACGTATCATCTACCTGATTTAAACATTCGTTTATACATTGCGCCAGCGCCCAACAGGCGCCGCAAGTGGCTAAACGAACGTATCGCAAGCTGTGATAATCAGCGGCAACAACAGCAGTGACCTTATGAATATAGTAGTCTATACCAATCGTGGTGGTAAGCCACGCAGTTTACACTTGGGCGGTGCCTGGCAGGCTGGCCTGATGCTGGGCACAGCTGCGCTGGCGCTGGCCGGCATGGTGTGGCTGGGCTACTGGCTGGGGCAGCAGCGGGCGCCCGATGCCTATGTACTGCAATGGCAGCAACAGCTCGACAGCCAGCAGCAGCAGCTCGACAGCCTGCGCGAGCAGGCCGAATCCGATTTGAATGCGCTGGCAGGCCGCCTGGGTCGCTTGCAGGGGCATATCACCCGCGTCGATGCTCTGGGTTCGCGTTTGCTGGCTATGGCCGACATCGACAGCAAGGAATTTAACTTTACCCGCGCGCCCGCCATTGGCGGCCCCACGGATGTAGCCGAGCTGCATCAGCTGAATCTGGACAGTTTGGAGCAATCGATTGCGGCAATGGAGGCCGAGTTGCAGCACCGCAATTCACAGTTGGCCGTGTTGGAAAATGTCCTCGCCGATGAGAACCTGAAAGAAGAAGTCTACCCCGCCGGACGGCCGATTAAGCAAGGCTGGCTGTCCTCGCATTACGGCTGGCGCAGTAACCCCTTTGGCGGCAACCGGCAGTTCCACAAGGGGCTGGACTTTGCCGGCAAGGAAGACAGTGAAATTGTCGCCGTTGGCGGCGGCGTGGTGACGTTCTCGGGTCGCCGCTATGGGTATGGCAACCTGGTCGAGATTACCCACGGTAATGGTTATGTCACGCGCTATGGCCACAACAAGACCAATTTGGTGCAGGAAGGTCAGGCGGTGAAAAAGGGGCAGGTCGTCTCCCTGATGGGTTCGACCGGGCGCTCCACCGGGCCTCACGTTCACTTTGAGGTCATCAAGGATGGCAAGAAGATTGACCCCGCCAAGTTTATTGCGGCCAATTAGACAGCGCTGTACCCGTCTTTCCAGACTATCCGCATTTACCCTGATCACGCTTGCGCTATGCGGATAGTCTGCAGGCAGACCCTGAGCACAGTTTGAATGGCTGCGACTTGCTCAATCTGATAGACGAGAGCGGTAGAACCATTATACTAGCGGCGGCCAGGCACATGCTTGGCCGTTTTCTGTTTCAGTGTAGTAAAAATTTCAGCTTGTGGCGGTACGCCGCTTAAAGAGTAAAAATCCATGTTAGAGCTATTGTTAAAATTTATCCGCAAACTATTTGGCAGCCGCAATGATCGCGTGGTCAAGCACCTGCGCAAGGTGGTGCAGGCCGCCAATCAACTGGAGGCGGACTGCCAGGCCTTGACGGATGAGCAGCTGCGCGCAAAAACGGACGAGTTCCGCCAGCGCTTGGCCGAGGGCGCGAGTCTGGACGAGATTCAATCCGAGGCCTTTGCCGTGGTGCGCGAAGCGGCGGTGCGTGTGCTCGGGATGCGCCATTACGATGTGCAGCTGGTCGGCGGCTTGGTGTTGCACCAGGGCAAGGTCGCGGAGATGCGCACGGGTGAGGGCAAGACCCTGGTGGCAACCCTGGCCGCCTACCTGAACGCGCTGGACGGCAAGGGCGTGCATGTGATTACCGTAAACGATTATCTGGCGCGTCGCGATGGCGAGTTTATGGCGCATGTCTATGCGTTTCTGGGCTTGTCGGTCGGGGTGATTAACTCCTCGGGCGGCTTGGGGCCGGACAGCTCATCGTATGTTTTTGACGGCGATTACAAGGGCGATGCCGGCGGCTTTTTACGCCTGCGTCCGGTGACGCGCCGCGAGGCCTATGCCGCCGATATTACCTACGGCACCAATAATGAATTTGGCTTTGACTACCTGCGCGACAATATGGCCTTTAGCCTTGAAGACAAGGTACAGCGCGATTTGCACTATGCGATTGTCGATGAGGTCGATTCGATTCTGATTGATGAGGCGCGTACGCCGCTGATTATCTCCGGCCCCACCAATGACAACAGCGAGCTGTACACGGTGATGGACAAGCTGGCACCGCAGATGCAGCGCGCGACGGAAGCAGCCGCTGAAGGCGAAGAGCCCGATGGTGACTTTGTTGTCGATGAAAAGACGCGCAGCATCACGCTGACCGAGCAGGGGCACAGCAAGCTTGAAGATATATTGACCCGCGCCGGCATTCTCGCCGATAGCGGCAGCCTGTACGACCCCTCCAATGTCGCCCTGATGCACTTTGTCGATGCGGCGTTAAAAGCGCACCATGTCTTCCAGCGCGATGTGCAGTATGTGGTCGAAAATGGCGAAGTGGTGATTGTCGATGAATTTACCGGCCGCAAGATGCCGGGACGGCGCTGGTCTGACGGCCTGCACCAGGCGGTCGAGGCGAAAGAGGGTGTAGAGATTCAAAACGAAAACCAGACCCTGGCTTCGATTACCTATCAAAACTACTTCCGCCTGTACAAAAAGCTCTCCGGCATGACCGGCACGGCAGACACCGAAGCCCACGAGCTGATGCAGATTTACGGCCTCGAAGTGATTGTGATTCCCACCCACAAGCCCATGATTCGCGACGACCGCGCCGATTTGGTCTATTTGTCCATGGCGGAAAAGTACCAGGCAATTATCGAGGATATTCGCGACTGTCAGGCGCGCAAGCAGCCGGTGCTGGTGGGCACGGCCTCGATTGAGTCCTCGGAAATCCTGCACGACTTGCTGAAAAAGGCTGAGATCAAGCACGAAGTGCTGAACGCCAAGCAGCATGAGCGCGAGGCGCATATCGTCGCCCAGGCCGGTTTGCCGGGCGCGGTGACGATTGCCACCAATATGGCCGGGCGCGGTACCGATATTGTCCTCGGCGGCAGCTTTGAAGAGGAAATCAACCGCCTGGAATCGCCCGATGAGGCGCAGATTCAGCAAATTAAAACCGCCTGGGCCGAGCGCCACCAGCAGGTGCTGGACGCGGGTGGCCTGCATATTGTTGGCAGCGAGCGTCACGAGTCGCGGCGAATTGACAACCAGCTGCGCGGGCGCTCGGGTCGCCAGGGTGACCCCGGCTCCTCGCGCTTTTACCTGTCGCTGGAAGACAATCTGATGCGCATCTTTGCCTCGGACAAGGTCAAGGGCTTGATGCAGCGCCTGGGCATGCAGGAGGGTGAGGCGATTGAGCACCCCTGGCTGTCCAGGGCGATTGAAAACGCCCAGCGCAAGGTCGAAGG
>PDWJ01008370.1_pt1 | contig 10053 bp, 9 predicted proteins | sample 1430881 | NCBI WGS metagenome assembly PDWJ01 (sample SAMN01162460, study PRJNA174530) | Oral metagenome, whole genome shotgun sequencing project. | biome: Marine environment; feature: Marine mammal; material: Swab sample of the gingival sulcus; isolation source: swab sample of gingival sulcus...
AATGCTAAACCAAAAGGCAGAACTGATTGCCAAAAAAATTGCGGAATTTTTCATTATTTTCTCCAAAATAAAAAACAGGGGCGTACTGAACATACACCCCTGTAAGAGGAACCGGACACCCAAAAAACAACTGTTACTGCTGCTTCTTTTCAGACCTGACAGGGTTGGCAGCGTTTTTGCCGCCCGGCTCCTCTTCGTCAAAAAATTTCTACTCACCCCTTTTCAAAAAATCAAGTTTTAATGTCGTGAGAGGGAGTAGGAAATTTGTGAGGTTATCGGTATCCTGAGTTTCCGCTCCCCGAGCGGAGTCGAGGGGCAAGGGAACGCAAAGGGGAAAGTCGAAGAGAACTCGAAGTAATTCAAATTCATCACCGTTGATTTCGGCTCCGCTCAATCAACTTTTAAATGCCCCCCAAAAAAACATCGCAGGCTTGTGTTTGCGTGCCAAAAGAAATTGATATACTTATTTTCTTTTTGACGAGATTGGCAGATTTGGTTCTTGCTTACAAATCGGACAATAAAAATGATTTTTTAATACGGAAAAATATGAACAGTACGATAGAAATGCTTTGTAATCACCGCACTTATCGCGATTTTGACCCTGATTTTGTTTTGCCGGCAAGCGATTTGCAGCAAATTTTGCAAAGCGCACGGCAAGCTCCGTCGTGGATGAACGGGCAGCATGTTTCAATTATACTTTGTAATACAAGCGTGCGGGAAAAAATTGCCCAAAAAGCGGGCAGCGTGCAAATCGGGGCGTGTTCCGCCTTGCTCTTTTTTATCGGCGACCTGTACCGTGCGAGTGTGTGTGCCAAGTTTCACTCTACGGATTTTTCCGCTGTCGGAAATGCCGATACTTTGATTACAATGGTTACGGACGCTGCTTTGGTTGCCCAAAACGCAACCGTGGCGGCAGAAAGTCTTGGCTACGGGACTTGCGTGGTCGGCGGCGTACGCAGTTTGTGTGCGGATTTGATTGATATTTTTTCCCTGCCGAAATTTACCTTTCCGCTTTTTGGGCTTTGTATCGGCAAGCCCACAGTGCAAATGCGTGTAAAACCACGTCTTCCACAGGAAATTTGTGTTTTTGAAAATGTGTATCACACGGAAAATATTGAAGATGGTTTAAAAAGTTACGAAAAAACGATGCTTGATTTTGCCGAAGCACGGGAAACTTTGCCGTACCGTGAAAAATTTGCCCGTTTTTATGCGAAAAATTTTGCCGCTAAAAATAATGACTTGCTTGTTAAGCAGGGATTTTTGACAAAGATGGCAAAATAAAACAAAACAATGCGGACTTGGCTGTTTGCAAAACGGCGACTTGCCTTGTTTTTTTAAAAATATTGTAACAACAGAGTTTTGAGGAGAAGATAATGGGATATTCTATTCCAATGGTTATTGAAACTTCCGGTCGCGGTGAACGGGCGTATGATATTTATTCCCGTCTTTTGAAAGACCGAATTATTTTGTTGGGAACGCCGATTGACGATAATGTGGCGAATTTGATTTGTTCGCAGCTGCTTTTTTTGGAATCCGAAAATCCCGAAAAAGTTATCAATTTGTACATCAATTCTCCGGGCGGTTCGGTAACTGCCGGTTTGGCGATTTATGACACCATGCAATATATTTCTTCGCCTGTGGCTACGCTTTGCATGGGACAGGCTGCCAGTATGGGTGCATTTTTGCTGGCAGGCGGAGCAGCCGGAATGCGTTATTCGCTGCCGAACAGCCGTATTCTTATTCATCAGCCCATGGGCGGATTTCAAGGACAGGCAACGGATATTGATATTCACGCCAAAGAAATTATTCGTTTGCGCGCAAAATTAAATGAAATTTTGGCACACCATACCGGAGCGCCGCTTGCTAAATTGGAACAGGACACTGAACGGGATTATTTTATGAGTGCCGAGGAAGCCAGAGAATATGGGATTATTGACAAAGTTCTCGCAACTCGCACAGATGCTGAGAAAAAGTAGTGAAAAATTGAGGTGGAAAATGGGAATACGGCGACCCGGAAAAAATGAAATTCGTTGTTCTTTTTGTGGTGCAACTCAGTATGAGGTCAGTCGGCTGATTTCAGGACCGGATGTTTTTATTTGCAATGAATGTGTTGAGCAGTGCGAGCGGAAACTTCGTCAGGAAAAATCTCGTGAAAGCGGCGAATTAAACGAAATTCCTGTGCCGGAGCAATTAAAAAAGGCTTTGGACGAATATGTTATCGGGCAGGAAGAGACAAAAAAAATCCTGTCCGTTGCTGTTTATAATCATTACAAACGCATTCAGTATGCCGAGCAGCTTTCGGGCGAAGACAGCGTTGAAATCGACAAAAGCAATATTTTGCTTATCGGTCCGACCGGTTCGGGAAAAACATTTTTGGCTCGCACGCTGGCACGGATTTTACAAGTTCCTTTTGCTATCGCTGATGCTACGACTGTAACCGAAGCTGGATATGTGGGTGAAGATGTTGAAAATATTTTGGTACAGCTTGTGCAAAATGCCGAATATGATTTGGAAGCCGCCGGTCGCGGCATCGTGTATATTGACGAAATAGACAAAATCGGTCGCAAATCGGACGGCGTTTCCATTACCCGTGATGTTTCAGGCGAAGGCGTGCAGCAGGAAATATTTTGTTTATTTTGGGCGGTGCGTTTATCGGCTTGGAAGATATTATCAAGCAGCGGGTTGACGGCGGCAGTATCGGTTTTGCCGATTTGAATGCTTCCAAGCAAAAAAAGAAGCAGGAATTGGCGGAAATTATGAGCAGCGTTCACCCCTCCGATTTGATTAAATTCGGTATGATTCCTGAATTTGTCGGGCGGATTCCGATTATTTCGACTTTGCAGGAATTGGAAGAAAACGATTTGGTGCGGATTTTGACCGAGCCGAAAAATGCTCTTGTCAAGCAATACCAAAAAATGTTTGAGCTTGACGATGTTGCTTTGCGTTTTGAAGATGAAGCCTTGCAAGCTGTGGCTCATAGTGCCCTAGAACGCAAAACCGGTGCAAGAGGTCTTCGGAATGTACTTGAAAAAATTATGCTGGATATAATGTATCGTTTGCCGTCCATGCGTGGAGAAATTACGGAATGTATCATTAACGAAGCCGTTGTAAATGAAGAAATCGAGCCGATTTTGGTTTATAAAGAAAAAAGTAAGATTGCCTAGCAAAAAGAATTTTTTTAGCGATAAGAGGGGTTGAAAAAATATATGTCCGGTTCTGTTATTCAATTTCAAGAAGGTGCAATGCTTCCTGTAATGTATTTACGGGATATTCTTGTTTTTCCTCATTCCATTGTTCCAATGTTTATTGCAGATGCTTCTTCTATTCAAGCGATTGAGCTTGCATTAAAAAAATATCAAAAAAATATATTTTTGGTTGGACAAAAAGAACCGGATAAAGAAAATCCAAGCGGTGAAGATGTATTTGAAAACGGAACGGTATGCAGTGTTTTGCAAATGCTGAGGCTTCCCGACAAAACTATTAAGGTGTTGTTTGAGGGAAAATATCGGGCAAATTGCGATACGGGAAAGATACAAAAAAAAGAAAACGGAATGCCGTGTGTTGAAGTGCATCAGCTTTTTGAAGAAGAAAAATCCGGTCCGCAGTCGCAGGCGCTGGTGCGAGCAACGCAAGATGCGATGAGTGAATACGGGAAAGTTAATCGTAAAATTCCCAGAGAAACGCTGCTTGCCATTGCCACGATTAAGACTCCGGGCAGGCTTGCCGATGCGATTATGCCGCATCTGTATATTGATTTTTTGAAGCAGCAGCAGGTTTTAGACGAACTTGACGGCAATAAACGGTTGGAATTTGTTTTTTCGTTGCTGGAAGGCGAGATTGAAATTTATTTTTTGGAAAAAAGAATTAAAAATCGGGTTCAAAAGCAACTGTCGCAAAATCAAAAAGAATATTATCTGGGAGAGCAACTCAAGGCTATTCGCAGAGAAATGGGACACGGCGGCGACGGCAAACCGGTTCAAGATGATTTGGAAATTCGCCTAAAAGAAAAAGATATGCCGGAGGAAGCACGGGAAAAGGCTTTGGCGGATTTGAAAAAAATGCGACAAATGCCGCCGTCTTCCGGTGAACATACGGTACTGAGCAATTATATTGACTGGGTGCTGGCACTGCCGTGGAATGTCGTTTCGGACAAAAAAATCAATATGACCGAGGCGGAAAAAATTTTAGACAAAGAGCATTTTGGGCTGGAAAAACCCAAAGAACGGATTTTGGAATATTTGGCAGTGCAAAGTCTGGTTAAAAAAGTTCGCGGTCCGATTTTGTGTCTTGTCGGACCTCCGGGTGTCGGGAAAACCTCGCTTTCTAAATCCATTGCCAAAGCAACGGGTCGGGAATTTGTCCGTTTGTCGCTTGGCGGAGTGCGAGATGAGGCGGAAATTCGCGGTCATCGGCGAACGTATGTCGGGGCATTGCCAGGAAAAATTATCAAATCGCTTAAACGGGTAAAATGCAATAATCCTGTTTTTTGTTTGGACGAAATTGACAAAATGAGTACGGATTTTCGGGGCGACCCGTCGGCTGCCTTATTGGAAGTGCTTGACCCTGAGCAAAATTCGACCTTTGCCGATCATTATTTGGATTTGGATTACGATTTGTCCAATATCTTTTTTATCACGACTGCTAATTCCCTTTCAAGCATTCCGCTTCCTTTGCGGGACAGAATGGAGATTATTGAGCTTTCTGGTTATCTCGAAACCGAAAAACTGAAAATCGCAACTCAATATCTTGTTCCCAAACAGCTTGAGGCGAACGGATTGACCGCCAAACAGATTCATTTTTCCGACGGGGCATTGTTGTGGATAATTCGCCATTATACCCGTGAAGCAGGGGTGCGGAATTTGGAGCGGCAGATTGCTTCCGTTTGCCGCAAGGTTGCTCGCCGAGTTGTGGAACAAAAGAAAAAATCCCGTACGCAGATTCGGATTATAAAAAATAATGTGGTCAGCTATTTGGGTATTCCTAAAGTTCGGCACGGCGAAAAAGAAGAAAAATCGCAAGTGGGCGTATGTAACGGTCTTGCCTGGACGCAGGTTGGCGGTGAGATTTTGACGGTGGAAACCGTGATTATGCCCGGCAGAGGAAAAATAGAAATCACGGGCAAACTGGGCGATGTTATGCAGGAAAGCGCGCGAGCTGCTCTTTCGTATATCCGTTCCCGTTCCGATATTTTTGGTTTGCGACAGGATTTTCATACGGAAATCGATATTCATATTCATGTGCCGGAAGGAGCGACGCCCAAAGACGGGCCGTCCGCCGGAATTACGCTGGCGACCTGTATTATTTCTGCTTTGCTGGCATTGCCGATTAGTAACGATTTGGCGATGACCGGAGAAATTACCTTGCGTGGCAGGGTATTGCCTATTGGCGGTTTACGGGAAAAACTGTTGGCTGCTAAAAGGGCAAATATTCATACCGTGCTTATTCCGTTAGAAAACGAAGCGGATTTAAAAGAAATTCCCGACAATGTTTTAAAAGGCTTGGAAATTGTTGCGGTGAAGCATATGGACGATGTTTTGTCTCGGGCATTGGTCGGTATGTCACCGGAAACGCTTTTTTGTGGCAAGGAAGATTTTGTGCCGCTTGTCGGGAAATTATTAAAAGACGAGTACCGCCAAGCCCAAAAATAGGAGGTTTTATGCCTATTTACGAATTTAAATGCGAAAAATGCCAAGAAGAATTTGAAGAACTGTGCAGTACCGATCAAAAAAAAGTTCGTTGTCCGCACTGCGGAGCTGAGGAAACAACTCGCTTGATGTCTTCGCCGCAAGCGGCATCTTGTTCGTGCGGTGGCGGTGAGAGCGGTTTTTCCTGAAGTCATTAAAAACGCTCCGTGTGGGCGAACAGTAACAAAACGGTGAAAATAAAATAAAAAGCTGAAAAGAATTGGGGATAAAATGGAATTTTTTGATGTGCTGCACAAGCGGCGAAGTATTCGCACTTTTACCGAAGAACCGGTAAGTCGGGAAGATATAAAAGTGCTTTTGCAGGCGGCGATGGTCGCGCCGAGTGCGCATAATTCGCAGGATTGGCAGTTTATCGTGGTTGATGATAAAGAGCTTTTGTACGAAGTGCCGCTTATCAATCCGTATGCCCGTATGGCTCGTCGCGCGCCGCTTGGGATTTTGGTTTGCGGAGATTTGCAGGCTGAGAAGGCGAAGGGTTTTTGGTTGCAGGATTGCTGTGCCGCTATTGAAAATATTTTGCTGGCGGCGACTGGTTTGGGGCTTGGAGCAGTGTGGACAGGAATTTCCGAGCGGTATCCCGAAACGATTTTGCGGTTTAAAGAACTGTTTGGTTTGCCGCAACATATTGTTCCGGCAGGTTTTTTGGTTATCGGACACGGGAAAAAAGAAGGCAAAGCCGTTTTGCGGTTTGATGGTGAAAAAATTCATTCTAATATGTGGGGAAAGTCATGGGAAATGTCTGTTCAATAAAAAAACACATTATGAAAATAATGCAAAAAACAATTTGTATTTGTTTTTGTTTTGTATTTTTGGCTTTTGTTCAAGTTGCTTGGGCGGAAGATGAAAGTGATTTGGATTTGTCCTTGCTTGAAATGGATTTGGAATCATTGATGAATATTGCCGTTACTTCGGTTAGCAAAAAGCAGGAATCCCTTTTTGATTCAGCGGCGGCTATTTATGTGATTCCCGGAGAAGATATTCGTCTTAGTGGAGCGACCCATATCGTTCAGGCTTTGCGTATGGTGCCGGGACTTATTGTTGCTCAAAATAATGCTACGCAGTGGTCGGTTTCTTCTCGCAGTCGGTGTTTTAATCCTACTTACGAAAATAAACTGCTGGTCTTGGTTGACGGACAGAGTGTTTATACTTCGGCGTACGGCGGTACTTTTTGGGATACTTTGAGTTTATTTATGCCCGATATTGACCGTATTGAAGTCATTCGCGGTTCGGGTGGCAGTACTTGGGGCAGCAATGCCGTAAACGGTGTTATCAATATTATTACCAAATCAGCCGACAAAACTGCCGGACTGACTGCTGTCGGGCGTATCGGCGGTATGGAAAAAGGTATGGGTGCCGTTCGTTACGGCAAGAAATTTGATTCGGGCAGTGCCGTTCGCGTATATGGCGGAATGCAAAGAATATATGATGGTCGCTACAAAAAAGGCAGTAATTTTGAAATCAAGACTTTCGGCACACGAGCAGATTTACCTTTGGGTGATGAGGCAAAATTTGTTTTTTCCGGCGAATTGCTGGATGGAATCAGCAGTGGCTATATTGAATATACGGATAAAAGCATATGGAAGATGAATGAACTGTGGATAGAAGAGAAATTGAGCAATATTCGGCTTAATTCAGTTTATTCTTATACTGTTTCCGATACTTCCCAATTTTCTTTGCAACTTGGCTATATTCGAGAAGCCAGAAAATCGGAACTTGTTAATCTTTGCAGTAATAACGGAGAAGTTGAAGTTGATTTTTCTTTTTCTCCGTTTGAAAAACACTTGGTGCAGGTCGGTGGCGAATTGCGTGTGAGTCGCTTTGAGGCTCTCAATCCGTTTGACCAATATGTACGAGTGAACGATTCTATTTTGGAGCATACCGATTATGTCGGAAGCGGTTTTGTTGTCGATACGATTTCTTTGACCGATTGGTTTACATTTGCTTTGGGCGGAAAATTTGAATATATTGATGACATTGGTTTTCAAGATTCGCCCGGTATCCGCCTTTCTTTTCGCTTAAACGAACAAAATGTTTTGTGGGCGGCAATGTCTCGTTCCGTACGCAGTCCATCTTGCATCGAGCGGTTTATTTCCAATGATGCTTTCTTTAGTAAAGAAGGAGCGTTGGTTGTTTTTGAACACAATAAAGATTTAAAAGCGGAAGATATTCGTTCGTATGAGCTGGGTTGGCGTTTCCTCCCGACTTCTACTCTTGTTTTCGATACGGCTCTTTTTTATAATCATTATAAAAAACTGATTGTTCCCGTAATGAAAATGCCGCCGGGAGCGATGACTTTTTTTAAATATAAAAACCAAATCAACGGCGATGTATTCGGCGGGGAATTTTTGCTGACTTGGGACGCTGCGGATTGGTTCAAAATGCGTGCTTGGTACAGTTATGGATATGAAAATTTTGTTGAGAAAAATGAATATGCTTTTTATGCCAAGATGATTCCTGAGCATCAGGCTTTTTTGCAAACTCTGTTTGTTTTGCCGTATGATGTAAAATTGGATTTGTCGGGACGGTATATCGGTAAAATTGTCGGTTTGAACATACCGGAATATGCCGAAATGGACGCAAGGTTAAGTTATGTTCCGCTTAAAGATATTGAAATCAGCCTTATTGGAAAAAATCTTCTGCACGATGGACACCGAGAGGTTGAAAACAATCTTGTTTACGGCACCGGAAAAGAGTTGGAGCGAACAATTTTTGTGCAGTTGAGGGCTGATTTTTAATGAAACGACTACTGCTTGTTTTCCTTTGTTTGTTGTTTGTTTCGGCACCGCTTTTGGCGGGCAATTCTCGTTTGGCACAGCTTGAAGCAGCGTATTTGTTAAATTTTATTAAATACACGACTTGGGAAGAACTGAAAGAAAATCAAGTACTTCAGGTTTATGTTTTTGCTCCTGAAGTCTATAAGGTTTTAAATAAAGTTCGTTGGAGCAAAAACAGTAAAGCTATGGTTTTACATGAAATAAAAAAAGATAAAATATCTTTTGCAGGTGCTGATGTAATATTTGTTTCAAAAGAGATGGACAAATATGTATCCGAGAAGGTTTGGAATGAGATAAAACCGTCAACTTTGGTTATTGCCGATTATCCCAAAGCCATTAAAAACGGCGGGTTTGTCGAGCTGTATGTAGTTGATGATAAATTGCGTTTTCATATAAATATTATGAATTTAATTGGTACAAGAATTCACTCCAATCTGCTTCATATGGCAACACAGGTCGTTCAAAAAAATATAAAATCCGGTAATAAAAATGAATAAAAAACAAAGTTTTCGTTCCTTTCGCTTTAAAAGCATTTTTTTTATGCTACTCACTTCGCTCGTTGCAGTTGTATTTATGACGATAGTAGCTTTCTTTTACGAAATGTTTATGTTTCGTTCTACTGTAGAAGAAAAAATTATGAGCGTCGGGAAAATCGTTGCCATTAATTCCACCGTACCGCTTTCTTTTCAAGACAGACATACCGAATTTGAAATTCTGTCTTCGTTGGTTATTGAAAAATCGCTAGTATATGTAGCCTGTTACGATCAGGAAGGACGGCTTTTTGCCGATAAAAAAGGATTTCGCTGGGACGATAACGGAGTTTTTATTCCGTTAAGTTTTAATCCTGATAGTTTGAAAGAAATAAAAACACAGTGGTTGTCTTTATTGGACTTGCGAGTTGTTGTTCCCGTTGATTTTGACGGTGAATTTATGGGGTCAATTGTTTTGTTTACAAAGCAATTGGAGCTGATTGAACAATTTTGGAATTATCTTATCTTGGTTTTTATCTTTTTTGTAGGCAGTTTTTTTCTTGCTTATATTTTCTCGTCTTTTGCACAACGCTATTTAACAAAGCCGATTTTTTCTTTATTGAAAGTCATAGAAGATGTCAGAACAAAAAAAGATTTTTCTATTCGTTCCAATTTGAAAACAAATGATGAATTGCAGATTTTAGCAGAAGGCTTTAATCTTATGCTGGAGCAGATTGAAGAAAGAGAAAAAGAACTGCAAATGCAAAAGGCGACCCTTGAAGAAAACGTTAAAGAAAGAACGGAAGAATTGTATTTTTCCAATAAAAATCTTTTAAAATCAATTTCTGAATTGAAAAAAGCAAAAGAATATGTCGAAGAGGCTTCAAGAGCCAAAATGCAGTTTTTGGCAAATATAAGTCATGAGATTCGTACCCCGATGAATGGTGTGTTGGGTATGGCAGAGCTGCTTTCACAGTCAAAATTAGATAAAGAACAATCGAAATTACTTGATACACTGCATCGTTCAGGCAAGGAAATGCTTCGTATGATTAACGAATTGTTGGATTTTTCCCGTTTGGAATCCGGCAAATTCGATTTGAATAT
>PDWJ01008372.1_pt1 | contig 10051 bp, 6 predicted proteins | sample 1430881 | NCBI WGS metagenome assembly PDWJ01 (sample SAMN01162460, study PRJNA174530) | Oral metagenome, whole genome shotgun sequencing project. | biome: Marine environment; feature: Marine mammal; material: Swab sample of the gingival sulcus; isolation source: swab sample of gingival sulcus...
ATTAAATTCTCTCATGGCTTTTTTTTGCAAATGTAGTAATAAAAACCAAAAGTTTTGTTATTATTTGAGGAAATAATTTGTATTTTATGTTACTTGTTTTTAGTCTCAACCAATACGAAGTTTTGAATCTTTATTATCATTCAAGGTAAATGGTTTTGATGTAAATTTCACCTTTTTTTGATTTCTCTATTATTGTTAGCAGAAAAACTCCGTTAAATTTCTCAGTGGGGGATTGCACACAACAGCCGGATATACGTAGGGGCGAAAAAATTTTCCGCCCCTATGATTGTAAATTGTTAATTGATTAATTCAAAATCTATTATTATACATTTTCAGTTCCCATTTTCTAATATTTAAAGCATGAGTGCTTTTGATGCGTTTTCCATTTCTGTTTCTATAATAGCACCATTTTACTATTTCATCGTCTATTTTTTTATTATTTTTAACTAATTCATTAAGAGGACTTTTAAGGAAAGTGCCTATTCCGCGAGTAAATACAAAATGCGCAATAGCTAACTTTTTGGCACCTCTTAAATCGGTATATTGTTCTACTAATTTTATTGCTTTGTTAAAATCAGACCTTAGTAAACTGTCTGCTTGTTGTTTTGATAAAGTAGTAAAACTTTCCGTTTCTTTTATAAGGTGTCCATAACCTATTGTATTATATCCTCCCGGACAAATGTAAGGTTTACCTCCCGCAAATCCTTCATGCTGTTTAATGTATTCAATAGTTAATTCATAATTTTCATTCCAACCTTTTAAAGGATTTACATTAATTTTTTCTAAATCTAGTTGTTTTACTTTAAGTCCTTGTTGTTTGCTACAATTTACTGCTGTATCTATCAACACAAAAGATGTTAATACAACCATTAGTAATTTTACAACTAATAACAATTTAAAGTTAATTCTCATTTTAAATATTTTGGTTAAACAATAGGGCATTTTCATAACAAGAAGATTAAAAAATAAATTAAACAGACGGATATTTACATATTATCTTTTGTACATCACCATCTTTAAAATCAATCTTTAACTTTCAGCGAAAATTGCCCGCAAAAAGGGGGCAAAAGTAGAGCTATTTTTTTAACTGCCAAATTTATTTTGTTTTTATGAACAATTGCATAACAGGAAAAAAATAATACTTTTGCATTTGTTGGGAGCATTTTTAGGATATGAAGTTGATAAATAAAAGACCTCATAATGCAACAATATTGCGCCTAAAGCCCGACATCTAAAACTTAAACATGTATCAATGAAACCTGCAATTAGACTAGACAACATACAAGAATATTATTTTTCAAAAAAACTTAGAGAGGTTGAACATTTAAGCAATTCGGGTAAAGAAATTATAAACTTAGGAATAGGCAGCCCTGATTTAGAACCTCACCCTCAAGTAATTAATGCCACTGTTGATTGCATGAAACAATCAGGTGCGCATAAATATCAGTCGTACAGAGGTATACCAGAGTTTAGAAAAGCAATAGCCGACTTTTACCACAAGCAATTCAGAACCAATTTGAATGAAGAAAATCAAGTATTGCCGCTAATGGGCAGCAAAGAGGGTATTATGCATATATCCATGGCATTTTTAAACAAAGGAGATGCTGTTTTAATACCTAATCCGGGTTATCCTACTTACAGCTCGGTTACAAATATGCTTGAAGCCGAGCCGGTTTACTACAAATTAGACGAATCAAATAATTATCAACCCAATTTTACTGCTCTGGAAAAATTAAATTTAAAAAAAGTAAAATTAATGTGGGTAAATTATCCACACATGCCAACGGGCGCACAAGCAAGTGAAGAAACTTTTAAACAGCTAATAGAATTTGGTAAAAAACACAACATAATAATTATCAATGATAATCCGTATAGTTTTATATTAAATGATAATCCGCGCAGTATTTTAGAGTATGTAAATGAAGATAGTAATGTATTGGAATTAAACTCATTAAGTAAAACTTTTAATATGGCAGGTTGGCGAGTTGGCATGTTATTGGGAAAGGCATCTTTATTAAAGGAGGTATTTAAGGTAAAAACACAAATGGATAGCGGAATGTTTTATTGCGTACAAAAAGGAACAGTTGAAGCATTGGGCTTATCGCAAGATTGGTATACAGAACTAAATAATGTATATGCCGAAAGGCGAGAATATATTTGGAAAATAGTTGAAAAATTAAATTGCAAAATTACTAATAAATCGTCTGCGGGATTGTTTGTTTGGGTTAAATTGCAGAATGGCAAAAAATCGGAAGAAATGGTTGATGAGTTACTTTACAATAAGGGGATTTTTGTTGCACCCGGAACTGTTTTTGGCAGTAATGGCGAGGGATATATAAGGTTTTCATTATGTATGCCAAAAGAAAAAATATGCGAAGCATTAAATCGACTGTAAGTACAAAACACGGTCAATCCCCCCTACCTCCCTTTTCTAAGGGGGAATTGCGCCGCTTTTAATTTAGATAGAAGATATTGCAATGCACTCATTTAAACTTTTTTTGGTAATAATTCATAGTGTTTTCTTGTATTCAAACTTTGCAGCTATTGGCTGTTAGCCTTTGGCTTTTAGCTTTTAAGTCTTTAGAAATAACACTTTAACAGCTAATAGACATAATATTTTAAGTTATCACAAATACTTAAATTAAATAAATGAACATTTTTATAATAGGTGTAGGTTTAATAGGCGGAAGTTTAAGCATTGGAATGCAAAAGATATTCAAAGATGCCATTTTTTTCGGTGTAGATACCGATGAAAGTAATTTAGAGCAAGCCATACAGCTTGGTCTTGTTCAACACAAATCTACTATTGATGAATTACACAAAGCCGATATGGTAATTGTATCTGTCCCTGTTGATGTGTCTGTAACTTTGCTGCCACAGATATTAGACAATGTCAATGAAAAAGCATTGGTATTTGACGTAGGTTCAACCAAAGAAAGAATTTGCAAAGCGGTTGAAAATCATAAAAATAGAAATCAGTTTTTGGCAGCCCATCCAATTGCGGGAACAGAATTTTCGGGAGCATCGGCGGCAGTTGATAAATTATTTGACGGCAAGGTAAACATAATTTGCGAGGTAGAAAAAACCAGTTTTAAATTGCAAGAAAAGGCTATTGAGATATTCAATAAGTTAGGTATGCGCATACGCTATATGAACCCCGTTGCACACGATAAACACATAGCTTATGTGTCGCATTTATCGCATATCAGTTCGTTTATGCTTGGCAAAACGGTTATGCAAGAAGAAAAAAGCGAGCGTGATATTTTTGATATGGCGGGAAGTGGTTTTGAATCAACCGTTCGCTTGGCAAAAAGTTCACCCGATATGTGGACACCTATTTTCAAACAAAATAAAAATAATGTAATAGATTCATTAGATAAATATATAGAAAATTTAACCATGTTTAAAACACTTTTAACAAATGACAATTATCATCAGCTGCATGATGAACTTGCAAAAACAAACAGAATAAAAGACATTTTAAAAACAATAAAACCCTTATAATGAAAAACATAACACCTTTACACTCTTGGATAAATCAATCGGATTTAAAACGCCCCGTAGTTATTGCAGGACCATGCAGTGCTGAAACATTGGAGCAAGTAATGGATGCTGCTGTTCAATTGAAATCGTATGGAATAAATATTTTCCGAGCAGGTATATGGAAACCTCGCACACGCCCCAATAGTTTTGAGGGAATTGGCGAAAAAGGGCTGTATTGGCTACAAGAAGTTAAGGAAAAAACCGGCATGATGACAGCAACAGAGATTGCCAACGCTAAACATGCAGAGTTGGCTCTTAAAGCAGGTGTCGATATTTTATGGATTGGAGCACGAACTACGGTAAATCCTTTTGCCGTTCAAGAAATTGCTGATGTACTTAAAAACAGAGACTTACCTATTATGGTAAAAAACCCCATTAATCCCGATTTGAATTTGTGGATTGGAGCATTGGAACGTTTACATAATGTTGGTATAAAAAAATTGGTTGCCATTCACAGAGGATTTTCCACCTACGACAAAACAAAATATAGGAATGAACCACAGTGGAAAATTGCCATAGAGCTAAAACGCAGAATACCCAATTTGCCTATTATCTGCGACCCAAGTCATATTTGCGGAACTCGAAAATATCTTTCGGAAATATCGCAAATTGCTATGGATTTGAATTATCACGGTTTAATAATAGAATCGCACCCGAACCCTAAAGAGGCTTGGAGCGATGCCGAACAGCAACTCACACCCAAGAATTTGTCTAAAATGCTTAATGAACTTGTAATTCGTAAAGCCGAAGTAAATAATAAAAACCTTTTAGACACCTTAGGTGAATTGCGAACTATGATAGACCTTTATGATAATCAGTTACTTGATTTAGTAGAAAAGAGAATGTCAGTAGTTGAACAAATAGGACGACACAAGAAAGACCATAATATTGCCGTTTTACAAAATAAAAGATGGGATAATATTTTGCATAGAATAACAAAGAAAGGAAAAGAAAAAGGTTTAAGTAAAGAGTTTGTCAGCACCGTGTTTAAAGCAATTCATATAGAATCAATAAACCATCAACGCAAAATAATGAATGAAGATTGATGTTTTTAGGTGCGGGGTGTTAGGTATTAGGTGTTAGTAACAAAAACTAACCTAAAATCTAAACCCCAAATTACATGAAACGCCCATGACCGGTAAAGGACACACAACGGCATGATTATAGGGACGGTAGTTGGAAGACCGAAGACGGAAATTCAAACACCTAAAACCCAACACCTAAAACCTCAAAAATAAACATATGAAATACAAAATCCACATATCATTAGTATTTTTACTTACAATATTATCGGCAAGATTCGTTAATGCACAAACCGATAACGACATAAAAAGTAAATTAGCTCAAATAAAAAACTACCGAAGCACACAGTTAGATAACGGACTGACTGTTATTTGCTTAACTACGCATAATACCGATAAATTTTTTATTCGTTCATATACAGATGTTCCCGGATATGTATCAAAAAATTATCAATCTCTGCTTTTGGTTGATACCGAACTTAGAAAATCTACAGATTTTAACCTGCCCGCAAATTGGAAACAATCAGACTTGCAGGGTTTAAATATAACTATTGGGCGAGACGATAAAGGAGTTTATGCCTCATGTCCACCCGAAAATTTGAACAAAACTATCGGTTTATTTGCAGATATTTTTCAAAATCCCAAAATAGAAGCATCTGAAATACATAAAGCAAAACAAGATATTTTATCTTACTCAAAAAAATTGGAGGGAATGCCCAATGACAAAATCGACAAAATAACCAAAAGTATAATTTACGGCAAACAACATCCCATACTGAAAAAACTTGATATTGAAAGTTTAAATAAAATAAGTTTAAAGGAATATCAAGAATTTTATAATCGTTTTTACAAACCAAATAACAGCTATTTGTTAGTTATGGGCAATATTTCTTTAGACTCTGTTAAAACATTGACAAACAACACTTTGAAAGAATGGAAAAATAAAGACTTGCCAAAATCAGAATATAAACTGGTACCCATTAAAGAGCCTAAAATTGTTTTTTTCGATACTGTTCCTACGGGTAAACCCAATATAAAAATACTGTTTCCCTTTGCCTTGCACCCTTTTACATTTAACTCTGAAAAAGCGGAACTGTTGAGTGTATTATTTCAAGATTTACTGAGCGACAAGTTGATTTCGGAGCTAAAATTGGCAAACAAAATTGAAGCAAAATTTGAGTCGGATAAAATAACAGGTAACTATCAGTTAAACGTACATTTAAACAGCGATTCCATAAATAATGTTATAGAAGCCATTATTGAAACAATATCAAAACTCCGCAAAGCCGAATATCCGGTTGAAAAATTAGCCCAAGCAAAAAAGAAAATAATCTCAGATTTCACCAAGCAAGAAGTAAACGACCAATTTATATCACGATTGGTAATGATTAGTGAAACCGAGAATTTGCCCAAAGAATACTACGCCGAATTTATTGACGATATTAATAATACAGACAAACAAAATATACGTATTTTCGCAGCTAAATATCTGAATTACAACACTTCACTATTTCAAATACCCGGCAACTGGTACAAATCTTTAAACGATTTTATTAAATTGTGTAAAAATTTCAGAATAGAGTTATACGCACTTAACGGAAAGTTAAACAAAGTTATACCTAAAGGGTTTAATGGTTTTTCGGTAATAAACAACTACGTGGAGGCTGTGGGTGGTGTCAATACCATCAAGAAATTAAAGAATGTGAAAATAGAATACGGAATGGTGTACAATTTACCCGACGGAACTAACACTATCGTAGAGGGAGAATTTTTGCATCAGAACGGTAATAAATTTCTATCGGTTGCTCATATTATAAGACCGGAATTTAGAGACACCGTATTTCTTCGCAGGCAAATATATGACGGAAAGTTAGGCTTAGACAGTACCTCTACGGGTAGTAAACTACTAAGTGGCAATGAATTAAAACTACTACAATATCGAGCACCAATATTCCCCGAAATGTTTTATAAACAATGGGACTACAAGGCGGTGCTTACAAAAGCCGATACTATTTGGGGTACTCACGTATGGGTTGTAAATATCACAAACCCTGCCAACCAAGCTATCACTGATTTTTATGACGTAGATAAAGGACTGAGAATTAAGCGAGTAATACAAGACAACAGCTATTTTGCAAAACGCACAATTACATACCACAAATACACAAAAACAGGCAAGAAACAAATAATTTACCCATTTTTCAAGAAAATAGTAAGCGGCAATACTACCATAAAAATGATAATAGGCAATGTGGATTTAAGGGCTAAGTCGGTTAAAGACCTATCATCTGTAAAAAAGCTTCTTCATCAATAATGGTAATATTTAGTTTTTGGGCTTTTTCGAGTTTTGCGGGTCCCATTTTGTCTCCTGCAAGCAAATAATCTGTTTTTTTAGATATAGAACCTGTATTTCTGCCACCGTTTTTAGCAATTAACTCCTTTAATTCGTCTCGCGAATATTTACTAAACACCCCCGAAATAACAAAAGATTTAGATTGTAATATGTCGGTTTTGTCTTCGTCTTGGCTTTCGCTAAGTTCAAAATTAAGACCGTACTCTTTCAATCGCTCAATAATTTCTATATTTACCTCTTGCTTAAAATAATCAATGACACTTTCCGCTATTTTTACACCAATATCTTCTGTGTCAATCAATTGCTCCATACTTGCAGATTGCAAATTATCTATACTTCTAAAATTGTTTGCCAACTTTTTTGCGCCTGTTTCGCCCACAAACCTAATTCCAAGTGCATACAACAACTTATCAAAAGGCACATTTTTAGACTCCTCTATACTCTTGATAATATTATTTGCAGATTTTTCCCCCATTCTATCCAAAGGCAAAAGTTGCTCTTTACGCAAAGTGTACAAATCAGCAATATTTTTTATCAAGCCTTCTTGAAATAAAAGTTCTATTGTTTCCTCACCTAAGCCGTCAATATTCATTGCTTTACGGCTTATAAAATGCTCTATTTTCCCCTTTATTTGCGGAGGACAAGCATATTCGTTTTTGCAATAGTGTTTTGCTTCGCCTTCTTCGCGCATTAATTCCGTACCACACTCGGGGCAATGATTTATGTACACAATGTCTTTTATGGTTTCATTGCGCTTGCTCTTATCTACACCAACTATTTTGGGAATAATCTCGCCTCCTTTTTCAACATAAACCATATCGTTTATTTTGAGGTCGAGCAGCTCTATTTGGTCGGCATTATGCAAAGATGCACGCTTTACCACCGTTCCTGCAAGTTGTACGGGTTCTAAATTGGCAACAGGTGTAATGGCTCCCGTACGCCCAACCTGAAAATCAACCGACAGTAACTTGCTGACAACTCTCTCTGCTTTAAACTTGTATGAAATAGCCCAACGTGGTGATTTTGAGGTAAATCCAAGCTGCTTTTGCAATATCGAAGAATCCACCTTTACAACTATCCCGTCTATATCGTAGCTTAAGTTGCTCCGTTCTTTATCCCAATATTTTATGTATTCAATAACTTTGTCGATACTATCAACCTTTTTTATGTTATTGGATATTTTAAACCCCCATGTTTTTGCCTGCTTCAAATTTTCATAATGCGAATCGGAAGGTAAATCGTTGCCCAACATATAATACAAAAAGCAATCAAGATTACGCTTTGCTACCATTGCAGAATTTTGCATTTTTAAACTGCCGGCTGCTGCATTTCTGGGATTTGCCATAGGCGATTCACCCGTCTTTACTCTCTCTGCATTTAATTTTTCAAACGAACTATGAGGCATAATTATCTCGCCTCTTATTTCAAATTCATTAGGATAATCATCGCCAATAAGTTCCAAAGGTACGCTTTTTATTGTGCGCACATTTGCCGAAACATCATCGCCGTATTCGCCATCGCCGCGAGTTACAGCCCTTTGAAATACACCATTTTCGTAGACAAGTCCTATTGCCGTACCGTCAAACTTCAACTCACATACATATTCCACAGGTTGCTTTATTGCTTTCTGCACTCTATTATCAAAATCTCGCAATTCCTCCTCATTGTAAGTATTTGATAACGAAAGCATATCGTATTTATGCTTTACTTGTGTAAATTCTTGGTTTATGTCGCTGCCTACCCTTTGCGTAGGCGAATTTACATCGAAAAATTCAGTATGCTCAGCCTCTAAAGCTTGTAATTCTTTCATTTTCATATCATAGTCGTAGTCTGATATTTCAGGCTGCGCCATAACGTAATACCTGTGGTTGTGGTAACTCAATGCCTTTCGGAGTTGTTCTATTTTTTGCTTTATACTGTTTTTTTCCATATTATAAATGTATGTAAATTGGAAGTGAGGAATTGGAAGTTGGAAGACTTACTACTTAAATGATTTTAATATTGGAGTAATGTATGGCTCTTTTCCTGCAAATATTATAGCTATTTTTATAATATTTTCATGTTTTATTTTGTTTTCAAGTAGTTCCGAATAGTATTTGTTTGTTTCAATTTGGCTTAATGCTATATTTATTTCCTTGTTTACTCTGTAAATAAAATCCTCCTTTTTTTCGGTTGTTTCTTGCTGTTTAATACTTTTTATTTCTATAACAATTCCATTTGCAGTCTTATCGTGGGGAATAAGCATTATGTCATAGCGTCCCTCGCCGCTTTCTCTATTGGATTTTATTATATAATCATCTTTGAGAATTGTCAATAATCCAAGGATATAAACATGATAAATCTGCTCCGAAACAGTGGTCTTTTTATTGGTTTGCTTTTCTGTTTTTTCGGCGGTATCGTAGTAACTAAAAGTATCGCCTACAAGTTGCTTAAAACTTTTTTCAAATTCTTTAATTCGGTTATTTATTAAATTTTCCGAAGTGCTTATCAGTAAATCCTTTGTGATTTTTAACTCTTCGTTTAACCAACTCAAGATTATATCCGTAAATACTATTTTGACTTCATTGTTAGGTATTTTTAACTTGTAATTGCCGTATTTACTTTCCTCTACTTGTGTCAGGTAACCGTTATCAGTTAATAATGTCCATAAAAGTTCCGCATTTCGTTCAAAATCTTGAAATACGAAGTTCTCCTTCAATTCTTTATCAATTGTTTTTCCTTGAATTAAGTTATGAACAGCCTCTTTAACTCCAATTTCAGTAATTCTGCTTTTTATTAGTGAATAATCACCGGAATTTACCCAATAAGGCTTAAAATTATCTTCGTATTTTGCAACATAATTAACTATCGACCAAGGATTGTAAATATTTTCGGTTTTGCCGAACTTATAGCCGTTATACCATTTTTTTACCTCTTCTATTCTCTCCGTTAAATTAAAATCGGTCAATAATTTTTCTGTTTCCGTTTTTGTAAAACCAAAACTATCAGAGAAATAATTTGAGGTTATACCGAAAACATCAAAATTATTCCATTCTGAAAAAATACTTTCTTTACCCACACGCATAACTCCCGTCAGAATTCCTTTGTATAAAGCGTTATTCCCTTTATAGGCATCGCCAAGAAAACCTTGCAT
>PDWJ01018105.1_pt1 | contig 10049 bp, 10 predicted proteins | sample 1430881 | NCBI WGS metagenome assembly PDWJ01 (sample SAMN01162460, study PRJNA174530) | Oral metagenome, whole genome shotgun sequencing project. | biome: Marine environment; feature: Marine mammal; material: Swab sample of the gingival sulcus; isolation source: swab sample of gingival sulcus...
GTTAAAAGCACTGTGCATCTCACCGAGTGAGGCCAGCAGTTCCCGTGCTGCCAAAAGTAACTCGCGGCGGGTTACATAGCCTGAGGCCAGTACATTATCAATGCTTCGCAGGATATTGATTGCCAGATCAATACGGTTTTCGATAAAGGCATTGGCCTGTTCGACATCAAGACCAGCGTTTCGAAACCCTGCGTTGATTGCAAAGAGAGTGTCGCGGAGTTCCAACATTTTTATCGGATAATTTTCCTGGTCTTCAAAAAGCTTATATATTCCTGGTTTTCCTGTTTTCTTATGTTCCAATAACGCATTGGTAACTCCGGCATAGGCCGAGACAACAAAGACTCTCCCATAGACATCATCGGGATTGTGGAGAATGACATTGTCAATGATTTCGGGAAACCGGGACATCGAGGTGCCACCGATTTTTTCAACGCGGAGTGAGGATTTGTTTATCATTGTTTAGCACAGATAGATTGAGAAATATTCCATATCCTGCACAGTCAGCAAAAGTTCAGGTCTTGCTGGATTTTCTGTATGCAATATCTGAAAGATGTTGGATCGTAAAATATTTAACAGATTATGATTATAAATTATGTGCTTAGCAGCTTCCCTGTGTCAATGCAAGAGTTTTCTGATGAATCCCTGTTTGCTGCACAGAGACCTTTTCACATTTTTGTATTTGAAATTATGTGTGGTTTGCGTTGCATTGCCGGCGCTGGTTCCAAGGGCTGTGAAAGGGGATGTTTTTTTGTTTTTGAGTAACATCTGGTCTGTTTCTATTTTGTGGAGTCCTTTTTTTGATAGTGTTGCGTTACGAAGGGGAAACAGGTATTTTGGTTGTTACGATTCAGAAGGTTTCTCTTCTTTGAATTTCTCGGTGATTGAGCTGCCGTAGCTACAATGGGAAAGCTCTTTTGGGATGTGGTGATTTGGATCGAGGCTATTGATATGGCCGATTTTAAATGTTTTTTTGTTTTTATACCAAGTAAACCATAAACAGGAAAGGGCAGGATTGTAAAAAATCCTGCCCTGGTTCCATAACCGGTATTGTTTTTTATTATGCATATTTCAGAAGGGGTGCTTGCCGCCCCGGTTCTTGTTTCTGGTGCTGCCTTGACTGCTGTTGGTACTTTCATTGGCCTGAAAAAACTTGATTATGAGCAAATGGCCAAGGTGGGGATCTTGTCATCAGCCTTTTTTATGGCTTCGTTAATCCATGTCAATATCGGGCCGTCGAGTGTCCATCTGCTGCTCAATGGTATTTTGGGGCTTCTTCTCGGTTGGGCAGCCTTTCCTGCGGTACTGGTGGGGCTTTTTCTCCAGGCCATATTCTTCCAGTTTGGTGGTCTTACTGTTCTTGGGGTCAATACTTTCAATGTTGCCGGGCCGGCAGTGCTCTGTGGTGCCTTGTTTACTATGGTGACTCAGCGTTGGCCGCATTTGCTTGGCCCCGCTGCCTTTGTTATGGGAGGGCTCTCGGTAGTGTTGACCGCTCTGGCGGTCGCAGTTTCGTTAGTGTTCAGTGAAGAAAGTTTTCTTGAAGCCGCCGCTCTTGTCGTCACCGCCCATCTGCCGGTAATGGTTATTGAGGGGATTGTTACCGGATTTTGTGTGCTTTTTTTAGCCAGGGTGCAGCCCGAGGCTATTCCTGCCCTGGCTCGTTTGTCTGAAAATGGAAATGAGGCGTAAACCTTGAAGCGAGGGATCGGCCTTGTCTGTTGATATTTTTTAAAGATTCTGCCAAGAGAATAAAATGAAGTTTTTTCATTATGTTATTGTGTTTCTTTTTTTGTTTCCTGATGTTGCTCTGGCGCATCGTTTTATCATGGCCGCCTGGATCGAAGGCCAGGAGGTTTGTGTTACGTCTGCCTTTAGTGATGGTTCTGCGCCCTATGGTGCTACTATCGAGATTTTTGCTGTTGGTGGTGTAGAACCTCTTGTTGTCGGTAAGACAGATGAAAATGGCCAGTATTCCTGCGCCATCCCGAAAAATACCGCACTTCGCATTCGGGGAGATGCTGGTATGGGGCATCAGGGTGAAAAGATTATTAGTAAAGAAGAGGTGGCGGCTGCCTTTGCTCCTCCTTCCCCGGAATTGGCCGTAAAAGCAGAAAATGCCACTGTTTCATCTTCGGAAGGGGGAATGCCGTCTCCTCAAACAGCCTCTGGTTCTGCGGTGCTGGCGATGGATTCAGCGGAACTGTCCCGGATCGTTGAGGCTGCGGTGGAAAAGAAGCTGCGGCCTGTTGTCCGCCAGTTGGCCACCGCTGAACAGCATCGTGGTATTGATATCCGGGATATCTTTTCTGGTCTGGGGTATATCCTGGGGCTGGTGGGGCTGGGAACGTATATGGGCTATCGACAAAGAAAAAATCGTCGTAAATAATAAAGACCTGAGGGCTTTGTTCAGAACAGAACCTTGATGAAGAGGAACAATAGTGATGGCAATGCTTCAGGAAACCTTTGCCCAGGGTGATTCTGTATTACACTGTCGTGATCCGAGGCTGCGGGTGATTTTTGCGGCGTTTTATGCGGTGTTACTTGCTGTCTCCAGTGATTTTACCACCTTGATTATCGGGTTGTGTTGTGCCTTCGCTCTGGTTCTTGTTGCCCGGCTTGCTTTGCTGGTGGTGGCACGGCGTTTGCTTCTTGTTAATATCTTTAATCTCATTCTTGTTGCAATGCTGCCCATTACCTATGAGGGGCGGCCTCTGTACACCCTGGGACCCTTTGTCGGCAGTGTCGAAGGACTGGCGTTGGCCGGGGAGATTGCTTTGAAGTCTAATGCCCTGGTATTGCTCTTTATTGCCCTGGTGACGACGATGTCTGTTGCCACCTTGGGGCATGCCTTAAACAGTCTTCATGTCCCTCCAAAGTTGGTCTATCTCTTGCTCATTGCCTATCGCTATGTTTTTGTGCTTGAGCAGGAATATGGCCGCCTGGCCACAGCTGCCCGGGTGCGTGGCTTTTCTGCTGGTACGAATCTGCATTCGTACAAGACAGTGGCTTATCTCTTTGGTATGCTACTTGTTCGTGCCCTGGCCCGGGCTGACAGGGTGTATCAGGCCATGCTTTGCCGCGGGTTTTGCGGCAGATTTTATTGTATCCAGCAATTTCGCCTGGACTGCGGCGACATCTTGTGGAGTGGCATAATGCTGTTCTTTTTTCTGGTTCTGGTATATTGTGAATGGCTGAACAATCTGGTGTAGAAAATAGTATGCCACTGATAGAACTCGATAATGTCTGTTTTAGCTATCCTGAACGAGATAGGGTACTTGATGCGTTGTCTTTTGTTCTGTGCCAGGGAGAACGGGTTGGTTTGGTGGGTTCTAATGGCAGTGGCAAATCGACCTTGCTGCATCTTATTATGGGCCTTGTCTTGCCCGATGCCGGGACTCTGACCCTGTTTGGCAAAAAATGTTGCCGGGAAGAGGATTTTCGTCGTTTCAGGCCACGGATGGGCTTTGTGTTCCAGAATGCCGATGACCAGCTGTTTTCGCCAACGGTTTTGGAAGATGTCGCCTTTGGCCCGTTGAATATGGGCAAAAAACCGGCAGAGGCCCTTGATTTGTCTCGGGATATTTTAAAAACTCTTGGCCTTGAAGGTTTTGAACATCGTCTCACCCATAAACTTTCCGGGGGCGAGAAAAAACTGGTCTCGTTAGCCACGGTTCTGGTTATGAAGCCTGACCTGCTGCTTCTTGATGAGCCGACCACCGGCCTTGATGAACGGACTGTTTCCCGGATGGTGAAATTGCTCAATGACCTGGATATTGGCTATCTCGTGGTGTCTCATGAGGCCGATTTTTTGCGAGCCGTAACCGGAAAGATTTATACTATGGAAGGAGGCCGCATTGTTCCTGCTCAGCCCCCAAAAACTGTAATCTGAAGAGTCTAAGGACTCTCCATACCAGGATTGGCATGGTTCGCCGCACCATGATGGACATCATCATACCCATAAGCATCGCATGAGCCGGGAACGGGTCTATAGCCACCAGCACCAGCATCGCCATGTCTATTATCATGCCCATCATCATAGTCACGATACCCGGTTACAGACTCTGTTTACCGAGGGACGCCGCGATTGGTTTGCCTTAAGCTTCATGGCAGTACTCATCGGTGTCGCTTTGTTTGCCCGGCTGCCCCAGGGCCTGGATTCTGGCCTTTTGGTTTCTGCGGCTCTGATCGGTATTTTTCCTGCTGCCAAAAACGCGTTGTTTGCCGCCATCTATGGCCGAAAACCCAGTGTGGAGTTGTTCATTGTTTTGGGACTTTTGTCGCTGTTGTTTGTGGGATATTTCGTTGTGGCGGCGTTTTCTGCATTGTTTGTGCTGGCGGGAAGTTTTGTTCACCTTGATTTTTCCTGGAGACGGTAATGCACGACATACACCGTGACCAGCTGGGGCCGGAAATACCTCGGGTTGAGGAGGAGAGCCATCCGGGAACCGCTTTTGATTTTTTTATCGAACGTTATGGTGAATTTGTTACTCCCCTGGTGGCTGTGATACTGGTTATTATTGCCTGGATACAGGGGGCTGAACATGGTCTCCACAGTGATGCCGGTATCGTAGCAGCGATGGCGGCGGTGGCCATTGCTGGTTATCCGATCGTGCGTAATGCAATTCTCTCCACACTCATCGAGAAGAAAATCAATGCCGAAGTCTTAGTTGCTATTGCGCTTATTGCCTCGGTCTGGGTTGGTGAATACATTGCAGGGGCTCTTGTCGCCCTGATGATGCTTGTCGGCGAATTACTCGAAGATCTCACCATTGCTCGTACCGGCCAGGCCATCCGTTCTCTGATGGAATTGAGTCCGCTTGTGGCCAGGGTCCTCCGTCATGGTCATGAGGTGGAGCTGCCCATCGAAGATGTTGTCGTTGGCGATATTGTGGTGGTATGGCCTGGCGAGAAAATTCCGGTTGATGGTACGGTCCTCGAGGGGTGTGGTGAGGTCGATCAGGCGGCGATCACAGGCGAATCGTTGCCTGTTGCAAAAAATCCTGGCGACATGGTCTATGGTGGCACCTTGAACCAGTTGGGTGCCCTGAAAATTAATGTATCCAGGGTCGGCGAGGACAGTACTCTGGCCCAGATTGTCCAGCTTGTCTCTGAGGCCCAGCGGCGTAAGCCGCCCATCGAACGTATTGCCGATCGTTTTGCTGCCTGGTTTACTCCGGTGATTCTGGCCCTGGCGATACTGGTATGGGTGGCAAGTGGTGAGGTATTGCGTGCTGTCACCGTCCTGGTCGTAGCCTGTCCCTGTGCCATGGTCATTGCCACGCCGACTGCGGTGGTTGCCGGTATCGGCAATGCGGCCCGTAAAGGGATTTTGATCAAAGGTGGTGAGATATTAGAACGTTTGCATCGGCTGCGGTTCTTTGCCTTTGATAAGACGGGAACCCTGACCCAGGGACGCCCCGATGTCGTTGCTGTGGCCAGCTTTAGTGACCTGAGCTCCACGGAAATTGTTGGTCTTGCTGCCAGTGCCGAGAAAGATTCCGGGCATCCCCTGGCTGCGGCAATTTTGCAATATGCGGCGCGTCAAAAGGTGGCTGTTGTGCGACCCCGGGAGACAGAACTGCTCGTGGGCCGTGGTGTTCGGGCGACAGTGGTGTTTCGGGAGGCGTTTCAGGAGGTTTTGTTGGGTAATGAGCGTTTGCTCAACGAAGCCGGAATTGAAGTCGAGACCAAAGTGAAAGATTTTGCGGCAGCGATGCGGGCTGAAGGCGCCACTGCGATCTTTGTTACGTTACATGGTTCTCTTGTTGGCGGCATTGGTGTTGCCGACGTGTTACGTCCTGAAGCAGCAGCGGCCCTTGCCGATTTGCGCAATCTCGGGGCAGAAAAACTTGTACTGCTCAGCGGTGACAGCCAGGCGAGTGCTGAGGCGACGCTGGCTGGGCTTGATCTTGATGAGGTTTTTGCCGGGTTGCTTCCTGAAGAAAAACTTGCCGCCATTAAGAAAATTTCCCAACAGGGTCAGGGCATTGCGATGGTCGGTGATGGGGTCAACGATGCTCCGGCACTCGTGGCTGCTGATGTGGGTATTGCGATGGGAGCCATCGGCACCGATACTGCCATTGCTGCCGCTGATATTGCCCTCACCAGTGATAACTTAGGTCGGGTTGCTGATGCCATTGCCCTCGCTCGTGCGACTATCACCATTATCAAACAGAGTTTTGCCATTTCTCTTGTGATAAATGTACTGGCCTTGGTTCTTGCTGCTTTTGGGGGGATTGGCCCGGTGCTTGGGGCCTTTATCCATAATATTGGTTCTGTGATCGTGGTGGCCAATTCTTCACGGCTCATTGGTTATCGGCGAGGCAAGAAAGCGTAGAACGTCCTGAGCATATCGGCAGGACGTTTTTCTGGTTTTTATTGTAGTGCTACAGAGACATTTCTTTGCCGAGTGCCTATTGGGTGATACCTTGCAGGGCTAGAGAGTACCTTTTGCTGCTAATATGCTTCTGCTTCTTGGAAAACCTCCAATTTTGAGGTATCTTAAGTTGTTTTATGGTACCTGTAGAGCAAAGATGTTCTGTATAGTATTCGCAACCGGTGTCGTTTGTTGCTAAAAATGAGTAATGGAGCGCATAGGGAATGAATATTGACGAGCTGGAAAAAATGGAGAGTGAAGATCTCTCAACCTTGCCTTCTGCGGAGAGGCGTAAGTTTCTCAAGATGGGCTTGATGATAACGGGTCTTTACCTGGGAGGGACCGTTTTGTCTCTTCGCTCGGTGCGTAATGCCTCGGCGACTGGTGCCCCTGGAGTGGTTCCGGAACCGGGTCAGTATCCGTACAATCCCCACTATACTATGGTGATCCGTGACTATCTTTGTATTGATTGTGAGCTATGCAAAGAGGCCTGTGTGAAGACCAACGGGGTGCCCGCATATGGTTATCGCACCACTATTTTGGAGCGAAAACGCTTTTTGGGTGCTGGAGAACATGAAACTATTTTCATGCCAGTTTTATGCAATCACTGTAATCGTCCGCCCTGTGTTCGAGTCTGTCCGACGACGGCGACCTGGAAAGACGAAAAGACTGGTATTGTAGTTATGGATCCGTCGCGCTGTATTGGCTGCAAGACATGTATGACGGCTTGTCCTTACAACGCCCGATACTTCAAAGAAGAAATTCGTTCTGTTGATAAATGTAATTTCTGCCTTGATACCAGGCTTGCAAAAGGAATGAAAGATACCGCCTGTGTTGAGGCCTGTCCTGCTGATGTCCGTATCTTTGGAAATCTTGCCGACCCCGAGAGCAGAGTGTTCAAATTGATTCATGCCCCCGAGACCCTGGTATGGGTACTCCGGCCGGAAATTGGTGCTCTGCCCAATATTTTTTATACCAATGCCTGATCGTGGGTGTCGCAGGGAATGAGGGACGGAATTTTTCCATAAGGTGAACGATATGAAAAAACAAGTACTGCTTTTAATAACCCTTGGTTTGGTGTTGTTTTCCTTTGTGGCGGTGTGTGCTACCGAGACAGGGAGTGAAGAAGAGTACGATGAAGAAGAATATGGACCCGAGGATCCTATCGTTTGGACAAAGCCCGTTGAGGCGGTGATATTTAATCATTCCACCCATACCGTCGATGTCGGTTTGTCCTGTGATGATTGCCATGACGATCTTTTTGAAATGGAGGCCGGTGTTGCCGAAGAAAATGATGATTTTACAATGGCAACACTCTATGATGGCGGGTATTGCGGAGCCTGTCATGATGGCGGTTCGGCCTTTGCCTCTGATACCAGGTGTACGACCTGCCATATCGGGGTGCGGGGTCACCGTCGCTTGGTTGGCGATAATTCAGGGAAACATTATACCACACATCACTGATCGTTTCGTAAAAAGCCATCGGTTGTCTTGAGTGCATCATCACTGCAACGATTTTTTACTCAAGATGTTTTTCTTTTGGGGCTTGGGGGAAGAACCGGGTTTCGTGACTTTTTACTGAAGAGACGATTTCTTTTCAGTAAAATTCTTGTTTGGAGTGTAATTTCCCCGTGTCCTGATGGACACGGGGAGAGAGGTGTATTCCAGGATTACTTGGAACGGATTGAACCGGCCCAGTTATGGTCTCGATTTATGCCAGGGGCTTTTTCTGCCTTGCGGTAGATTTTTCCTGCCCAATCCTTGTCTGCAAAGCGCCGCAGTACGCTCTCTGCCAGATAGATCAGATCAAGCGGGGAAGTGCACTGTTGTTCCATCTTTTGGTGCATGCTGCGCAGCAGATCTTTGTCTTCGGTCTGGAAGGTAATGATCTGGAAGAAATGCTCGTTTTTCAGTCGGTCTCCACCGCACTGGCTGCTTACCATGGTATAGAGCTCTTCAACCCAGGAATGATCCTCGAGATCTTCGAGTACCCGGCCGGCCAAAGTCAACAGGCAGAAGCGATCCTTGCAGTCAACCTGTGCTGTTTGGTACAGGGCACGGCACCAGGCTTCATCGTCAAGGAGTTCTTTGACTGTGGCACCCAGTTTAATATAGTCACCGGCATCTTCGCATTCTGCTTCCATGCGTTTTAACAGCTCTGCTGCAGTCTGGGTATTTTCCAGATTGGCTACAATGGCTTTAACCACGTTGCGTTTTTTTATAAATTCGCCAGCGGCTTCAAAACGCTCATTGTAAAGACGTTCTGCCCAGCTCCTGTCTCCAAGATCCTGAGCAATGCAATCGGCAAGCTCCATATAGTCATCGAAGTACAGGGCCTGCTTTTCGGCGTTGGCAAAGAGTTTGCGGGCATAGGGATGATCTTCGGTTTCAGCCATGACCTGATGTCCCAGTTTTCTCAGGGTAGCACCGTTCATTGCGGCCTGTTCCCGTTTGATATACTCGTCGTATTTCTCTTTGAACTGGACCCGCTTTTCCTTTTGCAGGGCGATGTCTTCGAGCCATTGCTTTTCTTTGCCGTATTCGAGAACTGCCTCGGCGACGGTTTGGAATTCACTGTTTGTTTTTACTGCTTTTTCAGCGAGATGCAGTACTTCAACGGCGCCGTCAGCGTCATTGATCTCATCGGCGAGTTTTTTGGCGACGTTTACGAGTTTCGGGGCTTCGGCACCTGCGGCCGCCGCTTTTTTATAGGCAGTTGCTGCGGCTTCTGCTGCTTCGGTATCTTTTAAGATCGCCTCACCCAGTTTTACCAGATCAGCATAGCTGTCGTAGAGCTCTCCAGCCTTGGTATAGGCAGCGAGGGTGAGTTCCTGGTCTTCGATGGATTCCTTGATCATTGGAGCCAGCTGCATTAATTCGCCGCCGTCGGCAATCATATCAATGGCACGGGTAAATAAGGTGGTTCCGTAGTTCTTGTCTCCAAGGGCGGCTACGGCTTCTTTGGCAAGATTTCCCAGTTCCAGGCCGGACGCAATCTTTTCTTCAGCTGAAGAATAGAGTTGTTGGCCAAGATCAGTTTCGGGAAATAATTCACCAGCACTGGCAGCGAGAGCCGCAAAATCGGCACCGGAGGTACATTTTTCGGCGGCTTCAACCAAGACCTGCTGGGCACGCTCGGCATCGTCAAAATCCTTGAGCAGTCCTCGGGCCAGATCAGCGAAATCCGCAGGCGTCGTACATTTTTCTTGAGCCTTACCGCCAATTTCCCTGGCGAGCTCCTTGTCATCAAGTAGTTCGCTGATTTTGCTAGCCAGATTGAGATATTCGGCGGCTTTGGTGGTTTTTTCGGCAGCGGCAATGAACATCTCTCTGGCTGATTCCTTGTTGTCTGCTTCAGCCAGTGCTATTGCAATGTCGGTCATCTCACCGGCACTTCTACAGGCACCTTTGGCCTTGTCCATAAATTCGGCAGCTTTGTCGGCATCGTCGTAGATGATTTTTGCGCCGTTGGCAAGGGCCAGGAAATCCTGAGCCGTAGCCGCCCAGTCTTCGCCTTCTTCATAGACCTCTTCGGCCCAGTCTTTGTCGTCCAGATCCTGGAAGGCCCCTATGGCTACAGCCACGTAATCGGGGGTCTCTTGACAGTCGTCATATTGTTCTTCGAGTTCCTCACGGGTTGCCATGCGTGCGTCTCCTTAAAAAATAGTATCGC
>PDWJ01005726.1_pt1 | contig 10045 bp, 9 predicted proteins | sample 1430881 | NCBI WGS metagenome assembly PDWJ01 (sample SAMN01162460, study PRJNA174530) | Oral metagenome, whole genome shotgun sequencing project. | biome: Marine environment; feature: Marine mammal; material: Swab sample of the gingival sulcus; isolation source: swab sample of gingival sulcus...
ATATACAAAAATGGCTTGCCAAAAACCCTAAAATGGACATTGCAGGTGGTCTTCCCTTTGTCTAAGGACGACCAGGGGCATCCGGAGACGGAAGGGCCGGTTTTGTGTTTTGCCTGTCTTGACTTCTCCTGTTTTTCCTTTCTATGCTGTTAATATGAAAATTTTAATTTACGGATTGTTTTTTGAAAGTTAAAGAGTCTGGGGAAAAGGAGTTCCGCCGTCATTTCCCCCTGCTGAAAAACAGATCGGATTTGGTTTACCTTGACTCTGCCGCAACAAGCCAGAAACCCGAAAAGGTGCTTCAGGTTCTGGACAGCTATTACAGAAAACATAATGCCAATGTACACCGCTCTTTCCATGAACTGGCAGAAGAGTCTACCCGGATTCTTGAAGATGCCCGGGATGGTGTCTGTTCCTTTCTGAATGGAACCTCAAGGAAGGAGGTTATCTTTACCCGGGGGGCTACCGAGGCTTTAAATCTTCTTGCCTGGACTTTGCCTGAACTGTTGGTGAAGGAGGGGGATATTATCCTTACAACCCTTTTGGAGCATCACGCCAATTTTGTTCCCTGGCAGCAGGCGGCTTTCAGAAAGGGGGCGATCCTGGTTTTTATTCCGGCCAGGCAGGATGGAACCCTGGACTTTGATTTTTTGCATGAACTGGAAAAGGATGGCCGGGCCCGGCGGGTCAAAATTGCAGCATTGGGGCACCTTTCCAATGCTTTTGGCACAATTCATCCTCTGAAAAAGCTTTCCCCATGGTGCCGGGAAAGGGGTATTCCCCTGGTTCTGGATGCGGCCCAGTCCATCGCCCATCTTCCTTTGAATGTTCAGACCCTGGGGGTGGATTTTCTGGTTTTCAGCGGACACAAGGTTTATGGCCCCATGGGCTCCGGAGTCTTGTGGGGGCGGGAAAAATGGCTTGAAAAAATGCCCCCCTGGCAGACAGGAGGAGAAATGATTGTCCGGGTAACACCGGAAAAAACAGGGTGGAATGAGCTGCCCTATAAATTTGAAGCCGGAACTCCCGATGTCCCTGCTGCGGCTGGGCTGGCGGCGGCTTTGCAATGGATGAAGGATACGGGGTTAAAAAGCCTGCGGGAAAAGGAACAAGCTTTAAACCATTATGCCTTTCAGAAGCTGAGGAATGCGGAAGGTCTTGTCCTCTACGGCCCTCTGGATGAGTCCTGCCGCCAAAGTGTCTTTTCCTTTAATCTGGAAGGGATCCACAGTCATGATGTAGCCCAGATTCTGGACAGAACCAATGTAGCTGTGCGCGCTGGTCATCATTGCGCCCAGCCGGCCATGAGGGCCCTGGGAATTCCTTCCACCGTCAGAGCTTCTCTGGGAATATACAATACTTTTGAGGATATTGACCGTCTGGTTCATGCCTTGAAAAATGTACAGGAGCTTTTTTTATGAAATCTTTAGACCCTCTTTATCAGGATATTATTATGGAGCATTACCGTTCTCCCCGGAACAAGGCAGACCTCTCCCATGTGTCTGATAACCAGACTTATGAAAATCCTTCCTGCGGAGATACGGTGAAACTGGAAGTCCTTTTTGATGATGACGGGCGTATTGTTTCTGCACAATTTGACGGATACGGCTGCGCCATAAGCACCGCTTCGGCATCCCTTATGAGTGAAAGCATCCTTGGCAAAACAGGGGAGGAAGCCCGGACTCTTATGGAAAGGGTCATCAAGGTCATGGGGGGGGAAGCGGCTCCGAAAGAACTGGAAGCCTGGGGCGAAGTGGCGGCTCTGGGGGGGGTGGCTCCCTTTCCTTCCAGGGTAAAATGTGCGGAACTGCCCTGGCAAGCCCTGAAAAACCTGCTGGACAAGGAAGATGGTACTTTGGGCTGACCGGCCCTTTCATCCTGCATCAGCAAAAAAGATTCAGCCTGTTCCCCTTGGTGCAAAAGTCAGACTATGCAAAAGATACCGGCCCCCCAATACCCAATTCAATTTTTTCATCAAGATTTTTCAAAATCGATTTCCCTCCAGCCCAGAGCTTCAAAGGCCTTCATAAAACGGGGCGGCAAAGGCGCTGCAACGGAAATTTTTCCCCCGCTGCGGGGATGTATGAAGCTTAAACTCCTGCTGTGAAGCAAAAGACCTTTTACCCCGAAATGGGCTTCAAAATGGTGGTTGCTATAGGTATCGCCATGGGAAGTGTCCCCAATAACAGGATAGCCCAAGCCAGCCAAATGACGGCGGATTTGATGAAAACGTCCCGTATCCAGGCTGATTTCAGCCAGGGAATAGCGGGATGTATCATAACGCCGGGAAGGGATGGGTATTTCACACAAGGCAAGACGCCGAACAAGACTCCGGGCCTCCTGCATTTTTCCTGTGTCATGGTTTTTTAAAGGGACTTCCACACAGGCTTTTACCGGGCAATGCCCCCTGAGGATAGCCCAGTAGCGCTTCACAACCTGCCCTTCCCGGAATAAAGCAGAAAGGGCTGCCGCATCTTTGGAGCAAAAGGCCCCGGCCAGAATCCCCGACACCGGCCTGTCCAGACGATGAACCGGCAGAGGCGGGGGGTCAAAGCTGCGGTAAAGTCTTCTAATCAGGGTATCCCGGGAAGAAGAAAAAACAGAGGGATGAACCAAGAGCCCGGCCGGTTTATAAATCAGGGCATAATATTCATCCTGCCATAAAATCCGCAGTTCTTCTTCCGGCAGGACAGTCATAAAACTCCTACTCCTTCCAGGGAAAAATGGTTCCCTTCAAGGTGCGTTTGCCTACCCTTTCCCGCTCTTCCATAATCAGGGCGGCCCAGGGAATTTTCTTTCTATCCGCCTCGGGATGTTCTTCCAGATAATCATATTTTAAAAGAAGGAGCTTCATGGCCGATTCCTGCAGCACAAGGATGCCCTCCATCCCCGGAAGGATAAAGGCCAGCATTATGGACAGGGCCGCATTAAAAATCATCATAAAGGCCAAAACAAGAGATGTCCCTGTATTATCAAAAAAGAGAATAAAACTTTTTTTCAGGATTTTTTTAAGGTTGTGATCCAGATTCGTCATAATGGGAAAAAAGTAAATCAATGCCATGGAAACAATTAAAAAAATCCAAAAAAGGAATGTCATCCCTAAAAGTCCGGGAACAGAGCCAAGAGCGCTGTAAAAGCGGAAACCTGTAAAACAGGTAAAATAAAAAAGGCTCACCCCCATTCCCAGAGTAAGACCAAGCTTCCAGTTTTTCTTCAAATGCCCTCCAATATCCCTGAGTTCCGGTGATTTATAATAAACCAGATCCCGGATAAAGGGAGCGACACCTCCGGCATAAACAAAAAGAAGAAGCAGAAAAACAAAAAGGACAAAAATACTCACAACAGGAATATCCGCCAAAGCCCTGGGTAAATAAAAGCCCCCTGCGGTTAAAAGCAGAAATCCTGTATTAATCAGCAGTATGCGCCCCAGATTATCCCAGGTATCCCAAAAGGCTTTTTTTAACATAAACAATATCACACTTTTCTCCTGACAAGGCCAAGCCTTTGTATTTATCTTTTTTACGCATTCTGCCCAAGGTGTTTCAGGGAACAGGAAATCCGCTTTCTTTCCCTGTCCACATCCAGTATGCGGACCTTCAATTTTTGCCCGGGGTGGACAATCCGGGAAGGGTCGGAAACAAAATGCTCTGCCAGCTGACTAATATGGATAAGCCCATCCTGATGAACCCCCAAATCCACAAAGGCCCCAAAGGCCGTTACATTGGTAATGATTCCGGGAAGGATCATGTCCTTTTTCAGGTCTTCCATGGTATGCACCCCATCATCAAAGGCAAAGGCTTTGAATTCCTGCCGGGGATCCCTTCCGGGCTGCATAAGTTCTGCCAAAATATCCTTTACCGTAGCAGGGCCATACTCCTTGTTACAGTAATCTTCCGCCTTAAGCGCTGCGGTAAAAGAAGGCTCTGCCAGCAGGGACGGCACGGTTTTGCCAAGGCTTTTGGCCAAAGCCTTAACAAAAGCATATTGCTCAGGATGGATGCCCGTATTATCAAGAGGTTCGATCCCCCTGCGGATTCTCAAAAAGCCCGAAGCCTGCTCAAAGGCCTTTTCCCCAATGCCCCTGACCTTTTTGATTTCCTGACGGGAAGCAAAGGGGCCATGGTTATTTCTGTGCCTGATAATGGCCCCGGCGGTTTTTCGGTTCAGCCCCGAGACATAGGCCAAAAGATCAGCACTGGCAGTATTCAATTCTACCCCCACCCCGTTAACACAGGACATGACCACCTCATCCAGAGAGGCCGCCAGGGCCTTTTGATTCACATCATGCTGGTACTGTCCCACCCCTATGGAAGAGGGATCCAGCTTAACCAGTTCTGCCAGAGGATCCATAAGGCGGCGTCCTATGGAGACAGCCCCCCTTACAGTTAAATCCAGATCGGGAAACTCTTCCCGGGCCCCTTGGGAGGCGGAATAAATGGAAGCTCCGCTTTCATTCACAAGAACACAGGGAAGCCCTTTCAAACAGTCCAGGCTGCTGCAAAATTTCCGGGCTTCCCGCCCCCCTGTTCCGTTCCCCACAGCCACAGCTTGCAGATCAAATTTCTTTACCAGTTTTTCAATGACCCCTTTGGCCTGGGCCTCTTTTTTATGGGGTTCAAGGGGGTAGATAACCCCATGGTAAAGAAGCTCGCCCTGGGGACTGAGGCAGACGATTTTACAGCCGGTACGCAAGCCCGGATCCAGGGCCAACACCCCTTTCTGGCCTAATGGAGCCTCCATAAGGAGTACCCTTAAATTGGAGGCAAAAAGGCGGATAGCTTGTTCATCAGCCCGTTCCTTAAGATTTTTTTTCAGCTCTGTTTCCAGGGAAGGGGCCAAAAGCCTTTTGTAACAGTCCCTTTCCATGGCCGCAAGAAAGTCTTTCCAGAATGGACTGCGGAAGGGGGTTCTCTTATGAATTATTCCCAGACTCTCTTCTTCATCAGGTCTGATTTTCAGCCTTAATATTCCCTCATCGGCAGCCCGGAACATGGCCAGGATTCTGTGGGACGGGGCCCCTTCCGCCCCTTCCTGCCGGTTAAAATAATCCCTGTATTTCTGCCCCTCTTCTTCCTTTCCCTTTACAGCCTTGCTGTGAATAAGGGCCTTCCGGGCAAAATGCTTCCTCAGGGCGCCACGGAGTTCCGGCAGTTCATTCAGCCTTTCAGCCAGAATATCCGAAGCTCCCTGAAGGGCTTGCTCCCAAGTCCCTGCCTGGCCTTTTCCCCCAAAGAAATCTTCTTTCCGTATGGCTTCGGCCCGGATCCCCCCGGCAATGGCATCTGCCAGGGGTTTCAGACCCTTTTCTTCTGCCAAACTGCCCCGGGTTTTCCGTTTAGGCTTATAGGGAAGGTAAAGATCTTCCAAAGTCCCCGGGTTCTGACAGGAGAGGATTTGCCTTTCCAGCTCAGGACCGAGCTTTCCCTGGGAAGCGATGGTTTTAAGGATGTAAACCTTCCTTTTTTCCAGCTCTTCCAGGGCCGCAGCGGTTTTCAGGATATTGGCTATAGCCACTTCATCAAGTCCGCCGGTTCTTTCCTTCCTGTAACGGGCCATAAAGGGAATGGTGTCCCCGGCACCGGCCATATCCAGAACCGCCCGAACCGCTGATTCCTTCAGGGCAAGCTGTACCGCTGTTTCTCCCGGAATATCCCTTTCCCGGCTCATCTGAAACTTGTACCGTTCTTCATGGGAGGAACAGAAAAATAGCCGCAGAGTGAAGCCGCAAGGTCTGAAAAGCTCTGCCGAACCCCCAAATTTCCTCCTTCCTTTCCTTTTTCATACCACAAAAGAGGAATATGTTCCCTGGTGTGATCACTTCCCCGGAAACTGGGATCACAGCCATGATCTGCCGTGATAACAAGGACATCCCCTTTTTCCATGGAGTCCATCATTCCCCCCAGCCTTTTATCAATTTCAGCCACAGCATTGCCATAACCTTCCACATCCCGTCTATGCCCGTAAACCATGTCCGTATCTACCAGATTCACAAAAAGGAATTCCTTTTCTGCAGCAGGAGCGGCAAGAAGGGATTCGGTTCTGGCCAGGCAGTCGGGATTTCCTGCATCATGATAACTTTCCGTAATGCCCGATTCGTTAAAAATGGAACCGATTTTTCCTACAGCCAGGGTTTTGACCCCCTGGGCCTGAAGATGATCCAGAATGGTGGCTTCCGGCAGGGCAATGGAATAATCATGGCGTTCCTTTGTTCTGTAAAAAGCGCCGGGTTCTCCGGCAAAGGGACGGGCAATGACCCGGCCGACCGACAGGGGATCACAGAGCTTTCGGGCACATTCACAAAGGGCATAGAGTTCGTCAATGGAATAACGGTCTTTATGGCAGGCAATCTGGAACACCGAGTCTCCCGAGGTATAGCAGATGGGCCAGCCTGTTTTCAGATGCTCCTGCCCCAGTTCTTCAATAATTTGGGTGCCGCTGGCCGCCTTGTTACCCAAAATACCGCCGCAGCCGGTTTGGGAAACAAAATCCTTAACCAGAGATGCCGGAAAAGAGGGGTATTCCTTGGGGAACTGTCTGAAAGGCTTGTCCAGAATAATGCCTCCCAATTCCCAGTGTCCGGTGGTGGTATCTTTGCCAGGAGATTTCTCCATCATGACTCCATAACGGGCTGACGGATGCGCTACAGCCTCACAGCCCGGAAGGGGATTCCCCAACAGATCGGAAGCATTTCCCAGGCCCAAAGCTTTAAGATGAGGCCAATGGGGATCCTTTAGCTTTTCGCAAATATGAAGAGCCGTGTTGGAGCCTTCATCTCCATACTGGGCCGCATCGGGAAGTTCTCCGATTCCGAAACTGTCAATGACCAGGATAGTTGCTCTCATAATTCTCTCCTATTCTGTTTTATTTTCATCATAAACCGCAGCCAGTCCGCCCAGAGAGGTTTCCCGGTAGGTGCTCATAAGATCACGTCCCGTCTGGGCCATGGTGGCAATGGCCTCATCAAGGCTGACCTTATGGCTGCCGTCACTGAGGATGGCATATTTGGCATTGGCTACCGCACGGCTGGCCCCCATGACATTCCTTTCAATACAGGGAATCTGCACCAGTCCTTTTACGGGATCACAGGTAAGCCCCAAGTGATGTTCCAGGGCCATTTCTGCCGCATATTCAACCTGCCGGGGGGTTCCCCCCATAAGCTGGGCAGCAGCTCCGGCTGCCATGGCACAGGCCACACCGACCTCACCCTGACAGCCTACTTCCGCCCCGGAAATGGAAGCGTTGGTACGGGCCAGATTCCCTATAAGTCCGGCAGTCGCCAGAGCCCGGATTAAGTCGGTTTCACTCAAATCCCAGGATTCTTTCATGGAACGTAAAACCGCCGGGAGTACACCACTGGATCCGCAAGTGGGAGCAGTTACAACAAGGCCTCCCCCTGCATTGGTTTCCGATACGGCCAAAGCATAGGAAAAAAGCATGGCCGAACGGGAAAGGGACTTTGCCAGCATGGCGGCCCTTTTCTTGTAAGAGGCGGCTTTACGGCTTAAAAATAATCCCCCTGAAAGCACCCCCTCTGTTTTGAGCCCCTCATCAATGGAGGCCATCATATCCTTTAAGATACCCCTCAAAAAATCCCGAATCCCCGGGCCCTCACAATTAAAAACATACTGCCATAAAGGTATGCCCTGCTTATTAACATACCTGAGTATATCACTCATTTTTGTATGGGGATAGGGGGACCTTTCCTTTCCTTCAGAAAGACTTCCCCTGGTTCTTATAATGCCCCCGCCTATACTGTAGCCCTCCCAGATTCCCAGAATCTGGCTATCCTTCAAGGCCTCCATTTTCATGCCATTGGGATGCTCCGGCATGGTTTCTGCAGGACGCCAGAGAATTTCCACTTTGTTCCGGGGCAGGGTATCCAGTATAATCTTGTCGGTAAGATGCCCCTTTCCTGTGGCTGCCAGACTCCCATAGAGGCTCACCCTGTAAAAATCCGCATCGGGATAGCGGATAAAAAAGGCTGCTGCCGCCTTTTGGGGCCCCATGGTATGACTGCTGGAAGGGCCGTAACCGGTTTTGTAAAGACTTCTGAGAGATTCCATAACCTGTTCCTTTTTTTTATTAATCTCTGCCAATTCCCAAGCCTTTTCAAGGGTGTATAAGCTCGGGTAGCCTTTTCATTTTATCACTGACCACAAACTTTAAGCAATCATTCAAGGCGGCTGCCCAGCAATTCTGATTTTGGAAGAAATCCTGTGATTTTAGACCTGAAGATTGGCTAAAGGAGCTGATTTTCAGGTTAAATAGACAAAAATGGCTTGCCCAAAACCTTAAAATCAGAATTGCCGGCGGCTGCATCATCGCTCTGCACTCCTAAAGGAAAAAATGTAAAAAAGGAGCCTCACAGTCCTTTGAAAAAGACTACAAAACACCCTGGGACAGGGCTTCGTTCTGCCGTACCTCTTCAAGCTGTTTTTCCAGTTCAACCAGTTTGGACTTCATGGCATCAATGCTTTTTTCAAGGCGTTTCTTTTGGGATTCCAGGCGCTTGAGGGTCATTACCGGTTCAGGTTTATTCAGACGGATGGTCTGTTTCACCATATCCTGACTCTGACCGGCCTTAAAAGCCTGTTCCATTTCCCTGCGCCTCTCGGGCTCCTTGACCTCTGCTACAATTTTCATGTTTTCATAACCGATTTCGGGATCCACATCCATGGCATAGACCTTCATGATGGAGCGGGCAGAGCTGCGGTTCATTCCCAGGGCCCTGTCTACATAATCCTCAAATATGGCATGACGTTCCCGGCACAGTTCCAGAGCCTTAATCAACAGCTTCCCAAAATCCTTCATAACCTGTCCGTTGACCGAAAGGTAATCCTTTTTTATCTGGGAGGTCAGTTCCCTGAAACGGGTGTCCTCTTCAAAGACATTCACATAAATTCCCAGTTCTTCTGCCCGGCGCAGAAGGCGGTGAAAAATATCCCAGAACAAAACCGTATGGGACCGCATGGTTACTTCTCCCCGGTGCTTTGTAAACTGGATGTGGTGGGCAAACTCATGTATGGCCGTATAAATAAGGGCATTATCCTCTTCAAAATTTTTATTATGAATCACAATTTCCATCTTTTCGGGATGATATAAACCATCAACTTTTTTACTGGATTTTCCTGAAAATATAACTGTAAAGGCTTCAACATCCTCTTCCAGCTGCAGGAGCTTTTCCATTACCTGATCCTGATTCATAACCCCCTCCTTAATTCCCGGTTTTAATTTTTACAACTCTACTTGGGTATTTCTCCTTTGTCTATAGCACCCCGCAAACAACAGCACCAGCCAAGGGGCCCTGGTATTCCCTCCTTAACAAGGCCGCACCAGCAGCCATGGTCGCACCGCTGGTCAGCACATCATCCAGAAGAATCAGTCCCTGGGAACTTTGGCCAAGTTCCCGGGCCCTTCGGCCAGAAGACAGGACAATGACTTTTTCCATATGCTCCTTTCTTTCGGCAAAGCTTAAGGTCTTTTGCTGAAGCCGGTCTGTCCGCTTAAACACTTTTAAAACCCTCATGTTATACTCCCTTTCCAGTACCTGACTCAGTAAATCCACCTGATCCCAACCTTTGCGCTTTATTTTACCCTGCCGGGGAGGAATCGGAACAAGGGTTCGGTTCTGCCAGCCTTTGGCCAGAAAAGACTCATAAAGACGCCTGGCAAAAAAATAACGCAATTTTAAAGACTGCCCTTTTTTGTATCTCATAAAGGTTTCCCGGTATAACCCGGAAAAAAAACTTAAAAAGGAAAATTCATCCAGCCCCAGTTCCAGACGGGAGCAAAAGGGACAGGCTCCTTTGGCAATCCGGGGAAAGGAGCAAACTGGACAACGGGATTCCCCCGCCCCTCCGGGCTCCTCACGTTTCAACCGGGTTTCACAAAAGGCACAAAGTCCGCTTTTGCCTACCCGGGGGGTGCCGCAGAAAAAACAGGATTCCTTTTCAAGGATATACTGGAGACAAGAATCAAGATGTTTCAGAATCTTCATACCCTTTTAGTACAGTAAAAAACAAGGACTCCATTCAAAAGATGTTAT
>PDWJ01005728.1_pt1 | contig 10043 bp, 8 predicted proteins | sample 1430881 | NCBI WGS metagenome assembly PDWJ01 (sample SAMN01162460, study PRJNA174530) | Oral metagenome, whole genome shotgun sequencing project. | biome: Marine environment; feature: Marine mammal; material: Swab sample of the gingival sulcus; isolation source: swab sample of gingival sulcus...
ACGATTGCAAAATAACATAAAAAAAACATTGAATCCAAATAAATTCAATGTTTTTTTCTTATTATTCCCTAAATTACTGAAGAGTTAGGGTTTAAAATAAAAAAAGGACATGCTGTACAATGTAAATTTAAAAGATATACTTTTTTTAGATATTGAAACAGTACCCCAAAAAGCAAAGTTCAATCAACTGAGTGATGCTATGCAAGAACTTTGGCGAAAAAAAGCAAAACAACTAAACTCCACAAGCAAAGCTCACAAACTTTACAAAAAGGCAGGAATATATGCCGAATTTGGTAAAATAATTTGTATTTCAGCAGGCTTTGTAACAACCACCCCGGACGGCGTGTTACAATTAAGAATAAAATCTTTTTTCGGACACGATGAAAAGGCACTTCTCATGGAATTTAAAGCACTGGTAAAAGCCTCATACAAAGGTAAATATCTTTGCGCTCATAACGGCAAGGAGTTTGATTTTCCGTATATAGCCAGACGAATGATAATAAACGGTATGAGGCTACCGGAAGTCCTCAACATTGCCGGTAAAAAACCTTGGGAGGTAAGACATCTTGATACTATGGAGCTTTGGAAATTCGGAGATTATAAACACTACACCTCTTTAAACATACTTACCGAAATTTTCAATATACCAAGTCCAAAAAATGATATAGACGGAAGCATGGTAAAGGATATATATTACAAACAAAAAGACTTGAAACGAATTGTAAAATATTGTGAAAAAGATACGATTGCATTAACTCAAGTTTTTCTGAAATATAGAAATCAATCGATAATAAAGCCTGAAAATATATTTTCGGTTACTGAATATGAAAATTAACCCAAAGCAACACACTGATAGCTGTAAACCGCTCATTACCAGCATATTACAAAAGAATGATGCAAATCCACAACCGACTATAAATCAATAATTTACGACAAAAAACACCCCCGTTTTTCCAAGAAGTTATGAAAAAACGGGGGGTAGACTAATACCATTTGCGCTTATAAATTATATAAAATATGCAATAGAAAATCTATTGCATATTTTAGACTTAAATTATAAACAATCTACTTAATTACAATTTTTTTACTTACACTAAAGTTTTCTGTTTTTACTTCCAATAAATATATACCTGTTTCGATATTAGATATATCAATAGTTTTTATGTCTATATCATTGTATTTCTTATTAGCAACTACTTGACCGGCTATATTTACTAAACTTATTTCGGCATATTTAGAGTTGTCGCCAATTGTAACATAAAGTATTTCAGAAGCAGGGTTAGGATAAATAGTCATTTCAACACCATCTACTTCAGATACACTTACAGATTTATCGAAGCCCCAAAGGTAAAGCTGTGTTGCACCGTAAGTTGTTGCATTTGCATCAGTTATATCTTCTACTAAAGAAGTGTGGTCGTATACATCACTTCCTATAGTAAGTCCTGCATCATAACCCGGTTGGTCTGTGTAGAAGTTTGCCGGAGTTGTTTCTTTAGTAATTCCAAAGCCGGTGTCTACTCCTGCGTGGTCGGGAGCCACAAACCATTGCCCTGTATAATTAAAAGCTTTTGGATAAATACCACCAGCAGCATATACTTTTCCACCATATTCGGTAACACCTTTTACCCAGTCGGCAGCTAACACACTGTTGTCAGTTCCGGTAAAGTAAAAATATTTTTCCAAAATATTTCCGTCAAGGTCATATTTTAAGAATATGCCATCACCGAAATTATTGTCGTAATGTGTATAATCATCACTTAAACCTACACGTCCGGTCAAATAAAAGTAATCGCCTATAACATTAATTGTAGTTCCGTTAAATCGGTCGTTTCCACTTCCATAAGTTTTTTCCCAAACTAAGTTTCCGTCAGGGTCTATTTTTATTACTTCCAGATATGTGTACCCTCCATGAATATCAGAACAAAGGTATACGTTTCCGCTTGCGTCTAAATCAAGGTCAGTAATTCTTGAAGCCATTGGAAAATCAATATAAACATACCATTCTAATTGAGTTCCTGAGTTTGAAAGTTTTGCTAAAACTCCATCTTGGAAATTTTTACTTGTCCAACCTGCTATGTAAACACTATTTCCGTCAGGCGTAGCTCTTACTGCGTAAGATTTATCACCACTTCCCGGATTAAGGTCTAAATGAGTGGTTGAAACTAAATCTCCGTTTGCAGCGTCATAAGCCAATAAGAGGTGTGTATTTGCAGTTGTTCCTGCAACAAAAACTTTTCCTCCGGCAACATCAACAGCATAAGCAACAGCTTCAGAGGAAGCAAGGTCATTGTCGGTATTTTTCCAAGATTTCTCCCACATAAGGCTTCCATCTGTCGGATTTACTTTTGCAACATAAATTCGATAAAAACCGGTATGTATACTACAAGTAAAATACAAATCGCCGTTTTCGTCCATAGCTATGCTGCTTGTTCCTGCACCCCCGACGGTGATTCCATTACCTCCGGGTTCAATAAGTCTTTCGCCTCTACTTGAATTACCATATCTTTTTTGCCATACAACAGAACCGTCTGATAATTGCATTTTGGTAATTATAATGTCTGACGAGTTTATTTCTATTTCTTTGTTTGCATGAAGTATAAAAACATTTCCGTTTCCATCGTTCACCCAACCGCCAAAATCATCTTCGGAATAGGAGCCGCCCCCCATTAGATGTCCGTAGTCAATTCCAAAGCCTGCTTCGGGTGGAGCTTGAGCAAAAGCCACTATTGAATACGTTACACTTAGTAAAATCATTACTATGATAGATATTTTTTTCATAATTATAGAGTTAAATTTTAATTAATAATATTTTACAAGTTTAATTATATATTTTATTATTAACAATAGATAATTAATAGATGTTATCTAATAACAATTAAGCGTATATCTTTATTTATTAATCGTATTACTTTACTCATGGATAACCTCAAAATATGTAATACAATATTTCATTAAATTACGAATGCGAAGCCTTTAAAAGTTAAAATTAAAAACTAACTACTTAATAATTAAACTTTTACATTTTAGCATACGTTCTATACAGGTTACTTACCCCCTGATAAATTATTATCATACCCAATATAAATAAATCTCCCCCTGCGGCTTAAGCCGCAGGGGGAGATTTATTTATAATTTCAATTATTTATCTTCTTGTCAAAAGCCTCATATTAAAGACTTTATACAACACCGCCATTCTATCTCTTCGGGGTTATTATAACTGTTACGTCGGGATTGTTTCTTCTAATTATAGTTTCAAATTCGTCAATTTCTTTCGGAGCTATATCTATATTTTTGGCTCTGAGCATTATAAGGTTTCTGTTACTAATCAAATATTCAAGGCTTATACCTTTTATTTCAGTGCTTGAGCAATCAACATCTTTTAGTGATTTTACTAATTGTATCGGACGTAAAGAATAAATTTTCGTTTTAGAACAATCCAGTCTTTCTATTTTTTTCAATTTTTCCAGAGGTTTTAAAATATCTACATTTGTTTCGCTGCAATCAAGTTCGCGAAGTTCATATAAATATTCAGCACCATCTAATTGATACAAAGAAATATTTTCACTAACATCAAGATACTCAAGTTTGGTCAGACCTTTCAGTATTCTTAAATCAACAATTGTAGTGTAGTGAAGGTCTAAGTATTCAAGATTTTTCAAGTTTCTTAAAGGGGCAAGGTTTTTAACCATTGTATTTCCACAATTTAATTTCACTAAGTTGTTAAGTCCCATCAGCGGGGTTAGTGAGTTTATGTTATCATTGTCTGAACAATCTATTTCACGCAAATTAATATGTCCTTCTACTCCGTCAAGGGACTCAATACCACTACCGCCGGCTTTTATTACTTCTAACACTGTTAATGCTTTGGCAGGTTTAAGTGTTTTAACTTCTTTGTTTCCTGTAATGTCAAGAAATACCATTTTACCTATTTCTCGAAGCTGTTCATCGGTAGGGGTAAGGTTTTTGCCTTTAAATTGTTGTTTAAGTATTACTTTTTTCCATGCCGGCGATAAATCGTTCCACCATGCTCGGTTGGTTTCTTGGGCTTGTGTTCCTGTTGCAATTAATATAATCAATAGTAATACTGTTATGAAACGTTCTTTCATTTTATATTTGTTTATGGGTTTAAATATTTACAAAAATAAGAAAAAAATTTAATATCCTTTAGCAAGGGCTGTGGTTATTATCCAATTTACTCAAAATGGAATGAAATCATTAATATATTTGACTTCAAGTAATCAATGGAGTTAGTGTATTGAGTACCATCGGGTTTCAACATATTAAATACTCCTACTCCGTATTTTATTTCGGGCGAAAATTTAAAATATGTAGTATAAAAATCAATACCAAAACCTACTTCATAATATAAATTGTGTCTTTTTAAACGAATTTTAGGCATTTCGTGTTCGGGTATTTTTTTTCTGGCACTTAGGTCTATTTTTGCGTTTACGCCTGCAACGACATAGGGTCTAAAATTGTTTATTCGCTTGGCTTTGTATTTTATTTGGAGTGGCATTTCCCAAAATATGGATGATATTTTCATGGTATGATTATCATACACATAGCCGTTTTGGGTTGTATCTTTAAGTATGTAATAGTTAAGGTCTCGCTGGGCAAAAGTAAGGTATCCTAAAAGTCGCAAATCAAAATATTTGCCTAATCGGAGGTTTGAAATTCCACCCAGTTGAAATCCCGGATTTTGTACGACTTCTATGGAATATATTTCATTTATTTCCTTAGTGTCAAAAAAGTTATCTGAATTTCTTATTACAAAATCAGTGGTGTTAAAGCCTACTGAAAAACCGAAATGCAGTCTTTGCTGGTCGTATTTTCTCAAATTCTGGGGCTTAGGTATTTGTGCAACTACCGAAGATATGCTTATTGAGAGTAATATAAAAATTGTAATTTGTTTCATAGTAAAATATTGATAATGAGATATTTTATTTGGTACATTTATAGGCTTCTTATTATATAAAACAGTTTTTTAGAAAAAAAATTATCTTTAATCTAATTATTTTTTATGATTTTACGACAAAGATATTCCAAAGCTGCTCTATATCCGTGTAATCCCATACCGCTTATTATAGCTTCGCAGTTAGGTGCGGTGTATGAATTTTGTCTGAATATTTCTCGTGCAAATATATTTGATATATGTACTTCAACAAAAGGGATATCGACTGCTGCTATTGCATCGGCTATGGCTACTGAGGTATGTGTATATCCTGCGGGGTTTATTATTACAGCATTTACCGATTTCGAGCAGTCTTGTATTTTGTCAATTATTTTACCTTCGCTGTTGGATTGAAAATAATTTAGTATTACTTCCGGAAATTCTTTTGCTAAGTTTTGTATGTATTCTTGCATGCCTGTTTTGCCGTATATATCGGGTTCTCGCATTCCTGTAAGGTTGAGGTTTGGGCCATTTATTATACTTATAGTTGGTTTAATTTGTGATTTTTTCATTTTTTAAATTTAGTTTTGAAAAAGCTATAAGATATAAGCAAACGGTATAACCACCTAAAATACAGTGCAACAAATAGGAATATTACAGAAGACCATATCACTATTGTATTTACTATTATTGTGTCATAATATATGCCAAATATTTTTTTCTTAGGGGCGTAAAAATGGGCTTTTATAAATTTATCGGGGTATAGGTATATCTGTCCTTTTTGCTGATAGAGTTCGTTGTTGTAAATTACGAAGTCTTTTAATTCGTTTTTATTGGTAACAAAATCGTGTAAACTTTCGTTTGTGTAATGCTTTTTAAGGTATGCAAATGTATCTCTATCGTCATTATTAAGGTTTGCTTTTTTCAGATATAAGTTTTTATCTTTCTCTGCTTTTGAATATGCTGCAATGTACAGCTTGCGTAAATATTCAAAATATTCTTTTATTTCTTTAATTTTCGCTTTCGTCAGATTATCATAATTAATAGTTTTAAAATCCAAAGTCTTGTTTTTCAGGTTGTTTTTCTCTTGTTCTTTTCTTATTTCATTACTTATAAATTCTAATCGTTTTTGTATATCTTCTTTTTTTTGGGGCTTATCCATGTAGTATTCAGAATATTCCAAAGCCGATGAAAGTTCACTTAACCATTTATCTTTTTTAAAATTGGCTTGATATTTTATACGTTCATATTGAAATATATCTTTCATATATTCATTTGAGGTAAACTGTTCTACGGCAAGGGCTTCATATGCCCAACGTGCTGTTATTATTTCGCCATACCAGGGTATTTCGCCGGGTTGGCTTATTGCAGGATTTAGTTTTTCGTATCTTGCTATCACCCCGCTTAGGATTATTTGTGGAATTATCAAAAATGGAATTACTATGTATATCGTAACACTTGTTTTAAAACCGTCAGAAATATTAAGTCCCAGTAATATGGCAAATGCCCATGTAGCAAACAATACTACCCAGTATTCTATAAACATGCCGCGTATATCCATAACCATATTGCCTATAAATACGTATACAGATGCTTGATAAGCTGCTATTGAAAATAGAATAAATACCTTTGAGCTAAGGTATGAAAAACGACTGAGATTAAGGAAAGATTCTCTTTTTAATATTGTTCTGTCTTTTATTATTTCGTCTGCACTCATTGTAAGTCCTACGAACAGGGCTATAATTACCGACATAAATATATAAATCGGTAAATTTTCATTTTTACTTAAGGTGTATTCTGAGTTTCCGTCGGCAATGTTATAATATTTTATAATATATGAGAGCAAATATGCCAATAGCGGTGCTTCCAATATGTTCATAAGAAGATATTGTAAATTTGCAGCTTTAGCCATTATGTCCCTTATTGTAAATACCCAAAATTGTTTAAACTTTCCGGGGGGGCGAAATGTAATTTTCGGTAATTTCAAACTTACGGTTTTTTTCTCAGGCACTCTAATAGGTAATTGATTGTATAATTCATACCATTCTTCGGGTTTCTTTCTTCTTACTGTGCTTAAATTTCCGTATTCGTCTAATACTCTGGATTCTATAATACTAAAAAGTTGTTCGGGATTTACAGTTCCGCATACCGAACATTCGCCTGCACTCCAGTCTGCTTGTTCTATTTTTGATTTAAAATATACTATTGAATCAACGGGGTCGCCTTCATATATGGGGTATCCGCCTTGGTCTAATAGTATCAACCTATCAAACATTTTGAATATTTCGGAAGATGGTTGATGAATTACCAAAAATATCATTTTACCTTGCAAGGTAAGTTCTTTCAGTAAGTCCATTATGTTTTCCGAGTCGGCTGAAGACAATCCGGAGGTGGGTTCGTCTAAGAATAATATTTCGGGTTTTCTTATAAGCTCCAAAGCTATATTCAAGCGCTTGCGTTGCCCACCGCTTATTTTTTTATTCAAAGGGCTGCCTACTTTCATGTGTTTGATGTCATAAAGCCCCAGATTTTTTAATGTTTCAATTACTAAGCGGTATAGTTTTAGTTTAGAATATTTGCCAAAGCAAAGTTTAGCGTTATAGTATAGGTTTTGAAAGACTGTAAGGTCTTCCATAAGCAGGTCATCTTGCGATACATAGCCTATTACTCCCTCTATTTCATCTTGTTCGGTATGTACATTAAATCCGTTTATGTGTACCGAGCCTGTTGTAGGGGGTAAATTTCCATTTAATACGTTTAGCAGTGTTGATTTTCCTGAACCGCTTGCCCCCATTATTCCTACGAGTTTTCCCGATTCTTCTGCAAAACTGAAAGGTCGCAATCCATACATTCCGTTTCGGAATCTATATGATATGTTATCAACGTCTAATCTAAGTTTTATTTTATCGTCGTTTCGATTAAATGCGCTTACAATATCGCTGTAATAAAGCGGGTGTCGTTTTTCGTTGCGAATTGCCGAACCTGATGATAGCACATATACTTTGGATTTTCTTATAATCTGACTATTTATTGTCATTTCCAAATTTCCATAGTATACAAATATGTGCATCGGGGTAACTATTGATTGATATACATAGATAGGAGCATCTTGTGCATAGCCTATTATTTTTCGTTTTTCACTTGGATCTTTTCCCGATTTTTCAAATATTTCCAGTATATGTTCGTTGGCTATTTCTTGTATATTCCCAAAAACAAATGCTTTAAGGTTGTTGTATTCTTCTTTTTTTATATTAAAAGTATCAGCTACCGTATCGACAAATTCTATTTCTTGTTCGGTTGCTTCGCCTCCTGCTCTTATAAACTCAAGTAAGCGTATAAGTACAATTATTCTTTGTTTAAGGTTTAGTTCTCTGTTTATCATTGTGCAGATAGTAAGAACTTTCACCGAACTTGATGAGATGTATTTTTTTCTTTTGCCTGTTTTATTTCTTTTTTGATTTTTCTGATAAAATTCATCAAAAACTATTAGATATTCTTTAGATAGTTCTTGATTAAGATGTTGTTTTAAAAAGTCTTTTACCAGCGGTCTACGGGTTTCTTCGTTCACATCCGGACGAGATACAATGGCAAACAACTGCATGAGAGCTTTTAATAGATTTTCACTCATTACTTAAAGTTGTTTTTAAATCCTATGAGAAGGAGTGCTATTCCTGAATCAGGACCTCCGGGTGCAATTTTCACTTCTATAAAACATTTCATTGTATATTCAAACTTAAAATTCCAGTAAGGGCTGTTGCCATAGTCTTGTGATGAAAAAAGGAGGTTGTGTTCTTCATCGTATACTTTGTATTCAAGTGTTACGCCGGGTGTATGGCTACATGTAGCTATTCGATATTCTGTATTTTCAAAAAACAAAATTTCAAATTCTGCTGCATCTTGTCCCGTAAGAAGGCTCATGTATTGCTGACCGTCGGAGGTATACTCTATTCCAAAATATTGCTCACATTTATTGTCAGTGGTAATTGTTTGGGAATATATATGATTTGTCAATAGTATTAAAGGTAATACAAGTATTATATATTTTGCAAGTCGCATTTTATGCTGTGTTTCTTTAGTTTTGTTAAAATCTGTTTTTTTTATTCTATAATCAAAGTCCTCATTTGAGCTATTGTTTCCGTAATTTTTTTGAGTTGATATTCGCTTATCGTTATTTTAGTCTTACTTTTTATGGTTGTTGTTTTATTTTTTTTGTCTATTTCTGATTTTTCAAATTTATATTCGGTAGTTACACCATCGAAAAGTAATGCTAAATCGGACAATTTTAATAAAAATTCATCGTATTCTTTAGACTTTTGGTTGTAATACGGACGCATCAACTCAATAAGGTTTTCTAAAGCATATTTTTGTTGTCCTATGTGTTCTGTTATGTTATCTGTTCTTTCTTTTTGTGCATTGCTTGTAAGTATGTACATACTCTCTACCCAGCTACCTGCTAAAATTAATATACTTATATCATTCCTTTCATTTTCAATCAAATAGCTGTCTGCATTTTTGTAGGCAGCGGAGGTTATACGCAGTAGTGAATCTTTATTTTGGTTATTGTTCTCTATTTTATCTAATACCTCTTTAGTAAAAGCATCGTCTATGTTCAATTCTTCCGAAAGTTTTTTAATGGATTTGTAATAATCGGCTGCTGTATTGTATTGTTCATAAAGATTAAGGTATGCCAAATCGGCTCCATAAACTCCAAAGTTGAGTGCTTGTTTAAATGAGCTGGAATAGTTTTGATAATTAGAAAAAGGATTTAAAAGTTGTTCGTTGTATGGTAATTTTTCAACACTTACAAGTTTAGAAACTTGCACAGGAGAGGGTACATTAAACAGTCTACTTTTAAATTTCACTATATTTGCGCCTGAGTTTTTTTGTTTTTGTTCTTTTATAACCCCTGCTTTTTCAATGTTTTCCTCATTACAACCCGCACTTGCAAGCAATATAGCAAGGGGTATAAAGAAAATAAAAAAATTTCTCATATTTTTTTGAATTAAAACTTTAATTTAACAAAGTTATATCAAATTCTTATCAATTACAAGAGAATCAATAGTCCGTTACATTTTTTCTTACTATGCTGAAAACCAGTAAAATAAATGAAAAAAAAGTGTTAAAAAATTAGGATAAAAGCCTGAAAATCATT
>PDWJ01005729.1_pt1 | contig 10041 bp, 6 predicted proteins | sample 1430881 | NCBI WGS metagenome assembly PDWJ01 (sample SAMN01162460, study PRJNA174530) | Oral metagenome, whole genome shotgun sequencing project. | biome: Marine environment; feature: Marine mammal; material: Swab sample of the gingival sulcus; isolation source: swab sample of gingival sulcus...
ATAAGAAGTTACGAAAATGTGAGAGTATTTCTCCACCCAGTGATCCCAGTGGCGAGACATTAAATGGTCTGTGAAATGTGCTTTTGCTTCCGGTAAATCTGGTTGGCGCTCTTTCAATGATTCGCCAAAACTCACATCTTTCAAGTAGAAGATATGCTGCATATCGGGCGAATATTTGAAGCCATTTATACCGTCCTTAACATCAGAGCGTTGCGTTCTTTGTGTTCCATCAGGATTCATTTCCCAGAGTTGCCCGTCTTCGATAAAACCAATCTTCTTTCCGTCAGGACGCCATTGCATTCCTCCTTCATTTTTTGCAGTGTTTGTAATGCGCACGGGCTTTCCGTTCGGTAATGTGATAGTGTACCAATTCTTGTACATTTTGTTGTCCTTGATGTGAGGGTAAGTCACAGCATACAACACGGTCTTTTTGTCTGGCGAAAGTGATACGCCTCCGATACGTCCCATCGAGTTTAACACCTCCGGAGTCATTACGTCCAAACTTAAAGTTACTTTTTCAGGCGTGTAACCTTCTGTGCGCTCGTCTGTCTTGTCCAGTTTGTCCGACTTTTTGTCGCAACTCACCAATAATGATGTAGCCATTAGTAATACTATAAGTGATTTTTTCATTGTTTATTTGGTTTTATTAGTTGTTCGAGGTTGGCTTTTGGTTTTTTAGATTCTTTACTTTATTTAGATATAACGAAAAACTCTTGCTGGCTGAGCGAAGTCGAGACCTCATTCTATCCGCTAACAGTTCGACTCCGCCCACTGACCGCTATTCTCTCATATAATTTATAACTCTTTCAATTTCGCTTTCACTTTTTCTTCTAATTCTATTGCTAACTCGGGATTATCAGCAAGAATGTTCTTTACAGCTTCTTTCCCTTGTCCTAATTTTGTGTCTCCGTATGAATACCACGAGCCTTTCTTGTCAATAATATTGTGTTGCGTAGCAAGGTCTATGATTTCTCCAGTTTTGGAAATTCCCTCTCCGTACATTAGTTCGAATTCTGCTCTCTTGAATGGTGGCGCTACTTTGTTTTTCACCACTTTCACCGTCACATTGCTGCCGATAGCGTCTTCACCTTCTTTAATTGGAGCGGCTTTCTTGCGGATATCTAATCGCACTGAGGCATAGAATTTTAGGGCGTTTCCACCTGTTGTCGTTTCAGGATTTCCGAACATTACGCCAATTTTTTCACGCAATTGGTTGATGAAAATACAAGTTGTATTCGTACGGTTGATAACTCCCGTCAATTTACGCAATGCTTGTGACATCAATCGTGCTTGAAGTCCTACGTTAGAGTCGCCCATTTCGCCCTCAATTTCTTTTTTCGGAGTAAGAGCTGCCACAGAATCCACCACTACAATATCCACTGCTGATGAACGAATTAATTGCTCGGCAATTTCTAAAGCTTGCTCGCCATTATCAGGTTGTGAAATCAATAATTCTTCTACATCTACCCCCAATTTCTCTGCATAAAAACGGTCAAAAGCGTGTTCTGCATCAATAATTGCAGCAATTCCTCCCTGCTTTTGAGCCTCAGCAATGGCGTGAATGGCAAGGGTCGTTTTACCTGAAGATTCAGGACCATAAATTTCGATAATTCGTCCACGAGGATAACCACCCACTCCCAACGCAATATCCAAACCTAAAGACCCCGAACTAATTACAGGAATATCTTCCACTTTTACGTCCCCCATTTTCATAATCGCCCCTTTCCCGTGCGTCTTCTCAATCTTATCCATTGTAAGTTTGAGAGCCTTTAATTTTTCTGAATTGTCTGCCATAGCTGTATTGTTTTAATCTTTTTTATTTTAATTCCGATTGGTAAACAAAGATACAATTTCTTGGGCAATTAAAAATAATTTGAGGATTTTACATTGTGGGCAATAAAGAACTGTGTTAGGAGGGAGTGTTGGAAATGCCTGGAAACACTCACCTTTGAAGTGGTAGCCCCAACAGGAATCGAACCTGTATCTATTGTTTAGGAAACAACTATTCTATCCGTTGAACTATGGGGCCATTTACTCAGATGAGGTGCAAAAGTAAGGATTTTTATTGGAAAATTATCAATAGAGATTTATCCTTATACTACTTTCTCCATCTCAATTGCTGAAAAGCCTTGGTTTTCGTTTCGGATTAATCAGTTTGGTTATATTTGTTTTAAATTAAAACGTTTTAGTTTTTTGTGGTATTTAGATTTTTTTGCAAAAAATTTATAAATTTTACAAAAATTTTTTCTATATTTAGCACGCTTTTATTAAATAAAGCACGAGATAATCATTAAACATTTATTAACTAAAAATCATTCCAAATGAAAAAAATTTTATTAGCAATGTTAGCAATTACAGGATTAGTATTTGCTGCATCATGTTCTGATGACGACGACAATGACGTGACACTGTCACTTTCGCAAGAAGTCGTTGAGTTTGGAAAAGAAGCAGGAGAAAAGTCAATTACTGTATCAACAGATGCAGAAAAATGGTCTGCTATCGGCTCTGCTGACTGGATTGATGTAAAAATCAATGGGACTAACTTGGTTGTTAAGGTTGCAGAAAATGAAACCGTTTACGATCGTAAAGGAAAAGTCTTAGTAGTTGCAGGAAACGCAAATGCTACTATTGAGGTGATGCAAAAGAGTGAGGACGGTACTGCATCGGTGATTCCTGAAAAAATTAGTGTGGAGGATACTAAAGGACAGGCTGTTGTTGAAGTCAATGCCAATGACAAGAAATGGACAGCAGAGTCTGATTCTGAATGGCTGAAAGTAGAGGCTAAGCCATACAAGGCTGAGTTGGTACTTATGTATGACCAAAATGAGAAACTAGAAGACCGTACAGCTATAGTTACCATAACTGTGGGGGGGGACAAAACAAGGGTTGATGTGAAGCAACTAGGTAAAATGGTTTTCTTAATACCTTATCCGGACTTAACAAAAGGTACTCGTGAACAGGTTATGACTTTTGAGGAAGAAAGAAAAAATAAATTTGATGAAGAAAAAAGTACTGAAACAAACCTTGAGTATAAGACACGTAGTAAAGAAATGTTCCCTACTATGAGATATACCTTTACCGAAGATAAGAAAATAAAAGAGTGTATTCTCAATCCGGTGTCTGCAGAGGTAATGAGAGAAAAACTTGACGATTTCAAGAAGTTTCTAGTAGAGAAAGGATTCGAAGCAGAAGCTGACCTAATGTTTGTTAATAAGGAAATTTCTATGACTGCAGAAGTTAGATTTACTTCATTTTGGGGAATGGAATTTGTAACAGTTATCTTCAAACCTATTCCTATACAAGATAAAGAATATCCTACATTTAGCGAATTCCCTTACGGTTTTATAGAATGGGGAGCAATGAAAGATAAGATTGATGCTTATGAAGCAGAAAAAGGAGGCGTTTTTGACGAAGGAAATTCTTCAATAGGTAAACCTAATGAGAATGATTTACTTTGGTATAATATTCCTAAAGACAAAGGGGGAGAAGCAGAGGCGAGTGTTCGTGCATATTTCGTAGGACAAGCAGAGCAACCTAAGCCGGGACTAGTAGAAACGGCACAAGTGTTCAAAAAGACTACGATGGCTTTCTATATGTTTAACGGAGAACCGGTACTTACAAAAGAATTTAAGGAGCTTTGTGAAAAAGAAGGTTTTGAATACAAGGGGTTTGACCGTTTCCATAGATTTGAAAATGCAACTAAAAAAATTGCATTAGCACTTAGGCAGGTAACCTTCAAAGGGGATGAGACTCCGTCACTTCAATTTAATTTATTCCAACTATCTGGAGAGGAGGGAGCTTCTAAAGACCGTTACTATGAAGATGAGAAGAATAAAGTTGCAAAATTATCAGATTCAGCAAGATAATTTATAGTATGTTATTAGAATAGATAGTAAAAGCACTCCTGTGTTTAATCCTTGTTATTGCAGGGGTGTTTTTGCTTCGCATTCTTGTTTATAAATTTAATAAAAGATATAAATGAAAAAAAGATATATTTTATATTTTATCATTCTGAGTTTGTTTTTTGCTTGCGAAGAAGATAAAATGAACATGGAGCCTTCAGCAAATGAAGACAATGCTACGAAATCATCCAACTTGTTAACTTCTGATGCTCCTAATATAGTAAAAGGTGTAATTAAGATAAAGTTGAATAGAAATGTAGGTGATGACATTAGTTTTGCAGCCAAAGATGGTATTGTGCAATCTAATGTAACCCCGCTTAATACCCTATTGGGTAACATTAAGGCAACAGAAATGAGACGCCTTTTCCCTTATGCAGGAAAATTTGAGGAGCGAACAAGACGAGAAGGATTACACCTTTGGTATGTTGTGAATTTTGATCCTAAAGTGTTAGTGAGTAATGCAATAGCGGAGGCAAATAAGGTGAAAGATATTCAGATTGTTGAAGAGCAATTTGAAATTAAAGTACCGGATTATACTCCAATAGAAGAAACCGGAGCTGTGCCAACAGAGGCAAATCCTCCTGTGGACGACCCCAAATTAGGACGTCAATGGCATTACAATAACGATGGTAAAATTTCAGGATCTGTAAAGGGGGCGGATATTAATCTTTTTAAAGCTTGGGGAGTGGAAGTCGGAAAGCGTAACGTAATAGTTGATGTGGTTGACGGAGGTGTTGATTATGCTCACGAAGACCTTAAAGACAATATGTACGTGAATGAGGCAGAGAAGAATGGTGAAGCGGGCAAAGATGACGATGGTAACGGATATGTTGACGATATTTACGGTTATAACTTTGTAACTAATAAAGGGGAAATAGCTCCTCAGCCTCACGGGACACATGTTGCAGGTACTATTGCTGCAAGAAATAATAACGGTATTGGGGTTTGTGGGGTAGCAGGTGGAGATGGAACTCCTGAAAGTGGCGTACGAATTATGAGTTCACAGATATTTTTAGGAAATAGAGGAGGAGATGCAGAGTCTGCGCTGAAATATGGTGCAGATAATGGTGCGGTAATCAGTCAGAACTCTTGGGGGTATCCGGCATCATCAGGGGTTCGTACTATTTCTAGTTCGTTAAAAGAGGCTATTGACTACTTTATCAAATATGCAGGTTGTGATAATGATGGAAATCAATTGGCAGACTCTCCTATGAAAGGAGGAGTTGTAATCTTTGCTGCCGGTAATGATGATCAAGAGTTTACGGCTACGCCCGCTTATTATGAACCGGTAGTTTCCGTAACTTCTATGGGACCAGACTTGAAGAAAGCCTACTATTCTACCTATGGTACTTGGGCGGATATAATGGCTCCTGGAGGTAATAGTAATTTTTCAGGAGGTGAAATTTACAGTACACTTCCTAATAATCGTTACGGTTATATGCAAGGAACTTCTATGGCTTGTCCCCACGTTTCGGGTATTGCTGCTCTTATTGTTTCTAAATTTGGAGGTGAAGGCTTTACAAATGAAGATTTGAAAAAGCACCTTTTAACAGGTTTAAGACCTTTCAATATTGATGAAAATAATCCTAAATATGCAGGTAAATTAGGTGCGGGTTATATTGATGCTTATGCTGTATTGGCAGAAGAAAAAGACAATAAAGCACCGGATACTCCTAAGATTACAAAGTTAACTCCTGATTTTACGTCGTTAAATGTTGAGTGGGAGGCTGTTGCAGATGCAAATGATGTATCACCTATTGCTTATATGTTGTATTATTCGGAGCAAAAGTTAGATGAAGGTAATTACAAGAGTGTAGATAAGGTTAAAGTCAATGGATTCGGCTACGAGGTGGGTAAACCTATATCTTACTTGTTAGAAGAGTTGCCTTTGAATACTAAGTTTTACCTTGCAATAGAGGCAGTTGACCGCTGGGATGCAACTTCCGGGGTGTCTTTTGCTGAAGGAAAAACAAAAGAGAATCATCCTCCGGTAATTACAAGAGAGGATAATAGTCCGATACGACTTAAAGAAGATGAAATTGCTACTTTGAAATTAAAGGTAAGTGACCCTGATGAAGGACAAGAGTGGAAGTATTCTGTAACAGGGCATACGGAAGGTGTTACAATCAATAAGACAGAAGACGGCTTGTCGTTGAAATTTAGAGTAGAGAAACCTTTCGGAAAATACACCTTGAAAGTAGTTGTGACAGATGTTTTTGGAGCAACTTCGGAAATAGAAATACCTTTTGAGTATTATAAGAATGAGCCTCCTGTAGTAAGTAAGGAGTTTGAAAAATTGTATGCACCGGTGAATAAGGCTTATACTATTGATTTGAACAAGCACTTTACAGACCCTGAAGGAGCTAAAATGACTTTTACTGCAAAATCTTTGACAGCAGACGCTGTCTCCGTAAAGGTAGACGGCAATGTACTTTCTATAACACCGACAAAGTTGGGAATGGGAAGTGTCGAAGTTACTGCAAAAGATGTTGAAGGAGAAGTTGTAACTACACAATTAAACTTACAAGGCGTAAAAGATGATATCGTGTATGTTATTTATCCTGTGCCGGTAAGGAAGATGTTAAATGTTCGTTTGGCTAATGATGTAAATCAGGCAAACTTATCCGTTCGTACAACAACAGGAGCTGTTGTACTTGAAAAAGCAGTTAGTGTAAATGAAGGTAATCGCTTGGTTGTTCTAAATTTAAGTGATTTGCCAGGCGGAACTTACGTTTTACACGCCGAGGCTAACGGTAAGAAGTTCAAGCAAACATTTGTTAAATACTAAAAAGTAAGACTATGATAAAGAAAATAATTGTGACGGTAGCTATCCTTATAGGTTTTGTGACAGCACTTTTGGCACAAGGAGGGGTGCTTCCATTTTTAAGACTGAATGCAGATGCACGTACCGGAGGTATGGGTGATGCTACAATGGGAGAAGCAACAGGAATGTACATTTATACAAACCCAACTTCATTCTTGGTGGATAGCACCAAAAATATCTACGGCTCTTATACTTTTGGGATGCTTCCTAAAATTGGAGATGACAGATTGATGTATCACGCTGTATCTGCCGGATATAAGAGGGGGAAACATGCTCTCCTTGTAGGATTTCGCTATTATGGAGGACAAGAGATTAATAAAGTAACCTCTGGTGGATTGCCAAGTAAAAAAACGATAAAACCCTATGATTATGCTGTAGATTTAACTTATACGCGTGATTTGGGAGGTCGTTTTTCTGCTTACGTGACAGGAACTTTCCTTCAGTCTTATATAGGAAAAACAGCATACACAGGTAGTGCTAGTGGAGGTGTTTATTGGAGAAATGCTACGGATGTGTCAGGAACTCCATTAACCTATACTGTTGGATTGGGCTTCTATGATTTAGGCGGAGTGGTGAAGTACGGTAAGAATGAATATGATCAGCCTACTTCTGTAGGCTTAGGAGGTTCTTTCGGGCTGGAATTGGCTGAGGAGCATCAACTTAATTTGGGGTGGACTGCTCGTTATTTTGTTAATGTTATGCCTAAAGATGCTTGTAAGTTTACAGGAGGTTTTGGTGCGGAGTATTTATTTAAGAACAGAATTGCAGCGAGGACAGGTTATCATTTTGAAAACTTAAATCGTCACACAACTGTAGGTTTAGGCTATAGTATGGATAAGTTCCGTTTAGATGTAGCCTATAAGATTTCTGTAGAAAAAGAGTTGGACAATGCTTTGTATTTAGGATGTAGTGTAAGATTCTAATTCAGTATTGTGCTAAAAGAAAAGTCGCTTCCAAAATTATTTATGGAGCGGCTTTTTTTTAATTGAAAATTTCTTGCAAAACACTAAGACTTTTTAAGTTTGTTAAGTCTTGTAAGTGGAAAGAATAATACCCTAATATTTTATGTAGGAACGCATTGCGTTGGTCACGAGAAAGTGCTAAACAATCGCAAGCCTCCCAAGTACTTTCTTGAAAAGTTTTCCATAAATCTAAATCCTCATCAAATTGTTTTGCATTCAAAGTATCTTTCTCGTCTAGATCAGCTTGGATACCAAGAAATTGCATTAATTTTACAAGAAAAGTCAAGTGGAAGTTTGTACCTCTTGCACCTTCTTCATCAAGGAAGCGAATAGCATCTTGCAAAAAGTTAAAAAGCGGTTCGTCTGATTCGTGAATTTGTAATAATTTGCTCAAGACTTCTGCCAGAAAAAAGGAGATACTGCTTTTTATTTGCTGAAAGGGAATCGTTTGGAATGGCTGCAAAGATTGCGTTCCATTTCCTAAATACAATTCTTTTTGTGGACGATAGTCTATAGGTAATTCCACCAAAGACAATGGCTGCAAGAAGTTCATTTTGCGTTTGGCTGTTCGGGAACTACCCCCTTTGAATATAAATGCCTGACGTCCATATTCTTTCGTGTAAATATGTGCAATCATTCCATTGTCGCCGTAGCGAAAATATCGCAAAACAATTCCAGAGGTTCGAATTTTCATAAAGCAAAGTTAAGTAAATATTTGTTTTTATAAACTAGGAGAATAGAATTTGATTAAGTGGCAGGAGTATTTGTAGCAAGGTTGTTTTGCTGTGTGTTATGAGTTTTGGGGTTTTCTGTAAAGTAAACCGATTGTGGAATATATCGTGTATAAATAAACAAAAGAAGAAAAGCAGATTCTTTTCATTCAAACTCAAATAGTAGGGTTACGCTTTCTGCATTTGCCATAGCATTTGGATTTATTCCCAATTTTCCCTCAGGAATAGGCTTTTGTAGTTTTTTGTAGTACTTTATCCAAGTAGGATGAAATGTTGATTTCCCTTTTTCCTTAAATGTCATTGGTTTGGGTTTAAATGCCTTTGTTTGTCCTGCATTTACAAACATTTTGTAAACAAGCTCGGAACAGTAAAAAGCGCTGTCGTTCCATTCAAAAGCATCATCATACTTTTTACCTAATTGAGTTTTCGCATAATCAATTAACCTCTGTAAATCATAGGGATAGGAGTTGTTAAGTCTGCCAACTACTATTTTTACGACTTGCCCTTTAGGGGCGGTTTTGAAAGTTTCCAAAGAGGTAGTCCGAACACCTGCTTTGGGAACAGCCTCTAATACTTTCCAATCCCCATCCTCAAAAAAGGCAATTCCAATATGTGAAAAACTGTATCTACCGGAGGGAGTAACTGCTTTTATTGCGGTTGATAGGTTGTCGTTTTGTGTATCTTTGAAAAGCAAATCACCCTCTCGTAATGTCTTTTCAGAAGTACAAGATATTAATACAAAAAAACAGATAACCAGAGTGTAAAAGTTATTTTTCATTTGTTGTTTTAATAAGTTATTTGTGTAAAAGTATTCTTTTTTTATGATTTTACGATAAGCCTCTTAAATTAGAAGGCTTTGGTATGAGAAAATTTATTGTTTTCCAATGAATTAATTACTCTTGCATATTCCGAAAGAACGATTAAAAAAATACATTGAAATATGGAAAACAGTACAGAATAAACTAACAAGTTATTCATTCCCCCCTAAATTCATTACTTTTGTACTTTAAATTGAAAAAGTATAAAGGCATATGGAGATTTCAGCACAGTATCAACATACAGAAGCAGAGAAAAAGTGGTACAACTATTGGTTGGCAAATAAATTCTTTCATTCTACGCCTGATGGGCGTGAACCGTACACAATTGTAATCCCACCGCCAAACGTGACGGGGGTTTTGCATATGGGGCATATGTTGAATAATACCATTCAAGATGTTTTGTGTCGTAGGGCGAGAATGGAGGGCAAAAATGTATGTTGGGTGCCGGGAACTGACCACGCTTCTATTGCGACCGAAGCGAAAGTTGTGAATAAACTCAAGGGGGAGGGCATCAGTAAAGAAGATTTGACGCGTGATGAGTTTATGAAACACGCTTGGGAATGGAAAGAAAAGCACGGCGGCATTATTTTGGAACAGTTGAAGAAACTCGGGGCGTCTTGCGATTGGGAGCGTACGAAATTCACAATGGACGAGGATTTGTACAAGTCTGTGATTAAGACCTTTGTGGATTTGTATGACAAAGGTTTGGTTTACCGTGGTGTGCGTATGGTCAATTGGGATCCTGCTGCCAAAACTGCCGTTTCCGATGAGGAAGTAATTTACAAAGAGGAGCAATCAAAATTG
>PDWJ01005733.1_pt1 | contig 10035 bp, 8 predicted proteins | sample 1430881 | NCBI WGS metagenome assembly PDWJ01 (sample SAMN01162460, study PRJNA174530) | Oral metagenome, whole genome shotgun sequencing project. | biome: Marine environment; feature: Marine mammal; material: Swab sample of the gingival sulcus; isolation source: swab sample of gingival sulcus...
CCCCGTTTTGCTAACCTATGAAGGCCAACCTATCCCAAACGAACCTTTCCCCAAGCGTCTGCGTTATCCTTATTCAGAATATGTGCTCAATAGAGACAATTATCTACAAGCGGTGCAGCACCAAGGCCCAGATACACAAGCCACTTTATTGTGGTGGGACAAATAATGGGTGATGAGTGATAGGCGATAAGTGATGAGTGATGCGTGATGGGTGATGAGTGATGCGTGATGGGTGATGAGTGATGGGTGATGGGTGATGAGTGATGGGTGATGGGTGATGGGTGATAAATAATAGTGATGAATATAATTCTTAATGGTGAATTATAAGTTGTGAAGTGGATTTTAGCAAAACTAATTAGTGTTCGCAAAAAAACCACCAATTGTGCAGAAACTAATTATAAATATAGAGATACAAAGAAAAATAGTTTTGCAGACCTCTAAGGTTTTAAAAACCTCTGAGGTCTTTTCTCACAGTAGCTTGTTATAGTTAATCGAAAACATAAAAAAACGCTCGCATCTATATAAGACACGAGCGTTTTTTGATGAAGTACAGTTTTTTTATTATCTCGCCATATGTTTATTTACAAAATGACGGAATTCTTTCATAAATTGTACACGCTCCCAAGAAGCAGACTTCTTAGTGTCTTTATGTGCTAATTTACCTTTGAAATCGTCTATCTTTTCGTAGCCTTTTTTGTCCATCCAATTGGCTACAAAATCGGTCATTTCTTTAATGACAGAAAAATCTTTGCGATACAATGCAGTAGCAATCTCTACGGCAGGCGCACCGGCAAGTAACAATTTCACCACATCTTTCCCGGTATGAATACCAGTAGTGGCTACCAAATCTACATCTACTTTTTCAGACATCAAACCTACCCAGCGCATAGGCAATGCAATCTCAGAGTTATCACTCAAAATGAAAGAAGAACTCAAAGCCTCTTCATCAATATCAATATCTGCAGAATAATAACGATTGAACAATACAATACCTTTTACACCCACCTTTGCAAAAGCATCAATCATGCGACCCATAGCCGTAAAGTAGTGGCTAATTTTTACTGTAACAGGAATATTATTTACCTTGTCTATCACTTCTTTTACAATAGCAAGATAAGTCTCTTCAATTTCTTGAGAGTTTTTTTCCATATCTGATGGCAATGCAAACATATTCAATTCAATGGCATCTGCCCCTGCTTTTTCGATTTCAGAAGCCAAATACGTCCATTTTTGATTAGAAACAGCATTGATGCTTGCAATTACAGGAATATCTACTGCTTTTTTGCAATCTGCAATCAGACTCAAATACTTACGAATAAGGTCTTCATGTGGCTCTTCGTCCATAAAATCCATAGATTCGGGAGAAATAAAAGGACGAGACATCATATTATGCATGGTTTCTTTCATTTCCAAAAGAATTTCTTCTTCGAAAATAGACTTTAACACGACTGCACCCACGCCTGCTTCTGCCAATTTTTCTATTCTTGCTACAGAATCTGTAACACCTGAACTTGAAGCTATTATAGGATTATTAAGCGCTAATCCTGCATATTGTGTTTTTAAATTTGCCATATGTCATTATGTTTAGAATGTTATTTATTTAATGTCCAACAAAAGTAAATAATATTTAATCTTGTAGACTTAATTATGCTTATTTAGAAAAAATCTAAATAATTATTGAACTTTGGTAATAATTGATGAGTGATAAGTGATGAGTGATAGAATAAAGAAAGTCTACTCCATTATTATAATTATTAACTCTTAATTTCTTTTCTGGAGCGATAAATCAAATAGCCTCCTGCTATTATCAAAGGTATACTTAGCCATTGCCCCATATTCAATTGCATAGATTGCTCAAAAGCCACTTGATTTTCTTTGATAAATTCTATAAGAAAGCGCATACCAAATACGCCCAGCATAAATACTCCTGTTAAATACCCTGCTTTTGTTTTACCTTGCTTCTTATAGTAATAGAGCATCATATATATAAATATAGCGAGATAACTCAAGGCTTCGTACAACTGGGTGGGATGACGCGGCTCTGTTTGACCGTCTCTTACAAATATAAAACCCCAAGGCATATCGGTAATATGACCATATATTTCAGAATTGAACAAGTTACCCATTCTTATCAAAAAACCTGAAAGTGCAACTACCACCACTATTCTATCTACTATCCAAATGTAAGAACACTTCTGAGCACGAGAAAACAAATATAAGCCTACAAGAATACCAATAGCAGCCCCGTGACTTGCCAAGCCTCCTTCCCATATTTTTAATATATCCCACGGATGTGCAAGATAATAATCACTTTCGTAGAAAAAAACATGCCCCAAACGTGCCCCCAAAATAGTAGCTATCAACATATAAGTAGTCAAAGTATCTACTAACTCTACATTCACATGTTCTTTCTTAAAAAAGTTTTGCATGATCTTATAGCCTATAATAAAAGAAGCTGCCCATAACAAGCCGTACCAACGTGGCGCTACAAAACCCAAATCAAATATTTCGGGATTTACATCCCATACAATAGATAATAAACTCATATATTTCAACTTAATTTATCAGCCGTAAAAATATATAAAATATCGACACAAAAAAACCTTGTACTATAAATTGTACAAGGCTTTTTTACATTTAGTCTTCAACTTATATTTTAAGTCACTTTTTTAATAAAAGTTGTGACGATTATCTTCTATACCAGCTTGTTTTTCTAAAGCCTTGAACAAGTAATAATTGACACCGCTTACAAATCTACTATTCATTTGTTGAGCAATAGCATCTACACCTTTAGCTTGTTCTGAAGTAGCAGCTACTTCATCTGCCTTTAGCACAAAAACAGCACGACTACCTTTTATAGGATTAGATACGGCGCCTTTTTGCAAATTCAAACCGGCAGCTACCACATCCGGTTCCGGACCTACGCCGGGTATATTATTAGAAGCATAGGTAAAATCAACAGTTTCTACAGGCGTCTTCATCTCATTAGACAAAGCCTGAATATTCTTTTTATTAGCAGAAGTTTCTATTTGATTTATAATATAATCAGCTTTCTTAGTATTTAAAACAGCACTGGCAATACGTTGTTTCACATCGTCTAAAGAAGCATAACCTTTTTCATTGATTTTACCCAAGCTGGCTACCAAATAACCCTTGCCCATATCAAAAAGATTAATATCGTTTAGTTCACGTTCTTGGTCAAAGGCCCACATAATAATCTGACGACCTTCTTTTTGTCCGGGCAAATTTTCTTGCATAGCACTTATATCTTGGAAAACACGAGTAGTCAATTTCATTTCTTCTGCTACCTTATCAAAATCTGCATTTTTACACTTATTAGCAAATTCGTTAGCTTTCACATACATTTCACGGAAAGTCTGATTACCGGGTGTAATTTGTCTTCTGATGCGAGCCAGTTTCACGCGCTCACTCATATCTTTCTTACCATCTACACGAATCACATGAAAACCATATACGGTTTCTACCATTACTACAGCACCTTTTTTATTATCTACAATAGCCTCATTAAATTCAGGAACCATTCTACCGTCAGGGAACCAATCGTAATGTCCTTTATTAGTTTTCACACCACCGTCATCAGAATGTTTCATGGCTAATTTTTCGATAGACTTAGGATTTTTCTTTACGATATTCAACAAACTATCTGCCATAGCCTTGGCTGTTTCTTTACTACGTGTAATCTCTTGTGCAGCAGATTGCGCACCGGCATAAGCTACTAATATATGAGATGCTTTCAAAGAATCCGGACGCATAGTTTTGGCAATCAACTTGGCTGCATTATAAGAACCATTGCTCTCATAAGTACCTATCACATAACCGGGCTCTCCTTCAAATATACCATTCAACTGAATTGGCAATTGGCTTTTAGCAAACCATTTATCTTGATACTTATCATCAGAAATAGAATTTACGAAAGCCGGTAATTTATCCAATGGCATAGTTCTCATTTCAGCTACGTAATCATTAAATTTACGCTTCTGTTCGGCTTTATCGTCAGCAGACGGACGCACATCAAAAGTTACGTAGTTAATAGAACGACTAGCCTCTTGTTTAAAATCCTCTTTGTGAGCATTATAATAGGCTTGATAATCTTTGTCTTCTACTTTTACTTTATCATCAGCTACTGAAGAATACAATTGAGCCATCACTTGCGCTTTTACCTGCTTAGCATCTCTCTCTTGTATCATTTTAGCAAATGCATTAGGCACATAATACGCCTTAGAAATAAGATTAGTAAAATTGGTATTCAATTGATCATCTTTGATAGCATTCTCAAAATCTATCCACTGCAACTGGGCAGATCTTGGCATATTGTCTAAGTTTTGCAAGTATTGCAATACCAATTCTCTTTTATATTCTCCTGTCTCAGGATCTGTAAAAAACTGTAAGATATAGCGATGGGGTTTTTCGCCCTGCACCAATTCAAATAATAACTGAGACGGCACTGCCAAACCAAGGCTTTCCATCTCTTTTTCCATGATCACATTACGCACCATATTAGTCCATACACCTTGTTTAACACGATAAGTTTCAGATGGTGTAAGCTGCAATTTATTATTATTAGCTTTTTGTCGCTCCACCTCTTTTTCCACCTTCATACTAAAATCTTTGTATGATATCTCTTCACCGGCAACCTCGCCTATGTTTACAGTTTCTCTAGTGCGACTTTTGAATAAGTCCCCCATAATAAAGGCGAACAAAGCCACACCTATTATGATAACCAACAATCCGTAATGTTTTCTAATTTGTCCTATTGCTGCCATAATTAAATACTAATATTATAAATACTCATTTTTTTTTCGAGCGGCAAAAGTACAACAGATTAGGGAAATTAAAAACTTTTTTTTACAAATAAATAAAAACAAATGTATAACAAAGGTTTTCAGAGATTTAAAGACGCTATAAGATGGAAGTTGGAAGTTGGCAGTCAGAAGATAATTATAAATGCAATATAGATGATACAGACGCGACGAATTTACACGGATAAATGACGAATTGTGATTTACGAATTACTAATTATGCTTCTTTCTTCCCTCTTCTAACTCATTACCGCATTATCATATTACCAAATTAGCACATTACCACATTCTCGCATTGCCACATTATCGAATTACCGCATTATCACATTACCACAAACTTTTTGCTATAACTTCGCCCGTCAGCATCCTTTACACTCAAAACATAAGTACCGGAAGACAAATGCGACACATCTATCAATTGAGTTATCTGTTCTTTCACAAAAAATGAAGGCACTTGTTTTACCAATTTACCATACACATCAAAAATATCTATATGCAAACGCTGAGAAGACACAGTGCCTATCTGCAAATTCAAGAAACCTTTTACCGGATTGGCAAATCGCACATAAGCAATCTGAGAAGGCGTTTCCTCTATGCCCACAGGCTTATCCACTGCTATTTTTACCAATACAGGCAAATGATCGGAATTATTGTACAAAGCTTGCAATACATTCTGAGGCACATTGGTATTCACAGGTGGATTGATAATACTTTTGTTAAAATGCTTACCATCGTTACCCAAAGCATAATAAGTATTCTCTAACATTTTCATATGTGAGTTACCCTCCAAGAGTTCCCTACTTGCTAAAATAAAATCAAACCTATCGTCTAGTCCTCCACTACTAAAACAAGGTAAGTTGGCAGCATGTGTACTTTGGGTATGGTATTGTTTAAACGAATAATTGTTATGCCAATTACCGGGTTTATTTATAGGATCGTAAAAATAACGCTTCCCATTGTAAATATACATCAAATTGATATACGCTTGCTCATTGCTGTTATATAAGTTCAAATCGCCCATAAACAACATATTATCATGTAAATTATGCGTACGAATATAACTTATAGCACTGCTTACCATAGACGCTCGTTTATTCTCATTAGTAGCACCGGTACCCGCTTTTAAATGCGCTACAAAACAATGTAAAAAGGAAGTATCTTGCGTCTGTGCCAAATCTGCCGATTTATAATACAAAGTATACACATCTATAGGACGCACCACACAAGCAATCTGATCTTGCGAATACAACACCAACTTATCTGCATTGTAATACATCATATTCATAATATACCCTCCGTTACCCAAAGCAGATGCCTTACGATATTTAGCCTCATTTACATTCAACACATTATCTAAAAGCATTTGAGGATACTGAGATTTCACACCCATTTCGTTTACTGTAAAAATATCGGGCTGCACATGATTTATAATAGTACGTAAGTAGTTGTTTTTATTTTGCACATTATTGGTAGAGGCACTACAGTCGCCATAATAATTACCATAATTGAGCAAATTATACTGCATAATCTGAAGCGTATCTTGTGCATGCAAGAAACTCACAACACAAAACAACACACACGATAATAATAGTCTTTTATTCATTTTTATATACAAAAATAATAGTCATCAAAAAATTTTGGCGAAGATATAAAAAAACGAGTAATGATACCGATGAAATCACTACTTTTGCAATCTCAAATACAAACTTTATGAAATTAATAGCCCCTTCCCTACTATCTGCTGATTTTAGCCGTTTGGCCGACGATGTACGTATGCTTGACCAAAGCCATGCCGATTGGGTGCATCTAGATATTATGGATGGCGTTTTTGTACCCAATATTTCTTTTGGTTTGCCGGTAGTATCGGCCATTCGCCCCCTCACCAAAAAACCTTTCGATGTGCACCTAATGATAGTAGAACCTGAACGCTATTTCGAAGCTTTTAAAAAAGCCGGTGCTGATTGGATATCGTTTCATTTAGAAGCTTCTACACATGTGCATCGTGCTGTGCAGCAACTCAAAGCTTTAGAGGTAAAAGCAGGTATAGTATTAAATCCACACACCCCTGTATCTTTGTTAGAGGATATTATCTCCGACTTAGACTATGTACTTTTAATGTCTGTAAATCCAGGTTTTGGAGGTCAATCTTTTATAGAAAACACCTATAAAAAGATAAAAACATTACGCCAAATGATTGATACTACCAACAGCAAATGCCTGATACAAGTTGATGGTGGTGTAAACATCAACAACGCCAATGCACTTTTTACCGCAGGCGCAGATGTATTGGTAGCCGGTAGCGCCGTATTTAGCGCCACTGACCCTGCCAAAATGATTACAGACCTTAAGCAATAGATTTATCATTTATCACCTATCACTTATCCTCCTTGTAAAAATTAAATAATAGTGTACCTTTGCACAACAAATATATATTAATATGACTACACTTCAAATAGGCGATAAAGCCCCAAATTTTAAAGGCATCACACAAGATGGCACCCCCATCTCTTCTGATGATTACAAAAGCAAAAAATACATTGTTTTCTTTTATCCCAAAGCCAGCACGCCCGGTTGTACTGCCGAAGCTTGCAATTTTCAAGACAATAAAGACAGATGGGAAAAAGAAGGGTATGAAATTATTGGCGTAAGCGCAGACAGTGTACAACGTCAAAAGAATTTTGCAGAGAAATACAAGTTGCAATACCCCCTGATAGCCGATGAGGAAAAAACAGTAATTAAAGCTTTTGGGGCATGGGGACTCAAAAAAAATTACGGTAGAGAATACGAAGGTATCTTTAGACTAACTTTTGTAATAGACGAAAAAGGTAATATCCAAGAGATTATTAAAAGAGTAAAAACCAAAGAGGCTACCGAGCAATTATTTAAGAAATTAGAAATTGTTTAAGTGGGAATACCGAAGACGGAAGAAAAAGATTAATAATTAAAATAAACTAATAGCTACAATCCTATAGCTAAAAAACAAATTATGGCAAAACAAACACAAGATATAAAAGCGGAAAAATTAAAGGCACTACAACTGACCATGGACAAGATTGAAAAATCGCATGGTAAAGGCAGTATTATGAAACTGGGTGAAAGTATAAACACCGAGGTAGAACATATTTCTACCGGCTCTTTAGGGTTGGACTATGCTTTGGGCATAGGCGGTTTGCCTCGTGGTAGAGTGGTAGAGATTTATGGTCCCGAATCGTCGGGAAAAACCACTTTGGCTATCCATGCCATCGCAGAAGCGCAAAAAGCAGGTGGTATTGCCGCTTTTATAGATGCCGAGCATGCTTTTGACCGTTTCTATGCCGAAAAATTGGGTGTAGATACCGAAAACCTGCTTATTTCTCAGCCCGATAGTGGTGAGCAAGCCTTGGAAATTGCCGACCATTTGATACGCTCCGGCGCTATTGATATTATTGTAATAGACTCCGTGGCTGCCCTTACGCCCAAAAGCGAGTTGGAAGGCGAAATGGGCGACAGTAAAATGGGATTGCAAGCCCGTTTGATGTCACAAGCTTTGCGTAAATTGACTTCCACCATCAGCAAAACAGGTTGTACCTGTATATTTATCAACCAGTTGAGAGAAAAGATTGGTGTAATGTTTGGCAATCCCGAAACCACCACCGGTGGTAATGCCCTTAAATTTTATTCCAGTGTACGTTTAGATATTCGCCGTATTTCTTCTATCAAAGACAAAGATATGGTGGTAGGTAATCGCGTGCGTGTAAAAGTGGTGAAAAACAAAGTAGCGCCTCCTTTCCGTCAAACAGAATTTGAAATCACCTTTGGCGAAGGTATCTCTAAAATTGGCGAGATAATAGATATGGGTGTCGACTTAGAAATTATAAAAAAAGCAGGCTCTTGGTTTAGCTATGGCGACACCAAACTGGGACAAGGTAGAGATGCGGTAAAAACATTATTATCCGACAATCCCGAGTTGGCAGAAGAAATAGAAAATAAGATAATGGCTGTATTATTCCCCCAAACAGAAGATGAACAAGAACAATAATAAATGGGCATTAGTTTTGTTGGCTACCTTCATCAGCTTTGGTTTGCTAAGCTGTAATGATGATAACCAAACACCCGATAACAACAAACAACAAGCCCCAGTTAAGAGCGATACCACCGCAAATGTATCTGTTTTAGATTCTATCAACCAATTGATAGAAAGAGAACCCGATAATGCAGCACATTTTAGAGCGCGCACAGCTTTTTATTTAGACCAAGGCAATCACAATGCTGCTTTAGCAGATGTAAACAAAGCTTTGCAGATAGATTCTTTATCTTCAGACACTTGGGTAAGTTTGGCCGATGTTTATTTTGCCAAGCAAAGGCATGTAGACAGCAGAGAAGCCTTGCTAAAAGCTTTAAAGTTAGACAATACCAACACCTCTGCCATGCTCAGATTAGCACAGTTGTATGCCGTAAATGGGGATGTACAAACAGCGCTTTCATATGCAGAACAAAGCATCAAAACAGAACCTACCAATGCTGAGGCTCATTTTGTAAAAAGCAACTTAAAATTGCATATTGCCGATACCAATTCGGCTATTTTTCACTTGCATAAAGCCACAGAGATTAATGCTGATTATTGTGCAGCTTGGATGTTGTTGGGACATATTCACGAACAACAAAAAAAGGCAATGGCATTGCAATATTACCAAAGTGCATTGGCTATAGACACCAATAATACAACCACACTTTACAGTATTGCCATGTATTATCAAAATAGAGAAGATTTAGAAAATGCCGAGCAAATCTACCAGCGAATTCTAAGCAAAGAAGACAATCCGTACGCATGGTACAATCTGGGCTATATCAATATGATATACAAAGACAATTACGAAGAAGCTATCAAAGATTTTGAACAGTCTTACACTTTATTGCCAACTTATATAGACGCGCTTTACAACTGGGCCTATGCTTTAGAATTGAATGGCAACAAACAAGCAGCCATAGCCAAATATAGAGAAGTGTTAGAAAAACACACTAATCACGAAAAAGCATTGGAACGTTTAAATGAATTGCTGTAGAAGATAGAAGGTTAAGGATGGAAAATAAAAAAGAGTGATTTCCAATATGAAAATCACTCTTTTTTTGTGTTCTATAGGCGCTTTCAGAAAACCAATAATTATTTGGTTATCAGTTAAATAATTTGTATTTTTACCAAAACAAAACCCCATTAATTAGCCAAACAGCTAAAAAA
>PDWJ01005734.1_pt1 | contig 10035 bp, 1 predicted proteins | sample 1430881 | NCBI WGS metagenome assembly PDWJ01 (sample SAMN01162460, study PRJNA174530) | Oral metagenome, whole genome shotgun sequencing project. | biome: Marine environment; feature: Marine mammal; material: Swab sample of the gingival sulcus; isolation source: swab sample of gingival sulcus...
CCATGAGACGTTGGGGTTGCTGCCGGAGGTGGCGATGCCGGGTTCGCCGAGTTCCACGTCCCATGCGGTGTGGTTGAATGCGGCATCCGGCATGATGTTGATTCCGGCGGTGTCTGCGTCGGTGACAAAGTTCTGGAATGCGAGCATGGCCTTGTCCCGGTTCGCCTGGCTGCTGACGTCATTGATGTTGGCAGGATCTCCGGTGAATGTGGCGGTCATGCGAGGGTCAATTTCCCAGAAATTTTTCACCGCGTACGGGCTGCCGAGCTGGTAATAATAGTCGATATCCTCATAGGGGTTACCGGAGTTCCACACCCATGTATTGGCATTGGAACCCGGTGCCCGCTCGTTGATGTTGGCCGCGCTGAGGTGGCGGCCTTCCCAGCCGTAGGGGTGGTATGGCTGGAACCAGAGCCAGTTGACACCAAGGTTCTGGACGTAGGAGAGGTTCCAGTTGTTGACCCGCCCGGCAGCGGTGTGGATGGCTCCGGGACGATCCGAGAGATCCTCGAAGGTACTGCGCTGGGAGAACTGGGTGCCGGAGGCCTCGATGTTGAGCGTATTGACCTCGTAGAGGCGGATGTCACGCGCAGCGACCGGGGAGACCACGATGGCGTGGTCACGTTTTCCGCCGCCGTCCGTGCTGTTGTAGTAGTGGTAGGTACCTGCGGGTTCGCCATTCAGGCGGTAGCGGGCGGTGAGTCTGTATGCGCCGGTTTTCGAGGCGTAGAGGGTGATCTGGTAACCGCCGGAAACGAGTGCCATCGTGTGCGCCTTGAAGTAATGGGAATCATCCCCTGCGGCAATGGCGTTGCCGTCCGGCAAAAGGATGCCGTCATCAATCCCGTCACCATTGGCATCATTCGCGGCACGATCCCTGCGGTTCAGGTTGGTGAACACCTCGGCAAACTCCACGTTGTTTACCCCCGGGTCAAAGAAAATGGTGATGGGAATCGAGTCGCCAGCGACTTCATCGACAAACAGGTGGGTGGCAGTGTAATCTGCCTCGACCTCACCGGGTGACCTGACCGTTGAGTTCGGGCTGATCTTGAGGTTTGCGGCAGCCGCAACGGCGGCCGTGAGGGCGAGAATTGTCAGGGTTGTTTTCATGGTTTTTGTTGTTTTATGGTTAGGGGTGCATTACTTCGAGACGGTAGAAACGCTTGGTTTCGGAAATCGGCGACTGCTCCGGGTCATCCACTTGGTAGTGTAGATTCGGAGCCTCCCCGATGGTTAGGATGTCGGCTCCGACGCGGTTCCAGTCGATCAGGTTATCCGACCACAAGAGGCGGTAGCGGCGGTTGGAGATGGTCGGGAAGTCGAGGGTGATGCTGTTGTCTGCATTGAGGATCACCCAGAGCCTTGGGAACAGATGGCTATCGGCGAGCTGCGGGTTCAAGCCCAGCAGGTGCTCGGTGATGTTGTCCATGCCGTCGTGATCCGGGTCGCCGCTGGCGCCGTTGTCGGCATTGGTGCTGCCGTCGTCATTGGGGTCGAGTCCGTTGGCGGTCTCCCATGCGTTTGGCAGGCCGTCCTGGTCGCAGTCGGCGCAGAGGGCAGATATTTCCAGCTCAAGGGAGAAGCTGGTGGAGGTGCTTCCCAGCTCGACTTGCTCCGTCTGTGCTTGGTTCCGCATCTTGACGGTGTCCGGCAGGAATGCTGGTGCCTGTTTGTCCGTTGCGGCTGCATTGTAGGCAGCTCCGGTGTAGTGGACAGCGGCAGAGACGGTGGCTGTGGGGGTGGTGTTGGAAACCAGCACCCGCGAGCCGTTGTCTGCCGCAGCAGTGAGGTTGCGCTGACCGTGGACGAGGAGGTCGTCGAGGTTGGGCGACATTCCAAAGCGCACATGGAGCTTGGTCACATCACCTGTCAGGCTGTAGTTGGCAGCGAGTTTTCCAGAGCTATTGGCAAGGGAGATGGTCTTCGAGACCTTGCCGTCTGAGCTGGTGAACGTCCACCCGTTCAATCCCGATGCCGACACGGCGTAGAGGTCATTGACGTAGGCAGAGGAGTCCGCGCCACCACTGACATTTGCAAGCCAGTCCTTGAACCCGCTGGTGCGGTAGGCGTCCACGTTGCTGCCGGTGGCATTGCTGTCACCTTCAAACTCCGTGTCACTGCCGGAGTAGCTGAGGAAGTTCCCGACCACCTGGTAGACTTTGCCAAGCGCGGTGTCACGCGCCCATGCGGCGGTCAGGCGTCCACCAGTGGCCTCGAACACGGCGAAGACGCGGTCGTTTTTCAGGATAAACTCATTGGCTCCATCGAGATCGACATCCTGGGCAACGGCGGTGGCGGCGGCAGGCGGACTGGATGCCCAAAGCTCTACCTGCTTGTAGATAGCGGCGTAGCGCATCTGCGACTGGGCGTATTTGGCGTAGTCTGTCAGGCTGTTGGTATCCGTGTCCGGCCAGATGTAGGCACCGGTGGAGTATCTGCTCAGGTCATTGTTTTGCTGGTTGTGGAAGGCGGTCAGCATGTTGGCACTGTGGGCGGTGGCGCGGGCGAGTTTGCCGAGTTGTGACGTGGGCGAGGTCATCGAGACCACTTGGCTCCATGCGAGGTCAGCCATTTTCCCGTCATTGATAGCTTGCATTCCGTATGGGTGTGCGACGGGGGTGCCGGGGCGGATATCAAACACCTTGTTGAGCAGTCCCTCCTCACGTGGGCTACCGTTGTACCACTCGTCATAGTTTTCCTGGGTCGCGTGGTCGAGCCAGTTATGGCTGGTTTTAGCAATGGCAGGGGTCCCCCGGTCAATGGCGTGCCACACATCCCCCACCCCGTCGCCAGTGATGTCGATCTGACCGGACGCGATCTGATCCGGGGTAACCACTTCAATCCATGGTTTGTTAGCCACCCAGCGCAGGTTGGTATCATAGGCGTTGGCATTGGCGGGGTCCGCGAGTTCGTCCCAGTGGTGGTAGAGCACCACCACCTGGTCCTGGGTGCCACTACCAGCCTTACGCAGGTAGAGGTTCCGCAACGGGGCTGGCAAACCATTGTTCAGCGTCCGGTAGCGGTAGACACTGGCGACATCATTGATCAGGAAGCAGTTGACACCATGGTATTTATTGATGCGGTATCCGTCATCAGAGAGTGCGGTGTTCCGCCCCTCCCATTTGAAAAAGTGGCGCATCTGGTCAATAAACGTGTAGCTGTATCCCATGCTGGAGACCTTCGCCAGCACGTCAGCATCAACCACCCGCTCAGGCGACCAGAATACCGATGACGACGGCTCGGCAGCGTAAATCCGCTGCATGGTGTCGTTCGACAGGTTGATGTTGTCCAAATTATAGGCGGGAGAGAAATACGACGGTATGTGATCGGCATACGTTGTTCCTAACAGGTCGATATTCCCCGTTTGTATCATGGATGAAATCCGGGCATTAAACGCGGGGCCATCAAGCCATGGTTTACTAGCACCGGGATCAACGGACGCCCACTGCGCGGCGGTGGCCATGGTGGGTGTGATGTGCAGGGTCAGCGGCACATCAAATGCCTCATGGGCGTCAAGCCCACGGTGCCAACCAGCGTTAAGACCGTTGTCGATTTTCGCCTGGGTCTGGCTGCCTGGCCGCAGTGCTTCATTGGCGTGTGAAAGCATGATAACCTTCGCGCGCTTGCACTGGTCCGGGTAGCGGCCATTACCGTCCACCTGCATGTAGCTGGTCAGTTTTCCGTTTGTGGCGATGTATTCCTGTGACGACCAGTAGTCCTCTGCAAGCCAGTCGTCGTAAATGGTATCGCGAATATCATTGCGACCGCCGAGGTCTCCGGCATCGGTTCCATCGTTCTGGGTGCCGTCGCGGGTGGTGTAAACTTGGAAGCGCAATTTGCTGCTACCGTTCCAGCCAGCATCTAACAACGCCTGACGGCTGATGGAGAACTCCATGGCATCGAGATCCGCGTTGTAGTAGGATGAGCCGAAGCCATTGGGGGAGTTCTGGTCGCGCATTTCCACCCCGCCGTCCGCAAGGTTCTGGTTGACGGCGGTGGTGTTGACGGCGGAGTTGGTATCGACGTAAACGCGCCCCGAACCTGTCTGGTAACAAGCCGCGACGACCTCCCATTTCATCTCGGTGAGGATATCCACTTCATCGGGCAGTGCGGCCTCACCGCTGGCCGCGTTGCCCGTATCAATGACTACGTAGACGTCGAGGTTTCCTTCTTCAGCGAAGGGTTGCAGGTCATAGAAGTCGAGCCGGAAATAATAATGACCGTCAGCACCTCCGTCGCGGGCATAAAATGCCACGATGTCACGCGAGCTGTCAAAGCCATCACCTGCGGCATTGACGTCGCCGCTCTGATTGTTGCCACCTTCTCCCTCGTGCTCGTCGAAGGATACCAGGTCATCACATGTCCAGCCCTCAAACTCCTTGCCGTTGGTGATATTTCCTACGGTCACAGCGTCGCCGGGGCCTATGGTGATCGAGTTTGCTGGCGGATCAGCTGTGGTATCTGCAACGAGCGGCTTGGTGCCGCTGGTCTGCTCCTGCGCGTTGGTAAAGGTATCACCGTCGGGATCACCATTTGCACCTTGCTGCGGGTCGCCATCGTTGGCTGCCGCCGTGCCGAGGTTATCGATGCCGTTATCCAGTGGATCGAGTCCGTTTTGGACTTCCCAGCCATCTAACAGACCATCACCATCCGTATCCATCAAAAGCGGGTTGGTCTCTGTCCATGCCTCACCCGCATCGTAAATACGGTTGCGGTTCGTATCGCCAGTGATCAGTCCGTTTCCGTCTTTGTCCTCGCCGTAGCCATCGCTGAGGCCATCGCCGTCGCTGTCAGGGTTGTTAGGGTCGGTTTCCAGCCATGTCTCGCCGAGGTCTATTTTACCGTTCGGCCAGACTTTTCCGGTATCATTGCGGCCAAGGGTATTTCCGTCACCGTCTACCCAACCGTTGTGGACGAGGGTTGTGAGGTTGGCACCGGTCGCCCAGTCTGGGTTGTATCCGTCCTCGACACCGTCAAGGATGCCGTCGCCGTCGCTGTCCGGGTTCTGCGGATCGGTCATTGAGCCGTGGATCTGCTCGGTGCGGCCTCGGTTGAAATTATAGTTCGGAAGACCCGAGTTGTCCGGCACAGTATTGAAGTAAGGGGGATCGAGATCCGCCTTGAAGTTTGGCGTGCCGTCGCCGTCAGTATCGCTAGCAAGAATGGTTCCGTAGTCATATACGCCATCCTCATCCGTGTCAGTGAATGGCTCAGATGGCTCCCCGGAATCGTGAACACCGTTGCCATTGGTGTCCTGCCAGTCGAATACCATGTTTCCTGCGCCGGTATTGTTCGAGCCATAGCCGCTGTCTGTATATTCCTCTCCAACCTGCCCGGACGGCACACCGGACCAGCCGAGTTCGAGAGCATCCGGAAGGAGGTCTCCATCACTGTCTGGAGTGAGTGGATTACTTCTGCCAAAGGCGCGCCAGACATGCACCTCACCGTTGGTCCACGTCTCTGGGTTGGTCTCGGGGAGCTCTGCCAGGGTGGTTTCGTTAGAGTCTAGCAAACCATCATCATCGTCATCCGAATCATTGGCCACCTCTGGGAGGATTTGACGGAAGATCACGGAGACGTTGCGGCGAACGGATGCGACCACGGGGCCGTCGGCAGCTTTTTTGGCATCCACCCGGAAGCGATAATTGCCTGCCTCGATACCGCTCCATGTGTAGTCCCAAAGTTTTTTGCTACCGGAAGTCTGCACGATGGGAGCTGAAAGAGTTCCTGTGCCGACTTCCCAAACGATATCGAGCTGCTCCACATCGGAATCAGTTTCCACCCGGATCGCGGTGGAGCGCTGAGCCGGGGTGGGGTTTGCAACTGCCGGGAGGCGGAGCTCGTATGGCTTGCCGTCGCTATCAAATGCGGGGGGGGTGGTAATGCTGAGGAAAGTGGTCTCGACCACTTGAGCTTTCACCTTCCGGTCGGCTCTCAGAACCACCCCGTCACGGGTGTGGGTGACATGGATGTGATGGAGGAACCCGGGGTCTCCATTGTAAAGATTGGGTAAATCGTAGGCGAGTGCGTGGTAATCCGGGGTTTCGTTGCGGATGATCGAATACTGTGAGCGATCCTGGGCGACAGCACCCTCGGTGGAACCCGATACCCGGCTGGCAATGGTGATGAGGAACTCGTCGATAAGCTCTTGGTCGGATTTCCCGTCGCCAAGCGACTTCGAGAAATAGGTTTTCATGATGTAGTTGTCACCAACGACCTCCCCGTCGGAGGACGGATATGCGATGAACATGGTGGTATCCGGTCCGTTGGCGACAACGTTCCGGGTCAGGGTGGTGTACCAGTTTGCGGTATCATCGGCGGCACTGACGGTTCCGGTGAATGTTGAGGAAGCGGCAGAGGATCTTTCAACCAGTCGAACACGCAGTTTGGAGGCGATGTTTCCGGACGGTATGTTGGAGTAATTGAACCGCCACTCCTTGGGGTAGCTGCTGGTGACAAATGGAGAAGGGATCACCTCGGATGCCTGCACCCACGCGCCAACGCCGTTGCCGTTCGAGGAGCCGGTTTGCGAGTCATCGTTTGTGCCGACACCATCGTCGATGAAGAACCAGACTTCCTCGACACTGGCGTCTGTCCTGACAACGACGCCATAACTCTGTTCGCCGAGGGTATCGTTTTCCGCAGGGTAAACGACCTCGCCGGAGGGGCGTTTGGTATCGTAATAAAAGGTTTGCTGAAAGGTGTTGTAGAGAGAGGCCTTGCCATCACGCTTGAGGAACGCACGTCCGCGAATGATGTGGAACCCTTCTGCCAGTCCGGTTTCAGTGCCACCGTAATCGTTGTGGGGATAGATCGTGGCGGTAGTGGCGTTGAAGTTATCGATTTCAAACACGCTCATCATGTTGAGCTTCTGCTCGACGGGGTCGGGACCGGTCGGGAACACACTGGGCAGAGAACCGCTACCATCGTCTGTGCGGACTGCGGAAATCTTGTAACGCAAGTTGGTGATACCACCGCTGGAAATAGTGGCGGTGAACCACGAGCCACCGGCAGCATCGTGAGACCAGTTCATGCTGGCAACCTTGGTGCTGCCAACTGGATCACCCCCCGAGCCTTCTGGATCAGTGCCGTCGGTGGTATAATAAACAAACGCGTGGTACCCAAATAGGCCGCTGTTTGACTGCACCCAGAAGGTAATGTTGCCGCCGGACTCGCTGTATTGTTTCGGTGTTCCAGATGGCGGCGAAGGAACCATCGCGTCCGGGTCATGGAGTAGCCATGCCACGGTGTCCGCCGGAGTTGGATTTGTCCCGCTGCCGTTGTTTCGGGTGACGGTGCCGCTGTCAACCGTGGTGATGTATATCTCGGCACCTGACGATCCGATCGAGCAGCGCGCTGTATCTGCGGCGGCAAATTTTTCAGGCCCCTGGCGACGAACAAAGCTCGGTTGCTCATAACCGACAAACACATCCGTGCTTAGAGCTGGCGGGTAGTCCCGGAAGCCGGGGTCGGTATTCCCTGCTGGGCGCGTGCCGTTGAGATCGATGCCGCCATCAAGTTTGAGCATGATGTTTTCTGCCGAGCCGTCTGCGCGGGCAACAAACTTGAGGTCTGTGCCGTCGGTAACGCGGGGAACCTCGACGCTGTAGGTGTAGTCCGTGTTATCGTCATCCGGCAGGTCGTATGGATTGAAGGCGGGATCGCCGTCCGGGCCATCCTGACGTGTTACGGTGACGGTGCCGATCGGTTCGTCATTCTGATAGATCTGCACAGGCTGGCCACCGATGTCCGCCCAGTGACGTGCTGGCTCCGGCGTGCGCCATGAAAAGACAAAGTAACCTCCGGGAGGGACAATCACCGAACCGAGATTGGATGCGTAGGTGTAAAATCCAGCCAGCCCCGGACCGCTGGCGTATTGCCAGAGGTAGGCGTCGCCCGGTGTTCCGGCGACGGCGGGGAACGCGGTGGAAAAACTGCGCGCCTGGCCGCTGGCAAAGTTATCATTCAACATCACCAAGGCGGTAACACCGTCGGCATCTGTCATGCTGCCGTTTTCCCGCTTGTCAATGCGCTCGTAGGCGACGAAGTCGCCATCACTCCAGCGGCCGGTCTGCCAGCCACGTGCGAAGTGCTGGTGAATGTAGGCGAGGTTCGGCAAACGCGGATCACCAAACTGGCCGAGGAAATTGGTATTGGCATGGCGTGGGAACGCGCCACCGCTCTGGCTCAGGGTTTCGGCTTGGTAGTTGCCGTCTGTGTAGACCAGCGGCAAACCGGCGCGGGTAAAATAAAACGCATGCTGGAGCTCGCGCCGGGCAGCATAATCGCTGTCGTGGCTCTGCGCATGCATCACCGATATGTTGGCGGGGAATCCACCCCAGCCCGGTTGGTCAAAGCCGTCCAGCCCGGCAGACGGGTTCCCCAGCCGGCTGTTAAGCTGGCTACGCAGGTCGTTGTCAACGAGCCGCATACCGGCATCAATATACCCTTGGTATCCGGGGGGCTGGCCAAGGTGCTCACCGAAGAGCATGGCATCATCACGCGGCTTCTGGGTGTCAAAAACAGTATCCCGGTGGTTCGTGTCGGAAAAACCGCGTGTGATATTAAACTGCCGCTGGATCTGGCCAGAGTATCCGTAATCCGAGGTGTCCTTGTCCGCGCCATAGGTGGCGCCAAAAAAATCCGGCGGGGTGTGCTTCACCGCATCAAGGCGCATGCCATCCGCCTTGGTGATGTCCATTTGCCAGCGGGCTGCCCGGTTGAGCATGTCACCGACCAGTTCCGAGTAAAAGTCCGCGTTATTCTCAAGGTCGGCCACGGTAATGCCGTTGCCGGGACCGAAGCCAACGTAATCGCCCTCACCCCTGGAGTGTTTCTGGCCGGGAGCGGTCGGTTTGTAACAGTAAAAGTCCGGGTTGTCAGGGTGGCGGACAAAGCTGATCTTTTTGATGCGACTACCTTCCGTGCGGCCGAAGTTGTTATTCCAGTCGCCCGGCTCGGTGGCGATGTCGATCAAATCAGAGAGCCCAAGGTGCAAGACCTGCCACTCGTCTCCCCAACTGCGGGTGTTGTCCCATTTCCTGTAGTATCCTTCCTCAGTGACCCGCAGGTGAAAATCTTCCGGGACGAAGCCGGGGTAAACGTCAATCGGCACTCCGACGTTGTAACCGGGGACATCAAAGGCGTTGTGATTCATCACGTTGTCAAAATAAACCCGGATGCCGAAGCGGTGCGCCACCTTGACCATGTTAATCAAGTCCGCCTGGGTGCCGTAGCGTGTGCTCACCGAACCACGCTGGTTGATCGAGCCGAGGTCAAAGCGATCCCAGCAATCATACCCCACCGACAGGCCACCGCTCCCCTTGGTAGGCGGCGGCACCCACATTGACTCATATCCAGCCTCGGCCAGCTCCGGGATCTTGCGGGTGATCTCCCTCCACGGAGTGTTAAAATACTGGATCATCGCCTCGCCAAAGCTAGCCGTTAGGCTGGCGAGGAAAACTGTGATTGCTAGAAAATACTTACGCATAAGACCAAGGGTATCCCAATGATTCGATTCAGTCTCCAAGATGACCTAGCTAGGCGTTTCCGCAAGAAATAAAACACGCGGATGCTTAGATCGCTGTACGAGGGAGACGCGACGATCTGAACAATACAGCCAGCGCACGTCGTCGGTTACGGATTTTCTAAAAAAACCGGGTTTCTCAATGTTCAATACCAATGAGGAAAAATATCTGGTAGTATTCACGCAGAGATTTGGGGTGAGAGCGAGACGGAGAATCTTTGTGATGTGGGGCATCCCAAGGATTCGACAACGAAGCTATCGCCACAAAGATCCAGCGAATAATACCAGATAGTTTTTTGAGTTGGTATAACTACGGCCTCGCCTTGGCAGATTTGAGGCGACCCACTCGGCCGCCACGCGGTTCCCCCATCTCCTGTTTTCCAGCCCCCAGCTACTCCCCGGCAGGCAGTACGGCGTCCCATGACAGGCCGACGCGCAGCTCGTCAAAACGCACCGGGAAGGCGCCGGAATCACTGCCGGAGCGCAGCATGATGCGGTCGAACCTCGGC
>PDWJ01005735.1_pt1 | contig 10033 bp, 9 predicted proteins | sample 1430881 | NCBI WGS metagenome assembly PDWJ01 (sample SAMN01162460, study PRJNA174530) | Oral metagenome, whole genome shotgun sequencing project. | biome: Marine environment; feature: Marine mammal; material: Swab sample of the gingival sulcus; isolation source: swab sample of gingival sulcus...
AGAGCAGCATCAGCAGGTTCAACCTAAATTCAAATCCCTGAACCCTCTGGATACGGAGCAGGTGAGTATAAGCGCAGTTGAGGAAAGCTATGACCAGATACTCCAGATACTGGCTCAAACCGCAGCCCTTAACCTGATTATTTCCCCTGAGACAAAATCTCTTCTGGGAAACTCCGTAAACATAACAGCCGAATACCAGAACATGCCTGTACGCCAGGTACTGGATGCGGTCTGTAAGATGCTCAATGTTTCCTGGCATGAGGACAGCGGCTCTATCTTTATCGAGCCTTTCATCAGGAAAAACATTGACCTGGACTTTCTTGGTTCAATCCGGCAATCACAGTTTGAAGTAGGGGGAGATGTGCTGGGAACAATAGACAGCCAGACAGCCTCTAGTGCCTCCCCCTTAAAGGGCAGTTTCACTGTTAAGGGAGCGACAAATAATACGGTAAACGATATCTACACCAACATAGAGGAATCAATCAAGCAGCTGTTAAACGGCTCCGGCACCTATGTGCTCAATCGTCAGACCGGCCATCTCCTTGTCCGCTCCCGCCCTGCGACAATTGCAGAAATTGAAGAGTACCTGCTTGTTTTACGGGAAAAATACAAACGGCAGGTGCTCATCGAGGCAAAAATCATCGAAGTCAATCTCAGTAAAAAACATGAGCTGGGCATAGACTGGCGTAATATCAATGCCACACTCAGCAAGGCTATTCTTCGTCCCGTTGAGACTGCAACTGCCGTCATTTCTCCCGTTGTCGGGACTGATGATTCTTTTTATTCCGTAACAGTAAACTCGAAATATTCTGATATTACAGGTATCTTTCATGCACTGGCAGAATATGGTGAGCTGAGTATCCTCTCCAACCCGCGTCTTAAGGCCATGAACGGCCAGGCTGCTGTTATCAGTGTCGGCCAGTCTGTCTCCTATCTTGCCAGCTTTGAACAAAACTCAGAGGGGACAGGCGATGACAAGACCACAGAATACTCCACGGAAATTGGCTCCGTCTTTGATGGCGTTCTACTAGGTCTTACCCCTGTTATCGAAAATGACGGTATGGTAACATTACACATAGTGCCCATTAAAAGTGATCTCGTTGACCTGGATGAGGTGAGTTTCGGCCCCACCTTTTCCACCTATAAGGTAACACTTCCACGGGTTAACCTGCGGGAGATGTCCACAGTTGCCAGGCTGCAATCGGGGGACATTGTCCTGCTGGGAGGACTGATCATGGATTACAGTGATGACGATGAAAACGGGCTGCCTTACCTGCAGGACATTCCACTGCTTGGCAGGGTTTTCCAGCATAAAGCAGAGGAAAAACGGCATGTTGAGCTTGTTGTCGCTCTTCAGGTACATGTAGTGGGGTACGATCATGAGCAGAGCAGGTAACGATACAGCATGAGTCAACTTTTTGATGCATTACAAAAGATTGAAGAGAAGAATTCTCTTCAGATGCAACCACCTCCTCCGCTCTCATCGAGAGAAAAAAAGAGGCGAATCCCCTATTTCAGGCTTCTTCTTTTTATTCTCCTCATTTTCCTATGTGCTGTTTTCTGTCTGATCTTCCTCAGGTTCCAGCCGGATTTTGCCCTGGTGACAGATATGCTTAAAAAGGATGCGGTTAAGCTCCAGGAGAAGATGACAGCATCTAATCCAATGGCGAATGAATCCCAAACGAAAAAAGAGGAAGATGAACCGTCCGCTACTCCAGAAAAAAATAGCGTTGCAGATTCTCCCTTTTGGCAACAGGTACAACCTGAAAAGCACAGAGATGAAACGCCCGTTCATACCACCCGGCAGAAAGCGGCAAATCCCTTGTCTGAACGGCTGGAAGAAACAGGAAATATACCAAAAGGCCAGGATTCCATAGATAACGAAATACTGTTTTTTTCCAGAATTCAGGATTCAGCGGATACCAGAGAAACGGTAAAGATGAAACAACAGACGGAGAGGAAAAGACTCATCTATCGGGCGGAAAAACAACGTATACAGGGAAACCTTGAGCTGGCACTGAAACTTTATATCCAGGCCTGGGATATAGATGGTGATGCAGGGGTTGCAAATAATATCGCAGCAATCCTCATTGGCAAAAAAGAATATGCCCTGGCAGAGGAATATCTACGACACGCTCTCAAAAAAGAACCTGATGACAGAGATCTTTTATACAACCTCAAAATCGTTACCGCTGAAAAAAACAGGGAACAACCACGCTAAACACTTGTTGCACCGCCTCCGATAAGACAATACAAAAAATATTATAATAATTTTTTGATTATTCATTTTTCAGGTGATAGGATTTATACAGCACTTGACTTTTTATTGTTGATTTTTTTTATGGAGAAAAAATAATGCATGACAAAACATACAAAAAAACAAGCGAAAAACGCTTCTCCCTTACCAATGAGCAGGGTTTCACACTCATTGAACTGGCAATCGTGCTGGTAATTATCGGCCTTATCCTGGGATCTGTGTTGAAAGGAAAAGACCTGATCAACAGTGCCAAGCAGAAACAATTTTACAATGCCTTCGTCAAAACCTGGGAGCTAAGTATTATCTCCTACTATGACCGCACCGGATACCTTCTAGGAGATGGGGAGGCAAACGGCGGACGTACAGGCTACTCCACAAACGGAAACTTTGATAATATTCATGGCAGCACCATGTTTGCCAATATTAACACGGCCCTGGCTTCAAAAGGACTCGAGGTGCCAGCGACAAACACATCAAGAAGCCATACCTATTCATTTAGCGGCGCCTATAGTGGTAACAGTACAATTGCTCTCTATCTATATTATAGACCAAATTACGGCCAGACAGATAATAGCATGCTCCTTTTCAATGTGCCTACCGATTTAGCCTACGCACTGGATAAAATAATTGATGGTCAGGTGGACGCAACCGCCGGTAAATGTGTGCTTGACAGAGGATCTGCGGGGGATACATGGGGCGATGCCAGTACAGTGCCAACTGTTAATATGGCGATCAGGATGGATGTCCCTTAAACAAATATTTTATGGACATTTTCGGAATTAAAAAACTGGTGAGATATCTGGCTTGGTCTGGATTTCTTACCAGTTCAGAAGGTACCATATTTACAGTTTTTGCTAGTGAACAGGTAAGGGTAGGCTTCGATAGCAGGGTGTACACACCTCCACTATCCCCACCCAGCAAGGGGAGATTGGGATTTTTTACTGTCTGATACTTTTTGTTACACCATTGACACTCACCGTACCATCAAAACTGCTTCCCGCCGCACAGCTGTTTGTTCCTGTGTATACGGCGGGATTCATGTTGCAGCGGGCTATCTGCTCAAAGGTATCACTGTCATGGCATCCTGTTCCAAAATAAAGTGTCTGTCCCGGAAAAATGGCAAGCGATGTGGAGATACCCGTTCCCGGAGCACAGCCAAGGGAATTATCCAGCCAGACCTCGCCATCATCTACTATTACCTCAAGAGTGGTGTTCCGCACATTACACAGTTTCCCGGCCAGCTCAGCAAAGGTAAGTTCCTCGACAAGATCGTCGCGGCCCTGTGTAACATCGTAAGGGTTTGAACTCATCTCATATTCGCGGTTGGTATTGCTATTCTTTCCACCCGATTGATGATCTTCCCCCATACTGCTGAAATAGGCCGCCACATAATAACCATTACCAGGCGATGCGATCCGTCCATCATTGCTGCCATCTGCTGTATCGGTCACACAGACCATGTTACTGGCGTTACAGGGCGCATTCGCTGGCTTTCCATACCAGGAGTAGAGATTATCCAGGAGATAGAGGGTCACACAGATATTCTGAGAATTGGTGGTGGTGAGAATATCGGTGACATCATACTGATAGGGTAAACCCCAGACATCTTTCCGGGCAGGACTGTATTGCAATTCAACATAGGGAAGACGCCCGGAATCTGGCGCAGGCAGCTTGCCACGACTCAGTGCATAGGAGATGAGCGAGTTTTCTATGGCCTTTAGATTGTTCTTTTCTCGTGTAATTTTACTCTTTTTATTGAGTGTATTCATCACCCCAACACTCACCGTTATCAACAATCCAATAACCACAAGCACAATGCTCAGCTCAATTATACTGAACCCGTCATTTCCCAGCTTTCTTGTATTCATAGTATGCTACCATTTGAACTTCAGCCGACCTTCCGTAATCTTTCAACATGCTGTATACAATAATCTTATTTCAACCTCCGCTGTTTTGCAACTAGCTGATATCGGTTCTGCTATGAAGTTGAAATGGTGTTAACCAGGCGGGAATTTTTCCTTGAGACTCTGGATATCGCCTATACTGCAACGAAGGGCCAAAATTAAAAGACCTGGGCGGATACAATCAGGAATAATCTTTTCGTACCAGAATTTCACGCGGCTTTGCCCCGTCAGCAGGGCCTATGATACCATCCTGCTCCATCTTTTCAATCATCCGGGCTGCACGGTTATACCCTATGCGTAACCGCCTCTGGATCATCGATATGGATGCACCACCGGCATCACAAACCACAGCAACCGCCTCATCATAACGGTCATCATAGTCCTGATCGTCTGTTGATGATCCAGAATCATTCATCTTTTCCATCTCTTCAATAACCGAATCATCATAGCTTGCAGTCCCCTGTGTTTTCCAGAATTCTATCAACTCGGCGGTCTCAGATTCTGAAATAAAGGCACCATGAATCCGTTTCAGGGAACTAGCACCTGGTGGAAGATATAACATATCACCGGCGCCAAGCAGATGCTCAGCACCCGAGGTATCGATAATCGTTCTGGAATCAACCTTAGAGGAGACCTTGAAGGAAATCCTTGTGGGAAAGTTAGCCTTGATCAAGCCGGTGAGGACATCAACAGAGGGACGCTGCGTGGCCAGAATCAGATGTATCCCGGCGGCACGGGCCATCTGGGCAAGACGGGCAATGGCACCTTCCACATCCTTGGAGGCGACCATCATAAGATCAGCCAGCTCATCAACAACAACAACAATATAGGGCATCTTCTCCTCTGCTGTCTCGTTGTAACTCTGAAAGCTCTTCACCTTTGCCTCTTCCAGGGCTCTATATCTGCGCTCCATCTCGCGTACCGCCCATAACAACGCCCGAGAGGCAAGTTTCGGTTCCACCACAACAGGATGCAGCAGATGCGGGATACCCTCATAGCCAGACAGTTCAATCCGTTTGGGATCAATCATCAAAATCCGTACCTCTTCAGGGGTAGCATTAAAGAGAATGGAGGCAATAATTGTATTAATGGCGACAGATTTACCAGAACCTGTGGCACCTGCGATAAGCAGATGTGGCATTTTTGACAGATCGGCAATGGCAACATTTCCCACCACGTCCAGTCCCAGGGCAATGGTCAATTTACTCTTGTTATTTCGATAGATCTCCGAGGACAACAACTCCCGGATATACACTATTTCCCTGGTATCATTAGGAATTTCTATACCCAATGCAGCCTTTCCTGGAATAGATCCCACCACCCGCACGGACTGGGCTTTCAGTCCCAAGGCAAGATCATCTGCAAGACCTGCAATTTTATTTATCTTGACACCGGGGGCGGGAGCATATTCATAGGTGGTAACCACAGGCCCTGGAGAAATACCCACAACGGTACCTGAAACACCAAAGTTTTTCAGCTTCTGTTCAAGCTGCTTGGAAATTTTATAGTAGAGCTCCTTGTCCACGTTCATCTGGACTTTTTCCTTTTTACCAAGCAGGGACAAGGGGGGAATTTTCCAGATTCCGGCAGCCACCGGTTTCAGCCTGAACTGTTCATCGCTCCCAGCTTCGTTTACAGACACCGGTTCCTTGACAACGGGCATTTTCGTGGAAACGGCAGTCTCTTTTTCTGCGCCCGCAGCAATGGTAATCTGCTCTTTTTCAGATGTTTTTTTAGAAGCCGTCCTCATCCGGGACGAACCATTATTTTTTTCACCTTTTTTCCTGGAAAAGACAAGGGAGAAAAGGCCTATAAAAAACCTCTTAACCAGAGAATATATGAAAGCACCCAGCCTGTACGGTGAAAACTGCGTTGCCAGCATTAAAGAGATAATAAGCAACAACACCAGAAGCAGTATTGTGCCAACTTCACCAATGATCGAAAGAAAAAAGGAGAAAACAACCTTGCCCAAAAAGCCGCCAAACTCAAAATATGACTTCTGATACAATGTTGCAGAAGAGAGAAGCCCGCAACAGGCGATAACAGCCCCTGAAAGCCCCAGAGTCACATGCGGCAGTCTGTTAAACGAAATTGCCGGGGAAAAGAATAACAATGAAAAGAGAAAGACCAGCAGGGTGAGCAGATAGGCACCATATCCCGTAAATCCGGTAAAAACCTGGGCCAGCATGATACCAATTTCACCACACCAGTTTCCGCCATCGAGCAGATCATAGGAGAAAATGGAGAGAAAAAGAAAGGCAGCGATAAAAATACCTGTAACAGCAGCAAACTCCTGCTTCAAGCCTGGACGGGAACTCGTTTTTCGCTGTGCCATAATATCCTTAGAGGGAAGTTCGTTATTTATGATTCATATTTCCCCGTACCGCATCAAGAAGCCCATTGACGAAGGAAGGTGATTCCTCACCGCCAAAACGCTTGGCTATCTCCACAGCCTCATTGATGGCAACCTGGACGGGAACATCGTCGCTATAGAACATTTCACTGACACCAATCCTGATCAGGTTTCTGTCCACCACGGCAATCCGTTCCAGACGCCAATTTTTTGCACAGGCCCTGATAGCCTCGTCGATAGATGACTTATTGGCAATGGTCTGCTGCAGGAGCTGCAGGGTGTACTCCCTCGCCCTTTTATTCACCTGATACAACAGACAAAAGAGATCAAACCTTTCTGGAAGATCAGCAAGGCGTATCCCATCTTCAGCGGCAAAGTCATCCTGAAAGAGAAATTGCAGAGCTGCTTCCCGTGCCTTTCTACGTGTACCCATAGATCAATCAATGACAGCAAGCAGGTTCGCCATTTCAATAGCGGCGACTGCCACCTCGGCACCTTTATTGCCAGCCTTTGTACCTGCCCGCTCTATGGCTTGCTCAATTGTCTCTGTTGTCAACACACCGAACAGCACAGGAACACCAGTGTCAAGCCCGACAACCGCTGTCCCTTTCGAGACTTCGGCGACAACGGCATCAAAATGGGGCGTTGCACCACGAATTACCACACCCAGACAAATAACCGCATCATATTTCCCTGAGGCGGCAAATCTTTTTGCAACCAGGGGGATCTCAAAGGCGCCAGGCACCCTGGCTACATCAATAGCAGCCTCCTCAGCTCCAGAGCGTACGAGGGCATCAACAGCTCCTTCCAGTAATTTTTCGGAAAGAAAAGAATTAAAACGAGCAACCACGATAGCGAATTTTCTACCATCCGCCTTTAAATGTCCTTCCAACATATTTACCATATTATCACCTAAATAGTAATGGATACAATAATATCTGCTGCTTCCTGCAACTCCTACTCTTCATCAACCTTCATGAGATGTCCCATACGATCCCTTTTGCAGCGAAGGTATCCTTTGTTTTCACTGGTGGGTGGTATCTCAAGGGGGTATCTGGCAACAATTTCCATGCCATAGCCCTCAAGTCCAACAATCTTTTTGGGATTATTGGTTAAAAGCCCTATCTGCTTTACCCCAAGATCACGTAAAATCTGGGCACCAATACCATAACTTCGCAAATCCGCTTTAAAACCAAGCTTCAGGTTTGCCTCCACAGTATCCATCCCCTCTTCATCCTGGAGCTTGTACGCCTTTATCTTGTTCACCAGGCCAATGCCCCTTCCCTCCTGACGCATATAGAGAATAATACCGCTGCCCTCCTGCTCAATCATACGCATGGCGGCCTCGAGCTGTGAACCACAATCACAGCGCACCGAACCAAAAACATCACCTGTCAGACATTCTGAATGCACACGAACCAGCACCCGTTTTTCAGGATCAATGTCTCCCTTTACCAGGGCAAGATGCTCATGATCATCCACTTCGTTTTTATAGACTATCGCTTTAAACTCCCCTGCCCGTGTTGGCACCCGCGCCTCAGCTGCCCGGTGTACCAGAATATCTTCATGCAGTCGATACGCCACCAGGTCTGCAATGGTCGCAATTTTCAGATCATGCTCTTTGGCAAAAATTTCCAGATCAGGCATTCTGGCCATGGTGCCATCTTCATTCATAATCTCACAGATAACACCGGCTGTACGCACACCTGCAAGTCTTGCCAGATCAACAGAACCTTCAGTTTGCCCTGTCCGCACCAGTACGCCCCCATCTTTTGCCCGAAGTGGAAAAATATGACCGGGGCTGACCAAATCACCTGGTTTGGCATCAGGATGCACTGCAGCCTGGATTGTCCTGGCCCTGTCCGCTGCTGAAATACCTGTTGCAACACCAGTGCGTGCCTCGATAGAAACGGTGAATCCCGTCCCATAGGGAGATTTGTTCTCGGCCACCATCATTGGCAGCTGCAACTGGTCAACAATATCGGGGGACATGGTCAGACAGATAAGCCCTCTGCCATATTTGGCCATAAAGTTAATATCTGCAGCAGTAACAGCCTCTGCTGCCATGCAGAGATCTCCTTCGTTCTCCCGGTCTTCATCGTCCACCAGGATGATCATCTTCCCTGCCCTGATATCCTTAACAACCTCTTCAATAGAACTGACAGCCATAATAATTTTTACACTCTTTTTAAGTTATGATAATTACAAGAAACCATTTTCAGCAAGAAAACGCATGCTCACACCGCCAGGCTCGCCACCTTCGCCGGCAGCTCTGGTAAAAAGTAATTTTTCTACATATTTACCTATAATATCCACTTCTATATTTACCTTTTCTCCAACACGCATCTCCCCCATTGTCGTTGCCTGCAAGGTGTGGGGGATTATGGAGACGCTGAACTGTTCACCCTCGCATGCATTCACCGTAAGACTTATGCCATTAATGGTCACCGACCCCTTCTTGATAATATAACGACCAAGTTTTTCTGCCAGGGTAAAGGTATAAATCGTAAAATCACCTTCTCTTGTTATTGCATCCACCGAGGCAACGCAATCAACATGCCCGGAGACAATATGCCCCCCCAGCCGGTCAGTAACCTTAAGCGCTCGTTCAAGATTGACATGATCACCGGTTCTAATATCACCTAAGGCCGATCTGGCGATACTTTCCGGCGACACATCGACCATAAAGGTATTTTCCTTTATATTATATGCGGTAAGACAGATGCCGTTTACCGCGATAGACTCACCTGCAACAGGATCAACCAAATCAAAACCGGCCTCAAGGGTGAACACATACCCACCACCTTTGGTGATTTTTCTTTTCAGTGTCCCCAGCCCCGCTACAATCCCTGTAAACATTTCCGGTTTTACCCATCAAGTTCCTCTGCCTTTTTACGATACGAGGCAGCAATTGAATCATGTCTAAAGTTCTTATGTATAGACGCCACCGTTCTATATGCATCAGCAGCCTTGGCTGTATCACCTGCTGCGATATAGACCTCTGCCATTTTCTCCATAATATCGACACTTCCCTGCGGGTTGTTATTCGCCTGATACAGATCAAGCACGTCTATGCACTCATCGATGGCCTTATCATAGTCTTGCAAGGAAGAATACACATCGATCAATTGCCTGGAAACCGTTAATTTACCCATGGGATCACCAAGCTTCACACAAAGAGACTCCGCCTTTAAAAAATGGGTTCGGGCCTGCTCATAATCCTCTTTCAAAAAACAGGCCTTGCCAAGCTGGTGGGAAGCATTTGCCATGCCCTTATCATCATTTTTTTCCTCATAGCCAATGAGGGCATTATGAAGAGAAACGACAGCAAGACTCAGCTCACCCCTTTCCAGATATCCCTTCCCCTCGGCATAGTCCTTATCAGCACCTGTCAGACTCTCAGGCCGGCTTTCACCATCTTGGACAAAGGGTTGTATACTTTCAAGTTTTTGCACCGGCTGCATCATTTTCTTTCACTCCTTGAATAGTTTTCAAAGCCACAGCAACCTGCTCTCCCAC
>PDWJ01005737.1_pt1 | contig 10032 bp, 8 predicted proteins | sample 1430881 | NCBI WGS metagenome assembly PDWJ01 (sample SAMN01162460, study PRJNA174530) | Oral metagenome, whole genome shotgun sequencing project. | biome: Marine environment; feature: Marine mammal; material: Swab sample of the gingival sulcus; isolation source: swab sample of gingival sulcus...
CGTGAACGCCTGCATGGCTGCAAAGCAATGCGGATAGTCTGTCAGGCCGAGGTTTTTGACCAGCAGTGGCGCGGACATTTACAGCGTCATCATCACTTCGGGGCGATCGGCCAGTCCTTCGTAGATGCCGTCCAACTGCTCGCGGCTCTGCGCCATAATATACACCGTCACGCTGATGTACTTGCCGCTCTTGCTGGCCTGTTCGCTGATGCTGTACGGCTCATAGGTGACCTCGCACTGGTCGAGAACATCCAGCATCGCCTGGCGCACGCCCAGCTGCGGCTTGCCCATGGCCTTGACCGGAAAGCGCGTCGGAAAACTCAGCGCGCGCTCGTCCTCGGGCATATCGACATAGCGCATCAGCTCACCTCGCCGCGTTTTAGCTGTTCGACATAGGCGCAGTAAGCGGCGTGTACCCGCCTCCAGAGCACCCCGGGGCGCCCCTCGCCCACGGCCTCGCCATTGAGGCGCACAATCGGCACGATCGCCTTGGTCGAGCTGCTGAACCACAGCTCATCGGCGCTGTGCAGCTCGGCCTGATGGATGTCGCGCTGCTGCACCTCGATACCCTCGGCCTCGGCCACCTCAACCAGCAAATCGCGGGTAATGCCCGGCAGCAAATAGTGGGACTTGGGCGGGGTCAGCAGCACGCCGTTTTTGACCATAAATACATTGCTCGCCGAGCACTCGGTGGCCTTGTCGCCGCGCAGCAGTATGCACTCATCATAGCCCTGCTGCAGCGCCTCTTGCTTGAGCAACACATTGCCCAGCAGCGCCACGGTCTTCAAGTGGCAGAGCTGCCAGCGAATATCCTCCAGCGTTACCACACTGGCGCCCGCCACCGAGTCCGCCGGGGGAATCGGCGCAATCGGGGAGCTCATCAAAAACACAGTGTGCTCAACCGTGGCGGGGAAGCCGTGGTCGCGCCGGGCACTGGCACCGCGAGTAATCTGCAAATACACCGACTGCTCGGTATCGCCGTTGCGCTGAATCAGCTCGGTAACCAGTGCCTGCCACTGCGCATCGCTATGCGGATTGCTCAGGTGGATGCCGTCGAGGCTGTTTTGCAGGCGCTGCAAATGCGCTGCCAGGCGCAGCGGCTTGCCGCCATACACCGGGATGACCTCATACACGCCATCGGCAAACAAAAAGCCGCGATCCAGCACCGACACCCTGGCTTGCTCCAGGGGCAGGTATTGGCCGTTTAAATATGCGATTGTCATAACTGCTCCCTTACTCGAACAACAGCAGGAGCGTGTCCCAGGCCTGGGCAAAAAACGAGCCGGCGGGCACATCCTGCAAGGCAATCGCCGGCGCCTGCTCAATCACCGCACCGTCCAGACTGACGCGAATCTCACCCATTGGCGCGGCCTTGGCAACCGGCGCTTCCACCGGCACGGGGATATTCTCCAGGCTGGGCTTGAGGTTTTTGTACTGCCCGCGCGGGATGGTGACATAAATATCCTGAGCTGAGCCAATATCGAGCATCTCCCGCTCGCCCTTCCACACCCGCACCTGGCGCAGCACTTCACCGGCGCTGTAGAGCTTGTGGGTTTCGTAGTAGCGGAAGCCGTAGTTCAGCAAGGCCTGGCTGTGCTTGGCGCGCGCGCTGTCGCTGGCCGTGCCCATAACCACGGAAATCAGGCGCATCTCGCCGCGCTTGGCCGAGGCCGCCAGACAGTAGCCCGCCGCCTCGGTGTGCCCGGTTTTCAGGCCGTCCACCGAGCTGTCGCGCCACAGCAGGCGGTTGCGGTTGGGCTGTTTGATATTGTTGTATTCAAAGGTCTTTTCCGCGTAAATCGGATAGTGCTCGGGAAAGTCCTTAATCAGGGCGCGCGCCAAAATCGCCACATCGCGCGCCGTGGTGTAGTGCTCAGCCTGCGGCCAGCCAGTGGCGTTGACAAAGTGGCTGCCGCGCATGCCCAGCTGCTGGGCGGTAACGTTCATCTGCTCGGCAAAGCCCTCCTCGGTGCCGGCGACATGCTCGGCGAGGGCGACCGCGGCATCATTGCCCGACTGAATCACCAGGCCGCGAATCAAATCCTCCAGGCGCACTTGCTTGTTGACCTCGACAAACATCCGCGAGCCTTTCATGCGCCAGGCTTTCTCGCTGACTTCAACCGCATCGTCGAGGCTAATCAAGCCCTCGCGCAGAGCGCTGTAGACCACATAGGAGGTCATGATCTTGGTAATGCTGGCAGGCTCGATGCGCTCATCGGCATTGTGTTCGGCGAGGGTTTGGTTGCTGTTGTAGTCCAGCAGCACCCAGGCCTTGGCCGCCAGCTTGGGCGCGGTGGGTGTGGGCACGGCGGGGGCGACCAGCGGCAAGGTGAATAACAAGGTGGTCAGCAGGGCGAGAAGTGGCTTCATGGGGGGATAAACGTCCATCGTGTCAAAGGGGCAGGCCGCATTGTAAAAAAATGTACGCAGCGACACCAGCGAAGTTGCGCTTTTGCGCATGCGCGGCTCATATAAACCACACAAACCGGCTCTGCGGACATGCTACAGAGCCGTAGCGGGTTTCCACATTGCAGGAGCACAATGCGGACAAGCCACAGGGTCGCGGGTGCTCCTGCACCCTTGCGACATTTCCCACATCCTTGTGGGTCAGAAGTGGCGGGTTTGCGCATTGCAAGGAGCACAATGCGGACGACTCCCAGGGAGGGGAGGAGTTTCCGCATTGCAGGAGCATAATGCGGATATGCCAGCGGGGACTATTCGGTAATGATTTTGTGCGCGCGATAGCCCAGCTCGGTGAGGTGTTCAAACACAGTGCGCGCGGCGGCGGGCGTATGCAGCGGGCCAATGCGCACGCGGTTCAGCGCCCGACCACTGACCGCCACGCGCTGAATGTCGGCGTTGTCGTAGCCATCCTCGCGCACCCGCGCCAGCATGTTCTCGGCATTGCCGCGCTCGCCATACGAGCCGACCTGGACATACAGGCGATTGCGATAGTCCCGCTCCGCCGACCCGCTGTACTGCTCCGGGCGCCCCAGAGCCTCGACCTCGACCCGCGCCGTGCCGTTGGCAATCACCCCGAGCTGCTCGGCGGCAGCGCGGGACAGGTCGATCACCCGCCCCTTGTGGAAGGGGCCGCGGTCGTTGACCCGCACCACAGTGCTCTTGCCATTGTCGAGATTGGTAACGCGCACCCGCGCCGGAATCGGCAGGGTTTTGTGCGCGGCGGTCATGGCGTGCATATCGTAGGTCTCGCCGCTGGAGGTGCGCTTGCCGTGAAAGTTGGGGCCATACCAGCTGGCAATGCCCTTTTCAGCATATCCGCATGCGCTATCTTTAACCGTGTACCACTTGCCCAGCACCTTGTAGGAGCCGGGGTTACCGTATTTGCTCTTGGGGCCATCGGTGCAGGTGGGGCCGGCGTAGTCGCTGCCAGATGGTCGGCTGACATGTTGCGAACCACCACAGGCAGCAAGCCCCAACAGCATTACAGCCAGACACAGCGCGCGCAACATTACCCCGCCCCCGGCGCGACGCTCGCCTTGCTTTGGGCGCGGTTCGCATACGCCTGCTTAATCTGCTGGCTGAGCTGATAGGTCGCCAGGGCATACATGGAGCTGTGGTTGTAGCGGGTAATCACATAAAAATTGTGGTGGCCAAACTGGTACATGCCCTGCTTTTCATCGTCAAAATACATCAGCACCACCGGCTCGCTGGCCGTGATGGACTGCGCAGGTTGAGCGCCGAGTGCCTGGTAGTAATCCGCCTTGTGCTCGGGTTTTAGCCCCTTGCGCCCCTTGCCAACGGCGTGCGCTGTCAAGTCACCCTTAACAGCGGCGGCGGTGACAATCGTCTCGCCGGCCTTCCAGCCGTGAACCTTGAAGTAGTTGGCGACGCTGCCAATCACATCCTCGACATTGCCGAACAGATCAACGTGCTGGTCGCCATCGTAATCCACGGCATAGGCGCGGTAGCTGCTGGAAATAAACTGCGGCATACCCATCGCCCCGGCGTAAGAGCCCTTGATGGCGGTGGGATCAAAGCCCTGTTCGCGGCACAGGAGGAGAAATTCCTTCAGCTCGCGGCGGAAAAACGCCTGGCGCTGCTCGCGCTCAAAGGCCAGCGTGGTCAGCGAATCCAGTACAGTGTTCTTGCCCTTGTAGCTGCCAAAGCGGGTTTCTACGCCGATAATCGCGACAATGATCTCCGCCGGCACACCGGTTGCCCGCTCGGCGCGTTGCAGGGTATCCGCATGCTGCTGCCAGAACTCCACGCCCTTCTCCACCCGCCCGGGCTTGAGGAATATCTTGCGGTATTTCGTCCAGCTCAGGGCGCGCTCGGCGGGGCGGGAATAGGCTTCAATCACCTGCGGCTGGTGCTCCACCTCGCGGAACAGCGCCATCAGCTCGGCGCGGTTAAACTGTTCTTCCGCGGCCAAATCGTTAATAAAGCCGCGCACGTCCTCGCGGTCAGAATAGCGCAGGCCATTGGCATCCTGAGCGTATGCGGATAGGCTAAACAGCCCCCCTAAAACAACAGCAAATAATTTCATACAAATCCTGATAGACAGTTTACACACGGATGACCGCGCCGCTATCTTAGCGCGACAGCAGCCGCTTGTGCGAGTTGATTGACATCAACATACCAAAGCCGGCCATCAATGTAACCAGCGATGTGCCGCCGTAGCTGACCAGCGGCAGCGGTACGCCCACCACCGGCAGCAGGCCGGAGACCATGCCGATATTGACAAACAGATAGACAAAAAAGGTCAGGGCAATGCTCCCGGCGAGCAGGCGCGAGTAACTCTCCGCCGCCGTGCCGGCAATCATCAGGCTGCGCACCAGTATCAGCACATAGACCAGCAACAGCAGCAGCACGCCGATAAAGCCGAACTCCTCACCCAGTACGGAGAAGATAAAGTCCGTGGACTGCTCGGGCAAAAAGTCCAGTTGCGACTGGGTGCCGTTCAGCCAGCCCTTGCCGTAGATGCCCCCCGAGCCAATCGCAATTTTTGACTGGATGATGTGGTAGCCCGAGCCCAGCGGGTCGGACTCGGGGTTGAGAAAGGTCAGCACGCGCTGTTTCTGGTAGCCGTGCATGACAAAGAACCACATGATCGGTGCGGCAATTGCGCCGAGCACGGTGCCGCCAATCAGCCAGCGCCACGGCAGCCCGGCGAGAAAAATCACAAAGAACGCCGCGCTGCCAACCAGCAGCGCCGTGCCCAAATCGGGCTGGCGCATAATCAGCGCCATCGGCACACCGAGTATCGCCAGACTGACCAGCACCTGCTTGAAGGTCGGCGGCAGGGCGCGTCCGCCGAGGTACCAGGCGACCATCATCGGCGCGACCAGCTTCATCATTTCCGAGGGCTGAAAACGCACCACGCCGAGGTTCAACCAGCGTTGCGCGCCCATGCTCTTGGTGCCCACCAGCACCACGGCAAGCAGCATAATAACCCCCGCCAGATACAGCCACGGCGACCACAGGCGCAGCGCGTGCGGCGACACCTGCGCCATAAACAACATCACCCCCAGGGCAATGCCAAAGCGCACCAGCTGGCGAATCAGCAAATCGACATTGCCGCCCCCGGCGCTGAACAGCACCACACAGCTCACCGCCATCATCATCATAATCAGCAGCAGCAATACCGGGTCCAGGCGCATCCACTTGAGTATGCGCGCCATCAGGCTCTGCGGTTGACTGGCCTTGCCATTCATTGCGCTGCACCTCCGCGCAGATAGGCATCGACCACCTGGCGAAAGATGGGCGCAGCCACCGAGCTGCCACTGCCGCCATTTTCCACAATCACGGCCACGGCAATCTGCGGATTATCCAGCGGCGCCCAGCCGACAAACAGGGCGTGATCGCGCAGTGACTTTCGGATCAGCTCCTCGTCGTACTCTTCATCCTGTTTGATGGTAAATACCTGCGCGGTTCCCGTTTTGCCCGCCATTTTATAGGCGCTGTTGCGGCCTATGCCCCGTGCCGTGCCGCGCAGCCCGTGCACCACATCGCGCATGGCATTTTTAATATAGCGCCAGTGGCCGGGTTTTTTTACCGCCACGCGCGCCGAGCTGCCGGGCTGTGCCAACAACTCCACAGGCTTGCGGTGTGCAGCCTCGCCCTCTGCAACGGCGTTCTCGCCTATTGCCCTGAGCAAATGCGGCTGAACCTTTTTCCCGTCCATGGCCAGGGTGGCGGTTGCCGCCGCCAGCTGTATCGGCGTACTCAAAAAATAGCCCTGGCCGATACCGGCAATCAAGGTCTCTCCCGGATACCAGGGCTGCTGGCGATGCTTTCTCTTCCACTGCGAGGAGGGCAGCAGGCCGGATTTCTCACCTTGCGTATCCACCCCCGTGCGCTGGCCAAAGCCAAATTGCTGCAAATAATCGTGCAGGCGGTCTATGCCCATGCGGTACGCCATATCGTAAAAATACGTGTCGCAAGACTGGGTGATCGACTCGCCCAGGGTCACATGCTGATGCCCTTCCTTTTTCCAGCAGCGGTACTTGTGCTCATCGTTGGGCAGCTGGTAGTAGCCGGGGCAGAGGATTGATTTGTTGCCGCGCTGCACGCCCAGCTCCAGTGCCGCAAGGCCAACAAACGGCTTTACCGTTGAGCCGGGCGGGTACTGCCCGGTCAGGGCGCGGTTAAACAGCGGGCGGTAAAAACCATCGCGCAGCCTGTTGTAATCAGTAAAGGAGATGCCGTTGACAAACAAATTCGGGTCATAGGTCGGCATGGAGGCCATCGCCAGAATCTCGCCATTGCGCGGATCCAGCGCCACCAGCGCCCCGGCGTTGTCGGCAAAGGCGGCCTCGACCACCGCTTGCAGGCGGCTGTCGATGGTCAGGTAAATATCCTTGCCGGGCGTGGCACCCTGGCTTTCCAGCACGCGCAACACCCGCCCCTGCACATTGACCTCAACCTGCTCCGAGCCAACCGTGCCATGCAGCAAGTGCTCATAATAGCGCTCCACCCCGGCCTTGCCGGTATGCGTGGTGCCCTGGTAATTGCGCTCATCCAGGCGCTGCAAATCCTTCTCATCCAGCCGCCCGACATAGCCCAGCGTATGTACGGCCTCGGCCTTGTGCGGATAGTTGCGGTTCAGCCGTGCGGCAATATCCACCCCCGGAAAGCGATGGCGACTAACCGCAAAGGCCGCGACCTGCTGATCACTGAGCTTGAACTTTAGCGGCACCCCCTTGTAAGAGCCGCGCCGCTGACGGCGCAGCGCACGCTTAAAACGCTGCGTTTCATTCTCGCTGATAGGGATAATCTCATTGACCGCCGCCAGCGTATTGTCCAGCTCGCCGCGCGGGATAAACTCGGGCGTTACCTCCAGCTGATAACTGGGCAGATTCTCTGCCAGCAGCACGCCATTGCGATCATAAATCAGCCCTCGCGAAGGGGGCACGGGGCGCACGCGCACGCGGTTATCCTGTGCCAGATGCTGATAGCGCTCATAGTGCACCAACTGCAACCAGGCCATGCGCGCCAGCAACACCCCCACCACCGCCAGACACAGCCACAGGGCAACCCAGGCGCGGCTGCGGAACAGCTGCAACTCCATCTGCGGATTGCGAACTCGGGTACGTTTTTTGGGCATCGGCGGGCACTTGGGAAATTCGCTGCCATTGTATAGGCAGAGAAGGAAAAACACACTCCCCGGAACGGGGGCAATTCCAGACTATCCGCATTATGCTCCCTGCAATGCGCAAACTCCTCCCCTCCTTGGGAGTCGTCCGCATTGTGCACCCTGCATGCAATCAATCAGCCATTTGCCCTATGCGGATAGTCTGTGGGCAGGGCTTCGGCTTAAGGAATCTCTGATTAACACCCTCTCCCTCTGGGAGAGGGCTGGGGTGAGGGAGGAAAATCAACAACTTATGCAATGCGGATACCCTGTGCATGTACTTGTTCAGAGATTCCTTAATACAACCAGCCCGTGCGAAACGACACGCCCACCACTACAAACAGAATCGACAAGACGGTTACCGGGACAATATGCCAGGCCATCACTTTCAAGGTGGCCGGCGACAGCCCGGGTATCACGCGGAAGCGGGCATGCAGGGCAAAGCACACGGTTAAGGCCAGCAAGCTCAGCTTGGCCATAATGGGGTGAGACATGGCGTTGGATGGGTTAAACCACTGGCCAACATCGGGGAGCAGGTGGTGCGCCAGCATCAAGCCGGTGGTCACCTGCACAAGCAGCGCAGGCATACCAACTTTTTCATAGGCCGACTCAAAACTGAGCAGTACATCCGGCGACTGCTCGCGCAGCGCCCTGGGCAGCACCGCCAGAGAGAGAACAATATGCCCTCCCGTCCAGATAGTGGCGGCGAGAATATGCAGTAATAAAAGTGTGCCGTACATGCCTGGGTGCAACCTGGGTGCGAGATTGGTGAATACCGATCACCGTAGCAGAAACACCGCAGCATGAACAGCCATACGCCGCAGCAACTCTACGCAAGCGGCCAGAGGCCATGTGCACTCCTGCGAGCGAGCAAACTCGCTGCGGCAAGCTGGCCACTTCTGGACTATCCGCATTGTGCTCCCTGCAATGCGGAAAATAGCTACTTCCCTGTAGCATGTCCGCATTGTGCTCCCTGCAATGCGCAAACTCCCTCCATCCTTGGAGATCGTCCGCATTGCAAGGAGCAAATGCGGATAGCCTTTGGAAGCACTTGTTTATAGCCTCCCTTCGCACACAGCGCTGCGGCTGTCATCCTGCGCGCGAATAGCGGATAATTGCCCGCCCAACCCTCTATGCGGATATGCCATGGAAATCACCGTCCACTTTCTCGATAACCTGCGCCTGGAAGCTCGCTTCGACGACTTCAGCGTAATTGCCGATCAGCCCATACGCTACAAGGGCGACGGCTCTGCGCCGGGGCCCTTTGATTATTTTCTCGCCTCCTCGGCACTGTGTGCGGCGTATTTTGTCAAGGTCTACTGTCTGTCGCGCAATATCCCCACAGAGAATATCCGCATCTCGCAAAACAATATTGTCGACCCCGACAACCGTTACCTGCAGACCTTGCAGATTCGCGCCGAGCTGCCCGAGAATCTGTCCGACAAGGATCGCACCGGGATTCTGCGCGCGATGGAGCGCTGCACGGTCAAGCGGGTGGTGCAAACCGGCCCCGAATTTCGCATTGATGCCGTGGAACAGCTGAATGCGGATAGCCAGGCACTGCTGACTTTGCAGCCAGATGCCGAACAGCGCACCTTTATCACCGGCAAGGATTTGCCGCTGGAGCAGACCATCGCCAATATGAGCGAGATTCTCGCCGGGCTGGGGATGAAGATAGAAATTGCCTCGTGGCGCAATCTGGTGCCGAATGTCTGGTCGCTGCATATTCGCGATGCCGCCTCGCCGCTGTGTTTTACCAACGGCAAGGGCAGCAGCAAGGAGAGCGCCCTGTGTTCGGCGCTGGGTGAATTTATCGAGCGTCTGAGCTGCAACTTTTTCTACAACGACCAATACTTCGGCCCCGAGATTGCCAACAGCGAATTTGTGCACTACCCCAATGAGCGCTGGTTTAAGCCCGGCGCCGATGATGCCCTGCCCGAGGGCTTGCTCGATGCCCACTGCCTCGCCATCTATAACCCCGATGGCGAGCTGCGCGGCTCGCACCTGATTGATACCAACTCGGGGCAGGTCGAGCGCGGTATTTGCGCCATTCCCTATGTGCGCCAGTCCGATGGCGAGGTGGTGTACTTCCCCTCCAATCTGATTGAAAACCTGTTCCTCAGCAACGGCATGAGCGCGGGTAACAACCCGCAGGAAGCACAGGTTCAGTGTCTGGCAGAAATTTTTGAACGCGCGGTCAAGCGGCAGATTATCGAACAGGAAATTGCCCTGCCCGATGTGCCGCGTGAGGTGCTGGAAAAATACCCCGACATCCTCGCCGGGATAGATGCGCTGGAGGCGCAGGGCTTCCCCATCGTCGTCAAGGATGCCTCGCTGGGCGGGCAGTTCCCGGTGATGTGCGTCACCCTGATGAACCCGCGCACCGGCGGGGTGTTTGCCTCCTTTGGCGCTCACCCCAGTTTTGCCGTGGCGCT
>PDWJ01005738.1_pt1 | contig 10031 bp, 6 predicted proteins | sample 1430881 | NCBI WGS metagenome assembly PDWJ01 (sample SAMN01162460, study PRJNA174530) | Oral metagenome, whole genome shotgun sequencing project. | biome: Marine environment; feature: Marine mammal; material: Swab sample of the gingival sulcus; isolation source: swab sample of gingival sulcus...
ACCACAAAAATAGACTTTTTAAAAACGTAAAAAAAGAATTATATTTTATTTTTGCATTTTTTTAACAATGCCTAAAATATTTGGCGAGATTTTTGAGTTGTATAGTCGTAAAATATTCAACAAATAATGAGGACAAAACTTTTTATAATTTCCGGTTTAATTTTGTGCATTTTTATCAGCACCAACAGCAAAGCACAAAACGGAGTTAATATAATGCCACAAATCGGACTTAATCTCACAAAAACACCGGATAATCAAAATTTAGAATCATCGAGATTTCGTCCGGGTGTTGAAGGCGGAGTTTGGATACAAACCCAAAAGACCATTTTTATTATGCCCGGTTTATTTTTCGGACAACAAGGACTTAACGATGTTTACATTAAAGACATTCAAGGAAATTACGACACTTTAATTTCCAATATTGATTACAGAACATTAAAACTTCCTGTTATGTTCGGAGTACAAGCCTTGGGGGCAAGACTTTATACCGGTCCAAATTTCACATACATTATAAATACCGATGACATACCAATAAGTACGGAATCATTCAGAGATTTAAGCATGGGATTTTGTTTAGGCGTGGGATTAAGCATTTCTCTTTTTAGTTTTGATGCACGTTATGAGCATGGCGTATCTCATACATTCAGCAACCAAAATACAACAACCAATACTTTAACCATAAGTGCCGGATTAAAATTTTAACACACAACGAAAAAACCGTTTATAAAATATTTTTTCACATCTTTTAAAACTTTTAACATATAAACAATAATTCATTGTAATTTTTGTTTTATTCTTTGATACTAAAAATTTATCTTTGCAAAATGATTTTAAAGCGTAATAAATATATTTTAGGGTTTTTACTCATTCTGGGTTTGTCTTCATGCAGCGAATTTCAAAAAGTATTGAAGTCTGATGACTATGAGTTAAAATATCAAAAAGCGGTTGAATACTACGAAAACGGCAAATATTACAAATCGGAAAAGTTACTCGAAGAACTTAAAAACATCTATAAAGGAACCGAAAGAGCTGAAAAAGTAGATTATTACTATGCTTACAGTTTGTATTCGCAAGGTGAATTGTCTTTGTCGGCTTATTACTTTTCCAAATTTGCACGCACTTACCCTCAATCGCCACGCAAAATGGATGCCGAGTTTCAGGCAGCGGTTTGTTATTCTGAAATTTCTCCCAAACCATCGCTTGACCAGTCATTTACGGAACAAGGAATTGACGCTCTTCAAGGATTTCTTGAAAAATACCCCGATACGGAATATCGTGATACGGTTAATCTTTTAATAAACAAGTTACATCATAAATTAGAAACCAAGGCATACGACAACGCCTACCTTTATTATAAAATAGGTGAATACAAATCTGCCATTTCGGCGTTAAACAATGTTATTGAAGATTATCCCGATTCGCCTTATAATGTCGATGCTTTATTTTACATTGTAAAATCTTCGTTTTTACTTGCCGAAGGAAGTGTGCAGGAAAAAATGAAAGAACGTTATGAAAATACGCTTACGGCATATTATCGATTAATGGACAATTATCCGAATAATAAATATGCCGGTGAAGCAAGCAAAATAAAAGAAAAAGTTGAAAAAAAATTAAATAATTAAACATGGACTACAAAAAAACAAAAGCCTCATCTTCAATTCAAACACTTGACATTCATGATTTGTCAGAACGTGCAGGAAACATTTACGAAGCAGTAAATATTTGTGCAAAACGTGCAAACCAAATCAGTGTAGATATTAAACAAGAGTTAAGTCAAAAATTGGAAGAATTTGCCAGCTACACCGATAATCTTGAAGAGATTTTTGATAATCGCGAACAAATTGAAATCAGTCGTTTTTATGAAAGATTACCAAAACCGACCTTGTTAAGTTTAGAAGAATTTTTAAACGATCAGGTTTATTTTCGTAAATCAAACACTATAAACGAAACCACCGAAGACAGTGAGTCTTAAAAACAAAAAAATATTACTTGGTGTTACCGGAAGTATTTCCGCATACAAAATTGCTTTTCTTACTCGTTTATTGGTAAAAAAAGGAGCTATTGTGCAAGTAATAATGACAGAATTTGCCAAAGAGTTTATCACACCTTTGACACTTTCTACCCTATCCAATCGTACGGTTATGATTGACACACACAATCATCGCACAGGCGAATGGAATTCACACGTTGAATTGGGAAACTGGGCAGATGTTTTTTTAATTGCACCTGCCTCGCTTAATACTTTGGGAAAACTTGCCAACGGCATTGCCGACAATTTACTAACCACTACTTTTATGGCGGCAAAATGTCCTGTTGTTATTGCTCCTGCCATGGATTTAGACATGTACATTCACCCTGCCAATAAAAACAATATTAAAACACTTAAAAAATACGGGTGTTCTTTTATTGAACCGGGAGAAGGTGAATTAGCCAGTGGTTTGCATGGAAAAGGTCGTTTGGCAGAACCGGAAACCATCGTTGAATATTTGAATAACTTTTTCAATAAAAGTTTAAGCCTTAACAACAAAACCTTTTTGGTTACCGCAGGTCCTACTTACGAAAAAATAGACCCCGTGCGTTACATAGGCAACTATTCGAGCGGTAAAATGGGCTATGCCTTAGCTGAAGAATTGGCTAAAAACGGAGCAGACGTTATTCTTATCTCGGGCCCAACCTCGCTCAACATTCAACATGATAACATTGAGAAAATCAATGTTACATCTGCCCTTGAAATGTATAATGCTTGCATGAGTTTTTTCCCCAGCGTTGATTGTGCCATAATGAGTGCTGCCGTTTCCGATTATACCCCCTCCAAAACAAACGACCAAAAAGTTAAACGCAAAAGCAGTAAATTAAACATAGAACTGTCGCCGACTCGTGATATTGCAGCTGCATTGGGCGAAATAAAAACAAAAAATCAAATGCTTATAGGTTTTGCTTTGGAAACTGATAACGAATTGGAAAATGCCAAAGCAAAATTAGAGCGTAAAAACTTAGATTTTATTGTTTTAAACTCGCTAAACGACAAAGGAGCAGGATTTAATCACGACACCAATAAAATCAATATTATTGACAAATCGGGAAAAATTGAAAAATTTAAACTGAAAACGAAAAATGAAGTGGCTGCCGACATCGTTATAAAGATAATTAATGATTTAAAAACAGAAAAATAATGAAAAAAATACTGCCTATACTTCTATTGCTTTTTAGTTTATTAAAACTTTCCGCACAAGAACTTGATTGTCGTGTTCAAGTGTCGGCTAATGCCATTCAGGAAAACAGCAACCGACAAATGTTTGACGAAATGCGAACTGCCATTTATGAGTTTATGAACAACACCAAATGGACAAACCATGTATTTAAACAAGACGAACGCATTGAATGCAATATATTAATTACCCTATCCGAACGCATTTCTTCCGACGAATTTAAAGGAACGATTCAGGTACAATCATCGAGAACCATATTCAACACATCGTACAAAAGTCCTGTTTTCAAATATTTAGACAAAGACTTTCACTTTAAGTATGTGCAGTTTGAACCCATTGAATTTAACATCAATTCGCATCGCGATAATTTATCATCGGTTTTAGCTTATTACGCTTACATAATTCTCGGTATGGATTATGACACTTACGGCATGAAATCGGGCAATGAATTTTTTGCTAAAGCCGAAAAAATTGTTCAAAATGCTCAAAATGCTCAAGAAACAGGTTGGAAAGCTTATGAAAGTACCAAAAATCGCTATTGGTTGGTAGAAAACTTAATGAACGATGCTTTTTCTCCCGTTCGAGAAGCCATGTATGTAATGCACAGGCAAGGACTTGACCGAATGTCGGAGAAACAAGAAGCAGGACGAACAAGCATAGAGGAAGCCATTGATGGATTAAAAGCAGTACATAATCGCAAACCCGGCTCGTTTTTAATGTCTATTTTTACCGGTACAAAATCAAGCGAAATTATCAACATCTTTAAAGAAGGATTTCCCGACCAAAAAAACAGAGTGATACGGATAATGAGCGAAATAGACCCTGCCAATTCATCAAAGTATGATGCAATAATGAAAGAAAATTAAATATGCTTAATTGGCTGAAAATTCAAAATTATCTTTTAATTGACCATCTGGAATTAAACTTTCCCGATGATTTTATTACCATTACCGGAGAAACCGGAGCCGGAAAATCGGTTTTAATCGGTGCCATTTCTTTACTTACCGGAAAACGCGCCGACACTTCGGTTTTACTGAATAAGAATTTAAAACTCATTGTTGAAGCCGGATTCAACATCGAAAGTCTAAATTTACAGCCTTTCTTTCAATCCAACGAAATAGACTACGAAAAAGAATGTATTCTCCGCAGAGAAATTAACGGGCAAGGCAAATCTCGAGCTTTCATCAACGATACTCCTGTCCGTTTAGAGCAATTGCAAGCCTTATCCGAACATTTAATCGACATTCACTCACAGCACCAAACCCTTTTACTCGGACAACAATCGTTTCAACGAAATATATTAGATGAGGTTTCCGAACTAAAATCGGAATTAAGCACTTATAAAAAACAATATCAAGCTTTTATAAAGGTATCAAACGAGCTTAATCTTTTAGAAAACTCATGGAAAAAATCCATGGAAGAAAAAGATTTTCTTGAATTTCAATTTTCGCAACTGCACGAAGCCAATTTAACATCTGACGAATTAGAAACTCTCAAAGCACAGGAAAACCTTTTGGCAAATGCTCAAGAAATAAAATCTGCATTATTTTCCGTTACCGATGTTTTAGATTCGGAAGAAAATTCACTCATTGATGCCTTGAAAACATCCATTAAAAGCATGGATAAAATAGCGGAGGAATTTCAACCCGCCAAACAATATTCACAGCGTTTAAATTCTGTATTGCTAGAAGTAAAAGACATCATTGACTCATCTCAACAAGATGCCGATAAAATTGAAGATAATCCCCTATTGTTGGAAGAAGTGCAAGAGCGAATTAATTTACTCAATACACTTTTACAAAAGCATCAAAAAGAAAGCATTCACGATTTAATACTATTGCGTGATGAAATTGACCAAAAACTAAGTCAAATAAGTTTAGACAATGGTCGGATATCAACATTGACATCGGAAAAAGAAAGTTTGTTAAAAACACTTTTCGAACAAGCGAAAAAACTTTCCGAAAAACGAAAAAAAGGCGTTCCGAAATTACAAAAGCAACTCAAACAAATGCTATCCGAGTTAGGAATGCCAAACGCCATATTTATTGTTGATATAAAACCGCTGACAAAACCTACCGCTTTTGGCATTGATGATATTTCTTTTTTGTTCTCGGCAAATCCCGATTTACAACCAAGTCCGATTCACAAAGTAGCCTCAGGCGGCGAAATGTCTCGATTAATGCTGTGTTTAAAATCGGTAATTGCCGAATATCAACACTTACCAAGCATTATTTTTGATGAAATAGATACCGGAGTTTCCGGAGAAGTTGCAGGACACATGGGAGAAATGATGAAAATTCTCAGCCAAAAATCACAAGTCTTTGCCATTACTCATTTACCACAAGTTGCCGCTTTGGGAAAAGAACAATTTCACGTTTCAAAAACAACGGAACAAAAACAAAGCCGTATAAATATTACACAATTACAAACCAACGAAAGAATCAAAGAAATTGCACGCATGAGTTCCGGTAAAAACCTTACCGAAATTGCCCTGCAACACGCTAAAAACCTATTGAGTATTGCAGAATAGTGTTTCTCTCTCTTAATGGTTTTCCATGCTTTTTCATTCCGCTTATTGATTTGTAATTAACAATTCCTTTTCAATATTCCACCTAAAATCAAACAAAAAACGCCAATTAAACAACATTTTTACCCTATTACTTTCATATTATTAAGTTTTTTATTACTTTAAAGGCTTTAATCATCACTTTTAAAACTAAATCTTATGAAAAACAAAACATGGCTTTGGATTATTGGCGTAATTGCCGTATTAATGGGTGTTTATTTTATTACAACACTGGGATTTAACAAAGAAAAAAAAGAAACAAATGCAACGGAATTTAGTGCATACGTTTCAGGATACACGTCCGGAGTTGTATCAAAATCGTCGAGCATAAAAGTTCAATTGACGAACGAATTTGCCAAAACACTGGGGGAAATAGAGAACAGAGAGACCAATTTGTTTGAAATTACACCTAAAATTAAAGGTACAATAGCTTGGTTTGATTACAGAACCATTCTATTTACTCCCGACGAACCATTAGAGTCGGACAAAAATTATCGGGTAAACTTTAAAATGGGAATACTTGACAACCAATTGGACAGGAAATATCGAAATTTCGACTTCAATTTCAAAACAAAACCTCAAAACTTTAACATTAATGTTACCGAGATAAAAACCACCGACAAAAAAACCTTTCGCCGGCAACAAATTTGGGGAGAAATAAAAACCTCCGACACCGAAAACATTGAAAACATCGAAAAAGCAATCAGTGTAGAAGTTGAAGGAAACAACCCGCCGATTAAAGTTATACAAACCTCTCCTAACCTTTTTTCATTTGTTATTGATTCGGTAGAACGCAAAGATACAGAACAAAAAATACGCATTGAATACAACGGCGAAAACATAGGCGTAAACAAAACAGGCTCTAAATCGGTAAAAATACCATCTTTAAATGAATTTTCATTGCTTGACATTACACTTATTCAAAAAGAAAAACAATGCATTCAGTTACAATTTTCCGACCCCATTCTTGAAAACCAATATTTAGACGGCTTAATTGAGCTTGAAGACGCAGGAGATGTTGATTATACCATAAAAAATAATATCATTAAAATTTTTCCCGAAACTCGTCTTGACGGAAATTATAAAATAAGCGTTAATCAAGGAATTAAGAATATTTTAGGGCATCGACTAAAAAAAGAACACAAAGAAATCTTATTGTTTGAACAAATTTCTCCGGCAGTTCAAATATCAGGTTCCGGAATTATTATGCCAAGGTCAGAAGGCAACCTTATACTTCCGTTTAAAGCCGTTAATTTGCGTGCCGTTGATGTAAGAATTACCAAAATATTTGAAACCAATGTTATGCAATTTCTTCAAGTTAACGATTTATCTGAAGATTATGAGCTAAAAAGGGTGGGAAAAGTCATCAAACAAAAAACGGTATTTCTTGACCAAACCGATGTTACCGACCTTTCAAAATGGAATCATTTTACTCTTGATTTAAACGAACTTATATCTGCCGACCCGGGTGCTATTTATCGTGTAGATATTGGTTTCAGAAAAAAATACGCCATTTACCCCTGTAATCAAGACGATAACAATGGCGACGACCTACAAAACACAACTTCAACACACGAAGATGAAAGATTTTGGAGAGATTTTGATGACTATTATTACGAATACGATTGGGAAAAAGAAGACGATCCTTGCCACCCCGCTTACTACGGTTTCCGCAGAGCCGTTTCACGCAACGTATTTGCATCAAACCTTGGTATGACCGTTAAACAAGGTAACGACGGTTCAATTTTAGTCGCTGTTACCAATTTAATATCAGCAACTCCGGTTAATTCGGCAAAAGTTGAATTATACAACTATCAACAACAATTAATTGCATCAAAATCAACCGACAAAGACGGTGTTGCAATTTTTGAACCGAATAAAGACGAAGTCATAAACTTTGTCATTGCCGCTCACGAACAAAACAGAGCCTACATTAAAATTAACGATGGAAACACACTTTCAATCAGCGATTTTGATGTTTCCGGCATTGATGTTTCCGATGGATTGAAAGGCTTTATATATGCCGAGCGAGGCGTTTGGCGTCCCGGCGACTCTATATTTGTCAACTTTATTTTAGAAGATTTACGAAACGAAATTCCTATTGGACACCCTGTGATATTTGAATTATACAACTATCAATCACAATTAATTGACAAGCAAATACAAAATTTAAATCAATGGAAATTCCACAGTTTTAAAACCAAAACCAATGCCGACGCTCCTACCGGATACTATCGTGCAAAGCTTACTGTCGGCGGTAAAACTTTCTATAAGGGCTTACCGATTGAAACCATTAAACCCAATCGTTTAAAAATTGATTTACAATTGCAAAACAACGAGCTTTACTCCGAAGTGCCTAACGCTATGAACCTTTGGATTAATTGGCTACACGGTGCTCCTGCAAAAAACATCAACGCAAAAGTTTCCATGTCTTTATATTCTACACACACAAGTTTTGAAGACTTTAAAGGTTATAAATTTGATGACGAAAGCAAATCATTCGAGTTCAATACGGAAACCATATTAGACGCCAATACCAACGACGAAGGGCATATTATGGAAGACATCGAATTAGATGTGGAAAATGCTCCGGGAAAACTTATTGCACAATTAACCACCAAAGCGTTTGAAAAAGGAGGAAATTTCAGCATACAAGAAAAACAAGTTATTTATCACCCCTACGATTCTTATGTGGGAATGAAAATTACGGACAAAAACGAAGATTACGAAAATTATATTTCAACCAATGAAAAACATAATATAAATATTGTTTTGGTAACACCACAAGGAGAATTGTTAAAATCAAATCACAGACTTAATGTTGAGTTGATTAAGGTTGATTGGTCGTGGTGGTATTATGCATCGGATTATGAAAGCAATTACACTTCTTCCGATACTTATGAAATTATAAAAGAAGAAACCTTATCCACCCAAAAAGGAAAAGCCGATTGGAGTTTTAAAATCAGCAACGACAAATGGGGTTATTATATTTTAAGAGTTTCCGACCTCGAAAGCGGACACTCTACCTCTCAACGCCTATATGCCGACTGGCCGGAATATGCAGGCATAGGCAGAAATCAATCAAAATCTGCAAACATTTTACAATTTAAAGCCGATAAAGATAAATATACCGTCAATGAATCGGTAAAACTTACCTTACCCGGCGTAGAAAACGGACGTGCATTTATTTGCATTGAAAATGGCAGCAGAGTATTGGAACACCATTGGATAAAAACAAAAAAAGGAGAAACCGATTTTTTATTCAATTTAAGTGAAGAAATGACACCCAATGTTTTTGTTCACATTTCAATGATTCAACCCCATGACCAAACCATAAACGACAGACCGATTCGTATGTACGGTGTTATTCCGATTAGCGTGGAAAACCCCAAAACACATTTAGAACCCGAATTGATTGTAGATGACGAATTGCAAGCAGAATCGGAAGTTACCATTACCGTAAAAGAAAAAAATCATCAAGATATGACCTATACCCTTGCTTTGGTTGATGAAGGTTTATTGACTTTAACCAATTACAAAACACCAAATCCGTGGGATTATTTCTACGCTCGCGAAGCCCTTGGGGTTAAAACTTGGGATATGTACGATTGGGTTATCGGTGCTTACGGTCAAAAATTAGAACGCCTGTTAAGTATTGGTGGTGGCGATGCTTTAAACAAAGAAGCAGGAAAAAACAACAATCGCTTTAAACCCGTTGTGAAATTTTTAGGTCCTATACACATTAAAAACGGTAAAAAAACCACACACACCATTCAATTGCCCAAATACGTTGGAGCGGTACGCGTAATGCTCGTTGCCGCAAACGACAAAGGAGCATACGGAAGCATAGAAAAAACATGCAAGGTAACCAAACCCTTAATGGTTTTGGGAACTTTGCCTCGCGTTCTCGGCACACAAGAAGAAGTAACACTACCGGTTACCGTATTTGCAATGAAAGACAAGGTTAAAGATGTTTCCGTTCAAATAAAACATAACGATATGTTTGAACCATCGAGCAGTAAAAATCAACAAAGCATACATTTTAACAAGCTTGGAGACCAAACCATTACTTTCCCCTTAAAAACCATCAATAAAACAGGACAAGGAAAAGTTGAAATTATTGCAACTTCGGGCAGTGAAAAAGCAAACTACACCATTGACATTGAAGTTAGAAATCCCAACCCACCTATGGTAAAAACCGAAGGTTTTAATGTGAAAGGCGGAGAAAGTTACACCTTAAATTTCAACGAATTTGG
>PDWJ01008553.1_pt1 | contig 10031 bp, 11 predicted proteins | sample 1430881 | NCBI WGS metagenome assembly PDWJ01 (sample SAMN01162460, study PRJNA174530) | Oral metagenome, whole genome shotgun sequencing project. | biome: Marine environment; feature: Marine mammal; material: Swab sample of the gingival sulcus; isolation source: swab sample of gingival sulcus...
CGGTTGGCAGAACATTCAGTGCATCTTGAGATGCAGCAGGTAACAGCCCCTTATAGGGGCAAAGCAAACCACCAGCTGAGCTGGTGGTTGTGATTTTTGCGGTTATCGTAAATGTGGGGGTTTTTATTAGCGCGATTTATTGCTATAATAGAACTAATATCGATGAGGAGTGTGTCGTGCAGCGAGATTTAGTGCAAAATTACCAAATTTCTATTTTAAAATCAGTCGCCATGTTGGTGTTAATTATAGTGTTGCAGGCCATCGGCGGCGCCGTTGTCTTTTTTGTGTTGCCAGAAGATGCGCTGGCCGCCGGCCTAGTAGCCGGCATCGCCTTGCAAATTATCACTTATCTAATTGCGATTTATATTTTTTACTGGCGCGCGCCGGCACGTCTTAATTTAGCGCTTGCCAAGCGTCCGTCAGCGTTCTATTTAGTGCCTTTGGCGATTGGCTGGGCGGCCTTTGCCTGCATCGTCTTAATTCCAATCGTCGAGCAGATGCCGGGTGCGCCGGAAGTTGAAGAAGCCTTTGCCAAACTGACCCATTTCCCGTGGTTAGCGGCATTGCACATTCTTGTAATCGCACCAATTTTTGAAGAAATTATCTTCCGCAATATCATTTTTAAAGGACTGTACAATCGCTATAATTTACCGCTGGCGCTGCTACTTAGCGGCGTCTTGTTTGGCGCGTTTCATTTAAATTTGCCACAGTTGATTCCGGCCGCGCTGCTCGGCGTCGTCTGTGGTTTGCTCTTTTGGCTGACCGATTCAGTTGGCAATACGATCATTTTTCACGGGCTTTACAATTTTTTTGTCATGCTGATGAGCGGGCCAGATTTGGAAGATAACGCGATTGTGGCGCTGTCGCCGCTATACGGTTGGCTGGCCTTAATTGTCGTACTATTGTTGCTTTGGCATCTGATCGGCAGCGCGCCGCGTCGCCGCTCGCAAGCTTACGACACAGTCGTCGCAAAATACGAGGAGCAATTATGATTCATTTAATTACCGGCGGCGCCCGCAGTGGCAAGAGCAGTTACGCCGAAGCGGTAGTCGCAGAGTTGGGCGACGACATTTGTTATATCGCAACCGCCATTGCCTTTGACAGCGGCATGCAAAGCCGCATTGCCAAGCATCGCGCGCAGCGCCCGGCCAACTGGCAGACGGTCGAGGCCTACCGCGATTTGCAGCAAGTGATCGCCTTAAACGCCGGCAAATTTAACGGCTATTTGTTGGACTGCTTGACGATTATGGTGTCTAATTTGCTGCTCGATGCAGCGCTCGACTTTGCAGTGGCCAGCGAAGCCGAGCTCGACGCTCTAGAGGCCCATATCACGGACCAGGTGGCGCGCTTGATCGACGCCGTCGTCGCCGCCGGCGACAACATGGTATTAGTCAGCAACGAAATTGGCTATGGCGTCGTGCCGAACAATCGGATGGCGCGCTATTTTCGCGATGTGGCGGGGCGCATCAATCAATACGTCGCGGCGCGCGCCGACAAGTTGACGCTGGTCGTCTGTGGTCAGCCGATACAGGTAAAACCGTAATGCGCGCCATCGTACTGATATTTCAATTTTTGACGCGATTGCCAATGCCTTGGCAGGTCGAGGCCGACGAGAAGACCTTTGCGCGCGGCATTTACTATTTTACAGTTGTCGGCGCCGCGTTAGGCGCTTTGCTGGTGGCTGCAGAAGCCCTTTTGACAGCGCTCTATTTAGACGATTGGAGCAAGGCGATTCTGTTGACCCTCATACATCTGATGGCGACTGGCGGGTTGCATTTAGACGGCGTCGCCGATACATCTGACGCGCTGTTTAGCAATCGGTCGCGCGACCGCATGTTGGAGATTTTACGCGATTCGCGCATCGGCAGCAATGGCGTTTTAGCGCTAATTGTAGTCTTGTCGCTGAAGGCTGTCGCGATTCATTTTGCGCTGGTTCAGCACAGTCAATGGGCGCTGTTGGCAATGCCGATGGTCGGTCGTTTTGGCGTTGTTTTGGCCTTTTACTGGGGCCGCTCACCGCGTCGCGCCGGCATGGGCAATTTGTTTATCGGCCGCGCTCAACTGCGTCATATTATTGCCAATGCACTGCCCTTAGTGGGATTGTTGAGCTTGGCGGGAGGCGCTTGGTTGGCGCTGTTTGGCGGGCTGTTTATCAGTTGTTTATTCGTCGGCTTAGTCATCGTTTGGAGCAATCGAAAAATCGGCGGCATCACGGGAGATTTGTTGGGCTTTATCATTGAGTTTAGCGAAGTGGTCTTTCTGTTGACGCTCGTGCCGATCGTCGCGTTAGGAGGTTTATTGTGAAGACGGTATATTTGATTAGACACGGTGAGTCCGAATTGAATCGTCAAAAGCGCTTTGCCGGTTGGACGGATTGTTGTCTAACCGATTTAGGCATCAATCAGGCCACCGAAGTCGCGTTGCGCTTGGCCGATATGGCGACAGTCGACGCCATTTTTTCATCTGATTTAATTCGCGCCAAGAAGACGGCGCAGATCATTGCCGATAAAATGGATTGTCCACTTACCATTAGCGAATCGTTGCGCGAGATAAACTTAGGCGCTTGGGAAGCGCTGACTTTTGAGGAAATCGAAGATCGCGATCCAGAGCTGCTAAAGCAGTGGTTTATCGATTTAGACGGCTGATTTTAACCACGCCAATAAATTTTTAGTTAAAAATGCCAAAATACAGCGCTTGATTTTTAATGGTAACCAGTGCTCATTAGACTTATTTAACGGGTGATTTATGATTGCATTTGTTTTGGCGGGCGCGACTTCCAATGTCGGCAAGACGACGGTGTCGACGCTGTTGATGTACGCCTATAAAAAGAGAGGTTATCGGGTGCAGGCCTTTAAATGTGGACCCGACTACTTAGATCCGACCTTTCACGAAGTGGTGACGGGACGGCCATCTTATAATTTAGATTTGCACTTGATGTCTGAAGACGGCATTGTCGACAGCTTCAATCGCTATACTCAAGATGCCGATGTCGCCATCGTAGAGGGCGTCATGGGCATGTACGACGGCGCGGGCCATCAACTCGACAACGGTAGTGCCGCGCACATTTCTCGAATACTGGGGATTCCCTTGCTATTAATCGTCGACGGCAAAGGGGTATCGACTTCGTTGGCCGCTCAAGTAAAAGGCTACCAACTACTCGATAGCGCAGTCGATTTGCGCGGCGTATTGATCAACCGGGTCAGTTCGGGCATGCTTTATCAACTCTTAAAAGAGGCGATTGAACAGTACTCCGCGCCGGCCGTTTTGGGCTATCTGCCGACGGTGGCGGCGGCGCGCTTAGAGAGCCGCCATCTCGGGCTGCTGCCGTCTAGTGAAGTGGCTGATTTTAATCAAAAACTAGCGGCGCTTTACGAAGCGGCGGCTGACGGCATCGACTACGATGCGATTGAACGGGTTTGTCAGATTGCGGCGCGGCCGCAGCCGGTGCCTTTAAGCGCGCTGGCGCCGGTGGTGACGATGGCGATTGCCCAAGATGAAGCCTTTTACTTTTACTATCGTGAAAATCTCGATTTAATGCGGGCGCGCGGCATCGCCTTTAAACCGTTTTCACCGCTGCACGACAGCGAGTTGCCGGCTGATATAGAGGGCATTTACATCGGCGGCGGCTATCCCGAACTACACCTTGAAGCACTGTCTAATAATCACGCGATCAAGCAGTCGATTAAGGCGCTAGCGGCCACGGGCATACCGATTTATGCCGAGTGTGGTGGCCTGATGTACTTGATGGAACAAATCGTCGATGGCGCTGGGCGGAGCTATCCAATGGTCGGCCTATTTAGTGGTCAGGCGGCGATGACGGCGCGTTTACAGCACTTTGGTTACGTCAATGTCGAACTGCAAGCCGACACTGTCATCGGCCCAGCCGGTACGAACTTTGGCGGGCACGAATTTCATCGATCGCGCTGCGAATTTGGCGACACGCCGTTGGCTTATTGCGTCAGCAAGGCCTATCGCAGTCAAAAACAGTGGCGTTGTGGCGCCGTCTACCACAACGCATTGGGCGCCTATACGCATCTACACTTTAAACAATATCCGCACTTAATTGACAATCTAATCGACAATATGAAAGCGTGGCAGACATGGCAAAATCAATTATGATACAGGGCACCGCATCGAGTGTTGGCAAGAGCGTCATCACGGCCGGTCTCTGCCGAGTGCTCTACAATCGCGGTTATCGCGTGGCGCCGTTTAAGGCGCAGAATATGGCGCTCAATTCATTTATCACTAAAAAGGGGCACGAAATGGGGCGGGCGCAGGTCGTGCAGGCCGAAGCGGCCGGTTTAGAGCCCGATATTGCGATGAATCCAATTTTACTGAAGCCGTCGACTGATAAAAAGGCACAAGTCATTCTCAATGGCAAGGTGTTTAAAAATATGTCGGCGGTCGAATATCACGAATATAAACCGCAGCTGGCCGACTTCGTCAAAGAGACGTTTATGAAGTTGGCGGCCGATTACGATTACGTCATTATGGAGGGTGCCGGCTCGCCGGCTGAAATCAATTTGCGCGAGGGCGATTTGGTCAATATGGGCATGGCGGCTTTGGCCGATGCGCCCGTCATCATCGTCGGCGACATCGATCGCGGTGGCGTCTTCGCCTCGCTATACGGCACCATAGCGCTGCTCACGGCAGATGAGAGGCGGCGCGTTAAAGGCGTTATCATCAATAAATTTCGCGGCGACGTCGAAATACTCAAACCCGGTTTAAAAATGCTAGAGGGTTTGACCGGCGTGCCGGTGTTGGGCGTCTTGCCCTATACCGAACTCAAAATTGAAGATGAAGATTCGTTAGCAGAGCGCTTTCGAGTCGACAAGGACGACGCCAAAGCTGTGACGGTTAGCGTCATTTACTTACCGCATATTTCCAACTTTACCGACTTTAACGCCTTGGAAACGCAGCGCGACGTAAAACTCAACTTTGTGATGCGCGGCGCGTCAATTCCACCGTCCGACATCGTCATCGTACCCGGCTCCAAAAATACCATCGAAGACATGATGTACTTGCATCAAAGCGGCCTGGCGAAACAAATTATCAAACACCATCGCGCCGGCAAAATGGTCATCGGCATTTGCGGTGGCCACCAGATGCTCGGCGAAGTCATCGCCGATCCGCTCGGCACCGAATCGTCTTTGCCGTCGATTAATGGGTTGGGCCTATTGGCGATGTCGACCGTCTTTGATCCGGAAAAGACGACGACGCGCGTGACGGGGACGCTCGGTCAACTGAGCGGCTTATTGGCGCCGCTCAGCGGCATGTCAGTCAGCGGTTACGAAATTCACATGGGTCAAACCACATTGGCCGACCAAAGCGAACCATTGTTGACGATTGAAACCGCCTTGGGAGAAACCACCAATCGCTTGGATGGCGCCCATAACCGCGCCGGCACGGTGTTTGGCACATATTTACACGGCATCTTTGACGACATCGCCTTTACCCGTAAATTGCTCAACATCGTCCGCGCAAGCAAGGGCTTATCGGCTGAGCGCAGCGATATAGTAGACTTTAAATCTTTCAAAGAAAGCGAATACAATCGCTTGGCCGACTTGCTCGAAAGTCATTTAGATATTGCCAAAATTGTCGAAATTATGGACGATTGGCAATGATCAGCTTGCTGATTGCGATGTCACTCGACGCCATAGTTGGCGATCCCAACTACCGCTGGCACCCGATTCGCTTAATTGGTCGGCTAATCAGCGGTTTGGAAGCGCACTATTATATAGAAGCGCCGGTCCGTCGGCAGTTTGGGCGCGGCCTGTTTTTGGTCGTCACTTGCTTGGGGTTGGTCGGCGCAGTGGCCGCTGCATTTCACTACGGTTGTGGCCGACTCGGACCAGTCGGTTGGCTCGTCGAAGGCATCGTACTTAGCCAGTTTTTAGCGACGCGCAGTCTGTACGATGAGGGCGCTCGCATCGTTCGCATCTTGGCGACTGGCACGCTGCAACAGGCCCGTCAACAGATTGGCTATTTGGTCAGTCGGCAGACCGATGATTTGAGCAAACGCGACATCTACAAGGCGGCGGTTGAAACGTTAATTGAAAATACGACGGATGCGATTGTCGCGCCGCTGTTTTACTATTGGCTATTTGGCTTTGTCGGGCTGGTGCTCTACAAGTTGATTAACACATTGGATAGCATGATTGGCTATCGCAATCGACGCTACGAATACTTTGGCAAGTTTGCCGCGCGGCTCGACGACGTTGCCAATTTTATACCGGCGCGCATCGCCGCCGTTTTTATTGTGCTATTGGCGGGGCCGTTGGGCGACGATCTGCCGCGCAGTGCGCGCTGCTTACGCGATCAGCGCAAGTGGCACACCAGCCCCAACGCCGGCTGTACCGAAGCGGCGTTGGCCGGGGCGATCGGCATTCAACTGAGTGGGCCGACCGCTTATTTTGGCAAAATCAAGCAGCGTCCCTATATTGGCTATGCGCAAAATGAAATCACAGAAAAGACGTTGCGGCAAACGATGCGCTATGTATGGGGTGTTGCCCTATTGAGTTATCTAGTGACGCTATTGGCGGTGAATTGGTTATGAAGACATTTGAACACGGCGGTAAAATTTGGCAGGCGACGTCTGACTTGGGCTTAACGGTTGATCAAATCGACGATTTTAGCGCCAATATCAATCCATTAGTCGATCAAAAAAAAATAATTGAGTGGTCGGCCGATTGCTGGTCGCGGGCCTTGCATTATCCGCCACACGACTACCGGCGGTTGCGCGCCGTCATCGCCGATTATCACGCTGTTGCGCCTGAACAGGTCGTCGTCGACAACGGTGCAACCGGTTTAATTGATAGTATTGTCAGGGCACTTGCCGTGCGGCGCGGTCATCTGACTGCGCCGACCTTTGGCGAGTACGAGAAAGCACTTAATGCGATTGGCGCCAAAGTTGAGGTCGCCAAGACGGCGGCCGATTTTAGTATCGACTTAAAAAAAATGGCCGCTGCGGCGCAGCCGGGGGAGATCGTCTTTATCTGTTCGCCCAATAATCCGACTGGTCGAGTGTGCCCGCCGACCGATTTAATCGATTTTTTGGAGCGCTTGCCGGCGACGACCTACTGTTTGATCGACGAGTCGTTTATGCCGTTTTACGAGCGAGGTGAAGCGGCATCGCTAGCCGGTCAAATTGAGCGCTTTGACAATTTAATCGTATTGCGTTCTGCGACAAAGTGCTTTGGCATGCCGGGCCTAAGACTGGGCTATGCGCTGATTGGCAACGCCGAACTGCGCGCTAAACTGGCGCGACGACTGCCGATTTGGCGGGTCAATGCGATTGCTGAACAGGTCGCGTTCAACGCCTTTAAGGACAAGTCTTTTCTCGTTCAAACGCGACACTACATCGCCGTCCAGCGCAATTATTTGACCGACCAGCTGACGGCGCTGGGTTTTATCGTCTATCCGTCGGCGGCCAATTATTTACTATTTAAATGTCCGCGCCCAGTGGATTTGTATCACTTGTTGTATCAAAGTGGCATCATCATTCGCCGCTGTCAAAATTATCGCGGGCTCGACGAAAGCTATTATCGCATTGCCGTCAAGTCAGCCGCTGCCAATCGGCGCTTAATTAAAGCCTTGAAAACGATAAAGGAGCAAACTTTTGATTAAAGCAATTTTACTCGGCATCATCGAGGGATTAACTGAATTTTTGCCGGTTTCATCGACCGGTCATCTCATTTTATTTAAGAATTTATTGGCCTTTGACGGGCAGTTTTCCAATATTTTTAGCGTCGTCATTCAGACGGGGGCAATTCTATCGGTCGTCGTCTATTTTTTTAAGGATTTAGTACCGCGCAGCATGCGCCGTCAGGACCTCAACAATTTTGTCGGACTTTGGACAAAGGTCGTCGTCGGCGTCATTCCAGCCGCTTTGATCGGCATTCCCTTTGAAGATTTAATCGACCGCTATTTGTTCAACCCGCTGACGGTCGCGATCGCCTTAGTGGCCGGTGCCATTTGGATTTTATTGGTCGACCGCGACGCGCCAAACGAGGGCGCAAAAGTCAGTCGCATCGCCGACTTGTCCTATAAACAAGTATTTGGCATTGGACTGTTTCAGTGCTTGGCCTTGATTCCCGGCATGTCGCGTTCGGCGATGACGATTATTGGCGGCTTAATCGTCGGCGCGTCGCGCAAAGTGGCCGCCGAGTTCTCGTTTTTTATGGCAATTCCGGTATTGGGCGGTGCCGGCTTGATTAAACTAGTCAAGTACGGCTTAAATTTCACGGCCGAGCAGTGGCAAATTTTAGCGGTCGGCACGGCGGTTTCCTTTGTCGTCGCCTATTTGGTAATCGCCGCCTTTATGAGTTTCATTAAAAGGCACACCTTTAAGCCCTTTGCCTATTATCGCATTGCGCTGGGCGCTGTCGTGTTGATTTTTTGGTTGGTGCGCTAATGGTGAAAATTGTCTTATATCAACCTGAAATACCGCCCAACACTGGCAATATTGCGCGCAGCTGCGCCCTGACTGAGACGCCGCTTCACCTGATTAAACCGCTTGGTTTTTCAACTGACGACAGGGCTTTAAAGCGCGCGGGGTTGGATTACTGGCATTTATTAAATGTGACGATACACGAATCGCTTGACGATTTTTTAGACTATCGCGGCACGACGCCGCTCTATTTGGCGACGACTAAGGCGAAGCTTTACTATCATCAAGTGCGTTATCCGAGCGATTGTTATATTGTATTTGGCAAGGAGACGGCCGGCTTACCCAGTCGATTACACGATCAATTTGCCGAGAATCGCATTAAGTTGCCGATGCGCAATCACGTCGACGCGCGTTCGCTCAACTTGAGCAATGCAGTCAATATCATATTGTACGAGGCGCTGCGCCAGCACGACTTTGCAGATTTGCTGTGATTTGTTTTAGGACAAACTTGAAAAAACTATTTTTTTTGTTAAAATGTTAAAGTGTGACAGAAAAATGGAGGAGAGATAAACATGGCAATTAAATTGATAACTGATAGCGTTGCAGATATTCCCAAGGCGCTCGTTGCGCAGTATGACATTATCGTCATGCCGCTGACGGTCAACTTTGGCGACGATTCATATAAAGACGGCGTAGATATCGACATCGCTACTTTTTTTCAAAAAATGGCCAGTACCGATACTTTGCCGACCACATCGCAAGTGCCGATGGGCGTTTTTTTAGAAAAATTTCAAACTTTGCTAGAGGAAACCGATGACAGTTATTTTGGGCTGTTTATGTCCGGTGCGCTGAGTGGGACTTATATGGCGGCACAGCAGGCGACCCAAGAAATTGGCAGCGATCGCCTCAAAGTGATGGATTCACGGCTCGTTTCTTTTACCTTTGGTCAAGTTGTCATCGCCTTGGCTGACAATTTGGATAAAGTTTCCAGTTTAGACGAGGTCGCTCGGTTAGCAGATCGCTTTATCGAGGCCATTGAAGCCCGCTATATCGTCGACACTTTAGATAATTTGCGCCGCGGCGGTCGCTTAAAGGTGACCGAAGCAATTTTGGGAAGCATGTTAAATATCAAGCCGATATTGACGATTCAAGCCGGTGAACTAAAGGCCGTCGGTCGGGCGCGCGGCCGTAAAAAGGCCATGCAGGTGATACTTGATTGGCTGGATGAAGGCAAATTTTCGCTCGAAAACAAGTACGTTGCCATCTATCACGCGCAGGCGGAGGACTACAAAAATCAGCTAAAAGATAAGCTGGCTGCCCGCTTTCCGCAGGCGACGTTTATTGAGGCCGAAATTGGTTCAGTCGTTGGCACGCACTCTGGGCCGGGCTGTGTTGCGCTCAGTTTTATCAATATTGACAAAGATGTCATCTGATTTTTGTTGCATTATTGAGCAAAAAGAGGTAGCATTTATTGTATATAACAATGCCGTAATAGCGTTGTTATTAATGTGTAATAACTAGGAGGAGCAAATGAAAAGAGTATTATCAACACTTTTGGTCGTGGCTTTAGTTGCCGCTTTGGCAATCGGTTGTGCGCCAACTGACCAAACGACTGACACGACGGCAGCTGATACGACGGCAG
>PDWJ01005739.1_pt1 | contig 10030 bp, 8 predicted proteins | sample 1430881 | NCBI WGS metagenome assembly PDWJ01 (sample SAMN01162460, study PRJNA174530) | Oral metagenome, whole genome shotgun sequencing project. | biome: Marine environment; feature: Marine mammal; material: Swab sample of the gingival sulcus; isolation source: swab sample of gingival sulcus...
AAACTTATCTATTTTAGACTATTCAAGAAATTTATTTAGCACGCAAATATAGTCAAATTATCTGATTTACACAAGAATGAGTGCTTGTTTAGACGCAAGTTTAGGCATTTAATTTACTCTTTCATAGAGTTTTTTAGCCTTTTCCTATCTGATGTTGAAACTACACCCTTAAATGAGCATTTATTTCACAACGGAGTGAAATCTTTTACATTCTGCAGTGAAAAATCTCACACCACGGAATGAAAAGAAAAAGCTTACAAATATTTTATTCAGTTTCTCAAGGAAGAAACTGTAATTTCTTAGGGAAGAAACTGCAGTTTCCTTGGGTAGAAACTAGAGTTTCCTCCGCAAGAAACTCTACTCCCCTACTCTAAGTTCTAAATTTTAACACCATCAATCACTAAAATAATGAGCTATGATTACTTTTTCTTATATTTGTGACAAGCAACTTAAAGATGGAATGAAATGTTTCATCCTTGTATATTGTCACAAATTTATTCCATAATCCCTGAGATAAAAGATATTCAATGATACAATTACAAACAACAGTTAGTAGTGGAGCTTATCCAAATAAAACTCTAGACTATGGCGAGGGGATTATTACTTTCGGCTCGTGCTTTAGTGAGCATATTGGGAAATACCTGCAAGATTTGGGGCATAACATTGTGCTAAATCCCTTTGGTGTACTTTATAATCCGATGATTATCTGCCAGTTAATCAGGAGATTGCTAAAGAATAAACCTTATACCTTGGACGAATTAATAGAGTATGATGGCTTATTTCATAGCTTTGACCATCACGGAGCTTTCTCTTCGGCTGATGCAGATAAGACACTTAGTCAAATTAATAAAGCCTATAGGGAGGGGCAAGAAGCCCTTGCTCAAGCTCGTTTTGTCCTAATTACTTGGGGAACAGCTTTTATTTACGAACATATTGAGCAAAATAGAGTCGTGGCTAATTGCCATAAAATCCCTGCACAAAGCTTTAATCGTCGCCTTTATTCTGTAGCGGAACTAACGGTTTATGTTCAGGAGACTTTAGCCTTGCTTTTGGAGACTTATCCAAACTTGCAGATTATTACGACGGTTAGTCCAATTCGTCATCTAAGAGACGGAACCCATCAAAATCAATTGAGCAAAGCAACGCTTTTGCTTATGAATGAGATGCTTCTGAAGGCTTTCCCAAATGCAGTACATTATTTCCCTGCTTATGAAATTCTTTTAGACGAATTGCGAGACTATCGCTTCTATGCAAGTGATATGACGCACCCTAGTACTTTAGCGATAGAGCTTATCAAAGAGCGTTTTACTTCCTATTTCATCTCAAAAGAAAGTCAAAAACTTGGGCAAAAAGTTCTAAAGTTAAAGCGTGAGTGGGAGCATAAACCCTTGCACGCTGATCATCCTAATTATCCAAGACAACGTAAGCTTTTGGAGAAGCGTATTCGTACTTGTTTGGAGGAAACCCCTAAACTTCGCCTGTCTTGGTTTAAGGGCAAAAGAGACTGATTAGCTCATTAGAAAAACTTATATTTGTAGGATTCGGAAATTAAGATTGAAGCAAGAAAAAAGCATAAAGTAGTGAATATAGATACATTATTACAGCACGATAGAAGACATCTTTGGCACCCTTATACTTCTACGATAGACCCTTTGCCTGTCTATCCTGTAGAGCGTGCCGAAGGCGTACATATTTATCTAAAAGATGGCACGAAGCTAATTGACGGAATGAGCAGTTGGTGGGCTGCCTTGCACGGCTATAACCACCCAAGATTGAACGAGGCTCTGCGTCGTCAAAGCGAAAAGATGAGCCACATTATGTTTGGGGGCTTTACGCACGAGCCTGCAGTCGAGCTGTCTATGGAGCTACAGAAGATTCTGCCTGAAGGCTTGGATACTATTTTCTTAGCTGATTCGGGTTCGGTTGCCGTGGAAGTGGCACTGAAAATGGCAATACAATACCATTCAGCACGAGAGGGGGCAGGCAAACGTTTCCGCTTCGCTACGCTCTCGCAAGGCTATCACGGCGACACGTGGCACGCAATGAGCGTTTGCGACCCACGGACAGGTATGCACAGTCTGTTCTCAGGTTCGCTACCACAACAGCATTTCTTACCTCGCCCTTCTTCTCGCTTTGGCGGAGAATGGCAGGAGGACGATTTAATCCCTCTAAAAGAATTACTCGCTACGCACGGCAATGAGTTGGCTGCTTTTATACTTGAACCAATCGTGCAAGGGGCAGGGGGAATGTATTTCTACCACAGCGAATACCTAAAGAGGGCAAAGGCTCTGTGTGATGAATATGGCGTTTTGCTCATTTGTGATGAGATTGCTACAGGTTTTGGTCGTACAGGTAAGCTTTTTGCTTCGGAATATGCAGGCATTGTACCTGATATAATGTGCATAGGTAAGGCACTTACAGGAGGTTATATGACGCTGTCGGCGAGCATTACGACGAAAGACATTGCCGATACTATTTGCTCAAGTGAGGCAGGTTGCTTTATGCACGGACCTACTTTTATGGGAAATCCGCTTGCTTGTGCCGTAGCGACGGAGTCAGTTCGCCTGCTAATGGAGAGCGATTGGCAAACTAAGGTAAAGCATATTGAGGCAGTACTGAAGGAAGAACTTGCTCCTGCTAAAGCATTAGACAGCGTTGCTGAAGTGCGTGTCTTGGGAGCGATTGGAGTGCTTGAGATGAAAGAGCCTGTGGATATGGCACATTTGCAGAAAGCATTTGTTAAGGCAGGTATTTGGGTGCGTCCTTTCGGTCGCTTGGTTTACCTAATGCCTCCTTTCATCATTGAAGACAAAGAGCTAACGACACTCTGTCGTCAGCTCCTGAATTGCTTGATGAAGTAAGTTTAACTCTTAAAAGATTTAACAATGAATATCGAAAAGATTGTACTTTCCCCACTTACTTACTTACTTACTTACTTACTTGTCTTCTATGTACAAACTTAATAGCTCAAGATGTTTATTATTCAACTAAACATTTTGGTGTGAATGCTAATCCTGTCCCTAGAATGCAACATTCACAAATAGATAAAACGCCTTCTTTCGGTCTTAGAACAGATCAAAATCTTTCTTCAACAGAAACTACAACAAGTGTTTATCTTGATTTATCCTTCCCATTAGTGCCTAATGCTGTTGATTTTAGAGTTTATGGTTGTGTGCGAGAGTTCTATAGAGTAGATAAACAGATTGCTAAGCAAAGAGGAATGCCTGATAAACATTTTCAAGGGAGTGAGAGCGGAGATTACTACATACAAACACGCATTCGCTTACTTAAAGAGCTAGCTAATAGTTGGCGACCAAATATCATTCTTAACTCTACGCTAAAAACAGCTTCTTCCGCCTATCATACTAAATACAGACGTTATTTTGATACTCCTGGTTATTTTTTCAGTTTGGAAAGTGGTAAAAATCTCTATTCTTTCCCTCACATAGGAGAAAATTATTTGAGACTCAATGCCTTGCTAGGTTTTATGTGTTGGGAAACGACAGAAAGTTGGCAAGATGATGCTTATATGTATGGTTTGCAATTGGATTTTAAGACCAAACACTTTCTTTTATCGTTTGAAGGAAGTGGTTATACAGGTTGGTTAGAAAATAGATTTGAAGGTTATGGAGATAGACCTTTCGTCCTAAGATTTAATGGAATATATCAAATAAATCCTAATTATTCTATAAATTTCGCTTGGGAGAAAGGGCTAAGGGACTTTCCTTATCATCAACTATCTTTAGGTTTTACTTATCATCTTTCTAAAATAATTAGATTTGATTAGAGAGTTCTAGATTAAACGAAAAGAAATGGGTAAGACAAAGCGTTGATGCACTGTCTTACCCTTTATTTTTGCAGGTTTCCACTTAGGCATTGCTTTAACAATGCGAATAGCTTCTTTGTCTAATGCAGGGGCAACACCTCTTATTACCTGAATTTGATGAATACTACCGTCTTTAGCAACTGTAAAACTAACAATTACACGTCCTGTTAAATGCTCACACATACACAGCGAGTCTGGAGGGTATGTTTCGTTTTTTAGGTAGTCCATCAAAGCTCTCATTCCTTTTGGGAACTTACAGCTTTCATCTACAAACGTATAAACAGGCTCTTCTCGAAAAGTTCCACAAATGCTATATTTTTTGCTGTTTGGCTTCAGAGAACAGGCATTTGTTAGAAGGAGGATAACCAAGCTAAAGAGTATTATTCTGATTATTGATTTCATTGTTTTGTTGTATTTATTAGTCAAAGTTAGGAAATCTTTTTGACAAACAAAAAAAAGAGAGCCTTAATGACTCTCTCTTTTCTGTGTCGGGATACCAGGATTCGAACCTGGGACCCCCTGCTCCCAAAGCAGGTGCGCTAACCGGACTGCGCTACATCCCGAGCTTGTCTTTCTCTTTTGCACTGCAAAGGTAGTACATTATTCTGAACTATGCAAGAGTTTAAGCGGAAAATTCTGAAATTTTTTGTTCTTAGATTTTAGACATATAACTTAAAACTTTATATACAAGCTAGATAAACATATTTATCTCTCTTCTAAGAATTACAAAAAAAAACGAGGAAGTAGTCTTTAAACTACCTCCTCGCGTTGCTTGTGTGCTTAGTCTAATCTTTTAGCTGAGCCTTAAGCTTTCATTCTATTGTCGCCAAACAGTCTTAAAATAAGGTTTGAAAAGCTCTACAGCTCTATCAACTTCTTCCACTGTTGGCTCTTTAACGTCTTTAAGCAAGTATTCTTGACCTAAGTTCTCATATTTATGTTTACCGTAAGTGTGATAAGGAAGCACTTCCAAACGCTCAATATTGTCGTACTGACCGAAGTGCTTGCCAAGAGCGTGCATATCCTCTTCAAAGTCGCTATAACCTGGAACTAATACATAACGCAGACGAACAGGCTTACCCATTTGATGAAGACGTTCAGCTGTCTTGAGCGTATTGCTGTTGTCGTGATTAACCAAAAGTTTATGACGTTCTGGGTTGAACTGCTTGCAATCCAAAAGCACCATATCAACGAGTTCTAAAAGCTCATCAACATAATGATTGTGAATACTCCCATTAGTATCAATGCAGATGTGAATGCCATTTGCTTTTAACTCTTTGCAGATAGGGATTAGCTCCTTGGCTTGAACCGTTGGTTCGCCACCACTGAACGTAACTCCCCCCTTCTTACCAAAGAAAGGCTTTTCGCTAATAGCACGGCGTAAAACCTCGCTATCTTCAACAAGTTTTCCGCCTTTACCAACGGGGATTGTATCAGGATTGGCACAATACAAGCACTTGAAGTTGCACCCTTGTAGGAAAACGACGAGCCGAAGACCCGGCCCGTCGAATGTTCCCATCGATTCAAATGAATGAATACGAAGCATATTTAACTAAAGTTTATCTAAGACGTTCGTGGAATGAACGAGAGATTACCTCCAATTGGTGTGCACGGCTTAGGCGAATGAAGTTCACTGCATAACCAGATACACGGATTGTCAATTGAGGATAGTTCTCTGGGTGTTCCATAGCATCCTCAAGCATCTCACGATTCAATACGTTTACGTTCAAGTGGTGTGCACCCTTAGTGAAGTAACCGTCCATCATACCTACTAGGTTCTCTACTTGTTCTTCTTTATTTGAACCAAGAGAGTGAGGGATAATGCTGAATGTGTTACTTACACCATCGAAAGCATCGTTGTAATCAATCTTAGCAACAGAGCTTAGAGATGCGATAGCACCGTGGTTATCACGTCCGTGCATTGGGTTAGCACCTGGAGCGAAAGCCATACCTGAAGGACGTCCATCAGGAGTAGCACCAGTGTTATTACCATACATCACGTTAGAAGTAATCGTAAGAACTGAAAGCGTAGGCTCTGCATTCTTGTACACTTCGTGCTTCTTAAGCATTTCAGAGAAGATGTGCGTAAGGTCGTGAGCAATGCTATCTACACGGTCATCGTCGTTACCATAGCAAGGGAATTCTCCATCAATCTCAAAGCTTTCTGATAGCCCTTGTTCGTTACGAACAGGCTTAACCTTAGCGTACTTGATTGCAGAAAGTGAGTCAGCTGCAATAGATAAACCAGCAATACCATAAGCGATATTAATCTTAGGATCAGTATCAATGAATGCCATCTGAGCACGTTCGTAGTAATACTTATCGTGCATATAGTGAATGATATTCATAGACTCGTTATAAATACGAGCAACTTCCTTCAAGATAACAAGGTAATTAGCCCAGATTTCATCAAAATCAAGGATTTCGCTCTTAAGCTCTGGAATACCTTCTACCATTACTTTACCTGTCTTTTCACAGCGTCCGCCGTTGATAGCAAGAAGCAACGCCTTAGCAAGGTTTGTTCTAGCACCGAAGAACTGAATGTGCTTACCAATTTCTTGATAAGATACACAACAAGCGATACCATAGTCGTCAGACTTACGTGTAGCTTGCATTAGGTCATCGTTTTCGTACTGAACAGCAGAAGTATCAATTGATACTTGAGCAGCAAATTCCTTAAATCCTTCAGGAAGGCTAGGAGACCAAAGAACAGTAATGTTTGGTTCTGGACTTGGACCTAGGTTATAAAGAGTTTGAAGGATACGGAAGCTAGTCTTCGTTACCTTATGACGACCATCAGCAAGACGACCACCAATAGATTCTGTTACCCAAGTTGGGTCTCCACCGAAGATGTCATTATAAGCGTCCATACGAAGGTGGCGAACCATACGAAGTTTGATTACGAACTGGTCAATCATTTCTTGAGCAAGTTCTTCTGTAATCAAGCCCTTTTCAAGGTCGTGTTGGATATAAATATCAAGGAAACTTGATACGTTACCCATTGACATTGCAGCACCATCTTGATCCTTGATACCTGCAAGATAAGCGAAGTAAACCCATTGAACAGCCTCCAAAGCGTTGTAAGCTGGACGAGTAACATCAAAGCCGTGGTCTGCAGCCATTTGAATGATGTCTCTAAGTCCCTTGATTTGCTCAGCAACTTCTTCACGAAGACGAATACGATGCTCTGTCATTGGCCCTGTAAGACGCTTCAAGTCTTCCTTCTTCCACTCAATAAGTTGGTCAGCTCCATAAAGAGCAAGACGACGATAGTCTCCGATGATACGACCACGAGCGTAGTTATCAGGAAGTCCTGTCAAGAAGTGCAATGAACGGAACTTACGGATTTCTTCAGTATAAACATCAAATACGCCATCATTGTGCGTTTTGCGGTAGTTTGTGAAGATGTCAGTAACGCGAGGATCAACCTCAAAACCATTCTCCTTAACAGCCTTTGCTACTACTTTGTAACCACCGAAAGGTTTCATTGCACGACGAAGCACTTGGTCTGTTTGAAGACCTACGATTACTTCATTTTCTTTGTCAATGTAACCTGGAGCGAATGCTGTAACAGTTGAAATTGTTTTAGTATCTACCGAACGAAGACCTCCGTTTTCACGTTCTTCTTTAAGAGCTTGCATACAATGCTCCCAAACTTTCTTAGTCTTCTCAGTTGGTCCACACAAGAAACTTGCGTCTCCATCATAAGGAGTTACGTTATTTAGCAAGAAATCACGCACGTTTAGTGATGACTCCCAAGCTCCTCCTTTGAAATTAGGTTTTTGACTCATAATCAAATTTTTATTTAGTGTATAACTTTCGTTCTTTAGTCAATTCTAACACACAACAAATATACGAGTTTTTATTTGGAACTCCTAATAAATAGTTAGAAAAATCACGATTACCAACAAAAAAAGTGCAGATATACCCATATTTAGGTAGCAAGGCTGTTAAGTTATTTTTTTACTTAGATAGATAAGAATAGGTCGGAAAACAGGCTTTTTAATCCTTATTTTAAGCTTTATTTTTCGCTTAAGCCTATTCTTTCTTAACGTTGTCTTGATATGCTTTCAGTTTCTTGCGGAAGAGACTAAAATCTTTTGCGGAAAAAACTCTAATCTTTTCGGGAAGAAACTAGAGTCTTTTCCCGAAGAGATTTTCCTAAATATCCTAAAGAACAAAAAAATAAGAGGACGTGCCGAAACGACACGCCCTCTCTTATATTTTAATAAAGTAATACTTACTTCATTAGGTTCTTAGCAGCTTCTGTAGCTTCGCTTGCTTTATCCTTAGCAGCGTCAGCAACACCAGTAGCAGCGTCCTTAGCAGCATCTACAGCTTTTGTTCCTGCAGCCTTAGCTCCATCTACAGCCTTAGTACCAGCTTCCTTAACGCCTTCTACAGCTTCACCTGCAGCATCTTTAGCAGCTTCTACAACTTCTTTAGTCGCATCTTTAGCAGTCTCTACAACATCGCCTGCAGCGTCCTTAGCAGTTTCAGCTACATCACCCGCAGCTTCTGTCGCAGTTTGAGCTACATCGCCAACAACGTTTGTTGCTTTATCGACGATACTTGTTGATGTAGAATCGCTATCTGTAGAGCCACTCTTAGTTGTGTTGCCACAAGACGCAAGTGTAAGTGCCATTGCACAGCTTGCCAATAAAATTACTTTCTTCATAATAATACTCTTTTTATAATTATTAAAATACTTATTCCATTATGCCAAATTACAAGTCTATATTTAATAATCTTTTTGACTTATAATCACATATTCTCAGACAAAGGTAAATAAATATGTATAACTAAACAAATCTTATACTTAAAACTTTAGCTTGTACAACTGTGCAGGGATATTTATATACCCCTTTTTATAAAGTTTATCATTAGTAATATAAACATCTCCTTCTTCATCAATACAAATAGCTTCCATTTGATAAGCAATGTTCCAAGAGAAGATAAAAACACTAACTCTCTTTTTTAATCCAATATCATATTTCACAATAGATTCATTACTCTTTCCCCAATTTTGAACTATCATCATACGAGCGTTTTTTGGAACATCTTTGCCCCTAATTTTCTGAGTAGAATAGCCGATAAGAAATAAAGTATTATTAACCTCATCATATTCGGCTCCTGTAACAGTAAAGCCAGGATCCAAGTTCAAGGTTTCTTTCTTAATCATCTTACTTCCATTGTATTCAAAACGCTTTGTTTGCGTTTGCGTCATCCATTGCTTCGTAAAGATTGAGAGCTTACCATCTCTAACGATTAGCGACTCCATATCCCAGTCGTGCTTCATATTACCAGAGCCTGCATTTGCTCCATCTAACTTAGGGAAACTTAGTATCTCAGCCACTGGAACGATTATATTACCCTCGCCTTTAGCTAAAATTGCCTGCTTGCTAACCTTATAAATCTTAAAAGAAGGAAGCGTACCAACATTATTACCAATATCTCCTACATAGATATAGTCTTCATCTGGAGCAATGTCTTCCCAATCTCGGTTTGTTGCTCCTTGAAGCGTGATTGTTCGAACAATTTCACCTTCTTTATTCAAACAATACAATTTAGGTTTTCCTCCACTATCATTGTGCGTAATCAAATGTCCATTCCAATAAATCAAACCAGAAGTCTCTTTTACTTTTGGGTCTAAGGTCTTGATATATGTTACACCCTTTGGCGTGCCATAAGCTTTTGGTTCAATTGCTACATTAATTTGCTTTTGCTCCTTAGTTAGTTCATCTGTAACCGTAATAACTGCCGAATAAACGCTTTTACCTGTAATTGTAATCGTATTCCCCTCAATAGAAGCAACGGCTTTTTTAGGATGCCTACTCTTAACGCTGTAAGTCCCGTTTCCGCTTGTAATGGTAACGCTAGCAGTATTGCTCTTCTTACTCGTTGGCGTTCCAACGCTAACAGAATTTACACTAAGCTTTAGCTCTTTCGGAAGTTCTATATTCAGAAGTCTTTGGTAAGTAAAACCATCTTTGAAGTCATTTCCATTCTGCGGACTCAAGCTAAAAATCTCTGTATAGTGTTCAGCCCATCTTGAGACGTTTTATATCTTAATTGCACATCAAATGTCTTGTGATTGCTACCATTTAAGCACCCCCAAACATAGAAACAAGGCGTATCCGTATGCCCTTGCTTGAGCTCATAACCTAAGCCTTCACTAGAATAAACCTCAAAGATACGCCTATC
>PDWJ01005740.1_pt1 | contig 10029 bp, 5 predicted proteins | sample 1430881 | NCBI WGS metagenome assembly PDWJ01 (sample SAMN01162460, study PRJNA174530) | Oral metagenome, whole genome shotgun sequencing project. | biome: Marine environment; feature: Marine mammal; material: Swab sample of the gingival sulcus; isolation source: swab sample of gingival sulcus...
CGTGGTGTTGGTCGTCGTGAGATTGGACACGGAAACCTTGCTCTTCGTGCATTGAAGCCAATGATTCCTGCGGATTATCCTTATACAGTGCGTGTAGTGAGTGATATTCTTGAGTCAAATGGTTCGTCTTCGATGGCAACAGTTTGTGCTGGAACGCTTGCTCTTCGTGATGCTGGTGTGCAGATTACTCGCCCAGTTTCAGGTATCGCAATGGGGCTTATCTCTGAAAACAAGGGACAAAACTACGCTATCCTTTCGGATATCTTAGGTGATGAAGATCACTTGGGAGATATGGACTTCAAGGTAACAGGTACAGAAAAAGGTATCACTGCTACGCAAATGGACATCAAGGTTGATGGCTTGAGCTATGAAATCCTTGAGAACGCTTTGGCACAGGCTAAGGAAGGTCGTATGCACATCTTGGGTAAGATTCTTGAAGCTCAACCAGAAGCTCGTCCAGACTTCAAGGAACACACGCCACGTATTGAAACAGTTCGTGTAGCGAAAGAATTTATTGGTGCGATCATTGGTCCTGGTGGTAAGATTATCCAAGGAATGCAAGAGAAGACAGGTGCTAAGATTTCTATTGAAGAAGTTGATGGCGAAGGTATCGTAGAGATTGCAGGAAGCAACAGAACGACTATTGACTCTGCCCTTGCGATGATTAAGGGTATCGTAGCAATGCCTGAAGTGGGCGAAGTGTACGAAGCAGAGATCAAGTCAGAGCAGTCTTATGGCTACTTCGTGGAGTTCCTCCCAGGTAAGGAAGGTCTTCTTCACATCTCTGAGCTTGCTTGGAAGCGTATTGAGAATATTGAAAATGCAGGCTTTAAGGTTGGCGACAAGCTTAAAGTTAAGTTGCTTAACATTGACCAAAAGACTGGTAAATTCAAGCTTAGCCACAAGGTACTTCTAGAGAAACCTGAAGGTTACGTTGAGCCAGAGCGTCGTCCTCGTCCACCAAGAAGAGAGCGATAAGCTTCAAATAATTATATTTCACGTACAAAAAAGCTTGTGTCATTCGTGGCACAAGCTTTTTTTATATCTTTGTAATAGAGACTTTAATAAAAGAAACAACATCGTCTTATGAATAGCAAACTAAACCTATTACTTGTCTTCTTTCCCATTATGATTGTGGGGGCTCTTATCAATGAACTTTGGGTGCAGAGCAATGCCTTGTTTACGATTATTCTGACTTTTGGAATAATTTCCCCTCCACAAATGGCAATGTGCCTCTACAGAAAGCGGGGTGGGGATAAATAAACTTATGCTATTTATACTTGTGTTATCATTCTTCTGAATATTTTCTTTGTAGCCCTCATTGACTATCTTGTACCTTAAAACTTCTAGTTTCTCTGGGAAGAAACTAGAGTTTTTTCCAGAAGACATTGGAGTTTCTTTGGGGAGAAACAGGAAAGCTATCAAGCTTATCAGAAATCTGAATCCTAAGGAGATTAATCATAATATCTATGAGCATTATATTACAACTTTAGAATTGAAATATAGTAGAGATGTTAATCTAAGAACAAAACTTGAGCAAATAATGAAAGTATTAGATTTCAGTTAGGAAGTAAAAGTTTTACTTTAGCCCCCTTGTAGTGAATGAATTACAAGGGGGTGGTTGTATAAATTCTCTTTAGTTACTCGGAGATGAATTGATAGCCTCCGAAAGGCGTAAGGGCGGAGTATTCGGGAGCGTAGAGGGATTGAGCCGAAGCGTTGGGGAGCGAGAAACGTCCCGAACGTACAACGGCTTGCTTATAAGAGAAATTATACTCGCCACGAGTTAATTTGTCAAAGTAAAGTTTCGTTGTTTCTTTACCAACTTCATAGAAATAGCTCGTTAGACCATAACCCCAAACGTAGCGAGAACGCTTGTCTAAGTGTTCGGCAAACAGTAGGCGAGGGTCGCTAATCTGAACAAAGTCCATCGCTCTGTCAAGCTTGATGTATAACCTTACCTCTATGATGTCGCCTTTGCTTAGTTTATCTCCCTCTTTTAGTTCTCTAAAGACGATGTCTTTGCCTTCTTGTTTCTGTAGATAATAAGCTCTCTCAAGGCGAAGCTCTTTGCCTCCAGCTTGAACTTTCTGCATTTTCTGATTGTAAGTTAGCTTAGCCATTCCCCAAACGTCGCCTTCGCCTTTGATATTAACCAAGACCTTGTTTGGTGCTTGCTCCTTATCACTTCCGATTGTTTGGCTGAAGGTGATATGCTGTCCTGAGAGGCTTGCTAACTTTTCGTCGTTATGACGTAGCTCCACGTCGCAAGACTTAAGCCTCTTGCTTTCCATACGTCCCTTGCCAGAAATCCAAAGTCCATAGATAGCGTCAAGAGTCGCTACAGAACTTTCCCATTGGGTAGCACGCTTTTCTCTCAAAAGCCATTGCTTAAGTCCACGGATTAGAGCCTTCTCTTGTGGCTCAAAGTGAACCAAGTATAAAATCATTTCTGATTGGAGTGCATACTGAGGGTTACGCCAATAATATGAACCAGCTGAAGGGAAGTAGCAAGCTCCGTCCTCTCGCTTGATGATATGTTCCTTAATTGATTTCATTAAGTCTTTTGCAAGCGTTGGTTCATTAGAAGCAAGGGCATAGTAGGCTCTTAGTTTCTGAAGGAGAGGAAGGTCGTAGGTGTAGTCTTTGTTTGCACGAACGACTTCTAGGACTTGAGCATAAAGCTTGCTCTTGCTTGCAGAAGAACTTGCTCCAGACATTTCAGACGAAAGGAAGAGGAAGTTCAGCAAGCGAGGGGTCAGATAATCAAGCTTGGGGTAGTTTTTGTTTACTTTCTTCAGATATTTTAGCTCTGTTCGGATAATATCTTGATAAGCTCTCCACGCTTTCTGACGCATTACTAGGGCAGCCTTTGATGGCTTTGTTATTTGTTCACGGCGTAATAACTGCATTAGTACGTATTCTGTGATGTAGTCGCTCTTGGTCATTCCAACGAACCACGAAAAATAGCCCTTGTCATCTTGCAACTTCATCAGCTCTCTAATGAGCAAATCCTCACGTTCCTTAACGATACTTGCATTGGATATTTCATCAAAGAAGTTTGAAAGCTCTTTGTGGCGAGCCTCTTCCTTCTTTGGACGGATACCGAAGACGTGAGGTGCGTCCTTGAGTCTCTTGGTAAGGCTATCCCTCAGATAAGGATTTTGCTGACGGAGATAGTCTGAGAAACCGTCTATTGTCGTCAGCTTATGGCTCACGGCTAAGCTGTAGTAATTCGTCAGTAAGTCAATAGCATTCTGACTATAAACCTTAGGCGAAAGCATTGGCAGTGCGTCAATTGTGTAGAGCAGAGGGTTGCTCTCTAGGGAGAAGTTAAACCTACCTCCCTGCAGTTCATTGAATTTTCTTGGGTAAATGTTATCTAATTGCACCTGTTCGCTCTTGCCCTCCTTAGTATCCGAAGCTATGGTAATTGCTTGTGTACGCTGAACTTCAACGCCATTGCCTTGAATGTCTAGGATATGTTCTTCGCCATCGCTAAAGCGTTTGCCGACAGCTGTAATGCGAATGCCGAGGCGCTTGTCCGTCCTATAGTTTGGAACTTTGATGATGAATGAGCCATTGGTTTGCTCCTTAGGGCTAAGCTTATACTTCTGTACTTTAGGAGCTTCAATTACAGTTTGATTAATAATATTTGCTTCCTTGAAGGTATTATCCCCATCAAAGAGATAATATTGTACTTGCACCTTAACCTTAGCTTTCTTCTCGCTTAGATTACGTAGCGAATACGTAATTGCCACTTCATCGCCCGAACGTAAGAAACGAGGCATAAAAGGTTTTAGCTCAAGCTCACGATAGGTTTCAATCTCATCGCTATAGAGCGTTTGGTATAAGTCCTTAGTGTGGGCAATGAGGTAGAACTGCCAACGCGTTAAGCTCTCAGGCATTGTGAAGGATAGGGCAAGCGAGCCATCGTCCTCTGTGAGTTTCTTAGGGTAGCAGAAGGCTGTTTCGGAGAAATTCTTTCGGATAGAGCTAGGCTTTTGTTCTGAAGTAGGAGAAAGAATAGCACTCATTCCTCGTACTTTTAGTCCTGCTGCACTAACGACTTCGCTCAATTCCATATTACGTTCCATCATTATTCCTTCTTCATTATCCATTGAGAAGGCATAATATTTATGCTCATTCTTCGCTCCAACTAGCCCATCTTGTTCGGGTAAATCTAAGCGATAGGCAAAAGGCTTGAGCGAGGTAGAGAAATGACTGTAGATTCTTTCTTTGTCTGGCAATAGGTAAGGAGCAAAGTTCGGCACCAAGCTATTTAGAGCAGAATCATAGAGCCAAGCAGATACTGAAGCCTTAATTGGTTTGCCATCTTTATAGACTCTTGCTCGCCACTCTTCTTGACTGCCAGCAAGGATACGATGACGTATAACTTCCCATTTTAGGCTAAGTTTTTTCTCTTTTTGAAGCCCTTTGATTTTAAGCTCACGCTTGTAGAGCTGTCCCTTATGGACAAAGTGGAGGTGTAGCTCCATCTGGTGGTCTAAAGCTTTGGGGGTAGGAAGGGTAAGACGACAGAGTTTATTCTTTTCTGGTCGTAGAAGCCCTTTCTGAAGAAGCTTGCCTGTATATAGATAAATCTCGTAGAAGATGTAAGGCTTATCTAGAGCTGTGGCATAATATAGCTCTAGATTCTCCCCAAGGTCGAAGGTCGGACTACTTGGTATAGCAAAGAATTTTTCGTCAAGGAAATCGATTGTTTCGGCACGTCTATCCCAGAGGACAAACTTTTGCTCCTTCTTAACTTCCTGACCATTCTTCAGACAAAGGCTTGCTTCAAGCGTATAGATGCCTTTTTCTAGTTTGTCAAGATACTCCGAAGCTGTAAGCTCTTCATTACTTTTTGCCTTGAAAGTCTGCACGAGTGTCCCTTCTTGATTAAGCACTCTGAAGATTAGTTCGTAGGCTAATTCGTTATGAGCAAAATCACTAACCTTGACTAGGAATTTATCTTCGTCGCTATGTTTCTCAATAAACTTAGGTAAGGTCAAGTCCATATTCACGAACTCGTCGCCGACGAGCAGTTGTAAGTGCTTGGTCTGAACCTCGCCTGTCTGGCTCGTTGCTTGCACGTTTATATCGAAGACATACAGAGCTTTTTCATTATCTTCACTGCTTTCTTTTTCTAGCACGATAGAAGCTGTCGCACGTCCTTCGGCATCAGTATTAAGTTCTATTTGAGGTAAGTTGTAAACTTCGTTTCTGCCAAACCAACGCCAAGAGTAAAGACGTCGCTGAATGCTATAGGTCAATTTGCAATCTTTGAGGGGAGAGCCGTTTATCTCCTTGACTAGGCTCTCAATCTTTATGGTGTCGCCTAGACGATAACCTTGCTCTGGTTGCTTGACTGAAAGCTCATAAGTAGGACGCTGATAAGCCTCTACGAGGAATTGCTTCTGTCCAACAAATTCATACCTCCAAGCACCTCTGTATTCAATCTCTATTGAGTATTCACCTAGAGGAGCAGAGTTCGAGAGTTCGGCTGAGCAAGCAAAGCGACCGTAATCATCAGTTGTGCAGTTAATCTCTTTGACTACATTTTCCGTCCAATTAGGTCTATTGATTATTTTTATCTTGAGCTTTTTGTTTGGCAAGACTTGTCCCTCTTCAGCAAGCGTGGTAAGTCCTGCTAAGAAACCAAAGATTTCAATCTTCTGCCCTCTCTTGTAGATAGGTCTATCGGTCAGAACTAATATTCTAGCTTGAACATCTCTTTTTTTATTCTCATCGGAGATTTCACTCCAAGCCTTGTTGTAGTCTGTGTGAAGTGCGAAGCTTAATGGGTCAGACTTATCAAGAGCTGTGATATAGGGACGTTCGCTTCCGTCAAAGCTCTTTCCCAAAGAAAAATAGCCATCTTGGTCTGTTTTTAGGATTTCGTTGGAGAATGTCTTATTACCTACTACTAGCTCTTTGCGAACTTTCAAAGAACTGAGAGGTTCGCCTGTCGCAGCATTTAGCCATTGAAGACGGATTGGATAGGGGGAAACGACACTAGTCAAGGCATACTTATTCGTTAAATAAATGCTTCGTCCTATGGTGTTTAGTCTTTCCATCTTAGCCATATCGTAGGCTTTTGTGATACGAGGGTTGAAGTTCGGTGTAAACTTAACATAATAGTGACCAAACTTTGGGTAAGCAAAGCGAATAGTATCAGATTGTAATGCCCAATCTTTATCCTCATTGGGGAAAAAAGCTATTTTCTTAAGGGGCTTTGCTCCTGCCTTGGGCTTGTAGTTCTCTTGATGTTTGCCGAGGTAAGGAATCTCATAAATAGAGAACTTCACTTGCATAAGCTGACGATGCTTAACGACCATTGTAAACGTCTTATGTCCGACGATATAGGGCGAGTAATTATAAACAGACATATCAGGTGATAGGGCAATCTCCTTAACTTGTTTAATCCCTTCCTTGATTTTTTTAGGGGCATAGGGATAAGCTTTCTCTATTTCTTGGATTTTCTCCCAAATTAATCGGTGTTTATCAAGGTAAGCAAGCTCGCCAAAAAGAATTGGCAGATAGGGGATAAGTGCTTTTTCCCCTAGATAGGGTTTGTAGAAAGCGTAGAAGTCGTTAAGCCCTTTGCCTTCTCCCCAGACCTCTCGATATAAGAACTTTGCCCCAAGTTTGGCTTCAAGGCTTGGAGCTGATTTGCCATAGTCCTCTAGCTCTTGCTTGATTTGCTGAGCAGGTGTCCTTTCATCATCAAGTTCTGTATTGTAGATGATGTCGTAGCTTCTGTAGTTTCTAATAGAAGTAAGGAAGACTAAAGCTCCTAACTTATCCGTCCATTTCGTTTTAATATCTCTAAAACTCCAAACCTTACCTAGGTCTAAAATTTTATAAGCCTTGGCAGACTTATTGAATAAGCCCTTGTATGAAAAGACTTTGTCAAGCTCTTTGTTTACATACTTAACATATTGAGCTTTTGACCAATAGCGAGGGTTCTCTCGGTCTTCTCTAGTGCCATAGTCCTCTCGTTTGGAATGATAGAGAACGCCACTATAACGAGCATATTCGCCATATAGCTGTAGCTTAATTAGTGAGAGGACGCATCGGTCTTCCTTACTTAGCCATTGAATTTCTTCCAAGGCTTGGTAAGCTTTGAACATTTGCTTGTCTTGCTCCTCGTTTAGTCTATCGAGCTGTTGCTTACCTTCCCAAAAGCATTGTGTTGCATAGGCAAGGTAGGGGAAGGACTTATGTCTTTTTGCTAACTGGATTAAGCTTTCAGATTGCTTAATTAGAGTCTTTGGCTGATTTTTCTTCTTACTCTCAAGGATTGCTTTATATAACTGTTCCATTTGTTGCTTACCTTCTGATGTCTGAGCCTTAAGCCCTGCTAATGCTATGCCGAAGCTCAAGAGCAATGCCCCAAAAATTAGGTATATAGTTCTGCTGATAATCTTTTTCATACTTCCGTTTGTTTTTTTGTTTCCTCCTTTTATTCTAACGCAATGTTTTTAAGCTTATTATTAAGCTTTTAGCAAAGATACCGATTTCTTAGGCGAAAACTTCCCCTCCGAGCCCTTTGCACGGAGAGAAAAATTGTTTGTTCCGATTTGTAATACTTGGACTACCTGAATTCAAACACTTGTGTTCTAAATAGTTATTCAATGTACTACTTCATTTATATTCGATAAGTTGTTTTTTTGCTTTTGACCGCAATAAATTAGGCTAGACTGGTTCTAGTTTCTACAATTAATGTAGTTAGCTATTGTTTATATGAGTATTTCTTCTTTATTTTGTGACACTTGTTTTTTTTATCTGATAGAGGAAAAGTTTTATCAATAGATTAGTTAGTATTATGAATTGTTATTTTCATAATGATGTTGCTGGAGTAACCAACTGTCCCAGTTGTGGTTCTGCTCTTTGTAGGAGTTGTACAGATACTTCTCCTGTTATTCTTGATAATAAAAAGCTTTGTTGTAAATGTGCAAAAGAATCTTTAGAAGAGCAACTTCAAAAGATTCGTTCTCAGTACTTTTGGGCTAAAATCATAGTTCCTATAAATGCTTTACTTATCTATTTTCTTATTAGTGTTTTTCTTTATTCTTCTCCAGATGTTGCGATTATTCCAATTTGGATTATTGGAGGTATTACAGGTTTACCCTCTTCACTAAGTTTCTTTTTTTCTCCTGATGAGAGAACGGTTGATGGTATTATTATTCGGATAAAGGAAGAGAAGGGTATATTAGAAAGCTGTTTAGTCCCATTGTTATTTGGATTTTTGTTTGCTCCAGTTTTTGTGCTTATATCCTTATTTAGAAATAGTTTTCTTCTTTATAATGGGAAGTCTAATATCCGACTTCTTGAGAAACAATTAGCTAGTGTTAAACATTTCTTAGCCGATACATAGTTTGTCAAAATAAAATTTAAGGAGCGTGTCGTTATTGGCACGCTCCGTTTTTTTACGTCTATTTACTGAATATATTAAGGTATTCTTCAAAGGCATATAGACGTTTGCGTTGAGAACCCGTAACCTCAACTAAAATGCCAAGTTTTTCTAGTTCTTCAATCAACCTATAGGCTGTTTGAGTCCCTTCAATGCGAGAGGACTGGGTTGCTTCTTTGGCAATATGCATTTGAATAAATAGGACTATATTGACGTATTCGGAATACATATCTAAGCGACCAATCTGTCGGTCTGCAAGAGTAAGTAGTTTTAATACGTCCATATCGCTAATAGCCCAATGTCTATTGATGCCATTAGGTTGAAAACTTTTGTAATAGCCTTGCTCTTGGTAATGTCCTGATTTGAATGCTTTCATAATAAATCTCTCTTTCTTATTCAACAAATATAGAGGAAAATAACAATAAAAATAATCCTTATTATGATTTTTCCTCAAAAATCATAATAAGGAACTTTGTTATTCTAGTTTTTGTGAGAAAATAAGAGCTATTCTAATTATGATTTTGATTGAGAAAATAAGAGCTATTCTTGTGGCGAGCTTAATTGATAGGTTCGTGGTAAAAATCTTTGACAATGTCTTGCCACGTGTACTCTGTAAGGTTTAGTTGATTTTCCCAAATCTCGTAGAATAGCGAGTTGATTTTGTTAATCACTTCTGGTTCTGTTAGCTTTGTTCTTGTTTCAATACTATGCTTTGTGCCACTATGTGTATAATTTAAAGAACCTAAATAGGCTATTTGATTATCAATGATATATACCTTGCTATGGAGAAAATTTCTATAGTTATCTCTAAGAAAAATTTTAAATGATAAACGCTTTAGATATTTATAGGAATAGATTTTTGTATGTTTGACTATGCCTATTCCTATGAGAGTTATTATTATAAAGATAATAGAGGGAATGAAGAATAGGAGGCTTATTTTTTCTGAATAGTCAGGCATTAGAAAAAAGATTGCTAAGATTAAGGTATAGGAGAGCGTAAAAGGAAATAAAAGATTCACGATGCGTTGCCATTTGTCACGTTTCTTCTGAGCTTTGATGTCTGTAATCTGCACTTGCTTTATAAACTGTTTAATAGCTCTGTCTTGTGTTTTTTTTAGAGTTGTATTGAGTTTCTTTGCTTGTTATAAGTTCTACTTTTACACCTTTATGTTTTAGGAGAATTAAATCTTCAATTAGTTCAAGAGAGATATATGGAGATATTATTTTAACGGAATTTCTCGCTGTATGGATATTTTTTCTTAATTGCTTACCTGCACCACTACCGATGTAAATATCACAGTTTGTTCCGTTGTGCCACATACTTATATCTTTCATATTTTAATGGGTATTATCTATTCATTTTATAGTATTGCAAAAATACCTAAAAGACTTAATAACTGCAAGATAATAATGCTTTTATTTATATTAACGGGAGATTTTATTAAAATCTCCCGTGTATTGTGTGTTTCTCTTGAAGAGAGAAAGGGCTTTTCCTACTTCGTGAGGAGCTTGCCAAGGACGGTGTTGAGGACTTCTTTTTGGAGCTGTTTCTTAGCTTGTTTACGGCTAACAGGTTTGCTCTTGAGGAGGTTCGTAACTGGGAGTTTTTG
>PDWJ01008536.1_pt1 | contig 10026 bp, 7 predicted proteins | sample 1430881 | NCBI WGS metagenome assembly PDWJ01 (sample SAMN01162460, study PRJNA174530) | Oral metagenome, whole genome shotgun sequencing project. | biome: Marine environment; feature: Marine mammal; material: Swab sample of the gingival sulcus; isolation source: swab sample of gingival sulcus...
CATTTTTTGATCGTAAATGTAGATGTCGCCGTAGAGCGCCAATACCATTGCCAGCTTGGAGTCGCCCACCGAATTACAATTGCGATAGGCCGCCAACTGCACCTCAGTCATATCTTTAAAAATATTTTTAAAGACCCAAGTACCAATTTGGCCCGGTAGGTAGCCCTGCTCGATATCTTTTAAAGTGCAAACTTTCCCCTTTTTATGCAAAGCGTAGTACGGACCTAAGTAGGGCTTTCCATTTTTATCAACGACCTCTATATCGTGAGCACAGCCTATGTATTCAGGATGTCGATCCAAAAAGTCAACTTGCCTTTGCAGTTTATCATCGTCCAACCAATAGTTATCGCCGTCTAAAAGTGCTAAGTACTCACCTTTACACAGCCGTCTAACATTATACGCGTTTTCACTTATGCCGAGGTTTTTAGAATTGAACACCAACTGTAGGCGTCCCGGATACGCTCGATCAAGTTCCAACAGAATCTGCTGCGTACCATCTGTAGAACAGTCATCGCCAATGACGATTTGTACATCAAAAACAGTGTTTTGAGCTAAGATGCTCTCAACTGCCTTTCTAATATACTTTTCTTGATTATAAGAAATGACGGCAACGCTAACTTTGGGCATAGAATTTATCTTTTTATCTTTTACAACAACCACCAAAATCGCAATTTTATTAATGATAGTATTTGGATAGCGGCCAGCGCATTCGACGCTTTGGCCTAAGAAAACGCTAAAATACTGTTGATTCGCCTATGTATAAACCAGCCCCATTATACCAAAATTAAAATAAAGTTGCAATCATAAAACCGATTTAAATTCCGCTAAATTACCACTTTATGAGCCGTCAGCTCATAAAACAGCGGCGCCGCAATAGACCAATTTACAGTTAATGCTCAGGATTCTGAATCTTGGCTTTCCATCTCGCATTTTTTGTAGTATGTAATGCCGTCTTTCACTTCTTCACAATAACCTTCTTGTGCCAGCGCGCTCTTGTAATCGAACTGTTTAGTTTTATCGCGCGTCAATGTGCCGATGATAATTTTCTTCACAGTTTCCAAAATAATTTTAAAATCAAAGACAACACCGGCTTTTTTTATGTAGAGCAAGTCGTATTTAATCTTTAAATCAGGTGTTGTCGCATAGCGACCAAGTACCTGTGCTAAACCGGTCACTCCGGCCTTTACGGAAAGTCGATAACGAAAATCGGGGATTTCTTTGGAAAACTCCTCTATAAAAACCGGCCGTTCCGGCCTGGGACCTACGAGCGACATGTCGCCTTTGACAACGTTAATTAGCTGCGGCAATTCATCTATCCAGTAGCGACGCAAAAACTTGCCAACTTTGGTAACGCGCGGATCATCCTTACTCGCCCAAACTGGACCAGTGACAACTTCGGCGTCATTGTACATCGTTCTAAATTTATATAGTTTAAAAATTTTATTATCTTTAGTAACGCGTTCCTGCGTATATAAAATGGGTCGCCCCTGAGCTATTAACAATATCAATGCCACAATGAGCATGAATGGCGACAGTATAACCAAGCCAATCGATGAAAACAGAAAATCAATAATGTTCTTAGCTAATACTTTTTCTTCAGAAAGCACTAAGCTGTCCACTTTAAATACCGGCAAGTCAGACAATTGAATTAGATTTGAGTTAAAAACAGCAATTTCAAAAGTCTTCGGCACCATGTAAAGCGACTTGTTTCGACTAATGCAATAGGATACGACTTTGGACTTAAATTCACCATCTAAATTGTCTGCTATGTATACTTTGTCGCAATTGGCTACATAATCCATATATTCTACACATTTAAATGGATCGATACAATAAGTTAGGCGCTCCTTGTAAACGTGACTTTCGAGAACCTTAACAACTAGTGTTTCCTTGTAGTCCGCGCGGCACAATAAAATAATATCGCGTTGAGGTTTAATACTTTTAATCAACGCAATCAACAAAAATTTGACAATGATAAACAAGGCGAATTGAATGATGGCGCCGAGCAACAAGACAGTCCTCGGTATGGCGAATTCGCGCCCCAAAAAGGCAATTGCCATATAGATAGTATTAATTGTAATGACAGTAGTGATGATTAATATGACATTCTCATACTTTGTCTTATTGACCGTCCTCAGCATGCCGATAAAGACGATGAACGCGCCGGCGAGCAACATCACAAAGGGAATGGTGCGATAAAAAGCGACATAGTTTCTGGCTTCGTAGCCAGAAAACAAATCAAGTCTTAGCGCAACATAGTACGAAACAAAAAAGATGACTTCGTAGAGCGTTATTTCAATCAACTTTAAACTAATGCTCTTGTTCAAAAAACTTCTCATATTAAATTTTTCCCGAGTATCATTTTTATCCGTCAAAACTACCTCTTTAATAATATCTCCACAATAGAAAATGGCTGAATTATTTCGTCATTAAAACGTTTTACTTGCGGCGTTCATCTTGCACCCGAATATACTCTGCAACCACTTCTTCAGCCGGGCCATTCATGACGATGTCGCCAGACTCCAGCCAAATGACATTTTTGCACATTTTCTTAATCATGTTCATATTGTGCGACACAAACAACAAGGTGGTTCCGCCTTTAAGCAACTCATCCATTCTATTTACGCACTTATTCTGAAAATTTCGATCGCCAACCGACAGCACTTCGTCGACAATCAAAATATCCCCGTTAAAGCCAGCACCGAGCTCTATCATGGGGGAAATCAAACCCTTGGTTTCAACCGACCCCCTATAGGGTTTTAACACCTTACAAATCATCTTCAGCAAGGTCGACTTTCCAGCGCCGTTGTTGCCAATCAACCCCAAAGACTCACCTTTTTTCACTTCCAAACTCACATTTTTTAATGCCAAGTGTTCTTGAAACATTAAATCTCGCTTTATCATCTTAATAAAGTACTCTTTTAAATTATCAATTCTTTCGGTCGCCATGTTAAAGCGAACCGTTGCGTTTTTTACTTCGACAACATTACCTCGTTTCAAGGTAACACCTCCAAACTGCAAACAAGTTAGATGTAGAGAATAAATTTATCCTTTGACAAACTAAACACCCAGACCCCCAGTGCGATTGAGGCAAGCGATATTAAACCGCCGACGACAATCAACCTTACATCTGTCATCTTCGACAACATCACAAAATCTCTAAATTGTGTAATGTAAATGTACATCGGGTTGAAGTTCTTAATGAAAAATGCGACGTTTTCAGGCAACATTGAAACGTCGTAAAAAAGTGGTGTCAAATACATCCAAGCCATTAAGACGACACGCCAAATGTGATAAATATCCCTAAAGAAAACGACCGCTTGCGCCAATAGTAGTCCTATGCCAATGACGAAAACATATAATTCGAGTACCGGAATAATCAATAAAAGCGTATAAAAATTAACCGCCGTTTTAGTGGCTATCATAACGATTATCAACGCGCCAAACGACAAAATTAAATTGACAAAATCGCTCGTTATCGTCGTATAGGTAAATATGTACTTTGGCACATAGACTTTTTTTATGAGCGGTGCATTGTTGATAATGGACATCATCGAGTGTGTCGTCGCCTCGCGCATAAAGCTAAATAGTATATTGCCACATATTAAATACACCGGGTAATTGGGGATGCCGCGTTCGAACATTTGACTAAAGACAATCGTCAAAATAATCATCGTCATAAGTGGACTCAATATCGTCCAAATATAACCCAAGAAACTTCGCCTGTACTTTAATTTTATATTATTCTTGACCAGTAATACGCTGAGCTCTTTATATCTGAAAAAGTTTTTATAATATCTTATCAATAATTGCATCGTTAATCCTCACACAACTTTTCTCTAATTGCCAAATACGTCCTCAAACAATTATCGGCATCGCAATAATAAAAAAAATTGGAATGTCTTTTTAAATACTCATCCGGCATGGCCATATTTTTTTCAAGCACAACCTTCAATTTGGAAATTAAATCTCGTTCCGTGGTGACGACTTCACCCAAGCCATCATTTCGATAACTAAAATTGCTCGGCTGTAAATGCGTTTGCCTAAACTGCTCTTCGTCGAACATATAGTAAATTATCGGCCGTTTCATATATGCAATGTCAATGCTGATGCTGGAGTAATCGGTGATACACATACCAGCCGTAGCAATCAACTGTGAAACCGAAACGTCATCCCATTGCAAAATTTCTATATTCCGATGTTTTACTTTAAAGGCATCAGAAAACGCACGCATATTTCGATGAACTAAGAATTTTAACTTCCTATCGTGTTGCTCAAGTAGACGGGCGAGCGCTTTACTGCTTAAAAAGCTCTGCCAACAACGGTAATAGGCCGAATTTTGAAAATCGCGCGCCGTACAATTTTTCAGCGCGTGGCGCCAAGTAGGTGCAACCAAGACACATCCATCAGAGTGCGCCTGCATCAATGCATCAAAACGACACAGTCCGGTTATTCTAACATTTGAAGTATCGTAACCATATGTCGTCGTCAACGCGTTGTGTTCAAATGACGTCGTACAAGTCATCAGCGAAATTTTAGAATTGCGATAGTAAATGTAAGGGAGATCGTTTAATATCACGCCGTGCTGAATAAACGCCCTAAAGTTCCTATAACCGAGTATGACTTCTAAAACATAACAAATCGCCGCATTGGGTTTACCGCCCTTATGAGAACTGACATTGACGCGTGCGCTCAGATACAACAACCAATGTTTAAACGAACCGTATTGAACAGTTTCGCCGAGTGCGGCAACTTTTTTATAATCGTTTGAATGGCGCTTAATAGCGTAGACGGCATCGACCGCACAGTGTTTTTCTCTGACATGGCGATACAGAAAATAAGCGTTGTCGCTGGCCTCTTCTTCATATTCGCAAAACAGCCAAAGATCAGGGCGCATGCGACGATATATTAAGGACAGAGGAAAAGCCACTAAAAACAAAAAAATGTGGCCAATGTCTACAAATCTGACGCGCTTTATCTTATCAAATAATTTTTCTTCCATAGAAATTCGCCTAAACAAAACCCGCATGATTTACGATAAAGCAGAAAAATACCACCGATTTTTCTAATCAATCATAAACCGCCAATGCTTTTTTAAACCATTGACGCCGTAAATCAACAGGAAATAAAGCGTTTTAATAACGCTCAACCCTTCCAATTTATGCAATATTTCATAGCGCTTATAAAGGGCGCGAAACTTGTCTTTAGAGCGCCCACCATCGGCCAGTCTGTAATGCACCAGAACTTCGTCAATGCCGCTAAATAGGCACCCCGTCTTAATCAGGGTCAACCAAAAATAGTAATCCTCGTGATAAGCTGCTGGATCCATCTTGTAATTATCGGCCAATGTTCGTCTGAACATTGAAGTGGAGCAACCGATAAAGTTTTCCTTTAATAAATCGCGATATTCAGCACGACCTTTTTTGGTGTGATAGATTTTATCAATCAAATCTGAACTATCCGATATAAAGCGATAAGAGGTATAGCTGACATCGGCTCCAACCGAGAGCATCTGCTGCAACTGACGCTCTAGTTTAGTGTCGAGCCAGATGTCGTCGGCGTCCAACAAGGCGATATATTCGCCTGTAGCCAAGTCAAATCCCCTGTTGCGCGAGCGCGCCACACCGCAATTCTGCTCGTTTTTATAAAGCTTAAAACGTTCGTCACCGGCAATAAAATCAGTTACTATTTTATTTGTCGCATCGAGCGAACAATCGTCGATCAATATTACTTGATAGTTTTGATGCGTTTGATTTTTGACGCTTTGCAACGTTTCAACGATGTATTTTTCGCAATTATACAATGGCATTACAATTGATACTAACGCCGCTTGGCCGATGACGTCGCCCCTAGCCATTTTCTACCAACGCGTCATCAGTATTGACCTTCAATCGACTTTGGTACATGCCGGCCATGATAAAAACGATCAGTTCGAGAACGATAATGCTATCGTTGACGACACCCGCAGTTAAAAATCCGACCAGCGACAGTATAAAGTAAATGTTCTTGTTCGCGAAATTTAAGACAATCAAGGCTAAATAAGCCGCAAAGCCAAGTGCACCAAAGCTCAGCAGCAAGGATAAAAACAAACTGTGCGCCTTGTCGACAATCATCAACGGATTGCCTTGGTATATGCCAATCCTGCCAATCGGATCAATTTGCGGATAGACGACGGCGAATGTATCCGCCCCCTTACCTACTGCAAAACTGTCGGCGATTAAGGGCAAAGTTCTATTCCAAATAAAACCGCGAAACGAAAAAATCTTTTCGTTCTTTATGACGTTATTGACGGCAACCGCAAAATCTTCGCTTTCAATTTTTCGCTTGCCAATATAATAAGCGTCCTCAGCGTAGTAAACGACAAACTTGTAAATCGTATTCATGTCTTTTTTGTCGCTTACGATGATTTCTTTTATGTGGTTTTTAGTTTTCTCGCTATTTTTTTGAACCCGTATGTACAGCGTATGCTTGGCGCCTTCAACGCTATAGTAGATAAACCCCTTCGATGAGCCAAGCGGTTCGACAATCTGGCCGTCCTTTTTTATGACAATGCCTTCAGGGAAGTTTTCGATGGCAACCTTACCGGCGCCATTAAACGAAAGTGTAATCACATTGTCTTTCAACTCGGCCTCACCAATGCCCAATCTGGTATTGCCACTGTGTTTAAACGCCGCTTGGACTTTTGGGTTGGCCATCAACACGCCGGCCAACGCCGCCACTACAACTAAAAACAGCGCAACCATACCGAATTTCGTTTTTTTGTCTCTGTTGCGAGAAAATTTATAGACGATGTAAAACGTGTAGAGCGCTATCGTCACCAAGAGCGCGATTAATCCACCGGTTGACTTTGATCCAATTAACGACAAAATCAACACTAAGCCAATTAACGCGTAAAGCACACGACAAATAATATTTTTTGACGCTTTCAACATATAGTAGGCCAACGGCAAGGTCATTACTGCAAAACTACCGACATAGTTGGGGTTATAAAGTGTCGTGTAAGTTCGTCCTTCTTCAAAAGTAAAGTTCAGCATGCTCCCCATTTGGGCATAGAATTTGCCGAGCATAAGCATTTTGGCAAATTCCGTCTTAAAGAAGTCCATTTTTAAGAACTGGAACGTACCAATTGCGCCGACGACACCAGCCGATAGCACGATGCCTTTGACAAGTGTAATGTTGTGTTCTCTACTATTAGAAAAAGTACACACGGCATAGGCCGCTATGCAATAACTGAGCCAGCTGAGCGTTCCCTCATAGCGATCTAAATAGCCAATCCAGGCGACGTCCTTATAATTGGAAAACAAAAACGATAAAAGGACAGCGACCGCAAACGCGATTAGCGCCCCAATTCTCTTGTTCGGTTTAAAACTGATTTTATATTTAAGTTTAAAAACAACTGCGCTGATAAAGAACACAATTGCCCCCGCCCACAGCCAGACTGCTTTGTAATAGGCGAAGAATTCATACATTTCACCAGTTAAATAAAGGTCCTGCATTTGCGGCGGCACAATAACTTTCTTTATGTGAACAATTAGAGGCAACACAAACAACCAAACTGCAATGGCGCGAACAAAAAATGTTCTGACGGCACTTTCACTGACGCCGGATGATGCACGATATTTATTTTTTGATTTTTTTATGTGATTTTTTTTGCTCATGGTTACTCCGCTAACCGTTCGCCGCAATAATAAGATGGCTGAAACTAATATCCCATTAAAGACGAGCTCTCTAGACGCGCATCCCCTCAATACTTATATTTAAGTTACTTGATTCATCATACATTATTTTACGTCTGTCATCAAGTTGATTTGTACGAAAAGCGAGATTTATACAAAATCGAGATTGCCCTACTAGCGCTTTCGTGTCACTTTGCAAAAGTCGTTCCCAAGGATGCACCCGAATGATTCCAGTAACGTCGAAATGAAAAACCTCTGTCGGTTCTAAAACTATTATAACATAATATAATAGGCGTAAAAAGGCGAAATGATGATATACAGCCGCGAAAAAGGGTAGATAACCAACGGAATGAAAAAGGAGTTATTACGATGATCAAACGAATAGATGCACTAATTGAACACTACTGGCAAGAAATCGTGGCAATCCGTCGCGATATACACGCCCATCCGGAACTGAGTTATAAAGAAGTCAGAACCAGTAGCTTAATTGCCGGAAAGCTGCGCGAATTGGGTTTAAAACCGCGCGAAAACGTCGGCGGCTACGGCGTTACGGCGACAATCGACGGCTCTGCCCCCGGCAAAGTCATTCTACTGCGCGCCGACATCGACGCCCTGCCAATTGTCGAACAGACCGAGCTGCCCTTTAAATCGCAAAACAGCGGCGTGATGCACGCCTGTGGCCACGACGTTCACACTGCTACGCTGTTAGGCGTCGCCAAAATTCTAATGCAGCTAAGGGAATACTTTAAGGGCACTGTAAAACTGTGCTTTCAGCCGGCCGAAGAGGGCAACCCGACGGGCGGCGCACAGTATATGATCGATGATGGCGTGCTGCAAAATCCCCCTGTCGACGCCGCCATGGCACTGCACGTCTGGAACGATATACCTGTTGGTAAAGTGTCGCTTAAACCGGGCGTGATGATGGCGCAATCAAATCGCTTTTACATTAAAATACGCGGCAAAGCGGCGCACGGTTCGGCGCCGCAAGAGGGCATTGACGCAATTGCCTGCGCCGGACAGATTATTACCAGTTTGCAGACTGTCGTCAGCCGCAACGTCGGCCCGCTGGACAGCGCCGTCGTCACCATTTCTAAAATCAACGGCGGCATTCGCTACAACGTACTGCCGGAAGAAGTCGACATGGAAGGCACTGTACGCATATTCGACGACAAACTAGACGACTTTGTGCCGCGCCGCATCGAAGAAATCTGCGCCGGCATCGGTCAGGCGTTCCAATGCGACGTCGCGGTCGAATACGTCAAAGGCTATCAAACGACCGATAACGACCCGGCGTTGACGGCGCTGATGACCACTGCGTTTAAGGCGGCCTTAGGTGAAGAAAACGTAATCGTTGCCGATAAACCGGCGGCCGCCGGCGAAGACTTTTCGGCCTTTACAAAGCGCATCCCTTCAGTTTACTTTTGGGCGGGCATGGACTCTGCCAAAAACCGCGGCGCTACAAATTTGCACAGTCCCTACTTAAACGTCGACGAAGACGTTATGAAAACCGGCATTAAAGCTTTAATTGGCGGCGCGGTGGCGTTTTTGAATGAGGAATGACAACAAAGATAAAGTCCGGAATCGCTTTTCCGGGCTCTTAACGTCAATCCTCTGTTCCGTTTCGCTCAATGCGCTCGCCGTTGACTTCAAAGTAGTCAGCGGCGTCGTACTCGACCGGCGCAATATTCACTTTATATAGCTTTAAGTTCAATAAGTAACTTCGTTTTGCCGCATTGTAAGTGTGTATTTTGCGCGCGACATCGAGTTGACGCTGCAAAAGATTCTGTGCCGAAACCGCCAAATCTAAATCGGATATCACGCCCAATTCCAACTTTTTTTGATCGCTTTCATACTGCCGCTTGGTAATATTGACTATCTCCTCAGCGATTTGATAATTTTTATAGTCTATTTGCAATTGATCATAGGCTGCCTGTATGTCAATGCGCGCATTTTTAAGTGCTTTGTCGTAGGCGTTTTGCGCCTTGAGAAGCTGCAAAGCCGTTTCCTTGTATTGCTTTAAATTTTTCGGAAAATATTGGGCGACGATATCAAACAGCCCCTGCTCGACCTCCAGATTGTCCTTCGCAGTAATAACGTCGATACGGCGTGCGACGTATGCGTCAATATTTTGAGCGATGTCTTCAACCTGTTCGGATGCCAATTGTAGCTGATAAGGTACGGCGATGTCGGCGTTAAAATCAGCGCCTACCACCTTCTTAATCTGCAACAATTTGTCGGCGACGTCATTTTTATAATCTAGTACATTTAATTTAGCTTGCGCCAATTCGCTCTCCGCTTCAATTAAGTCGAGCGGTACGACTAATCCCAAATCCAGTTTGAGCGCCATGGC
>PDWJ01005742.1_pt1 | contig 10023 bp, 8 predicted proteins | sample 1430881 | NCBI WGS metagenome assembly PDWJ01 (sample SAMN01162460, study PRJNA174530) | Oral metagenome, whole genome shotgun sequencing project. | biome: Marine environment; feature: Marine mammal; material: Swab sample of the gingival sulcus; isolation source: swab sample of gingival sulcus...
AATAAATTGAGACATATAAGAAGAGATATCATTAAAATTGGTATCTTAGGGAAAGTTGGTGTAGATTATATTTATGAATCATTATATGAAAAATATGGAAAACATTTGATTAGGTTAATAAAAATTTAAATATTTATAAATTATAAGAATAGGAGATAATATCATAATTGAAAAAGAAAATAATTAGCTGTCCAAATTGTGGTGAGAATATTAATATTCCTGTTGGTATGCATATTGAATTTATATGTCCACAATGTAATGAAACTATTGAGTTTCATGATAGCATTGATAAAAATCTTAAAGATGATGAAACACTTGAAATGAATTCAGAGGTAGAAGAAAATAGCAATAATATTCTTATTATCATTACTTGGATTTTAGCAATTCCCATTTTTATTATTTTAAATAAAGTTTTTCCAAACCCCGATTGGATTTTTAACCTAGATAGAATTTTTTTATTATTAAGTATGATAATTACTTTTAAATTAATTGAATTTACTTTAAAAATTCTTGAGCCATTTATAGTTGTTTTATTTTTTATTGGAATAATTTATCTGGTATATGGCAGTATTAGTGGTGGTTATGGATTTGGTTCTATTATGCGTGAATATCAATATATTCTATATTCTATGATAGATAGCCCAAAGCCTCACAAAACCTTATTGCGAGAAATAATTCCCTTTAGAAATAAAACAAAAATAAAAAACGCAATTGATTACAATAATAAAGAGGTTAGAAATTATGCACTAAATCTTACAAAAGATTTTGAAAAAGAGGCTGAATTATGGGAAGGCTCTGTTGATAGAACCATAATTCAATCTTTTGCCATATTCAAACATATAAATAACAACTGGAATTATGTGAATGATCCTAAAATGGAAGAATATTATGCTAAAGCCAGTGAGACTCTTCATCATTTATCCGGAGATTGTGATGATCATGCTATATTTATGGCTGCATGTATAAAAGCTATTGGTGGTGAAGTCAGATTAGTTAGAACAAAAGGACATATTTATCCAGAATTATTAATAGGTAACAGAAATGATACAAAAGTGATTAATTTTCTAATTAAGCAGGTCTTATTTAAATCAGAAAGCTATGGGAAAAAACTAAGTTTTCATATTGATGAGAAAAATAAAATATGGATTAATTTAGATTATACTGAAAAATATCCTGGTGGAGACTTTATGTCAAAAGAAATTTTTGGAATTTTAAATTTACCTTAAAACAACTATCGCTAACATGATATAAACTCAATGGTTGCCAATGCAAAAGCTACACTGTTTTTACTCCTAATATGCTATACGCAATTGAAAAGATTATAAATATTAATTAAACTGAATTGGAAAATTATTAAAATTGAGGACTATTTAAAGTGTCAAAAAATAAAACACTACAAATACGAAACAGCACAGCCGAATTTTTAATATTTACTTCACAATCGGGCAAAACAAGTATTGAAGCTCGCTATGAAGATGAAACAATTTGGTTGACACAAAAACTCATGGCAGAGCTTTTTCAAACATCTCCGCAAAATATAACTATACATTTAAAAAATCTTTTTGAAGAGGGCGAGATTAATGAAGAGTCAACTTGTAAGGATTTTTTACAAGTTCAAAAAGAAGGCTCACGAAATGTAAAACGAAAGCAAAAATTTTATAATTTAGATGCTATTATTTCTGTTGGCTATCGAGTTAATTCTATTAGGGCTACACAGTTTCGCCAATGGGCGACACAAACACTTCACGAATTTGCAATAAAAGGTTTTGTTTTAGACAAAAAGAGGTTGGAAAATGGAGCGTATCTTGATGAAAATCCGCAAGAACTAACAGATGTGATAAATATACATTTTGATTCGGATGAAACTTCGGAAAGTGTAGACCGTAAAGTTACTTTTAACGTAAAATCTGAAAATTCAGAAGGCGGTTTTTTGTATCGAGTGTATGAAACTGAGCATTTTGATTTAGTGTTTGGATTTAAAAATAACAAATTAGATTCATTTTCATATGGCTCAAAAGATTTTAATGTATATAAAACGGTATTAACAAGACTTGAATCAAAATATACTGTGAAAGATTATACAAAAAAAACGAAAAAAATATTTTCTGATCCTGATCTTGAAAAAAGTTTATTTGCTAAAATTGATACAAATACAGACATTACACTATCAAACCGTACACATCAGTGGAGTTTCTCATTGAATAAACATAAAAAATTATTCGGTTTATTTTAGAGGTAATACATAATTGTCGTATTGCTTGTACATAATATAATGTAAAAGCAATGTTAAGTAATACTATTCGCATTCGGATGTGGAATAGCCGGTAAAACGCAACAACAGCGGCTTATGTGTTGTTGCGTTTTTTATTTATCCTTCTAGGAATTCTGCCATTTGTGCTGCAAAATTTTTTTCAATCTGTTTCTTGAGCGTTGTAAACATTTTGTGTTCAGCCTGTTCAATAGTAAAATGAATCTGCCGTCCGCTTTCCGAATACGGTACTACTGCCGTATTGGTTTCTGTATCGGTTAATAATGCTTTGAATGTATACCGAATCATCGTTTTATTTTTATCAGCGATAGAACCTTCTGTAACTCTGAGTTCTGCATGCAGTTTGTAGCGTACATTGGTTTCTTTTGAAATTTCAAAGCCTTCGTTTGTCAGTACTTTTTCAAAGGCAGAGGTCAATTCTGTATTTTTATCACCGCTCACCTGTATTGCGATAGGGATATTGCGGGCGATTGTTTTATATTTCAGCTGTAGTGCTTGGGCATCGCTTGTTTGCTGATTTAAAAGTCGGGCAGCAGATGATTGCAATAGAGAAAGTTTGCGGCGGTACTGATCATTTTGCACGGCTTTTTTATATGCAGTCCGGTACTGTTTATAGGCATTGAGAGAATTGCCGTGTGTCTTTCCAGTCTGAATGAGTGTTTCAATTGCGTTATTATTTAATTCAATACGCTGCTTATAGATTTTTGCAGCTTTTTTCTTATCAAGTACTGCTAATGCATATTGTTTGCCGGTATTATCTTTCCATACTGCTTTTATTTCAACCCCGACCAGTTTTTCCGCATCTGTTGAAATTTTTACTTGTTTGTCGATATTTTTACGTGTGCCAATGTCAGTATTTCCGTTTTTTTCTGTGCTGGTATAGTTAAGTTCCGATGTTGTTTGTACCGTAACAGTCCGTTCAAAAACGGCGGCTAAGGATTCAACAGCATTCAGTTCCGCTTCTTTACGGGTGCGTCCGCTTTGTACCGCTGTTAAATAGTCTGATTCGGGATATTGTTCAGATGAATGTACAACCCATGACGGCGGCTGTTCGGGTTCCTTTTTCCCTTTAGAATAGGCAGAGAAAGGAATAACGGTTAAGAGAATAACAAAAGTAATTATTTTAAACATACTGACTCCAAAAGATTTAAATGGTCTGTGCTTACTGCAACTTCGGGGAAATGCTCTTCATAAACAACTGTGCCGCGGTTCAAATATTGTACTGTAATAGTATATATATCAGGTTTGAGTTGAATGTGTGCAATAGAAGCCTTTGCAGGTAAAAACCGTGCTTGTCGTGTGTCAGCTTTTATTGCTGCATCACTTGCATCAAGGGCTGCGATCAGGGATATTTCAGCTGCATCTAATAACAGTTCTGCGGCAGCTCTCAGCCAGCCTGAACCTGTTTGTGCAAGAGCTGCTCTTGCACTGAAAATTGCAGTAGCAGAAGATACTGCGGCGGTGAGTTTTCCAACAACGCTCGCGGCAGCTTTCCGTTCAAATTCTTTTTTTGCCGTAAGTGCCGTATTCTTTTTTACATGCTCACCGAAGTCTTCCAGAAGAATGAGCGGATAGCTTTCTGTTTCTCCTGTTTTGATATTTGTTATATGTGTAACGATGGTATCAATACAGGTCGTATTATTTTCTGTTTTTGTATAGGCGAATTTGAACCGCAGCGGCGGCAGTGTAAAGGGAATACCGTTGACCGGTATTGAGACACCGAATAAAAATCGGGGAGAACCGTTTTCTTCCGGTGGGAAATATTCGATTTCTTCTTTTTTTTGTGCAATGTTACCGGAAAAGGCAAGTACATTGACACTTGCGGTGTCTTCTGATTCGGCAAGATGCGGAGCGAGATCAACGTGAGGATTCAGAACTTTGAGATAATCTTTGCTGAGGCGCGCCCCTTCAAAATCGCCGTTTGCTTTGCGCATGAGCGTTCCCAGATAATATGCGGTTGGTGAACCTTGATAGAGATCTGCTTCGGTGGGCGAGCGGGGCGCACCTTCTGTAATTTCAGCCGGATTAATCCCAAATGTTTCACAGGCATTATGAAACTCAGGTGTGTTTATTTCATCAGAATCTACACTTCTGAGATAGTCTACTTTTGAACTTTCATCTTTGATAAACCAGAGCGGATTTGAGTTTTCGCGCCCCCTACGTACTTTAATATCGTCTGCTTTTTTTATTTCTGCTGCCGCATCTTCAATTAAGCCTAAATGATAGTAATTGAGACAATTTAAAATGTTGAGATAAAAGCTCTCAAATTGAGCAATGCTGCGTAGATCGCCTGCATCCATGAGCTGTTCGCCGGTCGTAAAATATTTTGTTGAGGTTTTATAGTCTTTTCCATAGTGAGCAACCGTACCGATATCCACTGCTTTTAAAACATGATTTTTTTTGCCGTATTTTTTTCGTTTGAGCATTTTAAGACACAGCTCATAGTTTTTATTTTTATAGGCGGTTTCAAACCGTGTTGTGTTAAAACGGGCTGATGTACAGGAGAAAAACAGACAGGGTACCGCAAGTAGCAGTACCCTGCCGAATAATTGCAGCATGCTGTTTGACGCTGCAAAACGGGGGTGCTTCATTACAGCTTAACCTTCCGTGTTTTTATAACTTTTTTAATAGAATCGTTAAAACCGCTCCAAAGGATTTTGTTGGTTTCTATGTTTATCAGCTGTGCTGATACATGATAGGTTCTTACCGTTTTCTTTCCTACGGTTTGTACAATAGATTTCACTGATCCCTGTAATAAGAAATCGGCACCGGTTTCGTTTCCGAATGCTTTTGCCGTTTCTTCACTGGTATTGCCTTTATTTTGATCATCCCGTTCATCACGGATTTCTTTGCGGCTTGTTCTGTCGGCAACGAATTCGGCTTTTCCGCTGTTGATAATGACGGATTGCATTTTTTTTACGATGATTGATGTGTCAATATGCTCTGAGCTGTCGTTTCTAAATGTTCCGACAATGAATACCGGTAATCTTCCGTGTGTTGTTGAAAAGCGGGATACATTGGGCGCATTAACGCAGTCGTCAATCAATGCATCGCAGACAATGCGGACATCGGTATCATTCCAATAACCGCTGATGTCTGTTACTTTGTCGGCATCAACTCTGTCTACTTTTACGCTTGCACATGAAGCAAGTATTAAGCTCAGTACAGCGGTAATAAATACACTCTTTTTTTTCATTTTTTTCGTACCTTTTCTGTTAAAATTCTTCCCGCAATGCACGGTTAACAGCAGCTCTTACTTTTTGTTCATTTTGATTTTTCGGTGCATCAGCATTTTTTATTGCAGTAGCAATAATTCCGTCAAGTGTTTTTCGGGGAATGCTGTAGAAAGCGAGTACTGAATAGAAATCACCTTCAACTTCACCGTTAGGATCAAAATACCGCTGGAGAATCCAGTAATCGCCTTCTTTTTTCAGACCGTTCAGCTCCGCTGCACTGACGGTTTTTACAATTTCTTTCGTATATTTCTCAATACCGTCTGTTGTACCGGAGGCTGCTGAAGCAGCGACATCTTTCACTCTCTGACTTATCATACGGGATAGTTCACGCGGTGCCGCAAAGTTTTCAAGCCATAATTTTGCCCCGTCTAAATCTTTTGATTTTTCCGATTCAAATACAAAGGCATATTTTTCTTTGTATGTATCCATGGCTTCAATTTCATTGCGTTCCAGTGAAACCCACTCCGGAGGTGTTTTTCCCCATTTTAAGTTTTTGTGGTCGATTAATTCCGGTTGTTTCACTTTTTTTGAGACTTTCATCGGTTTTGCTGATCCTGAAGTGGATTTACATCCCAGTACAAGTAATGCGAAAAATATAGTTACCAAAACTATCAGTGTTTTTTTCATTTTGACTCCTTATGAAAAATAATTTCATCTATTGTATCCGATTTTTTCCGCTTGCGTCTATCAAATAGCTGCTGAAATTAGGAAATGAGTTTTCATGTGCTTATTCTATAAAAATCCCGATATCGGTATTTATTTTTTTTAATTTCATTTATTCTACCGTATCATTTTATAGAGGCACTTGCAAAAGTCAGACGGGTTTTGCAAGTGCTGCCAAAATGTAATAAAAAAGCACAATGAAATGAGCTTTTTGAGGAGCTTCCGCAAAAGTAACCGGCTTTTGCAAGGAGCGCTACTATTAACTACATATAAGGAGTAATGATATGAAATCTATAAAGAAGAGTTGTAAAATACTGTTTACTGTTTTGGTTGCGTTTGCAGTCGTTTTACCTGCATGGACGGAAACACTGACCGGTGAACAAATTATGCAGAAGGTTGATGCTCGTGAGCAGCCGAAAACATCAAAACAAACAACGACGATGAAGTTGATTGATAAACGGGGGCATGAGAGAGTCCGCTCTGTTGTCGGCTACGCAAAAGATTACGGTGATGTAGAAAAAAGCGTAATGATCTTTAAAAAGCCTGCTGATGTAAAGGGTGTCGGATTTCTTTCCTATTCGTATGAAGAAATTGGTAAAGATGATGATTCATGGTTGTTTTTGCCGGCATTAGGAAAATCCCGCAGAATTTCAGGTTCATCACAAAACGATGATTTTATGGGTACCGATTTTACCTATGATGATATGGGCGGCAGAAAAGTTGCGGAAGATACGCATACCTTTATAAAGGAAGAAACCGTTGACGGTAATCTCTGCTGGGTTGTGGAATCCGTGCCGAAAGAAAAAGGCTCACTGTATTCAAAAAAAATTGCATGGATACGGCAGGATGTCTTAATTCCTGTTAAGGTTGAATATTACGACAAAAAAGGAAAATTGCTGAAGGTTCTTAACAATTCCGGCATCACACAAATCAGCGGGTTGTGGACAATTCAGAAAATGGAAATGAAGAATGTTCAGAAAAAACATACAACGATTATTACTTTTGATAATACCGAATTTAATGTTTCGGTAAATGATTCCTATTTTACGGTTGCATCGCTTGAGCGGGGACGGATCCGGTGAGATTGCGCGTAAAGATTATACTGCCGGTACTCTTTATTGTATTGAGTATTCCGGCAGCAGCAGAAGTTGAATTGCACGGGAAAGCGGATACGGTGTTTGCAACGGGTTTTTGGGATACCTCCGATATACTTGCCGCACACGTAAAGTTCAAGCCGCGTCTGGAATTTTTTCACGGTAATTTTGCTGCTGTAGCGTCGGTAAATGCGGGTTACAGTGCCTTAGATCCGAAGAAAATTGATTTTAAATTGGGTGAACTCTATGCGGAATATGGCTGGGATATGTTTGATTTTAGAATCGGCAGGCAGATTATCGCATGGGGTAAGGCAGACGGTATTCAGATTACGGATATTATTTGTCCCAAGGATTACACGGAATTTATCGGGAGTGATTACAAGGATTCGCGGGTTCCTGCAACGGGGATACAACTGCGACATTTCGGTTCTTTCTACACGATAGAGGGCAACTGGATTCCAGTGTATATGCCTTCCATTCCGGAATTTAATGAAAAAAATCCAATGAATGCTGTTATTTTTCCTTCGGAATTTGAAAATTCCGGAATGACGGTTAAAGCTGATTACACTATTAATAAAAAAAGTCCTTCACATAGCATAAAAGACGGAGAATGGGGATTGCGCGCTTCGTTTTTCTTTCCTGTGATGGATTTTTCCTTTTCTGCGTTCCGCGGTTGGGATCATGATGCTAATTTTGAAATGTCTGGTGATTTAACTCCTTGGGCATTACCTAAGCCGAATCCAACTCATGCTGCACTTACTTTAACACCATCATATAACCGTATCTGGATGGCAGGTTTTGATATGGCGATTCCCATAGATATGTTTATTATACGCGCCGAGGCTGCATGGCTCGGAAAACGGGAGTTTTCTAAAAAGCTTGTAGTAGATATGGCAGGGAAAATGACTATTCCGCTGGGAAAACATCACCAGCTCAAGGCGCTTGCGGGATTAGAATGTAATCCGGGTTCCGGCTGGCAAATTAATCTGCAATATATGGAAGATGTTGTGTTTGAAAATGTGGATACGCTGGCACGGCATCAGCGGCTTCCGCTTGCAACGCTGTTTGTTTCAAAAACGATGCTGCGTGATACACTCAAACTTTCAGGCAGTTTTGTACTCGGCTGTGATGCATGGGACAGTGCTACTTCTGTTGATTTAGGATATGATATTACAGACGGTTTTTGTCTTACCCTCGGTGGATCTGTGTACTGCCAAGGTAAAGATGAAGGAATCTTCGGAAAAATGCAGGAACTGTCAAATATACGGTTGAAAGCGGAATTCAGCTTTTAAGCGATTTACTTTATTGTTATAAAAAACGAAAAAGCCCTGCGGTTTAACGCGGGGCTTTTTATTATGCGTAGTTAAGATGGCGGCACAATTACCGCCGCTGTTTTTTGTTAGTGTTCTCAGCTTTTCTTCAGGTGGTTTAGCTTTTTTCTTTGAGTGCTTTTTTATACACTTCAAGATACTGCTTCGCCGATGTGTCCCAGGAAAAGTCTTTTTTCATACCTCGAACCCGCATCGCAGCGATATGATCGGGGTGTTCAAACCAGGTCTTTACCGCCCATTCGATTGTATTATAAATGCTGTCCGGTGTGAGATCGTGCAGGACAAAGCCGGTACCTTCGCCGGTTTCTTCACAATAGTTTTCTACGGTATCGGCAAGCCCTCCGGTGCTGCGTACAACCGGCAGTGTACCGTACAAAAGCGAGTACATTTGGTTGAGACCGCAGGGTTCATACCGTGAAGGCATGACAAAGAAATCGCTGCCTGCTTCGATGAGGTGGCTTAATTGTTCATCGTAGCCGATATAAACGGCTAAATTCGGCAGCCGTTGTGAGAGTGCATGCAGTTCTTTTTCGCACCAGTGTTCACCGGCACCGAGTATAACGAATTGTAACGGTTTTTCGGCACAGATTCTAAATGCAGAACCGTAAGCAGGGCCGAATAATTCTGAAATGCCTTTTTGATCAGTTAAACGGGTTATCATTCCGAAAACAGGAATATCAGGATTTTCTTCTAAACCCATTCGTTGCTGTAATGCTTTCTTATTTTTTAATTTCTTTTTTGCAATCGTCCGTGCGGTGTAGGGTTCAGCAATATGAGGGTCTTTTTGCGGACTCCACACAGTTGTATCAACGCCGTTCAGAATACCTGTCAGTTCAGGACTGCGGAAACGGAGTAGTCCATCCATACGGAATCCGTATGCAGGTTCTTGTATCTCTTTTGCATAGGTCGGAGAGACTGTTGTTATCATATCTGCTGATGTGATACCTGCTTTCAAAAAATTAATTCTATCCCAGTCTTCAAATCCCGCATTATAAAAATGTGTCCAATCTAATCCCGTATCAATATACATCGCCTTGTGATAAATACCCTGATACCCAATATTGTGAATGGTAAAAATACTTGCCGTAGTATTAAATTCAGCATATACATCATTACATTTCAGCAACACCGGTACTAATGCTGTCGGCCAGTCATGTGCGTGCATTACATCCGGAATCCAATGCAGTTTCCGACATAACTGAAATGCTGCATGGCAAAGAAGTGAAAACCGTTTCGGATTATCGTGAAAGTCCGGTTCAAACGGTGAGCCGTATATTCCTTCTCTTCCGAAATGTTCTTCGTGGTCAATAAAATAGACCGGTACATCTGAGTCAGGCAGCGTTGTTTCGAAAACTCCCGTCCAGTATTCATGGTGTCCGATACAAACGCCCATTGCTTCAGGTACAGGCGTCAATTCCCGCCGGTTTATT
>PDWJ01005967.1_pt1 | contig 10023 bp, 10 predicted proteins | sample 1430881 | NCBI WGS metagenome assembly PDWJ01 (sample SAMN01162460, study PRJNA174530) | Oral metagenome, whole genome shotgun sequencing project. | biome: Marine environment; feature: Marine mammal; material: Swab sample of the gingival sulcus; isolation source: swab sample of gingival sulcus...
CTGCATCAGTGTGGTTTGCCTAAGAAAATGGCTCTGGAGCTCTTTAAGCCGTTTATTTATTCCGCTTTGGAAGAGCAGGGACTGGCGACAACGATTAAAAGTGCCAAAAAAATGGTGGAACGTGAAGAGATCGCGGTCTGGGATATTTTGGAAAATGTGGTGCGGGAATATCCTGTACTTTTGAACCGGGCCCCGACACTGCACCGACTGGGTATTCAGGCTTTTGAACCGATTTTGGTTGAAGGAAAAGCTATTCAGTTGCACCCGCTTGTCTGTTCCGCCTTTAACGCGGATTTTGATGGTGACCAGATGGCCGTACACGTGCCGCTTTCTGTGGAAGCCCAGATAGAGGCGCGGGTGCTTATGATGTCAACAAATAATATTCTTGCCCCTGCCAATGGTTCACCGGTTATTGTTCCCAGTCAGGACATTGTTTTGGGCCTGTATTATCTGACAGCCAGCCGTTCGTTTCAGCGGGGAGAAGGAAGTACCTTTTCAAATTTTGATGAGGTGGTTGCCGCTTATGACGCGGGCTGTGTTGCTTTGCATGCCAAAATCAAGGTTCGGGCCATGATTGTGGAGGAAGGCCCTTTTGCCGGAATGATTATCCGTGGCAAAAAGGTTGAAAGAGGTATTGAAGACGGCAAGCTGTTTTTTATGGTTGAGATGGCTGGTCAGGTTTTGAAATGCCGTTCCGGTCTTATTGATACAACCCCTGGCCGGGTTCTGGTTGGCGATCTTTTGCCGGAAGGAGTGCCTTTTGATTATGTCAACCTTGATCTTGGCAAGAAGAATATTGCCCGTCTGGTTGGAGAAACATATCGGCTGGCCGGTACGAAAGCCTCTGTTATTCTGTGTGATAGAATAAAAGATATGGGCTATGAATTTGCAACCAGGGCCGCAGTCACAGTTGGCGTGGAAGATTTGAAGATCCCTGATTCCAAAAAGGAGCTTTTGAATGATGCCGAAACCCAGATTGCCACAATTGAGCGGGAATACCGGGAAGGCAGCATTACACGTACGGAAAAATATAATAAGGTCGTTGATGTGTGGACCAAAACGAGTAACACCGTTGCCCAGAATATGATGGCCGAAATATCAACAGAAACTGTTGTTGATCCGCGTACCAAGCAGGAAGCGAAAGATAAGAGCTTTAACCCGCTGTATATGATGGCCACATCCGGTGCCCGTGGTAATCAGGAGCAGATGCGTCAGCTTGCCGGTATGCGTGGTCTGATGGCCAAGCCGTCTGGTGAAATCATTGAAACCCCGATCAAGTCCTGTTTTCGTGAAGGTCTGACCGTACTTGAGTACTTTACTTCCACTCACGGAGCCCGGAAAGGTTTGGCTGATACCGCTCTTAAAACCGCGAACTCTGGATATCTGACCCGTCGTCTTGTGGACGTTGTGCAAGACGTCATTGTCAGTGAGTTTGATTGCGGCACTGTTGACTATATTGAGCTTTCCCACCTGTATAAAGGTGGAGAAATCGCCATGACTGTCAGTGAGCGGGTACTTGGCCGGGTGGCGATGTTTGATATTGTTCACCCGGATACAAAAGAAGTGATTGTTGGCGCGAATGAATTGATAGACGAACACAGAGCCCAGCTTATCGAAGCTGCCGGTATCAACAGTGTCAGATTCCGTTCTCCATTGAGTTGTAAATCTGAACGCGGAGTCTGTTCTTTGTGTTATGGACGGGATATGGCCAGAGGGCATCTGGTAAACGTGGGCGAGGCTGTTGGTATTATTGCCGCCCAGTCCATTGGAGAGCCAGGAACCCAGTTGACAATGAGAACCTTTCACATTGGTGGTACCGCTTCAAAAGAAATTGAACAGTCTTCTCTTGTGGCTCAGCACGATGGACAAGTACTGCTTTCCCGGGTGCGGATCATTGAAAATCGGAATGGAGAGGTCCTGGCTATGGGCAAAAGCGGCCAGCTTCGTATCCTGGATGAACATGGGCGTGAAAGGGAAAAATATGCTATTCCGTCCGGCGCTCACCTGCTGGTGAAAAGTGGGCAGCATGTTAAAAAAGGTGATTTGATGGTTGAATGGGATCCTTTTAACGAGCCTTTTGTTGCCGATATTGGAGGTGTGATCCGGTTTAAGGACGTTATTGACGGGCAGACTGTGCAGGAAAGGGAGGATGAAGATACAAACAGAGTCTCACGCACGATTATTGAATACCGTTCCACCAACCTGCGTCCAAGCATTATGCTTATGGATGATAAAAACAATGTACTGCTTCGTCCGGGAACGGAAAATGAGGCTGTTTTGCCGCTCCCGGTTGGTGCGGTTTTGATGGTCAGAAACGGAGACATTGTGCAGGCTGGAGACCTGCTTGCCCGTAAACCACGTGAAACAAGTAAAACAAAGGATATTGTTGGCGGTTTGCCGCGTGTTGCCGAGCTGTTTGAAGTAAGAAAGCCAAAAGATTCGGCTGTTATTTCCTTTATTGACGGAACTGTCAGCTTTGGCCCTGATGCCAAGGGAAAAAGGAAGATTATGGTTCGTCCTGAAGTTGGGGATGTTGAAACCTACCTTATTCCCAAGGGAAAGCATATTATTGTACAGGAGGGCGACTTTATTGAAGCCGGCGAAACACTGACTGACGGAACTCCTGAGCTGCAGGACTTGCTGGTGGTGAAGGGAGAGAAATTTCTGGCTCGTTATCTGGTCGAAGGAGTTCAGGAAGTGTATCGTTTGCAGGGTGTTGTTATTAACGATAAGCATATCGAAACCATTGTCCGCCAGATGCTCAAGAAGGTCACAGTTATTGAACCCGGAGAAACCGGCTTTTTGCTTGGAGAACAGGTTGATAAATTCCGTTTTATGCGGGAGAATGAGAGAATGGTTGAGAAAGGCCGGATTCCTGCTTCGGCAGAGCCTCTGGTGCTTGGAATTACACAGGCTTCACTGACAACCGACTCCTTTATCTCCGCAGCTTCTTTTCAGGAAACAACAAAGGTGCTGACAGAAGCGGCCTTGAAAGGAAAGGAGGACAGTCTGGCCGGTTTGAAAGAAAATGTTATTGTTGGCCGGTTGATTCCGGCAGGAACAGGCTATCGTCCGTACCTTAAACTTGATATCGATGTACCGGATCAGCCGGAGCGTGAAGACAAATTTCTGGAAGATCTGGAAAGAAGTCCGTGTCTCGTTGATTTAGAATAAAACTGTTGGAACGGCTTGCTGCCATTGATTTTTTTTATGGCAGCAAGCGTTTTATACCTTGAGTGTGAAATAAAATAAATTGTTGACAAGTACTGCATATCAGACTACCTATTTTCAGTTTCAGCGCCTGAATGAAAGTCAATGCCCGCTTTTAGCGGGTATTGATTTCGTAAAGGAAAAAGGGCTGGACTTAGATTCAGGCAAGGAGGAAAAATGCCTACCATCAATCAGTTGGTGCGTAACCAGCGTAGCAAGCAGATAAAAAGAAAGAAGAATGCCGCTTTGAAGCAGTGTCCGCAGAAAAGAGGCGTGTGTGTGCGTGTTTATACGACAACGCCCAAAAAGCCGAACTCAGCGTTGCGGAAAGTCGCGAGGGTGCGTTTGACGAATGGGATTGAGGTTTCGTCGTATATTCCAGGCGAAGGTCATAATTTGCAGGAACACTCGGTTGTTATGATCCGTGGCGGACGTGTCAAGGATTTGCCAGGTGTTCGTTATCATATAATTCGCGGTTCTCTTGATGCGTCCGGGGTTCAGGACAGGCGCAAGAGTCGTTCCAAATATGGTTCCAAGCGGCCGAAATAAGAGGAGTTGGAAGGTATGCCCAGAAAAGGCCCTGTCACGAAAAGAGAAGTTTTGCCAGATCCGAAATTTGGCAGTCGTCTGGTAATGCGCTTTATCAACCGGCTGATGGTTGATGGTAAAAAGAGCATCGCGGAAAAAATATTTTACCAGGCTGTTGATGAGCTGGGGGAAAAGTCAAATGAAAGCCCGCTGAAGGCGTTTGAACAGGTCGTAGAGAATGCCAAACCTCTTATGGAGGTTAAGTCGCGGCGTGTCGGCGGTGCAACCTATCAGGTGCCGATGGAGGTTCGTCCTGAAAGGCAGGAGGCGCTGGCGATCAGGTGGCTTGTGACCTATGCCCGTTCCCGTGGAGAAAAGGGGATGTCAAAACGTCTGGCTGCGGAATTTGTGGATGTCTTTAATGGTCGCGGTGGAACCATTAAGAAAAAAGAAGATACTCACCGTATGGCTGAAGCAAACAAAGCGTTTGCGCATTATCGTTGGTAAGGCAGGGTGCATTTGTGGCGAGAAGTGTTTCTATAGAAAAACAGCGTAATATCGGGATCATGGCCCATATTGACGCTGGCAAGACAACAACGACCGAGCGTATCCTGTTTTATACCGGAGTTTCTCATAAACTGGGAGAGACTCATGATGGTCAGGCAACCATGGACTGGATGGAGCAGGAACAGGAGCGCGGTATTACCATTACCTCAGCGGCAACCACCTGTTTTTGGCGTGACCACCGGATCAATATTATTGACACACCGGGGCACGTTGACTTTACGATTGAGGTTGAGCGTTCTTTGCGTGTTCTGGACGGGGCTGTTGCTGTTTTTTGCGCTGTTGGTGGTGTTGAGCCTCAGTCCGAGACAGTGTGGCGTCAGGCTGACCGTTACCGGGTTCCAAGGCTGGCTTTTGTCAACAAGATGGACCGGTCGGGTGCTGATTTTATGCGGGTTGTGGGCATGATTAAAGACCGCCTTAAGGCTAAGCCCGTTCCTTTGCAGCTGCCCATTGGTGCTGAAGATTTGTTCCGCGGGGTTGTTGATCTTGTTCTGAATAAGGCGATTGTCTTTGATGAAGAGAACAAGGGGCAGAGCTTTGAATACGTTGATGTGCCGGAAGACATGAAAGATGATGTCGAAGCCGCACGTATGGAGCTTGTTGAGGCCATTGCCGAGGAAGATGAATCCTTGCTGGAAAAGTATCTGGCCGGAGAAGAACTGAGTGAAGATGAAATTCGTCAGGGTATCAGGGCTGCCGTGCTGGGTCTGAAGATTTGTCCTGTTCTGTGCGGAACCGCTTTTCGGAACAAGGGTGTGCAGCCGTTGCTTGATGCTGTTGTTGATTATCTGCCTTCTCCGACGGAGGTTGAGGCAATTAAGGGAACGATTCCTGGAACAGAAGAAGAGATTAGCTGTGAATGTGATGATGCCAAGCCGCTCAGTGCCTTGGCGTTTAAGCTGGCTTCAGATCCATTTATCGGGCATTTGACATTTTTACGGATATACGGCGGGAGCATTCAGTCCGGTATGACTGTATTGAACGCGGCAACCGGTAAGAAAGAGCGTATCGGGCGTTTACTGAAAATGCATGCCAACAAGCGTGAGGAAATTAAAGAAGCCTACGCAGGAGATATTGTCGCGGCTGTTGGTTTGAAATCAACTGCTACCGGAGAGACTCTGTGTGATATGGGCAGTCCTGTTTTGCTTGAATCTATGGATTTTCCTGAGCCGGTTATTGAGGTTGCCATTGAGCCCAAAACAAAGACAGATCGTGATTCTTTGAGTCAGGCTCTTGGAAAGTTGGGGAAAGAAGATCCTTCTTTCCGGGTGAAAACAGATGAGGAGACCGGTCAGACCTTGATTGCCGGGATGGGTGAGCTGCATCTGGAAATTATTGTTGACAGACTGACTCGTGAATTCAAGGTTGACGCCAATGTTGGACAGCCGCAGGTCGCGTACCGCGAAACCTTGACCAAGCCGGCGAAATCTGATCTGAAGTATGCCAAACAAAGTGGTGGTCGTGGACAGTACGGCCATGTTGTTATTGAGGTTGAGCCGCAAGAACCTGGTGAAGGGTATGTTTTTGAAAACGCGATCGTGGGCGGTGTTATTCCGAAAGAATATATTCCCGCGGTTGATAACGGTATTCAAAACGCTTTGAAAAATGGTGTGCTGGCTGGCTTTCCTGTTGTTGATGTGAAGGTAAAGCTTGTGCATGGATCTTACCATGACGTTGACTCTTCGGAGCAGGCTTTTTTTATTGCAGGTTCCATGGCTATCAAGGATGCCAGCAAGAAGGGCGCTCCTGTCTTGCTGGAGCCGATGATGTTTGTTGAGGTTTTAACTCCTGACGATTATCTGGGAGATGTCATGGGAGATCTGAACGGACGGCGCGGCAAGGTTGTTAGTCTTGAAGCACGTCTGGGTACACAGATCATTCGTGCGCATGTGCCTTTGAGTAGTATGTTTGGGTATGCAACGGACTTGCGTTCCAAGACGCAGGGTCGGGCAACCTATTCAATGTTGTTCGATCATTATGAGAAAGTGCCGGCCAATCTGGCAGAAGAAATTGTAAAAAAGGGTTAGCCTCGTCTGCTGGTAGCGAGCAATAGAAAGTGGAGATGATATGGTAACAATGACCAATGATAAAATCAGAATCAAATTGCGGGCGTACGATTATCGCATTTTGGATAAAGCCGTTGCCGAGATTGTAGATTCAGCGCGGAATACCGGGGCAAATATTGCCGGGCCTATTCCCTTGCCGACCCGCATTCACAAGACAACTATTCAGCGGTCCGTGCATGTGGACAAAAAGTCAAGAGAGCAGTTTGAAATGCGAGTGCATAAGCGGCTGCTTGATATTTTGGAACCTACCCAGCAGACGGTTGATTCCCTTGGGAAGCTGAACTTGCCGGCTGGTGTGGATGTTGAGATTAAGCTGTAAGCCTGATTAAAGTTACAGCACAAGAGATGAGGGCGAGATGAAAAAGACAATAGGACTCATAGGGAAAAAGATTGGAATGAGCAGGGTGTTTGGCGAAGACGGGAATGTTGTTCCTGTGACTGTTATTCAGGCTGGTCCCTGTGCTGTTTTACAGAAAAAGGTGAAAGAGACCGATGGGTATGAAGCGTTGCAGGTCGGCTTTGAAGAGCAGGCCGCGCATCGTCTGAACAAGCCTCAGGTTGGTCATCAAAAGAAAGCTGAAAGCGGTTTTTTCCGTTATCTGAAAGAGTTCAGACTGCCTTCAACCGAAGGATATGAGGTTGGGCAAAAGCTCACTGTTGATATGTTTGAACTTGGAGACAAGGTAAGTGTAAGCGGAACTTCCAAAGGGCGCGGCTTTATGGGGCCGATGCGCAGATGGAACTTTAGAGGCATGCCAGCTTCACACGGCCATGAAAAGGTACATAGGTCAACAGGGTCTGTTGGACAGTGTGCCTGGCCCGCCAAAATTTTCAAAGGAAAGAAAATGGCCGGGCAGATGGGTAACCGCAAGGTTACTTGTGGAAATCTGGTGATTGTGGATGTAATACCGGAGGATAATATCCTGTTAGTGAAAGGTCAGGTTCCGGGACCGAACGAAGGGGTAGTGATTCTCCGTAAGCAGGCTTAAGAGGACAAAATGGCAACTGCTAAAATTTTTAATCAGGAAAACCTTGAAGTAGGCGACATTGCCCTTCCGGATGAGATTTTTCAGACGGAAGTGCGTCCTGAAATACTTCATATGGTTGTTCGGGCTCATCTGGCCGCGCTTCGTGCGGGAACAGTTGGAGTAAAGACCCGTTCGCTGGCCAGAGGTGGTGGAAAAAAACCCTGGCGGCAAAAAGGAACAGGTCGAGCCCGTTCAGGCAGCTCCCGTTCGCCTATCTGGCGGGGAGGTGCTGTTGTACACGGCCCTGTTGCTCGTGATTATTCTTTCAAGGTGAACAAAAAAGTAAAGAAACTGGCAATGAAAATGGCTTTAACTGCTCGTTTTGTTGAAAACAAGATGACAGTGGTTGACGATTTTGAACTGCCGGAAGTTAAAACAAAGAATTTTGTTGCCTTGCAGGATCGGTTTGGCTTGAAAAAAGCCTTGATTATTACCAAGGGTGATTGTAAGAATCTTTCCCTTTCGGCTCGTAACGTTCAGGGGATTGAAGTCAAGACTCAGGACAAGGTCTGCACCTATGATATATTGAGCCGTCCCCATCTGGTAATTGAAAGCGGGGCAATTGATTTGATGCAGGAGAGGTTAAAGTAAGATGGAACATACTCAGGTTCTTGTAAAGCCCCTGATTTCAGAAAAGGCGACCCAGTTGAAAGACTTTTCTAATAAGGTTGTTTTTTTTGTTCATCCTGCAGCAAACAAGCATGATGTAAAGCGGGCAGTCGAAAATATTTTTAAGGTTTCCGTGAGCGATGTGAATGTTGTGCGTGTCCGTCCCAGACTAAGAAAGCGGTTTGGACGGGTGACCGGCAAAATGAGTGGGTATAAAAAGGCATACGTTTCGCTCGCACCTGGTGATAAAATAGATTTTTTTGAGGGGGTATAAATGCCAGTACGCAAGTTAAAACCTACCTCTCCTGGAAGACGTAATCAGTCGATTTTGACCTTTGATGAAATTTCCTGCGTCCAGCCTGAAAAGTCTCTTACTCAGGGACAGGCAAAGACAAGTGGCCGGAATAATTACGGTCGGGTTACTGCCAGGCGCAGAGGTGGTGGAACAAAGAGAAGATATAGAATTATTGATTTTAAGCGGGACAAATTTGATGTTCCAGCCAAAGTAGCGACTATTGAATATGATCCGAACAGAAGCGCGCGCATTGCTCTTTTGCATTACCGTGACGGAGAGAAACGGTATATTCTGGCTCCTTCAGGAGTGCAGGTCGGTGATGTGTTAGTCGCAGGAAAAAAAGCTGATATCAAGCCGGGAAACGCTTTGCCTATGGCCAATATCCCCGTTGGTACAATTTTGCATAATATAGAGTTATATCCTGGCAAGGGAGGGCAGATGGCCCGTGCAGCCGGGACATACGCTCAGCTTGTTGCCAAGGAAGAAAAGTACGCTCTTTTGCGTTTACCTTCAGGTGAAGTTCGCAAGGTTTTGGTTTCAAATCTTGCAACTGTAGGCCAGGTTGGCAATCTTGACCATGAAAAGGTTTCCATTGGAAAGGCTGGTCGTAACAGATGGCTTGGGCGGCGTCCCAAGGTTCGTGGTGTGGCCATGAACCCGGTTGATCACCCATTGGGCGGTGGTGAAGGACGGAGCTCTGGTGGCCGTCATCCTGTTACCCCGTGGGGTAAACCGACTAAGGGGTATAAGACCCGTAACCGGAAGAAGCAGTCGTCCAGACTGATCGTGAAACGCCGTGGAAAGTAGTGAGGAGTAAACATGCCTAGATCACTGAAAAAAGGACCGTTTATTGACGGTCATTTGCTGAAAAAAGTTGCCACGGCTAATGAAGAAAAAAGTCGGAAGGTCATCAAGACCTGGTCGCGGCGTTCAACAATAATCCCAGAAATGGTAGGACTGACCTTTGCAGTGCATAACGGAAAAAAGTTTATTCCGGTTTTTGTAACGGAAAATATGGTTGGCCATAAACTTGGTGAATTTGCTCCGACTCGCACATATTATGGACATGCTGCCGATAAGAAAAAAGGAAAAAGGTAGGGAAGTCAAATGGAAGCAAGAGCTATTGCCAAGTATGTGAATATATCGCCGCAAAAGACCCGGGTGGTTGCCGCTAATATCAAGGGTAAACCTGTTGAAGACGCGGTGAATATCTTGAAGTTTACCCCGAAAAAAGCTGCTGCTGCTCTTTCCAAGGTTTTGCATTCGGCTATTGCCAATGCCGAGCAGAGCGGGAGCGATATTGACAGCCTGTATGTGAAGTTCGTGAAGATTGATGGTGGGCCTGTGGCGAAAAGAATTCAGCCAAGGGCCATGGGAAGGGCGTATCGGATTTTGAAACGCACAAGTCATATAACCATAATTTTTCAGGTCTTTCCCGTATTGAAATTGAACGGGCGGCTGACAAGGTTCGTTTGATTTTACATACAGCCAAACCGGGTATTGTTATTGGCCGGAAAGGTGCTGAGATCGAAAAGCTGCGTCAGGAACTGAAACAGCGTTTTGGCAAGGAATTCCTTATAGAAGTGAATGAGATTCGTCGGCCGGAAATAGATGCTCAGTTGGTTGCGGAGAATGTCGCGTTGCAGCTTGAGCGGCGTGTTGCTTTTCGGCGGGCTATGAAAAGAAGTATCAGTTTCGCTCAAAAATTTGGTGCTGAAGG